>OIWL01000664.1_pt1 | contig 44240 bp, 49 predicted proteins | sample 1587561 | NCBI WGS metagenome assembly OIWL01 (sample SAMEA3888903, study PRJEB22519) | human gut metagenome | biome: human gut; feature: human-associated habitat; material: faeces | place: Denmark | collected 2010 | reverse complement strand
AGACAGAGAAGAGACATTACGCACACGTTGACTGTCCTGGACATGCTGACTACGTAAAGAACATGATCACTGGTGCAGCTCAGATGGATGGTGCTATCCTCGTTGTTGCTGCTACTGATGGTGTTATGGCTCAGACAAAGGAGCACATCCTCCTTTCTCGTCAGGTAGGTGTACCTTACATCATCGTTTTCTTAAACAAGTGCGATATGGTAGACGATCCAGAACTTATCGAGTTAGTAGAGATGGAAGTTACCGAGCAGCTTGAAGAGTATGGTTTCAATGATTGCCCAATCATCAAGGGTTCTGCTTTAAAGGCTCTTGAAGATCCTAACGGAGAGTGGGGAGACAAGATCATGGAGCTTATGGATACTGTTGATTCTTATATCCCAGATCCAGAGCGTGATACAGATAAGCCATTCCTTATGCCAGTAGAGGACGTATTCACAATCACAGGTCGTGGTACTGTTGCAACTGGTAGAGTAGAGCGTGGTACATTACATCTGAACGACGAACTTGAAATCCTTGGTGTTAAGGAAGATGTTCTTAAGACAGTTGTAACTGGTATCGAGATGTTCCGTAAGCAGTTAGACGAGGCTATGGCTGGTGATAACATCGGTGCATTACTTCGTGGTGTAAACCGTGACCAGATCGTTCGTGGACAGGTTCTTGCTAAGCCAGGTACTGTAACTTGCCATCACAAGTTCACAGCTCAGGTTTACGTTTTAACAAAGGATGAAGGTGGACGTCATACTCCATTCTTCAACAACTATCGTCCACAGTTCTACTTCAGAACAACAGACGTTACAGGTGTTTGCGATTTACCAGATGGTGTTGAAATGTGTATGCCAGGTGATAACATCGAAATGACTATCGAATTAATTCACCCAGTAGCTATGGAGCAGGGTCTTACATTCGCTATCCGTGAGGGTGGACGTACAGTAGGATCTGGACGTGTTGCTACAATCATCGAGTAATTATAAATTGCTTAAAATTAAGGGTTCCCATTATTGGGAGCCCTTTTTTGGTACCATTTTGATACTATAATTTCATTCAATTTGTCAGCCACTTCTTTATGTTTAGTCGGGTACAGATGACCGTAAGTGCCGTTTACCATCTGCACGGTGTCCCCAATCCTTTCAGCAATCAGATGAGGAGAAAACCCCATTTCAATCAACAGTGATACGTGTGAGTGCCGCAGGTCGTGTATTCTGATCAGTGGAATCCCGGCGGCTTCACTGCAGCGTTTCATTGTTCCGCGGATCAGACTCTTTGTGAACAGAAAAATGCGATCATCCGGAGCAATAGAGTATAAGCGATCTATATAGAGTTGCAGTTCTTTCATAATAGCATCTGGCATTGTTATGGTCCTTATGCCGTTGGTTGTCTTTGGTGGGGACAAAATGCCGCCTTTGGAGTTATGCTGATATGATTTAGTGATACTTATGGTATTTGCCGTAAAATCGATATCAGAAGGTGTGAGAGCGAGCAATTCACCAAACCGCATACCGGAATAAAACAGGAGCTGCAGAGCAGTGTGTGCAGTTGGATTATCTACCAGGGGAATAAAGCGGTTGTACTGATCGAGCGTCCAGAAGTTCATTGATCGGGTACGCTTGCCCATGTGCCCCGCCTTATTGCATGGGTTGACCGGCAGATTATAGTAATTCACCGCATAGTTGAATATGGTTGTCATCATATTTTGTATACGGTCAAGATAGGCATCAGAATAGCCGGCAGCTATCTGTATATTTTGCCAATCCCTGATATCCTTTGCGCTGATCTGGTTAATGGGTTTGTCTTTGAAATATGGCAAGATCCGGTTCTTGAATACATACTTTTTGCCAATGATACTGTTTTCCCGGAGCCTGTGACGCATATCCTCGATGTAGAGATCGTATAATGTCTGAAATGTAATGTCTGGTGTACCCTGCTGCTTTTCGAGAAAGGCGCGTTCCCATTCTTTGGCTTCACGTTGCAGCTTAAAACCGCGCTTCATCTTCTGACGCTTGGCACCGGTATAGTCTGTATAATAGGTTTTTACATAGAATGTGTTACGTGATTCATCTTTGAATACTGGCATGTTGTGTTACCTCTCTTTCTATATCTGGCGGCGATGTAGTAAAAGAGATAGGGGTTGCAATATTTGCCTGTAATGCGTATAATATACTTAACAAGACAGCCGATAAGATAGCTCAAACCTATCCGCTTCGGTGAATTAAGTTAACTGAAATAGTCGCCTTATCTTTACCAGAGAGCAGGGCGGCTATTTTCTATCTTTGCCATTTCTGGCCAATGTGATAATAGCACATATCATAATCACAAAGGTGAATAAATCACTGTATGTAACCATGTTACCATCCCCTTCCACAAGACTAGAAGCGGATGATATGGCCGCCCTACCGGCTGCCTGGGTAAGCATATTAGTTTTTAAATAATTTAATCAGGAATATCTTTAAACACGACGCTTATCTTCAATCCCAATTCATCTGCGAGACGATAAAAGTTCATAACATTCATTGCCTCAGGCTTTTTAATCCAATTCTGAATGGTTTTTTCTGTAACTCCAAACTTAGGTGCAAGTTCTGATACTTGTTTGTTACTCTGTGCTAATCCACCTGCAAGCATACCTCTAAGGTAATCCATGCGGCGCTTAGTGATGCTTTGTGCCAAATTTGTTTTGGGCATTATGTAGATCCTCTTTCTTGAGACGTTATTATAGATTACTTTTTGTCTTGATCCGGAAATTTCAAGTCTTTTGGCTTACAATTTTTGCGTATTTCTTCCATGTTTTCAAGTATTTCCTTGTATTTATCTATTTCTGTTAGTTCTTCGACACGTTTTATAGCTTCTTTTTTCCCAATTGCATTCAATTTGTTATATAAGTTGTAATAGGTCGTTCGTTGTTCTAATAGTCCGAGGTTTGAGAGTTCATTTTCGTCCTCATAAGTAGCAGCAGTTACATAATCTTCTATAACCTTTTTGGTATGTGCCTGTTTGGCCAAGACATCCATTGCATAGTCTATATACAATGAATTATCTTCATCACTTAATAATTCACTTATATTGCACCTAAGTGCGGTAGCTATTTTTTGTAGGGTTTCCATTTTGGGATTTGCTTTTCCGTTTTCGTATCGACGGATTGCGGAATCTGCCATTCCGCATAAATTTCCCAATTCTTTTTGAGTTAGTCCTTTTTTTATGCGAAATTCCTTTATTTTATTGCCCGTTGGCACAAGATCACCTTCTTTCAAAATGATAATAACATACTCTATAAGAAAATAAAAGAACAAATTTGTTCTAAAAAACGTTGACAGAACAAAAAGACTCTGCTATAACATAGATACAGAACAAAAATGTTCTACACAGAGAGGAAGTGAGAAAATGAAAATCGATGAAAAGAAAATGCGTCTTGCAATGGCGAGAAAACTGATGGACTCAAAGGACTTAGCTGAAAAGGTTGGGTGCACAGTGAGATCTATTCAGCAGGCATTGGCTGGGAGAAGTATTCCAACAAAGAAACTTGGTCAAATTGCAAAGGCCTTGGATGTAGATCCGGCAGAACTTATTGATTAATGCTTGGCGGCGATGTAGTAAAAGAGACAGGAGGAAAGACAATGGTAAAAAGATTTACAGATTATGCAGAGGTAAAGGAAGAGTGCATGGAAGGTTACACCGTGGCACATGTGACAACTGGGATCAATGCGGAGGAAACCGGCATGCTGTTCGAGTTGGAGCGGAAAGTTGACAATGTGGTGCTGGGTATTGATGTCGTTTATAATCCGGATCATGATGAGGATGAGACAGAAATGATGATTTCAGAGGAGTACGTAAAGAGGATTCTTCAGAAGGGAGTGTGAGGATATATGGCAGAAAAGAGGTTTTTGACCGCTGCCGATGTATCGCAGATCATGGAATGCAGCACAAGCCGGGCATATACGATCATTCGACAGCTCAATGGAGAAATGATTGAAAAAGGCTATATTGTGAATCGTGGCCGGATCAATGCGAAATATTTCTTTGAACGTGTCTATGACGGCGCGGAGGTGGCAGTGGATGGCAAATAGACGAATGTTTAGTTTCAGAGTGACGGAGTCAACAAGATTTTTAAAAATGCCGGCAACTTCTCAAAATCTGTATTTTCATTTAGGCATGCATGCCGATGATGATGGAGTTGTCGAAGCGTACCCTGTGATGTGTTCAATAGGAGCATCAGAGGATGATCTGCGAGTGATAATTTCAAAAGGGTTTGCGACATTACTCAACAGTGACTTGGTTACTTTCTTGAATGACTGGCTTGAAAATAATAGTATTAGGGCTGATCGAAAAATTGATAGTATTTATAAAGATTTGCTGCTGGAAATGGTGCCAGATGCTATGATGAAAGAAGCAAAACCATCGTATTATTCACGAACAAAGACTATTTGTCAGACAAATGACGGGCAAATGACTGACAAATGTCAGGCAAATGTCCGCATAGGTAAGTATAAGTTAGATAAGGAAAGTGAAGATAATAAACTATGTGCATCTGGCAATGCACCGCAAGTCAATAAAGCGGCAGTAAATGACTTTTTTGAAAGGATCTGGAAGTTATATCCAAGTAAAAAGGGAAAAGGACAGGTAAGCTTTTCTAAGAAAAAAGTCCTTTATGAAATTGGATATGATGAATTAAGCAGAGCTATTGAACGATATAAGGCAGGACTTGCCCGGGATGAATGGAGAAAACCACAGAATGGCAGCACATTTTTTAATAGCGGCTATATTGATTATCTGGATGCCAACTTTTCAGAACAGGAGCAGACAGTGCCGGAGGAAGGAGATAGATCTATATATAAGGATGATGAAGAATATCGAAGATTATGGGAAGAACTCGGGTATAAGTAAGAAAGGCCTATCAGTGGAGCGTATAGAACTATCGAGAGAGCGGATTGAATTGCAGGATGGGAAAATGTGTGATCTGGTGGCTTATAATGTGCAAAACTATGGATATGTAGAGTATGCAGAGAATATCGAAATCAGCAATGGAGAGTTCCGGCGGGCGCGTTCTCTTATGCCATTCAATTATCTTGATGCAAATATGCAGAAATTCAACTGGGATTTGTACGATCAGAACGTGCAAATGCAGCAGTGTGTTGCGGAATCGTTTGTCAGTCAGTTCAACGAGTACCAGAAAGCAGGAAAGGGATTGTATATATTTTCCAGAACAAAAGGGAGTGGAAAAACATTACTTGCATGCAGTCTTGCAAATGGGATCATGGAGCATCAGGATATTTGTGTAAAGTTTGTATCGGTGCCAGAACTACTTGAAATGACGAAAAAGAGCTATAAGGATTTTATAGAGAAAGAGGATCTTGAAAGAATCCGAACGGCTGAATTATTGATCCTTGACGATATCGGTGCAGAAACGAAAAAAGAATGGATCGATACGGAATTATTCAGACTTATAGATTACCGGTATTCAAATAAGCGAGTGACTATATTCACAAGCAATATACCAATGGATTCTTTAAAGCTGAATGAAAGAATAGTTGACAGGATATTCAGTATGTGCATAAAGTTGGATCTGCCGGAAAAATCTATTAGGACCATGCAGGCGCATGACGAGAATATGGAATTTTTAAAAGAGGTAATGAAAAACGCCCCGGACGGTGCGGCAACACCATCACAGGGCAAGTAACCACTCAACCGACATAAAGCCCGGTTACCTCTGTATTATAGCAGATCCCGGCAGAAAGGAAAGTATGAATTATAAAAGATTGTCACTTATAGAACTTAGCAGATACAGATATCCAAACTTGTTAGCAGAGATTATCGAAAGCGGTTATAGTATATGCACTATAGCGGAACATATGGGGCTTGGGAGATATAGACGAGAGGATGACCCTGAAGTTTGGGCAAGACTAGCCGGTTCCATTGAAATGACAGTTGCTAACATGTGTGGATTATTGCAGCTTTATAATGTAAAACAGGAGTACCTATTTAGTGATACGTTAAGTATCAAAGGTGGGGTGTCAGAAGCCTACTGGAGATGGTATGATGAAAATAAAAGAAAAGAAAAGGAATCTGAGCGCTTGCAGGCGCTGTCAGACATATACCGTAATTTGCATGAAAATCTATATCTTACTCCTTATGTGCAGGCAGTAATTAACTATATACAAAAAGCAGATGATGAGATAGAAGCAGCGCAAAACCTTGTAAAATCGTTGAAGCAGAGTGGAGGGAAGAGACAGCATGTTTGAAAAAATTATTCAAATGAGTAAGGATTTAATAGCAATGGATATAGATACATACAATATGTGCAAATATACATTGAGAACACAGGCAGTCGAAAACCAGCATTTAACAAAGTTCTTGGATGTGCTATTTGAACTTGTGGAGGAGAAAAGACCATTGCTATTGGAAGTGCATTAAAACAGAGCGGCAAACGCCCCGAAAAACAAGCCCTAAACCGCGGGAACTGCGATAGTGCCACTACCAGATAAAAGTAGCAAAGAGGTGAAATATGATAAAAATACGCATATCTTATGATCGGGAGCAGGATGCACAAAGAGTCATCAAGCTGCTGTCTTCGGTAATTTCCGGGGCAAGGATCAAGCGATCAGAGAGCGGCAAATACAAGAAGATATATATTGATGGCGGCAGGGTGTCCGAAAGCTGAAATAACGGGGAATTTGGTACAATACTGGATTGTAACCATTCCGTAAAGATGGTATAATAAATACATACAAACAAATATTGATAAGTACCCCGGCAATGGCCGGAAGCCTTACCATAAAGGCGCGGGAAATGATCAGATGCAGTTCTGGTTGTTTCCCGCGTTTTTGTTTGTATTGCATTTTACCAATCTTTCTATTGCACCCGGATAAGTGCAAAAACTGTCTATAATCAGTCCACCTGGGACGTAAAAGAAGGGAGTCAAAGCATGGTAAAAGTAGCTGTAAAACATTGTGGTTATGGATTCATTGAGGAAACGGCGAACAGCATGACGAAATGTCTGAAAGATAATGAGCAGTTTTACGATCTGAAGGTAACACCGTTAAGTGATACACTTGCTTGCGTGATACTGATCTACTGTGAGGGCAACAAATGACAATAGAAGAGAAAAAAGATCTTCTTTGGTCATATCGTGCAGCTATGGCAGCAGTAAACCGGATCAGGGGAGAACTTGAAAAAGTCCGGGTAGATCGGGAACGGTCGAAAGATCCGGAAATGTCAAAGAGACTTCGAGAGCTGGAAAATCAGCTCGTTGAAGCCGAATGTAGGCGCGTGGATCGCTATGGCGGTATTATGTCTGATATTGAGACTATGCCGAATGAAATATACAAGCTGATATTGTCCTATAGATATCTGAATGGGTACACATGGGGCAGAATGAGCGAGGTAACAGGCTATAGCGTGGCACATTTGCATAAGATTCATGTGAAAGCGTTGAAAAGTTTCAGAAATGAGGGATAGACAATGGAAAACCAGAACAATGCGCAGACCGGGGGCGGAAATACCGGGAAAACATTCACGCAGGAAGAAGTAAACCAGATTGTAAGCAGTCGGTTGAAAGAAGAGCGTGAGAAAATGAAAAAGGAACAGGATGCCACCTTTGCAGAACGTGAGCAGAAAATTGCAGCAAGGGAAATGCGTATGAACGCACTGGATAAACTTCACGAAAAAGGGTTGCCGTCATCTTTAGTAGATGCAATTAACTGTTCCAGTGATGAAACAATGAATAAAAGCATCAATATTCTGATGCAGACATATAAAACAGAACAGGGTGAGCCGCATCGTCCGTTATATCATCCCGTGGGCGGCACGGGTGAGAAACAGGACCCGATCAGGGAAGCTATGGGGCTTACTCCGTAGAAAGGAATAAGAAATGGCTATTAATTTAGTAACCAAATTTCATCCATATGTTGATGAGATTTTCAAAAAAGAGAGCAAAAAGGCACTTGTGACAAATCAGGATTTTGATTGGACCGGCGCGCATACCGTGAAAGTGTATAAGATCAGCACCGGTACTATGAATGATTACGACAGAGCAGGAATCGGCAGTGGAGTCACAGGATCAAGATTCGGTACAGTTGAGAGTCTGGATGCTACCACAGAGGAATTCACACTGAAAAAGGACAGATCCTTTACGTTCGCAATCGACAAACTGGATTCAGACGAGACAGCGCAGCAGTTGGCAGCATCAACAGCACTTGCCCGTCAGCAGCGTGAAATTGTTATTCCTGAGGTTGATTCTTATGTGTATGGTGTTATGGCCACAGGAGCAGGAACGAAGCCGAAAGCGGTAGCACTGACGCCGGAAAATATCTATGATGAGATCACAAAGGGAACAAATACCCTTGATAATGCAGAAGTACCGGATGAGTCCCGGGTTATTATCGTATCCCCGGATGTATACCGGTTGATGAAGAAATCAAAGGATATTGTGATGGAAACGGATATCGACACCAATCTGCGCAAGCAGGGCGTTGTTTCCAATCTGGATGGTGCAGCAGTTATCAAGGTACCGGCGGCCAGACTTCCAAAGAACTGTGGTTTTATTCTGTGTCATCCGTGTGCAACTGTAGCACCTACTAAGCTGGAGGACTACAGAATCCATCAGGACCCGCCGGGAATCAGTGGATCATTGGTTGAAGGCCGTGTATGCTATGATGCATTCGTGCTTGATAACAAAAAGATGGCAATCTATTATCAGGAACTTGTGACAGAGTAAATTATAGAGGGGGTGCAACTGATGCACCCATTTTGTTTCAAAAACGTTTCAAAAAAGCGAACGTTTCGTTCGGATTCAAAACGAAACGTTTGGTTTAGAAATACTTACAAATACTTACATTTTATAGGGCTGCAAGGCCACATGGACAAAGAAAATACAAAGCCAATATACCCCAGAACCACCCCAGAACCGTGCTAGGATTTGCTAGGGCGATACTCGGAAATACTCGGAACGCACACTAAGATTTGCTAAGGCTAAATGTTCGGGTGGATGTTGGAAAATGATGGAATGAAAAAGAACCGATGGAGCGTCCGAATAAGGGAACACTGGTCGGTTCTTTAAAGATATATCTATAAATTCGAATATATCTTTTTAAAATTGATGTCAAGGGAGAAGCGATGGATAGAGAAGAAATAAAGAGATATTTATGTACATATACAACAGCACAACGAGGTGTAAAGCGATTGGAACAAGATATAGCGCAAATCCGATCTGAAAAAACGTTTCATCGATGTATAGTGGATGGTATGCCGCATGCGCATGAGCAGAAGGATTTGTCTGATTATGTTGCTAAGTTAGATGAGTTGGAACGTAAGTTGATCAAGGCACGGTATAAGCGTATACAGTTGTATGAGAAGATTTTCGAAGATGTTGAACAGTTAGAAAATGAGACAGAAAAAGAGATACTTTCCTATCGGTATCTGAGAGGAAAAACATGGGAACAAATAGCTAGAGAAACACAATATTGTGTTTCTCAGGTTCATCGCATACATAATAAGGCATTGGGTAATTTGGGAAAAATACTCAAAAATGAATTGTGCTCAAAATAATTTCATACACCGAGTGTTTAAGGAGGTAATATATGTATCAGTTTTGGCTTGGTGGGATTCTCCTTCCGGTTACGCCGGGAGATTTTACCATTAAAATTAATGATAAAGATAAAACAGTATCTATGATCAATGAAAGTGAGGTAAATATTCTAAAATCACCAGGATTGAAAGATGTTACAATTCCAGAACTGTTGCTTCCAACACAACGTTATCCGTTTGTACAGAGTGAAGCAAAGATTGACCCAGATTATTACCTGGGAAAATTAGAAAAGTGGAAAAATGAACGTAAACCTATAAAATTTAAGGTGATAAGGCTTAAAACCAATAAACTATTATGGAATACAGACATGTATGTTACCATTGGATCATATGAAGTCGAAGAGAATGTAGATAAATATGGCGGAGATGTGTGTGTTAAATTAAATTTGAAAGAATGGAAATATTGGGGAGCAAAGAAGCTTGTGCCTAAGAAAAACAAAAAAAATGGGAAAACATATGCAACTATCAAAGGAAGTCGGATGGTAACAAAATCTGTGGCTAAGATATATACAGTAAAATCAGGTGATACCTTGATGAAAATTGCCAAAAAGCAACTCAATAACGCGTCTGCGTGGAAGAAAATATATCAATTGAACCAGAAAATAATTGAGGATGCAGCTCGTAAGCATGGACGCAAATCATCATCTTTTGGACATTATTTATATGTGGGAACAACATTAAGGCTTCCAAAGGTATGAATTAGGAAAAATATTATGTGATACTGGTATGATACTAAAAATCTGTACAAACGATAAAAAACAGTGTAAAATGTGACTTAAAGAGAGCAGAAACACTGAAATAAAGCACAAAAAGAGAGGAAAAAGTAAGCTTCTCTAGTGTTGCTACAATCATCGAGTAATCTTTGATAGATCTAGAGAAATTGGATTTTATGGGGCTTTCCGAGAAATCGGAAAGCCTTTTTCTGTTTGGAAATATGTGAAAAGAATTGTGAAAAATAGAGATTGTGGTACAAAAAGGGGCTAGAGAAAATTTAGAATATAAAATTTTAGTAAAGTAAAAAACACCCATACACATATGTGCATGAGTGTCTTTCAGCCATAATCCATATGGCTCTCTCTGTGTTAATATATTACCATATTTATAAATTTATGACAAGAGGATATATATTTTTTTCGGTACATCTACAGTATGATGTTGGAAGTTGTGCGTAATAGGGGGCTAAAATTCGATCACCTGCAGACTTGTTACGTGACTGCGTTTGGTGGATACAATAAACACGTTCATTATGTGCGCAAGACTTCCGTACTCTTCGCAACTGTAAGCGTGATACAGAACTGAATTAGTGGATAACCTATACTAAAGAAAGACCCCATTAAACTTTTAATTACCCTAATTATTAGTTTCCTTTTTTACAATCCCGATTCCGATCAGTAAAGCACTGATGAGAATTCCGGCGACAAGAAGGATGACATACACGTTGGCATTTACGTTGAGATCTGTCGTCCAGGTGGAAAAATTCGCATGGCGGATGGTAAGCTGTCTGGTATCATACAGAAGATAACTGCAAACATCATTGGAGAAGGTAATCCATATACTGCAAAGAAGTGTACACAGACCGCCTTTGATAAAACCATTGACCGGAAGATAGCGAATTATGAGGAAAAAGAGCCATACACCGATCATCAGAACTGTTGCCACAATGCATCCGGTTTTCAGACTGCCTAATCCGGAACGGTAAGATACGGTAAATATGGTCAGGTAGAGCCAAAGCGTATCCCAGATCATGATAATAAGGGCTTTTTTATCGGATAATATAGGCGGTAATGTCATTTCGCGTATCACCAGAGGGAAAAATACAACGGAAAGTCCGAATACAGTCGGAACGGACCAGAAGAAAAATTCTCCTCCGCCATTCATGGCATTTACAAAAAATAAAATCAGCAGCAGGGCACCGACACCACATAAAATACATTTCATCAGCCGTTTCTGGGAAGAAATAAGCGGAACAACAGTGAGTGCTGCGACAAGCATCATGGAAGCGGTTACGACAGAGAATACGCCGAGTCCGCTGCCGTCGGCCATGGATACAATAAAGGTAATAAGGATCGGAACAAGCAGCAGGGCGGCAATGACTATACCGGCTTTGTATGCCAGGTTCCGTTCTTTTTTGGCATGCCGTTCCAGAATTTCGCGGGATTCGGTTTCAATTACGTTGTCAATGGTATGATTGGCTAAATCTTCGTAAATTTTTTCGCAGTCAGCGCAGTCAGCAAGATGCTGTCTGACCAGTTCACAGCTGGCAGGACTGCATGCATGGTCGTAATATAATGGCAGGAGATCCTGCACAATGTCACATTCGTTTGGATTATGATTCATAGTGGTCCATCCTTTCTTTAATTTTTAATCTTGCCCTGTGATAAGTAACTCTCGCCCAGTTTTCTGTTTTCCCGAAGATTATTCCAATTTGTGAAAAGGATAATTCTCCGAAAACTCTTAGCTGAAAGACTTCTTTATAAGGTTCCTGAAGTTCATGAAGTACGAGATGAATCTGCAGCGCAGAGTCCTGATCCGCAATATGGTTTGCAATATCATCGGATGTTTCCGCAGCAGATGCATCGAAACAGGCATATTTTTGATTTTTGCGGCATTCATCAACTGCAAGGTTTTTGGCTATGCTGCACAGCCATGTGAATTCACGGGATTTCCCTTTATAGCCGTGTCGGGCAGTCAGCGCTTTATAAAACGTATTTTGTGTGATTTCTTCCGCCAGGGACTGATTTTTGACGATTGTCATCACGTAAGAGTAAACCTGCAGGTAATAGGAATTGTACAATTTTTCATAATTCAGAACCGGTCACCTCCTTTTTACACAGATTAGACGGCGAAAAGATGGTTTCGTTACAAACTTTTCCAAATTATTTTATAATATTTTTCATGGATTTAACAGGAAAGAATTTCAAGTGTCTATGTTTTAAGGTTAAGTTAAGGAAAACATCATAAGAAAATAATATGACAATTTTTAAAAAGTATATTACAATAAAAAGGTAGCAGGAGTAGTTAACAGAAAGGGGATTTTTATGGAAAATCTGATACCGTATCTTGTCCCGGCGGTTATTGTGGTGATCGTTGTATTGCTGTTATTGCTGGGATATGTGAAAGCACCGCCGGATATGGCATACATTATTTCCGGTGTGAAAAAGAAATCAAAAGTTGTCATTGGAAAGGCAAGTATAAGGATTCCGTTTTTTGAGCGTCTGGATAAACTGAATCTGCGTCTGATTCCGATTGATGTGAAGACGAGTAACGCCGTACCGACAGCGGATTACATCAATATCAATGTGGATGCCACGGTCAATGTCAAGATCAGTAATGATCCGGAGAAACTGCGTCTGGCAGCAGAGAACTTTCTGAATAAAAATACAGAGTACATAGCAAGTGTGGCACGTGAAGTGCTTGAAGGTAATGTGCGTGAGATTGTTGGTAAGATGCGGCTGGAGGAAATGGTTTCCGACCGTCAGAAATTTGCCAACCTTGTCAAAGAAAATGCGGAGCCGGATCTGGCAGCGATGGGACTGGATATCATCAGTTTCAATGTGCAGAATTTCGTTGATGGAAATGATGTCATTGAAAATCTCGGTATCGACAATATTGTAAAGATTAAGAAATCTGCAGCCATCGCAAAAGCTGAGAGTGAGAGAGATATTAAAGTTGCACAGGCAGCAGCGGATAAAGAATCCAATGATGCGGCAGTGGAAGCGCAGACAGAGATTGCGAAGAAACAGAATGAACTGGCTATCAAAAAATCAGAACTTCAGATGGAAGCCGATACAAAGAAGGCGATGGCAGATGCCGCTTACGAAATCCAGAAAGAGGAACAACGTAAGACCATCGAAGTTACCACAGCAAATGCAGATATTGCAAAGCAGGAGCGTGAAATTGAGTTAAAGCAGAAGCAGGTTGCCGTTACGGAGCAGTCGCTGGAGGCAGAAGTAAAGAAGAAAGCCGAGGCAGAAAAATATGCAGCCCAGCAGCGCGCGGAAGCAGAACTTTATCAGCGCCAGAAGGATGCAGAGGCAAAGCAGTTTGAGGCACAGCGGGAAGCGGAAGCGCAGAAGGCACAGGCAGAAGCCATGCGTTTTGCAAGAGAGCAGGAAGCAGCCGGTATCCGGGCAGTCGGTGAGGCAGAGGCATCTGCGATCCAGGCAAAAGGTATTGCGGAAGCAGAAGCCATGGAAAAGAAGGCAGAAGCATATGCGAAGTATAATAAGGCTGCAGTAGCGGAAATGATGATCAAGGTACTTCCGGATATTGCCGGAAAAGTTGCAGAACCGCTCGGTCAGATTGACAAGATCACAATCATTGGCGGTGGCGAAGGCGGCAGCAATGGTGTGGATCAGATTGCCGGAAATGTGCCGGTGGTCATGGCAAAAGTCTTTGAAAGCATGAAAGAAGCAACCGGAATTGATCTGGCAGATATTATTAACGCAGAGTCTTACGATGCGAAGGTAAACCGCAATGTGAATGTATCGGGACTGGATTCTGTGAACTTTGTAGTAAAGGATGACGGAACAAAGGTTACGATGGCAAAAGTGGAGCCGCAGAATAGTACAAAACCGGTAAGTACAGATGTACCGGAATCCGGAGAACAGGGATAAAACCAAAAGAAAGAGAACAGTGTCAGATGATAAATCGGGGCACTGTTCTCTTTTTGTCGGTGATGATTCATGCGAAATGTTTAAATAATAGGTGCAATTCGGAAAATTTTTCGTTATACTAAATATATGAAGATGAGGAAATGAAAGATAATCATACGCTCCCGACCGATGAGGGATTACAGGGAAATGAAAAAATTGAAACAGCAATCGCAGCATTACAGCAGGAAGCAACGGAAGAAGAGGTAAAAGGTTCAGGAAGTGTTATGTCTACGTTTTTGGCAGATATGCATCAGCTTTTTACGCGGCACTTCCTGTGGATGAAATCATAGGAATAAAGGAGAGACCACGTGGGCAGAAAAAAAGAGCAGGAACATAAAACTTTAGCCCGTTGGATCATTGATAAAACCAATACCGATCATTACAGGGCGGGGATGCTCAGTGGATGGAAACATCCGTATATTGATGCGGATGTTATGGAAATAGTGGGTGGAAGAAAACAGCTTTTGGATCAGGCAACTATCCTTGAAAATGAGACAAATGCGGGAAAGATGGGGAAGTTTAAGCCCGATTGGAAAGATGTAAAAACAAGTATTAAGAAAATTGATTATGATGTTGCGATTATTCCGGAATTGTGTGAAAGGGAACAAATCGAAGATCCAAGGGAAAGGCAGCTTCGTCTCATTGCCCGTGTGGAAAAATGGCGGAGAAAAGGACAGGATTGTGCATGGTTGTGCTCCTACTATGATGATTTATTGGATCTGTTGAACAGAGGCAAAGAGCAGAAAGAACTGGAAGATGAAACCTTTTTTGTATGTATAGATGCAGTTGCACATCAAAAGGAACACATCTGGAAACGGGTGTTCAGTGCGCGTGTCCTTCACAATTCCAAATGTTTCCAAAAAAATTATGAGGATAGAATACTGTCTGTTTTAAAAGAAAAATCCCCATTTTATATAGAGGAAATGAGTGATGATGAACTGCTGGATGCGCATAATATTCATTCTTATGCGCAGACGCTTGAGTGGAAAGGCACACTGCAGTATATTATAAATGATGAAAAAGTAATTGATTCTTCATCACAGATTTATGGAACGATTATAAATACACAGACAATGGAACATGCAAGGGCGTATGCCCTGTCAGGTTGCAAAAGAATCATGACAATTGAAAATAAAGCAAACTATGAGGACATGTCTTATAGAAAAGATACTCTTTATATATTTTGTCATGGTTTTTTCTCTCCAAAGGAAGTTCGGTTTTTGAAGACGATTTGTGATCTGGTTTCTGAGGAATGTGAATTTTATCATTGGGGAGATTTGGATTATGGAGGAATCTGTATTTTCCAGTTTATTAAGGCGCAGGTATTCCCAAAACTTCTTCCATACAAAATGAGTCAGGAGGATTTTGAATTAGCAGTCAGGGAGGATGCAGGTATTTTATTAAAGGAAGATACCAGAAATAAGCTGATAAGGAAAAATGCAGGACTACTGGAACCATTAAAGGAAGCGATACTTAAGTCAGGTCTGACGATAGAACAGGAACGGCTGTTGTAGAAAATAAAGAGGAAATTCATTCATGATTTTAAAAAAGAAAATTCCAAAGGAATTTTATAAACTATTTCGCACGAAAAACCGTGATGCATATATGCAGTTTCTTGTGGCAATTTATGAGGAAAATAATGAAGTGTATACAGCACTTGGATTGACAATAGAGGAATGCCGTGTGATTATTGCAGATACAATTGCAAAGGCAAGGATTATCTGGGAGGATGAGGAAATAGAAGAAGAGGACGAGCCGGATACTTTATTCCCGGAAGATTCGCCGTCTGGCATATTGAATACCTTGATTCGGTGGGGATGGTTAAAAAGCGATTTTGATGAAAAGTTAAATACGTATATTATTTCTTTCCCGGAATACAGCCAGCTGTTTACGGAATTGTTTCAGAAGCTTCAGACAGAAGATGACAGCCGGGAGAGGGAAAGTATCCTTTCGATTTACAGTGCTTTGTTTACGTATCATTCGGACACAGAAAAAAATAATGATATTTTAAAAAACGCACTCCAGACGTCCAGACGGCTGGGGCAGCTTCTTTCCAATATGCAGGATGGAATGCGTTCCTATTTTGAGGAATTGTCGCAGAAAAAAAATTTTATTGGAATTCAGAAAGTTCTGGTAGAGGAAATTAACAACAGTGACAGTAAAAAATATGCAATTCTTACGACAACAGACAGCTTTTACCGTTATAAGGAAGCAGTTAAAGAACTGGTCAGCCAGATTCTTCGCGAAAATGACCAAAAAAGGGAACAGCTTGTAAAAGAGCGTACCGGACTTGTGGAGGGAACTGTTACCAGCAAAAGAAACCAGTATCGTCTGGAATATTGTGAAAGTGCCAGTCAGCTTGTGTATCAGGTGGAGCGGGAATTTGATCTGATCGAAAAAAAATATAACAAGCTGATCGAACAGAAAACTGTCTTTGCCAAGCGTGCACTGGCACGAATCCATTATATTCTGCAGGAAGGCTCTTCGGATGAAGATCACATTGTAAAGTTAATTAATTTGTTGGATCATCATGCAAACAGCCCACAGGTGTTAGAACAAATGCGTGACCGGATCAGAGTGGGAACACAGTTTAAGAATATAACCGATAGAAGTTTTTACAACCGGAAAAATGCGGAGGATGCAGGATTTCACCCGATTGCGATGGAAAAGCACAACGAGGAGACTCAGATGACCGATTTTGTACCAAAGCCGCTTTATACGAAAAAACAGTTGCAGGAATTCAGGCAGAAAAATATCGTGGATGGCAGATTTGTCACGGATGAACAGACGATTCAGTCTGTAGAAGATCTGGAAAAACTGCTGTTTTTGTGGCAGGAGGAAACGGATGATACGAAACAGGAGGAAACGGTGCATATTGATGGAGAATTAAAAGGAGAATATGGATTTGTTTTTTCAAAACTGGTGATTGACGCAAAAAAAGGAGAGAAAAAATAAATGTTAGAATACATGGAAAATATCTCGCAGAGAGAGGCGGAAAATATTAGAAAAACCATACAGGATCTGTTTCGCCAGACCTGTATTTTGCAGACAAAGTGTGATCCGGTTACTCTGATCCAGAAGGATAATCCTCACTATCAGGTATGTGCGAGAAATCGGGAATTTATTGCAGATTATCTGCAGGTGCTTGACTGTGAACTGGTTCATGATCCGCAGGAACATATTTTCCGGATTACAGGAGATGGCGTGCTGACGGAACGTATGACACTTTTAACAACGAAACTGGTGATCCTTATGAAATTGATTTATCGGGATAAAATTATGGGAGAAGGACTGCATGCCACGACAACCAGTCTTGCGGAGATCCGAAGATATGGAAAGGAAACAAACCTGATTACCCGCAGGCTGACTGCTCAGGAGTGGCAGGAGGCATTGATTCTGATGAAAACACACCAGATGATCGAACTGCCAAGTGCGATTGGAAATCTCGAAGATGATTCCCCGATTTATATTTACAGTACCATTAATATTTTCTGTTCAGCGGCAGACATCAATGAGCTGGTTGAAATGTACAAAGGAGAAACCGGGGAAACGGAAGAACAAAAGGAAGCAGAGTATTCGGAAAAGACACAGGATCAGCGAGAAACACAAGACGAAATGAGGAGTGAATAAATTGAGTCAGGCAAAAAAAGTTTTTACAAGAATGTGCCTTAACAACTGGGGCGGCATTGATCATAAGGTACTGGAGTTTCATGAATATGTGAATTTGTTCAGTGGAAAAAGCGGATCTGGAAAATCGACAGTGATGGATGCCATCCAGGTGATTTTGTATGGAAGTTTCTCACCGAATTTTCTGAATAAAGCAGCGGATGATGCAAAAAATCGCAGAAGTGTGTTAAGTTATCTGCGCGGAGAACAAAAAGACGGATCTGCCAATCGTAAAGATTGTGATTTCTGCTCCGTAATTGCTCTGGAAATTGAAGATACCGGAACCCATATTACAACCTGTATTGGAATTGCGTTTGAAGTAAGAAAATCAGATTCTGAGATTAAAAAATTTGTGTATTTCAGTCACTCCGGGAAAATGCCGGAGTCCGAATATCTGACGGAACAGGGTGTCTGCTATTCCAATCAGGAGATCAAAAAACTGGTCAGTGCCAGAGCGAAATCTGATGACAACCGCGGAAAGGGAGAAGTCAACCGCATCTATGGTTCCAAAGAGGCATATCTGGGAACCTTGTATGATGTGATTCTCGGGTATATTGATCAGAACCGTTTTATCACGATGGAAAAAAGTGCAATTGCCCTGAAAATGACCAATGGAACGGGACAGTTTATTCGTGATTATATGTTTCCAAAGAATACTTCCAATACCATTGCAGCGATCAGTGAACAATTGGATTCTTACCGGCAGATCAAAGATAAAATAGAGGATCTGAGAAAACGAATCGAGATACTGACAGATGTTCAGATATCCGGGCAGGAACTTGTGCGCCTGCAGTCCGATAAGATCCGGGCAGAGGCAATGATCCGCTGTATTGGGATTGAAGATCTGCGGGCAAGGATTCAGGCCGCGGAAGAGGATAAAAAGATCATTGCAGAGAAACAGGAGCAGCTGCAGGGAAAAATAAAAGAACGTTCTGCTGTGCGTGGGGAGACCGAACAGGAACTGATTCAGGTCAGTGCAGATCTTAAGTCCAGTGATTTAGGTGGGAAACAGCAGCAGTATGAGGAACTGGATGCCCGTAGCCAGATGCTTGCGGATAATACGAGACAGTGGAACAAGATTCTTCTTGGAATGAAAAACTGGGAAGAAGATGATGTGATCACCGATTATATCAGTAATCCGGTTTTGAATCTGATCGCAGAACTTGGCAGTGGAAGCGTAACGGAGGAACTGTGCCAGAACCTGCATTTAAAAATTGAATCTGCCAAGCAGAATATCGAAAATGAAGTGGAAGATTACAGTGAGCAGAGACGCGAGATCGGGAAAGAATTAAAAGAAAAAAAGCGGCTGGTGGATGACATAAAACATAACCGCAAACCGTATGAGGAGAATTTGCGGTCTGCAAGAACGGCATTATCCCAACAGCTGAGTGATCGCTATGGAACGACAGTCAAAGTGCAGATTTTTGCGGATCTGTTTGATGTGCAGGAGGAAGAATGGAAGAATGCCGTTGAGGGACGCATGGGAAGACTGAAACGTTCCCTGATTACGGAACCACAGTATGCACATGAGGCAGCCGTTTTGTTTCGCAACATGAAGCAATATGAAAATGTGGATTTAATTAATTCCAAGGCGATTGCGGACAGTGAGCCGGATTGTATGGAAGGATCTTTATACGAAGCGGTAAAGACAGAGGATGCTTATGTGGATGTATGTCTGAAACGGTATCTGGGACATATTATGAAATGCAGGTCTGTGGAGGAACTGGAGCAGGTAAGGGATGGTGTGACACCGGATTGTTATTCGTACAGCAATTTTATTTTCCGGCATCTTAAGAAAAAAGACTATACGACCAGAGCGTGTATTGGACGCCGTGTTTCCAAGGCGCGGCTTACAGAATATGAAAACGATGTGGAAGATTTAAGCAGACAGGAGGCGGAATTGGATCATCTGCTGCGCAGATTAAAAGCGGCAAGAGAATTTGAGTGCCTGAAAGATGAGCCATCTCATTACGTGAAACTATCCCAGGCGGGTGCTGAGCTTGCAAAGGTAAATAAATCGAAAATGGAGCTGGAAGAGGTAATCCGTTCGCTGCAGGAAGGAACCTACAAAGAGCTTGAAGAGAAAGAAAAGGCATTAAAGAGCAGTGTAAAAGCCATTCAGGACGAGATTGATGCAATGCAGGCAGAACTGGCAAAGCTCACCAGCCGGTATGGACAGCTTTCCGGAGAAAATGAGTCCAGAAGACAGCAGCTGGAGGAAAAGCTGCAGGGATATGTTGCAAATGAAGAACTCAAACAGGAAGTGTGGGAACTATTAAAAAAGCAATCCGGGCAGTCTGTGATCAACAGAAAGAAGGCGGAGATTGCAGATCTGGCAGATAAGGAACAGGAACAGGCAGAACGTCTGCAGATGGCACGCAATAAATATATCCATGCATATCCGACCAGTGAATTCAGCGGAGCTGAGAAATCCAATGAAGCCTATGAAAAACTGCTTGAACGGTACCGGACAGATTTTGAGCCGGCATACGAAGAAGAATTTGAAAAAAAATGTGCATCCATCTATAAGAGTCTCCGGGAGAATGTCATTGCAACAATTCATGGGGATATCAAAGCAGCAAAACGCCATGCATATGAAATCAACCGCCTGCTGCGGGAAACCAATTTCTCAGACAGCACGTATCAGATTAAAATTGAACCGGCCAAAAATGAAAACGGACAGTTTTTTGATATGCTTATGGCAGAGGAACTTGACAGCAAGAATCTGGACAATGCCGGAATTGACGGCCAGATCAGTTTCGGAGAAGATGCATTTTATCAGAAATATGAGCAGAAGATCAAACTTCTGACCGACAAGTTTATGCCGCCGAAAGACGAGGATGAGCATTTGCAGGCACAGAAGCGCAAAGAAATGGAACAGTACGCAGACTACAGAAATTATCTGTCATTTAGCATGTTTGAACAGGTAACCGATGAGCATGGAAATGTAATCCGGGAAAACTTTGTCGATGATATGGCGGGCAGGGATTCCGGTGGTGAGGGACAAAATCCAAAGTATGTAGCGCTGCTTGCAGGATTTGCCATGCTGTATATGCAGCAGAGTAAGCGGGATTCCAAAATCAAGCTGGTACTGCTGGATGAGGCATTTTCCAAAATGGATCAGGAGCGAAGCGCAGTCTGTCTGAAATATGCCAGAAAGATGGATCTGCAGCTGATTGTCTGTGTGCCGGATGAGCGTTTGCAGTCCTTGATCCGGAATGTGGACTGTGTATATGGATTCCGGCGGTTTAAAAACCGGATTTCCATGATGCATATTGATAAGGGGCAGTATCTGGAAATGATGGAAGGATAAAAAAAGCAGCAGGAAAGAACCAGTTATGACCAGTTGCGCAGAGATACGTTCTATGTTATGATAAAAGAGACAACTAACAAAAGTTAGATAAGACGAATCAAGAAGGAGAGACATAGAACGATGGATAATTCGGTATTTACACCGGAACAGGTTTTAGAGAAAATTATGCAGGCAGGAGAAAAACGAATACTCCTGCCTGTTTTGCGTTGTATTCTGCTTGGTATTATGGCAGGCGGGTTTATTGCATTTGGTGGAGCAACAAGCAGTGTAGCTGCGCATCAGGTATCCAATGTTGGCATTGCACGGCTGGTAACCGCTGTGGTGTTTCCGGTAGGCCTGATGATGATTGTGATGGTGGGCGGAGAACTGTTTACCGGGGACTGTCTTATGGTGACGGGACTTTGGGATAAACGCTATGGAATTGGAAAGATGATACGTGTACTGACTGTTGTCTGGATCAGCAATCTGATTGGATCGGTTCTGATTGCGGCATTGGTTTCCGGCAGTGGCATTTTTGATTACAGTGCCGGAGGTATGGGGGCGTTTGTGATAAAAACAGCGTATGGAAAATGCACCATAGGGCCGATGCGGGCATTTATTTCCGGAATATTGTGTAATATTCTGGTCTGCGCAGCAGTGCTGATTTCCACGGCAGCAAAAGATGCGGTTGGAAAACTTATGGGTGTGTTTTTCCCGATCATGGCATTTGTGGTCGCAGGATGGGAGCATAGCGTTGCGAATATGTTTTATCTTCCGGCAGGAATTTTTGCGGCACATCATAGTGCATATGTTCAAAAAGCGCAGGAACGGTATGGCCTGACTACACAGCAGATTCAGCAGCATGTGAATCTGTCCGGATTTTTTGGAAATATTCTTCCCGTTACACTGGGCAATATCGTGGGGGCAATGGTATGTATGGCACTTCCACTGTATCTGGCGAGAAAAAAGAATCATAAAGTTTAGAATTTGTTAAGTTTTTTGGAAATGTCCGTTTAGAACTCTTTTTTATGATGGAGCTACCAACAATAGAAAAGAGGGAAAAAACATGGTACAATGGGCGTATGAAACGGAAGAACAGATTCTGCTGTTTGTACAGAATCATATGAGAAATGCAATATTGACTCCCTGTATGAAGGCGGTCAGTCTGCTTGGAGATATGGGAGCAGTCTGGATTTTGCTTTCGATCGGATTGCTTTTGTGGAAAAAATGGCGTAAAACCGGAGAAATGGGAATTTGTGCAGTGGCACTTTCCGTACTGGTGAACAATCTGTTTTTGAAACATTTTGTAGCAAGAAGCCGGCCGTTTACGGTGATAGAAGCATTGGTGCCGCTGATTAAAAAGCCAACGGATTATTCATTCCCATCGGGGCATACGGCATGTGCATTTGCTGTCGGTTTTTTGCTGTTCCGCAGACTGCCGAAACCATATGGCATATTGTGTCTGATACTTGCAGCACTCATTGGTTTTTCGCGGATTTATCTTGGAGTACATTATCCGAGTGATGTGATTGCAGGGATGGCTTCCGGAATCTGTATCAGCTATGCAGCTGAGTGGATTGTGGAACATCTGCCACACGTTTCCCTGCATCGAAAGGAAAAACAGGCATGACCATAAAAAAGAAAATTTTTCTCACAAATTCCTGCATGGTTTTGCTGGCACTTGTGGTATTGCTTCTGGTCGGCGGGGGCATGCTGTCATTGTTCAAAGACGAACTTCTGGGATGGTATCGTGATAACTCAAAAATTGCAGATCAGTTTGAAACGGTATACGACCGTGTACCGGAACTGTTTGTGGACACAACCGACTGGGCAAAAGCAGCAGAAGAACTGGAGCGTTATGATTACCGGCTGCTGGTGAGAAGTGAAGATCATAAAACTGTATTTGAAAATGCAAAACACAGTGAAGAAGAGAGCGCAGAAACTTTATATGAAGTCAAAAAGAATGTTGGTCAGGTGGACTGTTATCTGATTGAACATACGACCATCATTTCACTGCGCTGTGAAGCAGATGGAAAACAGTATGACTGTTATGTTTTAAATTGTCCGAGTGATGCATCGATTTTTGGTATGGATCGCGGACTGTTTGAAATGTTTATTTTAATCTTTCTGACGGTGGGTGTGATTGCGATTGTAATTATTCTGGCATTGAGCCAGCTTTTGACAAAGGCACTGATCAAAAAGATCATGGCGCCTGTGCAGGCACTCGATCAGGCGGCACAGCGCGTGACGGAAGGAAATTTGTCCGGAAGGATTGCATACGATGCAGAAGATGAGTTTAAACCGGTCTGCGACAGTTTTGATCTGATGCAGGAACATCTGCAGAAGGAACTTGAAAAAAACAGGGCATATGAGAAAGCCAGAACGGAGATGGTCAGTGGGATTTCCCATGACCTTCGGACTCCGCTGACTTCCATCAAAGGATACATCAAGGGAATGCTCGACGGCATTGCAAATACGGAAGAGAAGCGACAGGAATATTTGCGTATTACATATCGAAAGTCCTGCGATATGGAACGTCTGCTGGCCAGGCTGTTTTATTTTTCCAAACTGGAAACGGGAAATATGCCGTTTTTGATGCAGGTCGTTGATATGCAGGAATTTTTGCAGGATTATGTGGAAGAAAAAGAAGCGGAACTGAAGGAAAAGGACATTGCGATCGCTTTGGACTGGAAAAATGCAGAAACCGTAAAGTGTCAGATTGACCGGGAGCAGATGCTCCGTGTACTGGACAACCTTGTGGAAAATGCCTGCAAATATGCGCAGCCTAAGGAAGCGCTGCGTCTTCGGATGACGGTATTTCTCATTAAAAATCAGCGGCTTTGCATTGATTTTTATGACAACGGAAAAGGAATGGATGCAGAAAAGATCGGACATGTGTTTGAACAGTTTTACCGGGGAGATGAAGCGCGAAATGCAGCCTGTGACGGAAATGGGCTGGGACTTTACGTTTGTCGTTATATTATGGAAAAACAGGGTGGAAATATCCGGGCGGAGAATCATGCGGGCTTCCATGTAATCATGGAACTGCCGACAGAAAGGGGATAATCATGGCAACAATTTTACTGGCGGAAGATGACAAAGAAATTGCAAATCTGGAACGGGATTATCTGAATATGAGCGGTTACGAGGTTGTGATTGCATACGATGGGGAAGAAGCGGAAAAACTGTTAGACGGGCACAAATATGATCTGCTGATTCTGGATATTATGATGCCAAAAAAAAGCGGTTATGATCTGTGCCGGGAGTATCGGGACAAAATAGATATTCCGATTCTGATGGTCACTGCAAAGACCGAGTCCGTGGACAAAATCCGGGGGCTTGGTCTTGGGGCGGATGATTATATTGTCAAGCCGTTTGATCCGATGGAGCTCGTTGCACGGGTAAAATCCCATCTTGCGCGTTATGCACGTCTGACACACAAGGGAGAAAAGACAGAGGAAGAAGAATACGATGCCAACGATTACATTTTACAGATCGGGGACTTAAAGATTATGACGAAGAGCTGGAAAGTGATCAAAGGCGGAGAGGAAATTCATTTTCCAAACAGGGAATTTGAACTGCTCAAATATCTTGCACTTAATCCCAATATTGTGTTTTCCAAGGAGCACCTGTTTGAGCGGATATGGGGATATGAATATACATCGGACGCTGCGACCGTGACCGTGCACATTAACAGAATCCGGGAAAAGATCGAGGATGATCCGAAAAATCCAAAGATTATTGAGACGGTGTGGGGAGCCGGGTATCGTCTGAACCTGAAATAGATACAAAAGTTTATAATTTGTTTATAAGAAACCTTCTGGATGTTGAGATTGTTCCAATATGATGAGGATGATCCAAAGAACAGGAGGTTTATTTTTATGTCAGAAAAAGAAGAAGAACGGGAACGAAAAGAAAAAATTGAAAAATTAAAAGAAGAAAAGCGTCAGATGGAGGAAGAACTTGACGATCTGAAGGGAAATACAAAAAAGGGAAAAGCAGTCTGTGCATTGGTAGGAATTCTTGCGGTTGTACTGCTGCTTGGAGGCATTACGGTGCTGATTAAGACAGATGCCGGAGGGTTTGCCTCTTCCTCACTGGCACCTCTGATTGGAGATGTGCCGGTGGCACGCAGCATTCTGCCAAAACATTTGCAGAGAAAGACAGCAAAAGAGCTGGCCGCACAACAGGCGGCATCCCAGCAGGCAGCATCCCGGCAGAATGATACGCAGAAACAGGCAGACTCGCAGCTGGCTGCAAATGCACAGAATGATTCTGGAACATCGGCAGGAACCGCACAGACCGATTCGCAGCAGGCAGGTGTGGACAGTGCACAGAATAACTTACAGGGAACCGCAGGATCTGGAACATCATCGACTACAGATGTACAGAATGCATCATCCGTGACAGGCAGCTCACAGTCTTCACAAAATTCTTCACAGTCTTCCACGCAGTCGAGCGAAGAAGCTGCATTACAGGATTATGTGAAAACATACTCGTCCATGCGTCCGAGCAGTGCGGCTCAGGTGTTTGATGGTATGATGCCGGATCAAAAGCATCTGATTGTAAAAATCTTAAAGAATATGTCTGCGAGCCAGCGATCGGCAATTCTTGCAAGTATGAATGTACAGAATGCTTCGGATATTACGGTGGAGATGAATAAAGAACTGCCAGGAGGAAAAAAATGATGGTAAAAGAAGGAATCAATGGATTTTGTATGGCACTTGCGGATAGTGTGCCGGGGGTATCCGGAGGAACCGTTGCATTTATTATGGGGTTTTATGACAAGTTTATCGGATCTATTCATGATCTGGTATTTGGCGCCATAGCAGAAAAGAAAAAAGCAATTGCTTATCTTGTAAAACTTGGAATTGGCTGGGTCATTGGGATGGGGCTTGCGGTTGTTGTTTTGTCCTCCTTATTTGAAAGTCACATTTATATGATAAGTTCTTTGTTTATTGGGTTTATTGCAGGCGCGATTCCACTGATCTGGAAAGAGGAAAAAGACAGTTTCTGTCAGTTTGGGAAAGGAATTTTGTTTGGAGTTCTTGGTATGGTGCTCGTTGTAGGGATCAGCTGGCTGAACGGACATACCGGAAGCCATGTGATGGATCTTGGAAACTTTTCCTTTGGAACAGGAATTAAGTTGTTTTTTATTGGTATGATTGCTATTTCTGCCATGTTTTTACCAGGGATTTCCGGATCCACACTGTTACTTATTTTTGGAGCATATATTCCGGTGATATCAGCAGTAAAGGGATTGTTATCTATGCAGTTTTCCTATTTACCAGGCCTGATGTTTTTTGGCTTTGGTGTGCTCGCAGGAGCTGCTACTGTGGTAAAAGGAATTAAAATCTGTCTGGAAAAATTTCGCGTGCAGACCGTGTATGCAATTCTTGGAATGATGATAGGTTCCTTTTATGCGATTGTTATGGGACCAACCACATTGACCATACCGAAACCTGCAATGACCTTCGGCAGTTTTCAGGCAGTTGCCTGTGTCATTGGCGTGGTGCTGATACTTGGCATGCAATGGGTGAAGGAAAAGCTGGATAGTTGATTTTACTACCTCTGTAGTGGTATGATAATTCTATTGAAGATTACATGCAAAAGAGGAGCATGGTTTTATGAAAAAAAGGTTTTATTGTCTGCTTGCAGCAGTACTTATGGCAGGTGCCTGTATCTGTGTACCGGTGGCAGAAGTGAAAGCAGAAGATGGTTATAATATTGATTCCTATGATAATGATGATTGGTATGACAGTGATGATAGTCCAACGGATATGGTTCTGGATTTGTCTAATGTAACAATTGATAAAACCAGCCAGCCAAAGCGTATGCAGGAAAAATTTTACGACTGCAGTTCTCTGGTGTGGAAATCTTATCATAAGAATGGTGTAAATTTTGGAATGGCATATTATGCACCGGTTGCAGCGGATATGGGAAAATGGTGCGTACAGCATAAGAAACTTGTCAGCGGAGGTCTGAGTCAGGCAAATATACAAAATATGAAATTGAATCCGGGGGATGTGATGTTTGAAACCGGACAGAAAAATGGAAGATATAAGGGGATCTATCATGTAGAAATGATTACTGGTTATATATTCTATGGATTTGATGGGAATGGAAAGGCAGAACTTGGAATTCAGTGGGCAACTGGAGGTGAAAAATATTACCCAATGGGGCAGATGGTAGGCAGGCCGTAAAGGTCTGTCTTTTTTTGTCGGAATATGTTACAATGCAAAAAAATGAGAAAGAGGGAGAAAAGGATGTTTCAGTCACTTGAATATAAACACCCGAAATTTTATCAGGTATTCCGCCTGTTTATTGTGTTTTTTGCTTCACTTTTGTATGCGTGGAATCTGCGCTGTTTTGCCAAAACGGCAGGCCTGTTTCCGGGAGGATTTTCCGGATTGTCACTTTTACTACAGCAGATCGGGTTAGATTTTATCCATGTCAGTATACCGTTTTCGGTGTTTAACATCGGACTGAATCTGGTTCCTACTTACATTGCATATAAATTTATCGGGAAAAAATTTACTCTGTATTCTATTATTGTTATTGTACTGACGAGTATTTTTACAGATATGCTTCCGGCGTATGTGTTTACAAAGGATGTGCTGCTGATCAGTGTGTTTGGTGGACTGATCAATGGATTTGCCATCAGTCTGTGTTTAAATGTCGGCACCACCACGGGTGGCACCGACTTTATCAGCATCTTTTTATCACAGCAGAAGGGCATTGATGCATGGAATTATATTCTGGCAGGAAATGTGCTCATGCTTGTAGTTGCAGGTGCCCTGTTCGGCTGGTCGATTGCGTTGTACTCGATTATTTACCAGTTCTGCAGCACGCAGATCATTCAGGCATTGTACAAGCGTTACCAGAAGGAAACGATGTTTATTATTTCTGATAAATCCAATGAAATCTATCGTGCCATCCGGGAACGGACCAACCATGATGCAACGTTATTCCAGGGAATCGGGTGTTATGAGGAAAAGCAAAAGACCCTGATTTATTCCGTCATTAATTCCGAGGCAAAAAGGGAGCTGCTTCCGCTTATCCGTCAGATTGATCCCCATGCTTTTATCAATGTTGTGCGGACAGAAGAACTTGCGGGGCGTTTTCATGATATTCCGCATGATTAAAAGCTTTATGCAGATTCAATCTCATAAGTAAAGCCGGCATCCTCGATGGTTTTGATGGTATCCTGGATGCCCTGTCCACCGGCGGTCAGATAACCGGAGGCGAAGATGGAATCGACGACACTTAAAAGCTTTTTTTCTTCTCCTTTGAAATATACCTCACGGCCGGCGGCACAGCGGATATCTGACTGTGGAACCATCAGTCTTGCAAGGCAGAGGACTTTCATGCAGTATTCTGTGGTCAGACCGGAAATATCTTTATCGCCTAACGGAGTTCCCTTGATCGGAAGCAGAAAATTGATCGGCAGTGCTTCCGGCTGGATCTCACGCAGTTCCATCAGCATATCTACCACATCTTCTTTGCTCTCGCCCATACCGATGATTCCGCCACTGCAGATTTCAAATCCAATCTTCTGCAGCATATGAATATTTTCAACACGCTGGTCAAAGGTGTGGGTGGAGCAGATATGGCTGTAATAGGCGCGGCTGCTGTTTAAGTTGTGGTTGATACGGTCAAGACCGGCATCGTAGAGCATGCGTGCCTGTTTTTCCGTTAAAAATCCAATGGAACAGCACAGATGTGTGCCGGTTTTCTTCATGGCACGGATGCGTTCGGCAAGTTCTTCAATTTCCTCATCTGTAAATTTCATTCCGCTTAAGCCGATACAGTGGCGGCTTAAATGGTGTTCATTGACAAAATCGTTATCCTTGTACAGTTTCTCATCGGAAACCCATTTGTATTTTTCAATATCTGCGGTGGAACGGCAGGATTGTGCACAGTATGCGCAGTCCTGGGAACAGTTGCCGCTGCGGGCATTGGTCAGAATATGGATGCTGACGTGATTTCCTTTATATTTTCTCCGGAGTTTTTCAGCACGGGCGATCAGATCATCCAGCTGATCGTCCGGAGTGTTTAAAATAGAAAGAGCCTCCTCGCGGGAGAGAACCGGATCGTTTTCTTTTGTTGTATGCATTTGCTAAATACCTTCCTTGTGTGTAATTATGAACAATATGCATTCACTTTAGCATGGAAAAAATGAAATGTCAACGATGATGAGTGAACGGGTTGACAATAAAGAGTAAAAAACCCGGAGAATGAAAAAATTCTCCGGATTTGAAGTATTATAATAAAATTTTTGATTTATGCTTTAGTAAGCGGGACCCGTTTATAATAAGAAGAACCCCTGCGGCGATTCCTGTGGCAAGTACACAGATTCCGATCACGAGGCTTGATACGGCTGATGATCCCATTGCTTTATATATTTTCTCGTTCATAAAAACAAACCTCCTTAAATTGACGAAGTTTAATATCTTAATTCATTCTTATTTTAACACAACATCCGTTGACATTGCAACGTGGATTTGCTACAGTTGACAGTGTATAAATTAAATTAGAAAAATAACACGAAAATATATAGTAACTGAGAAAAATCAGGAGGCATAGAGATGGCAAAAATTATATTAACCGGGGATCGCCCGACAGGAAGACTGCATGTGGGACACTATGTAGGATCTCTGCGAAGAAGAGTGGAATTACAGAATTCGGGAGAGTTTGATAAGATTTTTATTATGATTGCGGATGCACAGGCACTGACCGACAATTTTGATAATCCGGAGAAGGTGCGTCAGAATATCATTGAGGTGGCACTGGATTATTTATCTGCAGGGCTGGATCCAGCGAAATCCACATTGTTTGTCCAGTCACAGATTTCCGAATTGACAGAGCTTACGTTTTTCTATGCCAATCTGGTAACTGTTTCCAGGCTGCAGCGGAATCCGACTGTTAAGTCAGAAATTAAAATGCGCAATTTTGAGACCAGTATTCCGGTCGGATTTTTTACATATCCGATCAGTCAGGCAGCAGATATTACTGCTTTTAAGGCAACGGTTGTACCAGCGGGAGAAGATCAGCTTCCAATGATTGAGCAGACAAGGGAGATTGTCCGTAAATTCAATTCCATTTATGATGAGGTGCTGGTGGAGCCGGATGTGCTGCTTCCGGAGAATGAGGCATGTATGCGTCTGCCGGGAATTGATGGAAAACAGAAGATGAGCAAATCCCTGGGGAACTGTATTTATCTTTCAGATACGGAAAGTGATGTCAAAAAAAAGATTATGAGTATGTACACGGATCCGACACATATTCAGATATCTGATCCGGGACATCTGGAAGGAAACTGTGTATTTACCTATCTGGATGCTTTCAGCAAACCGGAACATTTTGAAGAATATCTTCCGGAATATCATAATCTGGATGAATTAAAGGAACACTATACCAGAGGCGGTCTTGGAGATGTAAAAATCAAAAAATTCCTGAACAACGTTATTCAGGAAGAGCTGGCTCCGATTCGTGCGCGAAGGGCAGAATTTGAGAAAGACATTCCGGCAGTATATGAAATTCTGAAAAAAGGAAGTGATGCAGCGCGTGAAGTTGCAGCACAGACACTTTCTGAAGTAAAACAGGCGATGAAAATCAATTATTTTGATGATGAAGAACTGATTCGTGTACAGAGTGAGAAATATCAGGGTGTATAAAAAGAAAGGATCGGAAAATATGATGATGAAAAAGACAGGACTGCTGGCAGTACTGACAGCAGGAGTACTTTTACTTGCAGGATGCGGTGGGGAAGCAAAGACAATTGATGTGCAGGCTCTCGCAAAATCGCTTGCAACAGAGATTAAATACGACGATACATTAAAGGAACTGACAGCGGATGAAATTTCAATGCTTGTAGATTTACCGGAAGATGTTGATTCTGTTATGTATGCCGGAAGCGGTTCTACGGCAGAAGAGGTAGGTGTTTTTACCGCAAAAGATTCAAATCAGGCAAAAGAAACCATGGAAGATGTCCAGAAATATCTTGATGATCAGGCGGATTCTTTCCAGGATTATGTGCCGGAAGAGACAAAACGGATTGGAAATGCGGTACTGGAGCAGAAAAATCAGTATGTGGTTCTGTGTGTGTCCGGGGATTCGGACCAGGCAAAGGAAATTATAGAAAAGGCGTTTAAATAAAATGGTTTTTAGTAGTTTTGTATTTTTACTTGCATTTTTACCGATCGTATTATTGCTGTACTATCTCTGCCCGGCAAGGCTTAGAAACCTTGTTTTATTGGTTTTCAGTCTGGTCTTTTATGCGTGGGGAGAGCCGGTCTATGTATTAATCATGCTGTTTTCGATTGTATTTGATTATGCGAATGGGCGGTTGATCGAGCACTTTAAAAACAAAAACTGTCCGGGGAAAGCAAAAGCCGCACTGATCGTTGATCTGTGCGGAAACCTTGCCATCCTCGGTTTTTTTAAGTACACGGATTTTGTTATCGGGAGTATCAATTCCATTACAGGGGCAGGGTTGTCGCTGCTGCATATAGCACTTCCGATTGGAATTTCTTTTTATACCTTTCAGACAATGTCTTATACGATTGATGTTTATCGCGGGGAGGTTGCAGCACAGAAAAACATTCTTACATTTGCAACCTATGTAACCCTGTTTCCGCAGCTGATCGCAGGACCGATTGTGCAGTATAAAACGGTGGAAAAAGAACTCATGCACAGAAAAGTCACGCTGGAAGATTTTTCCGAAGGAGCATTTCGTTTTTCCGTGGGTCTGGCAAAGAAAGTGCTTCTGGCAAATCAGATCGGAAGTCTGTGGGATTCCATTTCACAGTTGAATCACATGTCGGTGGCTACGGCATGGCTTGGTGCAATTGCATACAGTTTTCAGATTTATTTTGATTTTTCGGGATATTCGGATATGGCGATCGGACTGGGCAGAATGTTTGGATTCTATTTCCTGGAAAACTTTAATTTCCCGTATATGTCAAAGACAATTACGGAATTCTGGAGACGCTGGCATATTTCCCTGAGTTCCTGGTTCCGCGAGTATGTATACATTCCGCTTGGGGGAAACCGTAAGGGTCTGGTACGGCAGCTGTTTAATATTATGGTTGTATGGATGCTGACCGGTCTGTGGCACGGGGCAAACTGGAATTTTGTACTCTGGGGTGTGTATTATGGTGTGCTTCTCATGATTGAAAAGTTGTTCCTGCTTAAATGGCTGGATAAACTTCCAAATTGGATCGGGCATATTTACAGCATGTTTCTCGTGGTTATTGGATGGACAATTTTTGCACAGACGGATATTCACCAGCTGGGAGAATATTTAAAGACAATGTTTGGAATGGGACATGTGGCAGTTGCGGATTCTGATTTCTTATATTTCCTTGGAAGTAATGCGGTACTTCTGGTGGCATTGATCGCGGCATCTATTGATTACCGTGTCTGGATGCGCAGATTAAAGCTTGGAAAAGATGCTACTGTATACGATACGATTGCAACGTCGAAGGGATGGACCATAGCAAAGCCGGTTCTCATGGTTGTGTTTTTGCTGGTGTCCTTTGCATTTCTGGTAGGAGACAGTTACAATCCGTTTTTATATTTCCGTTTTTAGGAGGCATAGATCATTGAAAAAAATCAGAGTGACAATGATCGTCATTTTTGTTGCGTTTCTTGCGCTGGTATCCGGTGGAAGCCTGCTGATGAAAGATCGTGAGTTTTCACCAAATGAAAACAGATATCTGGCAGAACCGCCCAGACTGACGGTTGACAATATATTGAGTGGAAAATTTCAGGATGGTCTTGAAAATTATCTCAGGGATCAGATCTGTTTCCGCGATGGATGGATCACGGTAAAAACCGGAATCCAGAAAGCCTGCAAAGACACGGATATCGGAGGGGCTTATGTGGGAAAAGACGGCTATGATTTTGAAAAAATCACACCGGAAGATGTGGATGAAAAACAGATTGCCCGCAATGTAAAAGCGGTGCAGGATTTTTTCGCAAAAGCTTCTGAAAATGTAGAAAAGCACCGGTTATCTTTTCTGCTTGTTCCATCATCCGGGCTGGTAATGGAGGATAAACTTCCGGCACATGCACGGTTGTTTGATCAGGCAAAGTATATTGACCAGATTGAAAAACAGATGACGGACTGTCGTGTGACAGATGTGAGGAAAGACCTTCTTTCGCATAAGGATGATTATATTTATTACAAAACGGATCATCACTGGACGAGTGAGGGCGCTTACCTTGCCTATGAAACATGGTGTGACAGTACCGGGATGGAGAGCACGCCGCTGGCTGATCTGAAAAAACAGGTTGCAACCAAAAAATTCCGTGGAAGTCTGTATTCCAAAATACTGGATGCGGATTCGGCATATGACAGTATCTGGACATATGGAGATACGAAGCAGGGGACATACGGAAGTGACTGCAGTCTGACAATTGACGAAAAGAAACAGACAGACAGCTGTTACGATACAGCGCAGCTGAGTCAAAAGGATAAATATAAATACTTTTTTGGAGATAATTACGGAACGGTACAGATTGTATCAGGCCATGCCAGACATCAGGATCGCAATCTGCTCGTCATTAAGGATTCGTTTGCAAACACCTTTGTGCCGTTTGCAACAGAAAACTATAGACAGATTACTATGATTGACTTACGGTATTATAATGGAAATGTAGAGGAATATATGAAAGAACATCAGATTACAGATGTACTTGTTCTCTATAATATTACAAATTTTATTTCAGACCGGAATCTGTATAAACTGGTCGGAAGAATTTAAAATGGAAAAGAGGTAAGATAAATGGTTTATAAGAGAGTAAGTAAAATAATCTTTGCTGCCATACTTGCCGTAACGGTGTTTTCAGGTTGCGGGAACAGGCAGGAAGAGAAAATAGATAAGACAGAAACAGAGACCACAACACAGAAAAGTACACAGGATTCCACACAGGATGTCACGCAGGAAGTGGAAGAGGAAACAAAATATCCGTCCATCACTTCGGATGGAAAAATAAAAGATTACAAAAGCGTTGTGACAGTGGATGATACCGCATATGAGTTATACACCTATCTGGACAAAACAGCAGACAATTATGCAAAGAGTGTAAATAAGGTAGCAGATACCCTGGCTGGGAAATCGGATGTGTATGATCTTGTCATTCCACTCAGTTCAGGAATTACATTTCCGGATAATCTGAAGGATGAAATCACATCTTCCGACCAGCATGATGCCATGCAGAAGATTCAGGCAAAAATGGACAAACATGTAAAAAACGTGGATGTATATGACGTGCTTATGCAGCATCGGACGGAGTATGAATATTTTCGGACGGATCATCATTGGACAACACTTGGTGCCTATTACGCATATACGGAATTCTGTAAAGCAAAAGGGATTACGCCGGAATCGCTGGATGCATATAGTAAAAAACAGGATTTTGACGGATTTCTGGGATCTTTTTATAATGATACTTCGGATGCAAAGCTGAAGGCGAATCCGGATACTGTGACAGCATATTACCCAAATGCTGAGAGCATATGCCATGTGACGGCATCGGATGGCAAAAAATATGACTGGCCGGTAATTTATGATGTTTCGAATTACAATGCGGGACTGAAATACAGTACGTTTATTGCAAGTGATAATCCATACACGGAAATTGAGAACAAGGATCTGTCGGATGGAAGTTCCTGCATTGTTGTAAAAGAATCGTTCGGAAATGCATTTATTCCATTTCTGGTTGATCATTATCAGACGGTGTATGTCGTGGATTACCGTTATTGGACAGGAAGTATCAGTAAACTTGCACAGGACAAGAACGTGAATGATGTGCTGTTTTTGAATAATCTTTCCATGATTCGCAATAAAAGTCTGGTAGGAAAGTTATACAGAGTGCTATAATACATTACAGTAAATAATTCCGTACAGACGATACGAAAGGAGGGGAATCCGGTGGTTAAATATTACAGAACAGATGACCGAAAGATTCATGAAGAACCGACAATTCAGGATGGCGTATGGGTACAGATGGTAAACCCCAGTGTCGCGGAGGGACAGATGGTCGCGGATGCTCTGGATATGGATGTTGAAGATGTGCTGGCCGCACTCGATGAAGAGGAGAGTTCCCGTATCGAACTACAGGATGGTTATACTCTCATTCTGGTCGATATCCCGTCGATCGAGATCCGTCATGAAAAAGAATCGTATACGACCATACCGCTTGGTATTCTGATTACATCGGGTGAGATCGTTACAGTCTGTACGGAGGATACACCGGTTCTTCAGGCGTTTTTGAATAACCGTGTCCGGGAATTCAGCACGAAAAAAAAGCTTCGTTTTGTCTATCAGATCCTGTACCGGATTGCAGTGCTTTATCAGAGTGATCTTCGTATCATTGATAAGATGCGTACGGAGATCGAGGAACGTGTCGGGGATGATACGGAGGAAGTGGATCTGATTGCGCTGCATGAACTGGAATCGACACTGGTCTACTTTGCGACATCCCTTCGTGCCAACGGAGTAGTGCTTGACCGGCTGACAAGATACAAGCGGCTGGAGCAGTATCCGGAGGATAAGGAACTGCTCGGGGATGTAATCGTAGAGAACCAGCAGGCAATTGAGATGACAAGTATTTACCGTGACATTATAAACGGTACCAGAGAATTGTTGTCATCGGTCATCGATAATCGGATGAATTCCATCATGAAATCGCTGACAGTCATCACGCTGGTTATGGCGATTCCTACGGTTATTTCCGGAATTTACGGTATGAATGTCAACGAGCACTGGGTCCCGTTTGCCAATACTGCGCACGGATTTGCTATTATCATCGGAATTATGGTGATCATTTGTGTGATTATCCTGCTTCTTCTGCGAAAGAAGCGTATCCTCTAGCGGATTGAATTGCGGTATTGCAGCGGTGGGACATGAAAAGTATTTTTAAATGTCCGGATAAAATAGCTTACGTTTGGAAAGCCGCTCTGCAGTGCTGTCTCTGTGATGGAGAGACTTGTGGTTTCCAGCAGATGCTTTGCGTGGGATAACCGCAGGTACGTGATATACTGCGAGAGCGTAAGCTGGAAATGTTCCCGGAAATACCGGGAGATATATTTTTCGGACATATGGAAATGTCCGGCGAGATCGTGCAGAGAAATGCGAAAACAGTAATTTTGCTGAATATAAGATAACAACTCTTTCTGGAGACTGCTGGTGCTTTTGGTATGGCTGGGATAAAACAGATCCTGTTCTGCCATAAGAAGCACAAGTTTCAGGAGAAGAATGCGGGTGCCAAGCTGGTTTTGGTATCCGTTTTTTTGGTTCGCAGCAATACGGTCAGAGTTGGCGTTGATGATCTGATCAAGCAGAACGGATGCCTTTGCTGCTGTGTCGTGATCCTCTGGAAGTTTACAGGGAAAGGAGAGGGTGTGGTTCCGCAGGGGAAAGAAAAGTTCCCGTTCCAAAGAATCATCCGACTGAAACGAAATAAATTCGAGAGGAAACAGGAGGGTGTAGTAGTCGACATCCCCGGCTGCCGATCCCATCAGATGAAGCTGCCCCGGAGCAACAAAATAGACCGAACCGTCCTCAGCAGTATATTCTTTCCCGTCAATCAGGAGGTTTAAAGGTCCTTTTTTCGTGTAAATAACTTCAAGCTCATCGTGCCAGTGTACGGGAATCTGAAAAGCATGGAAAATATTGTGCATGTGATATTGTGTATAGGGGTAATTGTCTGTGCCGTGCGGACGGTTTTCCTTGAGTTCCGGATACATGAAGTCCCTCCTTCTGTCAGTTTCCTAAATTATAATGGAAAAGTAGAAATAATGCAATTATAAGGCGATAAAATGCAAGCATTTTTTGAAAAAAGGGCATAAAATGAATACGAAAGAAAGGAGATACCATAAATGGAACAGAGGAGAAAAAATTTAACGCAGCTTTTTATTCCCATTTGTCTGGAAACACTTTTGTATATGCTTTCTGGAATGGTTGATACCCTGATGCTTTCGTCTGTAAATGATCAGGCGGTTGGGGCGGTGGGAACTGCGAACACATATATCGGAATTTTTATCATTATGTTTTCTGTGATCTCTTCGGGAATGGTAGCCGTTATGACACAAAATATCGGGGCGGACAGGCCGGGGGTGGCATATCAGGCCAGACAGCTTGGACTGGCATTTAATGCAGTGCTTGGCGTAATAATGTCTCTGTTCTTATCACTCGGTGCAGGGACCATTCTCTCTGGGGTCGGTGTGGCAGATGCACTGATGCAGCCGGCGAAAACTTATCTGCAGATCGTGGGCGGATTTTGTATTTTAAATGCACTGATTCCGATCTGTTCGAGTTATCTTCGAGCGTTTGGGTTTTCGAAAGAACCGTTGTATGCATCAATTATCGGTAATGTTATTAATTTTTGCCTGAATGCATTTTTCCTGTTTGTACTGCACAAAGGGGTGGCGGGTGTTGCTACCGCTACGGTGATCTCACGCATCATCAATCTGGTGATTGTTGTACTGCTTGGTGCTGTTTTGGTGAAAGCAAAACAGCATCCGGAGAGAGAGAGCAACCGGGCAGTGATGGGACAGATCATCCGTATCGGGCTTCCATCTGCATGTGAGACCGCGATCTATAACGTTTCCATGACGCTGGTGATCCGTTTCCTGAATCAGATGGATGCGCAGGGGCTTAATGTGACAGCGCGTTCCTACACAATGCAGATCACAAATTTTTCCTATTGTGTAGGTGCGGCACTTGCACAGGCAAATGCAATTATGACGGGATGGCATATCGGTGCGAAAGAGTATGATGCGTGTGACCGTGGAACGAAAAAAGCAGCGGTGATCGGAGTGATTGTTGCAGTTATTCTGGAGACGGTGTTTACGCTTTGTTCCGGCTGGATTATGCAGCTGTTTTCCAAAGATCCGCAGATGGTGTCGCTTGTCGGTAAACTTCTGGCAATTGACATCGTACTTGAGATAGGCCGTGTAACCAATCTGGTGTACGGACAGGCATTAAAGACAAGTGGGGATGCCGTATTCCCGGTAGTGATGGGTGCCTGCTTTATGATTTTGTGTTCAGTTGGGGGAACGTATCTGTTTGGAATCCGTCTGGGTCTTCTGGCCGTGGGCGCATACATCGGTATGACTGGTGATGAATGCGTCCGTGCCGTTGGCATGTACCTTCGCTGGAAGAGCGGAAAGTGGAAAGAAAAGGGATTGGTTAAATCCCGGTAGCTTCGTAGCGCCCACTGGCACCACATGGAAGAACCAGTCCGTTGGAGGAAACCGGAAGACCGATCTCGCTGGCAGTGACTGTACCATTGGCGGTGCCAAGCACCGTGCTTATCATATAGGAAAGAACTGCCGGCTGCAGACCGGTGGTATATGAGTTAATCAGGAAGAAGAGCGGATTGTCTGTTAAAATCTGGCTGCAGAGCTGGATGAGCGGATAAACGCTCTCTTCTATTTTCCAGATTTCCCCTTTTGGTCCGCGACCGTAAGACGGCGGGTCCATGATAATGGCATCATAATGGTTCCCGCGACGGATTTCCCGCTCTACAAATTTGACACAGTCATCGACCAGCCACCGGATCGGGGCATCTTTCAGACCGGAAGAAATTGCATTTTCTTTTGCCCAGGTGACCATGCCTTTGGATGCATCTACATGGGTTACGCTTGCACCTGCCGCAGCGGCCGCAAGTGTTGCCCCACCGGTATAGGCGAAAAGATTAAGAACCTTAACCTGGCGTCCTTTGGAAACGGCGTCTGCAATGAGCTGGGAAAACCAGTTCCAGTTGGCAGCCTGTTCCGGAAATAATCCGGTATGTTTAAAACTGAAAGGTTTTAAATGAAACGTTAACTTCTTATTAATAGGCAGGGAATATTGAATGGTCCATTCTTTTGGAAGCTGGAAAAATTCCCATTCTCCACCTCCTTTGGAACTGCGGTGGTAGTGGCCGTTCATTTTGCGCCATCCTTTTTCCTTTTTCGGAGTATCCCAGATTACCTGGGGATCTGGGCGGACGAGAAGATAATCTCCCCAGCGTTCGAGCTTTTCACCTTTTGAACAATCGATCACTTCATAGTCATTCCATTGATCTGCTAACCACATATATCATATCCTCCTGATTTCTATCTGTATAAAACAGTAACATTATATGAAAAATAGAAAAAATAATCAATGATTAAATTTCTGCATGACGGATTTTGAAAGAAAAAGCAATTTTTAGACAAAAAATATTGCATTTGTGACATAAAATGATAGAATGTACCTAACGATGGAATAATTAAACGGAGGATGAACGACATGGAATCATTTATGGGAGATTTAAGTGCTTGTGAAACAATGATCATGAAAGTAATCTGGGATGCGAAAGAAGATATTGCATTGCAAGACCTGATTCGCGAACTGGCAGATCGATATAAAAAGAACTATGCACGTACAACTGTTGTGACATTTGTTCATAAGATTGTAGACAAAGGCTTTGCAACAACTTACCGTAAAGGAAAAGCGGCATATATTCATCCGGAAAAAAGTCTGGCAGCCTATAGGGATGAGTTGTTACAACAGCAGTTGGAGTTTTGGTTTGACGGAAAACCATCCGCATTTTTGTCTGCCTGGTGTGAAAAAAATAAACTGTCCCGCGAGGAAGCAGACAGGATCAGAGAAATAATTGAGAAAGAGTAATCGTGGTATAAAGGAGTATCTTCCTATTATAAAAGGAATGAAATAGGATGCTCCTTTTCATTTTTCTCTTTTTTGACAGAAAATCAAAAAAGTTCTTGCTTTTTTGGGAAAGACCATGTATAATATCAATTGCTGTGGCATGATAGCTGTGAAACGTGAGGTTGCTGCCTATGTGGCAGGTTTTCCGTGGAGCGAATGTCAAGTTAGGAAACTGACGACAAGTCACTGTACAAACAATATGGTCTATCAAAGATAGAAACAACGTGTGAAAAAATGCGAATCGCCTGACAATGGGGCGATACATCAAAGATGTACCGCAGGACACACACGGAGAAGTGTACAGTCACCGCTTGTCGTACTATTTACAAAGTGCGAAAAGGAGGCGACTTTTTTTATGGCAAGTCAAGTAATGAGAATCACTCTCAAGGCTTATGATCACGAATTAGTTGATTCATCAGCAAAGAAAATCATCGAGACTGTAAAGAAGAACGGATCACAGGTGAGCGGACCGGTACCTCTTCCTACTAAGAAGGAAGTAGTTACAATTCTTAGAGCTACTCACAAGTACAAAGATTCCCGTGAACAGTTCGAGCAGAGAACTCATAAGAGACTGATTGATATCGTTACACCAACTCAGAAGACTGTTGATGCTTTATCACGTCTTGAGATGCCAGCAGGTGTTTACATCGATATTAAAATGAAACAGAAATAATAACTGTTTCGACAAATTATTTCGTAAGTCCTGATTAGTTATTTCATATAGATATGGCTGCTCTAGGATGAACGGTTCCGCTACTCCACTGCAGATCAGCAGGTGGGCAAGAGGCGTTCCGCTGTAGAAAACAGGAGGTTAAACAATGAAGAAAGCGATTTTAGCAACAAAAGTCGGAATGACACAGATCTTCAATGCAGACGGCGTATTAGTGCCGGTTACTGTATTACAGGCTGGTCCTTGTGTTGTTACTCAGATTAAGACAGTAGACAACGATGGATACAGTGCAGTTCAGGTTGGATTTGTTGACAAGAAAGAAAAGACTGTTAACAAAGATGCCAACGGAAAGAAAGAAATTCGCAACAGACATGGCGTAAACAAGGCTCAGATGGGTCACTTCGCTAAAGCTGGTGTATCTGGTAAGAGATTCGTTCGCGAGTTCAAGTTTGAGAACGCAGACGAGTATAAGTTAGCAGATGAAATCAAAGCTGACATCTTCGCAGAAGGTGACAAGGTTGATGTTACTGCTATTTCAAAAGGTAAAGGTTTCCAGGGTGCTATTAAGAGATTAGGTCAGCACAGAGGACCGATGGCTCATGGTTCTAAGTTCCATCGTCATCAGGGTTCTAACGGTGCATGTTCTTCTCCGAGCCGTGTATTCAAGGGAAAAGGAATGCCTGGACACATGGGTAGCGTAAAAGTTACAACTCAGAATCTTGAAGTTGTAAGAGTTGACGCAGAGAACAACTTACTGCTGATCAAGGGTGCTGTCCCAGGAGCAAAGAAAGCTCTCATCACAGTAAAAGAGACCACAAAGTCTGGTAAATAGTGCAAAGTAAGAAAGGAGGAACTTTACGATGGCTAAAGTAGCTGTTTATAATATGGAAGGTAAAGAAGTTGATTCTATCGAATTAAACGATTCCATTTTCGGCGTAGAAATTAATGAGCATTTAGTTCATATGGCTGTGCTTCAGCAGCTTGCAAATAATCGTCAGGGAACACAGAAGGCTAAGACACGTTCTGAAGTTCGCGGTGGCGGAAGAAAACCATGGAGACAGAAGGGAACCGGTCATGCAAGACAGGGATCTACACGTTCTCCACAGTGGACAGGCGGCGGAGTTGTATTCGCTCCGGTACCAAGAGATTACTCATTCAAGCTCAACAAGAAAGAGAAGAGAGCTGCATTAAAGTCTGTTCTGACTTCTAAGGTAGCAGAGAACAAGTTCGTAGTTGTTGATGAGCTGAAATTAGATGAAATTAAGACAAAGAAGTTCGTACAGGTTATGGACAATCTGAAAGTTGAGAAGGCACTTGTTGTATTAAACGACATGGACACAAACGTGATCGCATCTGCAGCAAATATTCCAACTGTTAAGACTGCTCAGACAAACGAGCTGAATGTATTTGATGCATTAAAGTATGACAAGGTAGTTGTTACAAAGGCTGCTCTTGCAACAATCGAGGAGGTGTATGCATAATGGCAAACGTACAGTATTATGATGTAATCCTCAAACCAGTAGTAACTGAGAAGAGTATGAATGCAATGGCTGAGAAGAAATATACATTTCTTGTTCATCCGGATGCAAATAAAACTATGATCAAGGAAGCCGTAGAGAGAATGTTCGAGGGAACAAAGGTTGCCAAGGTCAACACAATGAATTGTGAAGGCAAGAACAGAAGACGTGGAATGGTAACAGGAAAGACTGCTAAGACAAAGAAAGCAATCGTTCAGTTAACAGAGGACAGCAAGGATATCGAGATCTTCGCTGGATTATAATTCTACAAGGAGCACTTGCATAAGAGTTGCTTCGCAAGCAAGTGCGTAGGTAATGCTTCAGAGAAGCATTACAGGCTATGTGTCAGCGATGACACGATAATGAAAACATCGAAAGGAGAAAAACAATGGGAATTAAGACATATAACCCATATACACCTTCCAGAAGAAATATGACTGGTTCTGATTTCTCTGAGATCACTAAGACAACTCCTGAGAAATCCCTTACAACTTCTTTAAAGAAGAACGCTGGTCGTAACAATCAGGGTAAAATCACAGTTAGACACCAGGGTGGTGGAAACAGAAGAAAATACAGAATCATCGACTTTAAGAGAAGAAAAGATGGTATTCCGGCAACCGTAATCGGTGTTGAATACGATCCGAACAGAACAGCAAATATCGCACTGATCTGCTATGCAGATGGTGAGAAAGCATATATCCTTGCTCCTGCAGGATTAACCGACGGTATGAAGGTTATGAACGGACCAGAAGCAGAGGTAAGAGTTGGAAACTGTTTACCACTTGAGAATATTCCGGTTGGTACACAGATCCATAACATCGAGTTACTGCCAGGTAAGGGCGGACAGTTAGTACGTTCTGCCGGACTCAGCGCACAGCTGATGGCTAAGGAAGGAAAGTATGCAACACTTCGTCTTCCTTCAGGCGAGATGAGAATGGTTCCAATTCAGTGTAGAGCAACAATCGGTGTTATCGGAAACGGTGACCACAACCTCGTAAATATTGGTAAGGCTGGACGTAAGCGTCACATGGGTATCCGCCCAACAGTTCGTGGTTCTGTTATGAACCCTAATGACCATCCACATGGTGGTGGTGAAGGTAAAGCACCAATCGGACGTCCAGGTCCATGTACACCTTGGGGCAAGCCTGCACTTGGTTTGAAGACCAGAAAGAAGAATAAACAGTCTAACAAGCTTATCGTAAGAAGAAGAGACGGTAAGGCTATCAAATAAGGAGGATCATTATGGCTCGTTCATTAAAAAAAGGACCATTTGCTGATGAAAGCTTATTGAAGAAGATTGATGCAATGAATGCATCAGGCGACAAGAGTGTTGTTAAGACATGGTCTCGCCGTTCAACAATCTTTCCACAGATGGTAGGACATACAATCGCTGTTCATGACGGAAGAAAGCATGTGCCTGTATATGTTACAGAAGACATGGTAGGACACAAGCTTGGTGAGTTCGTTTCTACAAGAACTTACAGAGGTCATGACAAGAACGAAAAGAAATCAAGAGTACGCTAATTAATTTTTGAAAGGAGGTTTCACATCATGGCAAAAGGACATAGATCCCAGATTAAACGTGAGAGAAACAGTCAAAAAGATACTAGACCTTCAGCAAAGTTATCTTATGCTAGAATGTCAGTTCAGAAAGCTTGCTTCGTATTAGACGCTATTCGCGGTAAGGATGTTCAGACAGCTCTTGCTATCGTAACTTATAATCCAAGATACGCTTCAAGCATTATAGAGAAGTTATTAAAATCAGCAATCGCTAATGCTGAGAACAATTACCCAGACAAGAATTACAGCCTGGAGAACCTTTATGTTGCAGAATGTTATGCAAATAAGGGACCTACAATGAAGAGAATTAGACCAAGAGCACAGGGTAGAGCTTATAGAATCGAAAAGAGAATGAGCCACATTACTGTTGTGCTTGATGAAAGATAGGAGGCAATCATGGGACAGAAAGTTAATCCTCACGGCTTAAGAGTCGGTGTAATCAAGGATTGGGATTCTAAGTGGTATGCTGAAGGTGAATTCGCTGACTACTTGGTTGAAGATTACAATATCAGAACATTTCTTAAGAAAAAGTTATATGCAGCTGGCGTATCTAAGATCGAGATCGAAAGAGCAGCTGGTAGAGTTAAAGTTATC
>OIWL01000647.1_pt1 | contig 44952 bp, 49 predicted proteins | sample 1587561 | NCBI WGS metagenome assembly OIWL01 (sample SAMEA3888903, study PRJEB22519) | human gut metagenome | biome: human gut; feature: human-associated habitat; material: faeces | place: Denmark | collected 2010 | reverse complement strand
CTTTGCAGCTTCTTTGATCCTTGCAAACTCTTCCTTGTCATAATCTACCGGAAGGTCTATCCAGCCTAAGAAATCGTTGCCTGCGCCATTTTTTGCAACAAGCTGTTCCTTAGCGTCCCCAACTAATTTGCTCATATAGCCGATTTCTTCTTCACTGATAAATCCGGCTGCTTTTGAATAATCCAATGTAACTTTACCCATGAGATAACACTCCTTTGTCTATATATCTTTACTTTAGTTAATATTTCTGACCTTTTTTATTTTAGCAAACCCACACTTATAGTTCAAGTACAAAAACCGCACACTAAAAGACTTCCTGTATCACATCCATCAAAAGTTTTGCGTCCTCTGACGTTTGCTGTTTTTCCGCCTCTTTCTGCCGTCTTTTTGCCGTCTGATAGACCGGTACTTTTACCGTTTCTAAAGCATCGTCCTGCTCACTTTCCGTTTCCGGTATGCCATCTAATACCACTTCAAAATATCTGCGTATCTTTTTACAGATCTTATGTACTTCATGTTTCATCCTGCCGACCTGAATTAAGATCACAAGTAACAGAAAAAATAAAACACCTCCTGCGATCAGGGCAGTTGTCACTAAATTTTCTCTTATGTATAGAATCATTTCCTGTAACATAATGATGCCTCCTTTTCTTTGCTGATAAGGTTTACAAGCATAAATACAATTTATACTTTTGATACTTACATTATAGAAAAAGATGGCTGCAAAGAAAAGCAGGACAACCTGTCTTTTCACCGCAAGTTTTACCATTATATATGGAAGATATTCTTCTTTCGACAGCTGCCCCCATATCTATGGGCGATCCATGTCTTCTTTTGGCACAAAATAACCGGAAAGACAGCAGCCTCTCTCATTATCTACTGTAAGAAAGCGATTATTCGATGATGACAATACGATATCACTGACCACATTCTGCGATGTGATCTCATGCTTTCCACAGATCCAGTACATCCGGTCTTTACCCTCGGATAAATGTAAAATCTCTGGATTCCAGTCCGCATGACTGCCGCTGTTTGGAACAGCAATCCCACGAACCCTCTCCCTGATCTTTGCAAACCGCTCTGCGATATTCTCATAGTAATGATTCAGATTCACATTTCCAAGCATCAAAAGTCCAAACCGTAAATCCATGCTGCTTTTGTGATGCTGCATGATATCATGATCTCTCTCATGCATACAGCGTATTGTACAGGTCTTGAAATTATCCTCCGCGTACTGTATCCATGCCCTGCACTGTTCTTCACGCAAAAATTCTTTTTCGGTCATAAAACTTTCGTTCTCGCTTGGAACAATGTTCTGCGGACCTTCATACATGACAATCGTTGTAGCTGGTGAGTTACCAAATTTCAACTGGTATGTCATCATAAAACGTTTCATCTGGTTCTTGTAGTCTTCCTTCAAGTTCTCTGATACTTCATGGATATTTTCCATCTGGCTGAAATACTCTCTTGTAAAACCAGACAATGTCTGTATATCCAGACCATAGACACCAAAATAGAAGAACCATCCATTTTCTATGATATATCCTGCATGTACAACAGGAATGGCATAGCCTTCCATCTCCCAGATCAGTTTTAAGGACTTATCATCTGCCTTTTCAAAATAACAGCCTTCTGCAATTTCTTCCGGCTTCCTGTCAGGTATGCGGCCATTTCCATATACAAAATACAGATTCTTAATTCCACATTCCTGCAAAAACAGGTACGGATCCTGTAAAAAACGGATCACGTCTTTCATATTCTCTTTTCTGCCTGTAGTTTCTTCCACTAACACGAGTCTCTGGATGGGTGCCAGATACGGCAGGATCAGTGTCCACACTGTATGCTCTTTCACCAGTGTGACCAGTTTCCTGATATAGTTGATCGTATATCCACCCAACACCAGCAGGTCGATTTCATCCGGTATGGCATCCTTCCTTGCCCCAAAATCCAATTCCCCTTTTACTCTTTCATTCCGGCTGTAACTTTCCACCATATAAATATAATTTGTGGTCGTATTTCTCTCTCTATCATATATACTTCCTGAATGAAACAGGCCTCCCGCCTGATTTTCAAATAAATAACGAAAATATCTTCCGCGCATAATACTTCTGCGTCTCCCCTTCCCAGATTTTTCATTCGAAAAGTTTTGATACTTATATTTTAATGTATCTGATGGTTTTTACAAGTCTTTTTTCTTGACTTTTTCATATATGAGTATATATGATTAGATAACATCTATCAGAAAGGAAATGGTATTCCATATGAAAAAAATCGTCTTAACCGGCGGCGGTACTGCCGGTCACGTTACTCCAAATATTGCACTGTTGCCAAGTCTTAGAAAAGCTTCTTATGAAATTTCTTATATCGGCTCTTACAAAGGAATTGAAAAAGAACTGATCGAAGCTGAAAAAGTTCCATATTATGCTATCTCATCCGGCAAGCTTCGCCGTTATTTAGATATCAAAAACCTATCCGATCCATTTAAAGTCGTAAAAGGTCTTGGACAGTCCATCCATCTTTTACATAAATTAAAACCGGATATCGTTTTTTCAAAAGGCGGTTTCGTATCGGTTCCGGTCGTATTGGCTGCAAAATTCTGCCACATTCCGGTTATTATCCACGAATCGGATATTACCCCCGGACTAGCTAATAAGATAGCCATTCCCGCTGCAAAAAAGGTCTGCTGCAATTTTCCGGAAACATTAAACTACCTTCCGAAAGAAAAGGCTGTTTTAACCGGATCTCCGATCCGTCAGGAATTATTAGCCGGCGTTGCCGAAAACGCCCGCTCTTATTGTCACTTTAATACTGACAAACCGGTGCTTTTGATCATCGGAGGAAGTACAGGTTCTAAAGTGATCAATGATGCCATTCGTGCACAACTGCCTGTCTTATTAAGAATTTCCAGATCATACATCTGTGTGGTAAGGGAAATTTAGACGATACGTTAATGAATACAAAAGGATATGCGCAGTTTGAATATATCAGCCAGCAGTTAAAAGATATGTTTGCATTAGCCAATCTTGTGATTTCAAGAGCCGGTGCCAATGCGATCTGCGAATTACTTGCCCTGCACAAACCAAATATCTTAATTCCGCTTTCTGCTGCTGCAAGTCGCGGCGATCAGATCTTAAATGCAAAATCTTTCGAAAAACAGGGATTTTCCTATGTCATTGAAGAAGAAAAACTGACTGCCGATACCTTACAATCCGCAGTTGACACTGTCTTTTCGCAAAAAGAAGATTATATTGCTGCTATGAAAAAAAGTACACAGATCGACTCGATTGATAAGATCATGGATCTGATTGAAAAAGAGCTTGCACATTAGTGCAGCTCTTTCTTTAAATGTTCGCAGATTTCTTTCATTTCTTCGTCTGTAAAATTCTCATGGCTCCATGTTAAAATAGTACTGTTTTTCATATTTTTATATCTTGGGATCAGATGCAAATGGAAGTGAAATACTGTCTGTCCGGCTACTTCTCCATTATTCTGTACCAGATTAAAACCATCGCATTTTAAGGCATCTGTCATCTTTGTTACAAGCCTTTTGGCTAATTTCATTGCATTGCCTGCTACTTCCTCATCAATCTCATAAAGGTTCGCATAATGCTCTTTTGGAAGGATCAGTGCATGTCCCTTTGATGCCGGTGCTGCGTCTAAGATCACACGGAACTGTTCATCCTCATAGATGGTGTTAGTCGGGATCTCTCCTGATGCTAACTTACAAAAAATACAATTACTGTCTTTCATTTTTATTCTCCTTTCCTGTCGAATCCTGTATCATTTTTCTTATTGAAATGTTTTTGATCTAATGCTAGCATAGTAAACAAGGGTTAAAATTACCAGAGGGGGAATCTTTATGACACCGGAAGACTATGCAAAAATCTTTCACGAGATCAAAAATTATATCACATGTATCAGCAGCTCCTTACAGCTGATTGAAAAAACACATCCTGAAGTGACCGACTATCCATACTGGAAAGATACCATTTCTGATGTGTGGGCACTGAAAAAAATGGTCATTGAAATTTCTTCTGCACGCTTATGCAGTAAACTTAACACAGAAATGATCTCCTTAAACAGTTTCTTTGCAGAACTCAAAAATTCCTATACTGCACTTTGTGGATCTAAGGATTTTCTATGCAGTTTCAAAACCGAACCAGACCTGCCGGAATTACCTATTGATTCCGACCGTTTAAAACGTGCGATCTTTAACCTGATCAAAAACTCTTATGAAGCAATGGACGGTACTGGTGAAATCACCGTTTCTGCCCGATCAGAAGCTGACTTTGTGTGTATCGATGTCATTGACTCAGGTGGTGGTATCTCACCGGACTATCTTGAAAAAATATTCACACCATTTTCCACAACCAAACAAAACGGCACCGGACTTGGTCTGCTCATTACGAAACAGACTGTTGAAGCCCATGGTGGTCATCTGACTGTAGATTCAAGACCTCATGATGGCTGTACCTTTTCTATTTATCTCCCTGTGCAGTAGTGGAAACCTATGCAAATTCAAATATAGTGTCTAACATACGAAGTGTTTTAAAATTTCCCTTCGCAGTCATAACTCCTGTCATAAATGCTCTCTGGAAGGTCATTCTTCCATTTACAATGCTGTCCATCACTTCAGGACTCAGTTTTGCATACACATCGATATTTTCTTCCCTGCCATAATAGCAGTTCATCTCATCCTCACGGACATCTAAGAACAATGGCTGTTTCTTGCCCTCGATCATAAACAGATAAGATGCATGAAATCCTTCTTCCGGTATAAAGTGGCTTTCAAACTCTTTAATATACATCGTATCATCAGATTCATTGCTCTTGCCTAGGATATCCTTAAACATAGATGCTAATTCTTCAATATCTTCCTTCTGTTTTTTCACATAGGAATCGTCTGATACATATTTTGACAGCTGTTCACTTTCCTGTGGTGTCAGATCCATCGACTGTGTACGAAGCACTGTCTGTTTGATTGCCTGGTTACTGCCCGGAAGTATCTTCATCTTCTGGGAAATGGAACGATACAGATCCTCTGCTTTCTTTTCAATGATCAGTGTATATTCCTTATTCATTTCAAATGTCACCAGGTCTTCTACATAACCGCAAAGTCCGCTGCAGGGCTTTCCGCCTAAAATCTCCCATGCATTCTCTAAAGTGACAACTGCCTCCCGCTCTCCATATGTTGTTGACATGACGATCGGCTGCATATATAAAGAACTGATCAGTTCCTTATCTCCGTATAACCAGCAGGCATCTAAAAACTGCTGCATATAGCCACCGATCCCAAGCCACTCTACTGTGGTAGCAAGAATAATACCATCGGCATCCTTAAAGGTATGAGGTAATGTGGATATCTCATTTTTGTGTTCATAGATATTATAACATTCTACCGTCACCCGCAGTTCCTTTAACACATCTTCCATTTTATGCAGAACGTATAATGTAGGATCATCTAGTAATCCTCTTCCTCCGTAGTATATATTTATCTTCATTATTTCCTCCATCTAAAGAGCTGCTGAGTATTATGATCGTAACCATTCCATACAAATCATTACCTGTACGAAATACTTACTCTGTCTCTTATCTAGTATATTGATTTTCTGCTATAAAATCAATCTCTAAATTTTCGGATCAGTGCCACGATACATCCTGCTAAAAAACCTCCGCAGAGTCCTCCGATATGTCCCCAGTTATCTACACCTGCCGTAGAAAATCCATAGTACAGACTAAGTACTGCCATAAATAACAGACCTTTCATTGTGAGACCTTCCACTTTCCATTTATGGAATACTGCCCATGCGATCAATGCCCCAAGGATACCGAAAATAGCACCGGATGCACCGGCGGACACTGCATAATCTGCATAACGGATATCTTCCACCGCTGATAAGATACTGCCACACAGTCCGGAAAACAGATATACTACTGTAAAAGGGATCTTTCCTAATACATCCTCTAGCCGCATTCCGATCACTGCTAATAACAACATATTATTCACAAGATGTTCTGCTCCAAAATGAAGAAACATACTTGTAAACAGACGCCACCATTCATGATCTTCTATAATATAAGGAACAAATGCCGCTCCATGTGCCAACATAAACTCACCATCTGTAGTATCTCCGATCAGCTCAAGTACCAGCCAGATCAATACATTGACTGCAATCAGCGTAACCGTAACAATGGGAATCTTTCTCGTTACTTTTTTTTCCATAGTGTGCCTCATTTCATGCATATTTGCGGTCAGGACAGGCTGCCACATTTGCTTATCATTATACGGCTTCACTATATTTTTTCAATAGATTTGCTATGTTAAATTTTTATAAATCATGTTACACAAACCGGTATGCTTCTTTCGAAAAAACAATCCGGTCATTCTTTTCCAGCTTCACTTTTTCCATATAATTTAATAACTCGCCATTATGATACGTTCCATTCGTGGAATTCATATCTTCCATATAATAGCATCCATCTTCGATCGTGATCTTTGCATGTATCCTGCTTACGGTGTCATCACAGATTTTTCCATCCACTTCCCCATTATGATTCCCGATCAGAAAAACCGGTGCATTGATCTTGATGTTCTGCTCATTACCGTCTCCCTCATATCTCAGTTCCCCGATGATCTCATTTGTTTCACTCCCTAAAAACACTGTCGGATTTACGGATTCTGCCACATATTCCTGCGGTTCAAACACGTACGCAAATTCCGCTTCGGTCTGTATTTTCTTCTTCATCACCGGAAATTTCCACCTGCTCTTTTTCTTCTGTTCTGTGAGATTTTTATCTGTATTTTTCTTATCTGTATCTTTTTCCTCTATCTCTGGTTTTTTCACTTCAGATTCTCTACTTTGACAGATCTCATCTTCCCTGTCAAAAAATTCTGTGTCTTCTTTCTCATATAAGATCTCTAACAGTTTTTCTATCCTGATATGTTCCATCTGACATACTTCATATACGTTATAGCACTTCTGGATATCTTCTCCGTTTCCATGCTCCATATGGGAAAGATAATATTCCATAAAACTCCGCAGGGATTCTTCTAATGTCTTTTTTGCAAATGGCATACAGCAGAAACCAAAATTTTCTTCTTTTGCATCTACAAAAATATATGCCGGAGCAAGTGATATTCCGTCTGTATCTAACAGGTATTCCCCCATCTGCTCTAAAATGCCCTTTAGAGCAGTTATAAATTTTCGTAAAAAAGCTGTTCCCAAACGCTGGATCTCCATCCAGTTTTCTAACGAATGTCTGCCACTGATGTCATACCAGAACTGCTGCTCTCCATTTTCATTTGTAATTTCAAACGACAGCAGTCCTGCGATCTTATTTTTCTTAAGCATCTGATATTCATAGGACTGTATCATAGTATCCTGTTTGAAAAGCAGATAACTTTTGCCCGAATTTCTTCTGTATTCTGCCATACTTTCCTCCCTTATGTTTTTTCTACAAGCCTCCACATTCTGATCTTCGTTTCTGCACAAAAATCATTATCCCAGCCACTTACCGATGCCTGCTTTGTTTCCTCATACAGATCATATGCTGCATAGATCGGCAGAAAAAGCGTCAACATGATCACCATGGCTAACATTGCAATCTCTACAGTATAAGATGCTTCATATTTCTTCATCCCATGCCTCCTATGACCATCAGTAATTCACCAAAAAATAAAAATGGCACAAATGGTATTTTTGTCTGCTTATCAAATCCTAAGACTAGTAATAAAATCCCCCAGATTCCTGCCAGAAAAAAAGATATGCACAGCAAACGCAGGTTATCCACAATGCCTAAGTAAATGCCTGTCATTACCAATATCATGCCATCTCCGATACCGATCTTTCCTTTTGTCAGATAACTAAATCCCATGATGCATACTCCTAATGCCATTCCAGACAAAATCTGCACGACACTATGATCTCCATTCCAAACCTGTAATAAGATCCCGATGATCGAAAAAATCAGCGTAATCACTGCCGTGATCTTCTTCTGACGGATATCTTCTATGCTATGCACGCCTAATGCCCCTAATAATAGATATGACTGTACCATGCTTACTCCTTTCCACATTTGCTGCAAGCCCCTTTTCCTTCTACCTGTTTTAATGGGACTGCCAGTATAGAATGTCTGATCCTGCTGCAATCAGACATTCTATGATAATGACTGCCATACGTTGTTATATATACCAGACTATGTCCTGTACCTCTTCCCCGTCCACACTTTGTACAGGGGTAATACTTACCGCCGTTATGGTTACGGATAGCTGCAAGCTGGTTTTCTGATACCCCCCTGACTTTCGGATACAGATAGGTACAGTTCTTTTTTCTATGATAGACACTCCCATTCGGTGTCATATAGACAATCTCATCTCCTTCTTTTTGATCATAAGATCGTCCCATCCACTTTCTGACTTTTATCTTCTGTGTCAGACAAATTCCTGACTCATTCCACAAGCCAATGGGCAGACGCATCGTATAATCTGCTTTTAATTCAATATAATCACCCATAAAATCAGAATCCGATAGGGAAATTCCGATTGTTCCACCCCGTACATATTTACCAACAACACCTTTCTTCCCGATATTCTTTAAGAACAGTACCTTTGCCAACGGAAGATCTGCTGTCCGTTTTCCGTCTCTCTCATACTCCCATACTGACAATTCCCTTCCTGTGTCAAGCAGTGCATTTCCCACTGTCTGCTGCACCGTAAGCACCTGAAAGAAAAACAGTAAGAATACCATAAATGCAGCATAAAATGGTAATGCAACTGCGGTTTCTGCCATATAAGATGCCTCCATACGGACATAAGGCGATGCCTTTTTCGGTAATTGGCTTTGATTTTTTACAGGTAGAGAGATTTTTAAATTTTTCAAAAAGGCACCCCCTTATATCCGCATGATCCATTTTTACTGATAGGCATAACCGGTTTTTTCTAAAAACTGATAACCGCCTGCAAGATCCTCTCCAAATAATCCTAAAAATAAGGTATCTGCTTCATAAGTCATATCTGCATGAAATTCTGTGATCATATGATCCATTCTGCATTTTGCATACTTTTCTTCATGCCGCATACTCTGTTCCATCAGATCCATTCCCCGATATGCGATTTTTTTCGTACTCTGTGTATACAACAGCGCATCTAAATATTCCTGATATGACAGCCCTGACGTTTTATCATCTGCCGGCATAGTTGCTGCTTCACCTAAATTTGACAACTGTGTTTTCCAGACAGCCGCATCTTTCATCAGAGGAACTTGACCTTTCGCTAGCAGTGTCCTGACATCACATACACTTTCTGCATATGCCCATGCCGCTAAGATTCCCTGATGCACCAGCTCGATAATTGCCGGATTTGCAGTTGCTCCTGCCAACGTAGCTGCTAATACTTCTGCCTCTGCATTTTTTGCTTTATCCTGCTGCAAATACAGGAAGTTTAGTGTTTCACGCAGTAACAGCAGTTTATTTACTGTTTCTTTCAGATTCTTTTCATCGCTTTCATTTCCTGCGATCAGATACTCTGTCCCATAGGAAAGGGCTGCGTCCTCTGCCGGCTCTATAAAATTACCAATCTCCGGTTTTAAAAACTCCTGCATTAAGATCCGTTCATACCAGCCGCTTTTTCCACTCTTTTTACAGGTGCCTTTTTCACAGTCACGTTTTAACAGACAGTCCTCTAAAGAGATCGTTTTTGCAGATACAGCCTGTCCATCGGGAACTACCAGTCCTAAGATCCCATCTGCATCTTTCATGGACTGTATGCTTTGAAACGGATCTGTTGTTTCGCTGCTTTTTTCTGTATTCTCACCTTTTCTTAAGGGACTGCTCTTTTTCTTTTCTTCCTGTACACTTATTTCCGGCTCTTTCTTTAAATCTTCTAAAGTCTGCTTTGCTGTGCTCATAGATGTTTCGGGATCTCCTCCGGTCGTCTGTTTGCTCTGTATCGTATTGACTTTTTTTAAGATCTTCTCTGCTGCCTTTTGACCTATCGTTTTTTTCATGATCTTTGCAGTCTGTGACATAAATACCCTGCCATCATCATCTGTGAGCAGTACATAGTCCGTAATCTCTGACTCCGCTTTCTGCATATGATACAGATTGATCCCCTCTTTTTCTGTTACAGATAATACGTTGTATGCTAAAAGTGCATCCATTTCCGCCTCTAGCGCATCGGTATCAAATTCTTCGCCTAAAAAACTGCCATCTAATAAAAAGAGGTCATACTTTTTTGATAAATACGGCTGATATCCTGCGGCTAAAGATTCTGCCGCTAAATGACTCCATTCTGCGGCATCCTCTTTGACTCCATAAAACCTTGCCGCCTCTGCTAAACTAAAGATTAACGCCGCCGTAACTACAATCGTCAGGCAGAGTGTCACTGTCACAGATGCATTTTCTTTTTTTCTGATCTTCATTCGATCGCCTTTGCCTTTGAAGTAACCGTAGTCATCAGATCTGTAACTAACTTCTGAAGCTGTGTCCGGAATATCACAACTGCTCCGATCAAAACGACTATAAAATCCAGTACCTGCCCCGGAATGCTTGAAAATACTTTTCACATCTTTCACATCACTCCGATGTGTAAATTATTTTTCTTTTTAATTTAGTAAAAAAGCAGGCTCTTGGATATCCTCTTGTCCAAAAGTCTGCTCTCTTACTTTATGTAAAATTACCTATTTGCTTTCTTTCAACTTCTGATTTTCCTCTTCTAGTAATTCTATCTGCAGCTCTAGCTCTTTAATTCGTCTCTTGTATAAAATCATTTGTCTTTTCAGCTGTTTATTAACTTCCTCAGTTGCTCTATCAAAAATTGCCTTTTTAGGATTATAACATTCTCCCTGCTTCAATTGTGCCTCTTCTACCATTTGTTTGGCCTGCAAATTTCTATAAAAATAGCTCCTATCCACCCCTGCATATTTTGCCAATGCAGTAATTGATATCCGCTCCTTTCTTCGAAGCATCGCATCAATCTCTCTCTGAATAATTTCTAAATTCTCTTTTTCTTGCTGTTTCTTGAGCCCTACGATTTTATCATACTTCATTTAACATCACTCACACCTTCCTGTTGTATTCGCAAAAAATCTAACTCTGATTTTAGCTTTTGATTTTCTGCTTTCAACTTTATAATTTCGATTCTCATAGCTAACAATTTTTCCTTATACTCATCAAGGAGTTCCACTTCGTCTATGTTCATTTTATAGCTTTGATTTTGAATATCAACAGCTTTATGTACTTCTTCTTTGATTTTTGGATTTCTGTAAAAAAACGAGTTAGATAAGCCTGTTCTTTTGCATAATCCGGAAACTGTAATCCTTTCGCCCTCATTACGCATTCTTTGAATTTCATCCATTGCCAGTTTTACTTTTTGCCTGCTTTTTTCCTGGCTCATTTCGATGATTTTATTTGCTTTCATCCTTAATCACAACCTTTATAGTTTTTTTAACAATGCAATTTCCTTTCGATCCAACCGTTTCTTCAGCGTGTCCACCTCTTTTTGAAGTATACTGCACTTTTGAAGAAGCTGCTCATTTTCAACCTTTAACCTTTGATTCTCTGACTGACAGCTGTTAAAATCTTTCTTCAATTCTTGAAAATTATGACCTGCAACATTTCTTTCTTCAGATGACTGCTGTACATCTATCCGCCGTGGCTGTTTAATAGCTTCCTCCAGTTTCTGACGGACTTGCTCATTCTTATAAAAAAATCCTCTTGATAAACCTGTCCAACGAACCAATTCTGTTACAGAAATCGGCAGTCCTCTGGCACCCATATCATCTATTGCCCGAATCGCCTTTTTTATTTTCTGTTCACTCTCAGCTTTATTAACGGCTATCATCTTATCATATTTCATATCCATCCCACTCCTTTACCACATCCATTAAAATCATATCGATTTTCTCTCTGACTGCCCTCGTTTCATCCGCCATTATCTTGTTCCCAATCTTTCGGTAATGATGTACACTTTGTAATGTTTTATGCCCCAAAAGCCTTGCGATCATCCAGTCGTCGATATGCATCTCTGTCAGCTTTTTCCCATAACAATGTCGGAATGTATGTGTTCCAAAATTCAGCAGCTCTCCATTCTCATCCCGAATATCATTTTTCCTAATCATCTGCATGACTCGATGTTGAAGCATGCTATACTGAAATGGTCTCGATAGATCCTCTTTTTTTACAAAAATATATTTTGTCTTTCCATAATGTTCCTCGGTATAATCAATTGACTTTATAATAAGCTGTGCTATTTCATCACTAATTGCTTTTTCAAATGTGATTGATTTTACCTGCTCGATTCGTATAAAATATCGATTTTCTCTTATGCTCAAACAGTCCGTTTTTAGTGTAAGCGTATCCGAAATTCGTGTTCCCAGCAGCTGATGAAGGATTAATGCCCTCGCTATTTGTTCATCCATCTGAAAAATGTTTTCATTCAGCTTCTTTACGGTTTCATCCGAATAAAACTTAAATAGATATCTTGGTGTGCTAGGAAAATCAGTACTTATAAATAGGTTTTTGATATCTTGCCTATCATAATGATTTCCCACATCTTCAATCACTCTTCGTAAGCCATATAAATCAGAGCGATAATTTTTCCTCTCTTTTGCCTCTGTCTGAAGATAGGTCAAATAGTTTTCCATAATATCCCGTGTCAAATCTAGTAATGATTTAATCTTGGGATACCTTAATGCCAGATATCTGCAAAACCTTTTAGTCGCTACCATTTCAGCCGTAATACTTCCTATTGCCATATATTTCAAATGCATAAAAACTACTGTTTTAACTTCTTTTCGGATTGTTATTTGACTGATTCCTTTAAAATTTATAGTCTTTACATTCTTTATCGGATTGCTGCGAAGAGGAAATTCAAACTTATCCAATTCCCACACATCTCTATCCTGTTCTAAGTACTCCTCATCCTTCTGAGAATACCTCAGAATCTTCTTCATATGCTTTACTATGCCAGGTGTTTCTGTTGCTACAATTTCATAAACGCTTCGATACTTCTTACTTGTAAGGGCATATCCCTGCTCCATCATCCAGCTCTTTAGCTGCAAAATAATCTTATTCTCATCCTCATATCTTAATGTTTTAATATTCTTTTTTATAAGAAAATGCCGGATATTATTAAAATATAATATTTCGGACGCCAAACTACTTGGAGCAAGTTCCTTTCCCCTTTCCCATACAAAATCTTCCAGGAGCTTTCTTACTGCTTCTGATGGAAGTCCTTCCAGGTCGAAGTAACGTTCTTTCCGGACCCTCATTTTCTTTTTCTGTTCTTCTGTCGCATTCTTATAGCAGTCTAATTCATAGATATGTATCTTATTTTCCAGTTTTTTCACCCCGCTTCTTTGGAATAATCCCAGTTGCAAGAAGATTTTCTGTCTGATTGAAATATTCCATATTCGCCTGTTCGATCCGTTTAGGCATATAGTCTATATACTGCTTTGTCATATTTTCATTGTTATGCCCTAAGTAATCCCGAATCGTCTGAATGGACACTCCATCATCATAGAAACTACTTGCCAATGTATGCCTGTAATCATGCGTTTTGAATGTTTCGCCCGAAATATATATTCCATACTTCTTACAACTTGCTTTGAATCCCTTAACAAATGTGCCAATCCTATATGCCCCACCATCCTTTGAGTTGAAAAGGAAATCAGTGGATTTGATATGATGCTTTTTTATATAAATTTTCATAATTCGATAAAGCACCAATGAAATTGGTATCATTTTTTCCGCTTTCATTTTAATTTGATAAACCTTAATCCATGCATCTTCTCCATCCCAATAATATGCGTCTCCTTTTAATGTACATACCTCACTGATCCGTAATCCTGTTGCCCATAAATTTAGGAAAATAAGCCTTTGTACTTCTGGGAAAAACTTTAGCTTTTTTAATATTTCCATATACTCATCTTCTTGAACACTTCGATCATGGTGATATGGGTAGACTTTCTGGCTGTAATAGTTTTGATCAAAAATTTGCCCCTTGATATGTCCTTTAACATTTAAGTATGCAAAAAATCGGTGAATATCAAATATCTGCCTGTTTACTGTTTCTGCCTTAATTTCCTGTTCCTGCAGGAGCTTGAAGTACTCTGCTATCTGTTCTTCCGTAATTTCACATATGGATTCTATTGTATTAAAGTAAACTAGAAATTTTTTAATGTAACACAATTGACTTCGTATATTTCCTAGTGCCAAATCACTGATACCTACTTGATATTTCATATACTCTTGTAGCAATTCCCTGTTTCTCTCATTCGTCACTTCGTAAAAACTGAGTCGCTGAACAGGATTACTTGGGTTTACACGCTCTGGTGCAAAATTGAACCTTTCCATATACCAGACATTTGCATACCAGTGAATTTCTTTTCCACTCATAAATAGTATTTTGCGACTGTTATCCACAATCTGCATACTGTTCTTCACATTTACAACTTTCCTGGCTACAATTGTTTCCAATTTCTTTATTTGCTCCAGTTCAAGACGCTCGATATCATCAATTCCTTCCTCTATGCAAAACTCATACATCCACCTTAAAGGAAGTAGATAACGCACTCTGCGATCCTTGCTGTCTTTTATATTCCTCAAGGCATAGCATAAAATCTGAAAAATTTGCCTTTTTAAATTTTCTGACGCCTTTTGGCTAAAATCCCATACCAGTTCGCTTTTATCCTGGATATAATCAAAATCTGACCCTATGTCCTGATCTGGTATGTAGGGAAGAAAAATCACTTGCCCTTCATACTTGAGCTGTTCTTTGTTTCTTCCAGAAAGTGTTTCCATTTCTTTTCGGATGTCAAACTGTTTGATCCGATCCAATGTCTTCAAATATTCAAGGCTTTTAGAGAAAGTTTTTGTCCTACGTAACTCACTTTCATACAGTTCTCTGGTTCTATAATCAATTTCCCTTACATGATGAATTCCCTGCCGTATCAAAAAATTCCTAACATTTCCTTTCAAGCGTTCTTGCACTGTATTGCACCGCTCAATTTCATCCAGCAATTCTTTATACTCATTCCGGATAAGTGCCTTCTGCAAATTTCTCAAGAATCCAGTTCGCTCAAACACCTGTTTCTTTGTAAAGCTCCCCGTTTCATGCAAAAAGATTTTATAATTACGGAAATCCTGTTCTTCTATAAGAAAAACATCATATATTCCTACACCTTTTAGATAAGACTCTGCACACTCCCAGTATGTACTCGGTACATTTATATCCGTTGTCAACTGGTTATGAAGATAATCCGCTTTATCCTGTGATTCCGTATTCAATAATCTTAATGCAGGCACATGCTTCTCCTCCTTCCCTAAAGTAATTTGTCGATTTCATAAATGGACTGATGTTTTCTATAAAATTCATCGCTGACATCAATCAACTCCTGATCCGATATATTTAAATATCTCATCGTTGTTTCTATATTTCGATGCCCAAGTGCCTGACTAATAAGTTCCAACTTCCATCCAGCCTTCCGGCGAGCATTTGCAAAATAATGCCGCAGCATATGTGGTGTTACTTTAATCCCAGTCTTCTTCTGCAGCCGTTCCATCAATGCATAGACGCCTGAGTCCTGCATCGGTTTTCCAGCATAATCTCCCGAAATGTTAATAATCAAGTACTCCTGCTGGAAAATAAGGTCTTTATATTCCTCTATATAAAACTGCAGAATTTCAAAGGTGGCATCGCTGATTTTTGCCTTCCGGTATTCTGCATTCTTAGCCCTGGCTCCATTTTCATTATCTTCTCTAAAATTGACATACAGTAAGTGTCTCTCATAATCAATATCTGTCGCATACCGGACTCCCAAAAGCTCCCCGATGCGAAATCCCGTTTCTGCTAATAATAAAAGCAGGATTTGATCGCGACAATTGGCACATGCCTTTAATAAAATCACGATCTTATCCTGCTCTATGGTCTTCCCTATATGTCCTTTTTCCTGTAGATATCCATGAAATGTATTCCGGTATAATGTCCTTTTTACTCCCACTGAATTATGTACAATAATTCTCATATCAGAGAGGACTTTTAATTGCTTTATAGATTCATCCTGCTGTCCAGAAAATCTATAAAATCGGAACACCTCTTTTAAATACGCATTACAGGTCTCATTATATGGTTTCTTTTTGTAACTATCTCCACTATGCAATCCTGCCTGTAACCATATCAAATAGTCTGTAAAGTGTTCCTGCTGCTTATCATATGGCATCTCCCATACATCATCTAACTGGATGCCAGTCTCATCTATATAATTCAGATAGTATGAAATGGCTCCTGCACTTCTTCTGATAGTATTAGGTGACAATTTTGATCTTTTTTTATGCATTAGATACTTGGAGGGCAGTAACACTATATCCTGGCTCTCCTGCTCACGAATGAAATAATATTTTTCGTGATTATCTATCTGGGAATCCACAATATACCTTGCCATATTACTTTACTCCTTTCCTCTAACGCTATACACAGTATACCGTGTTACTCTTCTCATAGCTATCACACAATGTAACAATCTTTCCTTTTCAAACGAAGCATTATCAATAAACAACGTCAATCGATTTGATAACTCCCTGCTATTCCAAATGCAATACCTGCAGTTAACAAAAATCCAATAATTCCAACTGCCGCAACAATCAATATCCCAATCATGATCGTTCTACCTCCTCAACAATCTCTATAACATCTGGCATTCTGCCATCGTAACCGCTTCATCTTCCATAGCAAAATATTCATCTGCCACATTGCGTTCCACCGCCAAAATCTCTCCAGCCTCCTTCTCTCCCAGCTGGATCGGCGCCAAATACTTAATAATTCTCCCACATAATTTCTGGTCCGGACAAATATCCAGCATCCCCATACAGGTATTCACAATAAGGCGATCCAACACATCGGTAATCACTATTTTTTTAGCATCATATCCTCTCGCACCGATAAAATTTGCCAAGTTCTCCGGGGTCAGTGCCAACATATATTCTTTTCTGGCTCCCCCACCATATGGATACTCATAGGCATATCCCATCGTTTCTGTGTTCATGATCCGTTCTACCATATTCTTTTCTTCTGCTCTCATAAAATCTTCTCTCCTATTTTTTAACTGCCAAACTCAATTTTCCCTTCCAATGGCGAATATGCATCGACACCATAGCTTTCCTGAAGGATCTGAAATCTTGCGAGCTGCATGGATGATCTGGACAGCCTGCCCCGGTTTACAATCAAAAGAACATCTACCTGTTCTTTCTGGACCGCTTCTATAAAATGACGAAATCCATTTCGATTCCAAAGCGGAGTTGTCCCCACATCACTGGAACTTCCAACCAGTTCAAATCCCATCTGCTCTCCATAATCAATCAGCTGTTTAAACTGACTTTTTAATGCACCATTTCTATCTTCCGGTGCATCAATCGCACAATAGATCCACGCACGTTTTCCCTGACCCATTCCTGCCTCCTGCTCCTTTTCCAAACACCCTTTATGTTCTTCTCTGTACTGTTACACCAAAACTCACGAGAATTGCCTCATCTACTTTACGCATCATGGCTCCACTCAGACTTCCTACATACCCTCTTAATCTTATCCGGTCAATCGTCCTTACCTGCTCCAATAAAATAACAGAATCATTATGGAGTCCTCTTACATGATTTCCCAATTCGATATGTGTAGGTATCCAGTGCTTATTAGGCCGACTTGTAATTGCTGCCACAATGACGGTTGGACTGTAACAATTACCAACATCATTCTGAATAATCAAAACCGGCCGGATTCCCCCCTGTTCAGAGCCTATTACCGGCATCAGGTCTGCATAATATATATCTCCTTTTTTTATCGTAACACTTCCCCTCCTTCCATCTACTCTGGACTACGAATGTTCCTACTCTTTATGAAAAGTCTCTATCTCTATGTAATTCTGCCATCATATGGCAAATGCCTTTTTTCCATCTTACGCTGATGACCTCGCCTGCCAAAAGTTCATCCGCTCGGATTCCCTTTCCCAGCTCCTTCTTGGCTGCTTCTTTCTGCCCTTGCAAAAGTATGGATTTTACCTGGTCAGAATTCAGAAATAAATATCCTTTCGATGTCATAAAATGAAAATTGCTGTCAGGATATAATTCCATAAATTCTTTGACACGCATATACATCTTCCTCCTTATCATTTTGTGATTTAGAACACAAGGATAGCGGCAGCCTTATCCAGTTGATCTATCTTTCCTTTTCCGCTGGATAAATATAAAGCTGCCGCCATAGTTTCTGTTAAAAATCACTTGTTCTTCATTTTCAAAAGTTCCTATTCGACACAACTTCCCGGAACCAGATATCGGAAATACTGATATTCCTGTTACAACCGATATCTTTGGGCGGCAACACTGACCAGCCATGGCTTAAGGCTGTCATGGGATTGTTCCCCTCCGAGGGTCTCTCCGAGCCGCCCTCATTGCGTGTTCCCGTTTTGCGGGGCTGTGACTGGACGGAAGTATCATTATAGGCTGTTCAGGTCATTGCAGGCAGTCTGCCAAAACTGCTTTAAGGACAAATTTTTTTCGCTCTGCACCTTTGATGTCATCTTATTGACAGACACTCTGACTATCTGCAGGTGGTCGTGGCGGATTTTCCTTTGTGCTTTTCCTTTTGGGCTGAACAACTAAGGTATCTGTATTGCCGGATATGACTGTTTCACACAGTTTTTGCCAAAGAACAGAAAGAGAAATCAGTCCCCTTCACTTCCTTCCACGCTGGCAGAGAAGTTTGAGAACCAAAAACAGAAAAATAATTAAAATAATTTTCTCAGTTTCTCTAAAATCTTCTGTCTCCGTTTGTTTATCGCCTTCTGTGACAATCCAAGTACCGAAGCTACCTCCCGTTCCGTCCGTTCCTCAAAATAGAGTTCCTGAATCAACCACTGTTCTTCTTTCGAGAGTTCTAAAAGGAATTTATGTAACTGTTCACACTCTATTTTTTTCAGAATCTGATCCTCCACACTTCTGTTTTCTTCTGGAAATTGCACAGCCATTTCCTGCAGGCGTTCATAGGAATCCTCTCTGCTAGGAATGGTCATTTTCTCTCCTGTTTTAGGATCTACGATATTTCTTGCTCTTTTTAAGTCATATTCCTGATACTGCATTTTTCTTTCACTTGTTCTCAATACAGCGATTACTTCCTCGCTGGCTTCCGGATACATTTTTCTAAAATCCGGTATCTTATACGGTTTTGCCATGTTCCTGTCCTCCTTAGTTTTCGTTGGGTGGTGAAAACGAAGGACAAGTGGCGGACTACGACATAGGTTTCTGGCAATCCTCAAGCAAGAGCTTTTCTCCATACGCTGCTCCTTAGAAAAAAAGAAGCCAACGGGAGGATCCCGCTGGCTTTTAACAAATTAGAAATTGGATGCAGCGCACAAAACACTATAAAAAAGACCCCATACATTTCTGTATGAGATCTTCTCGCTCAGCACACTGACCATCCAGTGTACTGACTATAACATGAGAGAAGTCGGACTTTCAGTAGGACTCTTGTCGGACTTTAGTCGGACTATTTAATTGATATGAAGCGTTCTCGGTTTGCTTCCGTCACTTTCAATCAGATGTTCTTCCTTCAATTGCCGAAGATAACCATGCACAGTTGATGGGGAACGATACCCTAAACCTTTTCCGATATCCCGTACAGTAGGCGGATATCCATACCTTTTTATGTATTGCTCAACAAAATACAAAACTTCCATTTTCTTTTTGTTGCTCATAAAACCACCTCTCCTCTATTCATAAAGTAACGGTTCTTCCAAAGCCTGTTTGATTTGAGGAAGAGCACTCCCCCAAAGAGATAGACCGAATATTTTAATTGCTTCCTTTTTTCTATCATAATATGTGCTTCTTTCCATCCGAAGCGTTTCCAGTAATTCAGGCTCTGTATATCGGAACCGGCTTAAATAACACTTAAACACAATGTCAAAATAAAGCTGTGGTGAATATGGAAAATCACGCATTTTAACCATGGCCGAGTCTACCAGTTCCACAAGCCACTTGGTCTGGAACAGGCTTTTTACTGTTTCTTCAAACTTTTCCCTCTCTACAGTAGGAGCAAAATCATTCAGATATAGAAGCCCCTCCTCCAGTTCTCTACCATAACAATATTCTGCTTCTTCACGAAGCATTGCAGCACGGTCACAGGCCGTCCAGCATACATTTCGATAAATAGATAATAACAATTTTGACCTTTCATATAAATTTTGTTCATCCAGATGCTGCATCACACACAGCATCTGAATACTGTTTTTTGCCAATGAGTTTTTCCGTCCCATAAGCCCCTCCTATCTTACCGGTTCATAACTCCCGGCATAATCAAACCATGATCTCGATATTCCGGCATCTTCAGATCCTTCATCAAGGCCGCTGGATAGATAGCCCTTTTTCCAAATCGCCGCCGAGTTTCCTCAATCGCCAGAAATAATTTTTCTTCTTTCTCAAGCCGGATTGGATCCGAAAACAAACAGATTTGCTCCGGTTCTTTTGCTGATACCAAGTTGATTGCACGAACAGTTACCGAACGCACAGGTTCCTTCCAATCATAATTTCTCTGAAATAGTTCCCTCGCCAGTTTTGCAATTTCCAAAGGCACTATCGTCGGAAGGGAAAGTTGACCTTGATACTGCCTTGTAAATAATTCCTGATTGCGAATCGCTATCTGAACCCCCTGTGCTTTCAATCCATGAATCCTTAATCGATGTCCTATGTCCTGGCATAATTCCAGAATAACCTTCCAGACCTCCTCTTCTGTTTTAAGATCTGCTGTACAAGTAATTCCATGCCCCACACTTTTCATCGGAGACACAAAGTCCTTCTCCATTACCGGACTATCATCCAGACCATTTGCATATGACCACAGCATCAGCCCATTTTTACCAAGAAGCTGGTTCACATAATCATGATCCATTTCTGCCAGATCTCCTATCGTATAAATTCCAACTTGCTCCAGCTTCTTTGTAGTTGAGCGGCCACAGAATAATAATTCCGATACCCGAAGCGGCCAAACCTTTTGTTTCCATTCTGATTCTTCAATGCTAGTTATGGCATCCGGCTTCTTCATATCACTTCCCAGTTTTGCAAATATTTTATTGAATGAAATTCCTATACTAACAGTCAATCCCAGTTCATTCTTCATCCTGCAGCGAATCTGGTCTGCAATTTCTTTTCCAGAACCATAAAGAACCTGACTTGCTGTCACATCCAAAAAGCACTCGTCCATTCCGTAAGGCTCTACCAGGTCTGTATATTCCTGATAAATCTCTCTTGCCATGTTGGAATATTTTAAATACTGTTCATACTGGGGTGGAACCAAAATCAAATCCGGACAAAGTCGTTTTGCCTCCCAGTTAACCATCCCTGTTTTTATTCCTGCTTGTTTCGCTTTCTCTGATTTTGCAAGAACAATTCCATGACGGTTTTCTGTGGACCCGCACACTGCTACTGCTTTTCCCTGTAGCTCTGGGTTCAGCATCATTTCTACAGAAGCATAAAAACAGTTCATATCACTATGAATGATTGTCCGATTCATATTCTGTACCCTCTTCCAATTTTTTCTAGCAATTATTAGCACACTTATTCTTGACAGCTTGCACACTCACTATTATAATGTGCATATAGTCACTGATACTTGCTAATCCTTGCTAATTCAAATATTAGCAACTACATGCACACTTGTCAATAGCACAGTTAGCAAGTTTACGCACACTAAAACGAATGGAGGTCTGACATGAAATCTTTTGGTGCTAAAGTTAAAGAACAACGTGGAAATCTTGGATTAAGTCAGAAACAATTAGCAGAAAAAGCCGGAATGGGTATCCGAACAATTACTTCTTATGAATTAGGAGAAAGAAAACCATACCAGGCACAGCTTTATAAGCTGGCAAAGGCACTGGAGGTATCAACCGAGTATCTGCAAAACGATAACATAGAGGATCCATCTTATGGTTTAGACCGCATGGAATATGTAGAAGATATGAGAAAAAAAAGCGGAACCAGAGAGGCATTGGATCTACAAAAAATGCTGGCTGAGAACACAGCTCTTTTTGCAGGAGGCACTCTAAGCGAAGAAGCAAAAGATGCTTATTTTCAGGCAGTTGCCGAAGCATACTATGACTGTAAAAAAGCAGCCAGAAAAACCTTTGGCAAAAAGAAAAATCCACAATAATCTTCTCCCGTAATATAGTCCGAAAGGAGGGAGCTGTTTTGACTATTCAATCCATATCTGAAGAAGTCAGACGGATCCAGAAAAAATATGGTGAATCGGATCCATTCCGTCTGGCACAGGCAATGAAAATTATCGTGGTATTAAAACCGATGGGAAGATATAAGGGGTGCTGCAAAGGATTTTATGTTCAGCACCGCAGAATCAAACATATCACAATCAACAGCGATTTGCCGGAAGTGATTCAACGGGTCATACTGGCTCATGAAATTGCTCATTCCGTGCTTCATGCAAACATAACAGCTGCATTTCATGAATTTACACTATTTGACGATACAGATCGGCAGGAATATGAAGCAAATCTCTTTGCTGCCGAACTGCTGTTATCTGATGACTGCGTATTAAATGCATTAAACGAAGACCAGTTTTTCTTTCAGGCAGCCAAAGCTCTTTATGTACCAGCAGAATTACTGGACTTTAAATTTCGTGTCATGAAACGTAAAGGTTATAAACTGGAGTCTCCCATCGTATCACATGGGAATTTTCTGAAAACAATTGAATAGGAGGACTACTGATGAACGAAGATACTATCCGCGATATATACTATGTAGAACATAAATGGAACCCCCATTTTTTCTATCTTTCCCCAAAATCATTTTGCCAGGATCTTGAAAAAAATGGCCCCGATCTATACCTTGACTTGTTCCATGCCATGTATCAGGAAGAGTCTGATTATATTTGTCCATATACGGAAAACGATTTTTCCCTTAGATAAAGAACTTTGCAACAATGGGACAACTATCATCTATCAGCTTATTACTCCATCTCCTGTCCTCTCCCCTCTTACCCGGTGTGTCTATTTCTGCTGTCAATTAGATAAGCAGCAATATTTTTACTATACCTCTGAGCTAGCACATACCGGTGATTATCTGCTATGCGGATGGACAAAGGATGAAGCGCATCTCATTTTCCATTCCGATGCATCTACACTTGAGGAAGAACTGGAAGAAGTTAAAAAACTTTTTAAGGAGGTAGAACTATATGATCGGTGTTCAGACAGACTGCAAAGTTTATGTAAACGTAAGAGCAGCCTTCCTTCCAGACGGAAAGATGCTTCCAGAAGAACTTACCTGGGAAGACGGAACACCTTATACAATTGACCGCATTTTGAATGTGAAACCCTCTGTCGCAAGGAAAGCTGGAGGTCAGGGCGACTGTTATACAATTTTGGTAAACGGAAAGCAAAGCCATCTCTTTTTTGAACGCAGTACAAATTTAACGGGAGCTTATATAGGCCGGTGGTTTGTAGAACGAAAATCTTAACCAAAACCCTTATATAAAAAAGATAGCTGTCATTTTACGATATAATGTCAACTATCTTTTTTATATGGCATCATTTTATATTAACGCATTCCAGACGCACACTCTCCCATATTAATGTCCAGCACCCCTCTGGGCGGCTGGATCAGGGCGTCCTCATACTGGCACTTCCACTGAATCTCCCGGCACATCTGGCCATCCGCCACGCCGTCTATGGTTTCCCCATCCTGAATGGGGTTATCATGCTCCAATATGTACGATGCCACATTGTAGGCGTGGTTTACCACCCAGTTGGGGTCCATGTCGTGGAAGTGGTACTGGAGGTCGGGCAGGAACAGGGTGCTCATGCCCACCGTGTCGATGAGCATATCTTCGGTACCCTCAATGTTAAAGAAGCGGACATTGACGCCAAAGCGGATGAAGCGGTCCGAGCCTTCGATCTGATGGGAACGCACATCCTCTGCCAGAAACAGCTTGCCGCAGTTCTGGAAATAGAATGCTTCGCATGAGGGGTACAGCTCCGCCAGAGCCTCCAAGAAGTCGATGTCCAGATTGGCACGCTCCAGTGCCGGAAGCGCCGCCGTCAGCATATCGGTAGCTACCACCTGATATTTGCACTCCCGGAAGATCCGCTCCCGGTCCTCCTGGCAGTCCCACATCTGGCTCATCAAAAAGGCATCGAAGCCTTTGCCCTTGAACTTGTCGCATTTCATCACCATCAGCTGCACCGGGCATTTTCCGTCCTTGAACTCTGCAATATGCTCCTGTGCGGCAAAGCCGGCCATTTTCTTATCATAACAGAAGCACTCTGTTGATCCGATGTGCTTCTCCATTATGGCAGTCATTTTTTCTTTATCCGGCATTTCTACCGGTTCTTTGAACAGCATCTGAATGAGATAGGGGCCTCCGGGCTGGGGGCCTTTTTTGTCATCCAGGTTTTGCTGGAACACTTTATTGCTCATACTTATTCCTCACTTTTCCTGATGGCATCTTCGATCTGTCTGCTGACGGTGTCCATATAAAGATACACCCCATCCCGATCACAGTGGTACAGGTTTGAGTAGCTTGTACTCTCATTAGGGCGGATAGGGTTAGGCTCCACCACCTCGGTAGCTTCCAGCAGACCGACACTCAGTTCAGCCGCGGCAGTGAGGGCCTTTTTCAGCACAGCAAGCTGTCCGTTGCTCCAAATCCTCTCCAGATCTTCACACACTTTGGGGTCCTGCTCCAGATTACGGAGAAGTTGCACAACCTGCTTCGGAGACAGGTAGACACCGGCGCAGTAGTTTTCAATGATCTGATTTTCTGCCGGATTTGGAAAAGCTGTTGGCACCACCTGTTCCCATGAGGTAAAGTAGCGCGCATATTCTGGCTTCTCCTCTATCAAAAAGGAAAAACCGCTCCCTCTAGTGTAATAGTAATCCCGGAAAAAGCCCTGGATCACCGCAATATAAAAGCCGTGGCTCTTGTCAAACAATTCATCCGGCTCTGTCCCCGCACCGACCCGCAAGGTATCCAGATATTTTTCCGCATAGAAATCCTCTATCCCATTCTGTGCGGCAAGAGCCAGCACCTTTTCTTCCTGCCCCTGCTGGACCCAGGAAAGCGGGGTAAAATACCATTCCTGCATTTCTTCTGGGGAAATCGGGTGAAAACTCACATCGTATCCCATAAAATCCTCCTTTCACTCACACTCAGGCGATTCCTCTAATGAACCGATTATTTCCTGTAGTTCAAAAAGCGCATCTTCTGCCTGGCGGCCTGTTTCCTCGCCCCAAAACCGATTTCCCCCAGCTAACTGATCAATTAGATTAAATATGGCGACTGCGTCAGGGATGGGGATAGCTCCCGCTGCCTTCCATGCTGGTTGATTTTCAAGAAGATAGGCTTTTATTTTTCCAAACAACTGCACCTGAAATGTGTTATTACAACGCAGTTCCACAAGAAATCCATTTTCGCCATAAACTATATCTGAAAAATTTGTATTCAAATATTCCTTCATAGACATATCCTTCTGCTCAATCCCACCAGAAGTACCAGACGGTAGACTGCCTCAGGACATCCGCCAGATTGCCCACAGTGGGGTCATCCTGTTCTTGATCCACGATGTCCGGGCAGAAACCGTACTGCTCTGCGGCGACCTCCATGGCCTTCTCCTGGGAAACAGGGGCCGGGAGCAGGAATTCCAACTCATCGTGGCTCATTGCAGCGGGCACCGCCCCATGCTGCTCAAACCAGTATTTGGCCACCGCCATCAGTTCCGGCGTGTCTGGGCACTCGTTCCAGTTTCCGAAGGGCAGCCAGGCGAAGAGCTCCCAAGGGTTCTTCACGGGGATTTTAGCCAGAATGAGAGGATAGGTCATATCATTATCGGAATTCCAGTAGCTTGAAAAACGACGGTTATCATATCCGCCCTCCATCTCGCCCAGGACTTCCTCATCCCAGTCCATATCGTCATCCTCAGCTTCTTCCTTGCGCTGGCCGGTCAATTCCTCCAAAACTGCCTTTCCGTCCTTGATGGGCGCAGAGAGCATCTTCTTCCGGTACTCCGTTACGGTTTTGAGGTCAAATTCGTAAATGTCCGCATCATTATCCGGGTCGGCGTTCATCACCAGACATTCCAACAGCGTTTCGTCATCCGCCTTAATGAGAACCGGCACAAAGCCCTCTTTGAGACTTTCCCGTTTGGCATAGTTATATGCCGACATGATGGGGTCATCATCCGTCATTGAGGGGAAATAGGTACATTCACAGTCCAGATACTCCATGATGGCCTGAGCCACCTCGGAAGGTTCCAGAGTGGCCTCATCGAAACTCTGTCCCTGCCAGTTGACGAACCGTTTTTCCATGACCTTTGCCATAGCCTGGTAATAGTTTTCATCAAAGGGAATGAACAGGTAGGCTTCGTCCTGGAACTTATCTGAATAATATTGCTCTGAGCCAAAATATTCTAAGGCATAGTTGTCAATGTCGCCGGGGAAGTAAGGGCTGTCTGCCTCCCCATAGTAGTAGGAAGCAAATGCTCGGCCAATCTTATTGAACAGCGGGCCGACCAGCTGCCCATCCAGCTCATCCCGGATAAACTCACGCAGATCCACATTGGCAGGATCAGCTTTTACCTTTTCTACCACAGATCCGTACTCAGCGAGGAATTCTTCGCCCACTAGGTCATGCTCCATGCACCAACGCAGGTAAATGGCCATGTGGTTGTAGGCGTTGATTTCATCCACCGGCAGGTTCTTTTCTTCAATGGTTTCCAGATGCCAGGCAGCATCGTCCATTTCCACCACATAGTCATCTTCATCATCCCCGCCAAGGGTGCCTCTGGTGATGGCATTCTGGCGGGTGGGATTAACCACAAAACTGATGCCTGCCATTTTTTTAAGCAGAGCGTCCGCATCATGCTCCATCTTATACTCCATCTCATTCCGATAGAGCGGGATCACCTGATAGAAGTTGACCTCCTCGCCGCTCGGCAAAGTGCAGACTTCACCTCCGTTCCAGACAACATCCTGCGGACCTACCAGAAGTGCGGCGCAGAGTTCCGTATCCTCTGCAAACGGCGATTGCTTATCCATTGTGTGGCCAAAGCCCAGCCAGGTATCGTTGGAAATAGGCAGGCGTGCCAACACTTTCAAGAGACCAATCGGCCAGTACCACCGCTCATCCTTCAGGGATTCCTCATCCAGTTTCCAATCCGGTGGCAGAGCGATGGCCAGCTCTGCTCGCTCCAGCTTGTATTCCGCCAGTTCCTCCGGCACATTCATCCGGTGAGCACCCATGCCCATCGTTACCAGTGTGTAATAGTCCCGCTCATCAGAGGGAGGAACAACGCAGATGTCCACATGGATGTCAGGGGAAACCAGCTCATGGAACACATTCTCAAACTCACCAAAGGTGTTTTTGATGTGCTGCTCTATCGCAGACATCTCATCCTCCGAATAAACCTCCGGCTCGCTGTTTTTTCTTGAGGACCAGAAGGCATCCGCCTTCGTGCCGTCCGGGTTCAGGAAAATCTGAAAATACTGATCGTCTCCCGGCTGTTGATAGACAAGACCAATGCGGCGGGTCTGGTCCACAAACACACCTGTTAGAATGCCCTCTGGTTCTCCTTCAGGGGTGTGGGTTAGCCATTCACCGCTGTCCAGCCGTTCCTTGAGCTGCCGCAGCCAGTCGGTTCCCATCTTGGAGAGTCCAGCTTCGTTCATACGGAAGGAAAGCTCCACAAGATGTTCCTTCACCGGGTATTGGAATTCACAGCAGGGGGAATTTTTCTTATAGCTATACCGCTCTGGGTGGAACAGTTCATAAAATTCGGCAAGTCCCGCTTCGTCCACCCGAATGCAGGCTATGGCGCATTGTTTATCATCCGCATTCTCGTCCAGTCCCCGCTGGAGCGTTTGGTCAGCATCGGGATTGATCCAATGATATTCCATCTGTTCCAGGGTGGCTCCGGCTTTGATCTCTTTTTTTAAGGTCAGGAACTCATAATCTCCCGGTTCCAGTTTTAATCCTTGCTTGACGGCATCCAGCGCACCGGATTTATCGCCAAAATGCGCCCGTAGCTTGCCCAGATGGAGCCAGATCCAGGGGTAGTCCGGCTCCTCCAGAGCGCCCCGCTCCGCATATTCCAGTGCTTCTTCCAGCCTGCCGCAATACATCAACGCCACAGAATACCGGTAGTACCAGGTAGCGCAGCCCGTGGCGTTTTTCTCCGAATCCTTCATCCATTCCGCAGCGCGGTAGTAGTGGATGTAATCGTCCAGGTTAAGGCAGGCAAAGGCATACCAGAGGGCAATCTGTAAATCCTGGTGAGCCTGTTTTTCGCTGAATCGTCCTTCTTCTACGCCGCTTTTGATAAAATTCTCCAGCCAGTCGAGCATTTTCCCAAAGTAAGCGGCAGTTCCTTCGTCAAAGGACTCCAGTATTTCAATATCCTCTGTCGAGAGCAGGGAGCCAGTTTCCTCATGAATATCAGGCTCCGGTTCTTTCTCGTCCAGTAGCGGCACACCGCCCACATCCCGCCGAAATGCGTGGAAGTGAGCATAGGGCAGGTCGCTTCCCTCAAAGAATGCCTGTGCCGCTGTTAGTACAGCGGGCAGATCCCAGGCGATAAAATCCAGATACCCACAATACAGACCAGTGGCCCCACCCAGGAAGGTCACGGCTTCCTCTCCTGCATCCCGTAGGATGGCATCCCGCAGGTTATCCCGGAAATCCAGAATAGCTTTCACTCGTTCCTCACCGGTAAAACCGGACAGCGGGTACAGGAGGAATCCAGCGGCAATGCCATCCTTGTGGTACTCATCCACCATATCACTGCGGGCAGTCAGGTAGTCGTTGATGAGCACCGGCAGGCGGCAGCTTCCAGTATAAACATCCAGCCGCCAGTCAGCCTCCGGGTCCTCCACCGGTTCCAGTTCATAGGCAAGATAACTGTTTTCCAAGTAGTCGCTGCCATCCCGCCAGAGAGAAAGCCCCATGCTTTGCAGCAACTCCGGCAGTTCGGAAAGCAGCTTGGCCGGTTCGTCTTTCGGTTGAGCATAAACATCAAACCCAGCAACAAAGGCGATAGCGGAAACTTCTCCGATGGTTTGATCCATCAGCATAGAGAGTGCCCACCAGACCTTGTCTGTGTCCTCTTTCAAGATCGAGGTCAGCTTTTCACAGTAAAGGACCAGACTTACCTGATGATCCTCTGTTTCCTCTGCCCACATCTGCACATCCTCAGCCCGAACTTCAATCTCTCCAGCTCGCAGCTCGAACCCCTCACAGGGCTGGCGGCCTACCCAGATATTCCAATGATCAAGCACCGATTCTGGGGCCTGCTTCTGGAAGTACACCAACGGGAACAGGCGGGAGCGAAGCCCCTCTGGACTGAGGATCAATTCATGCTTTTCGCCATTGAAGCCCAGCTCGAAGGAAGTATCACACAGGGCCGTCTTGAGTGCATTCCCGCATTTTTCAACCAGTTCTTCGCCGCGCTGGTGTGTTTCGTCCGTATCTATGATTTGACGCAGTTCTGCCTCAATCTGAGAAAAGGCTGCCCATGCTTCCTGCGTCCTTTCACGGAAGTTCTTTTCAAAGCGGGGCAGGGACAAACGACGGCGGCAATCGTTTATGTACTCCTGAGTATCTTTGTCTCCGGGGCGGGCTTTCAGGGCCTTTTCAAAGTAACGCAGGGCGGGGCCTTCCTCATCCAGACAGTAATAGGCCAAAGCGATTCGATAATTCCAGCAGTGATCTTCGGCAAAATACTCCTCATGGGGAGCCAGAAGTTCCAGCGCCTTTTCAAAAGGCTCCCGTTCTCCTATATGTGCAACGGCAATATATGCCTTGGCCAATTCGCTGTCCAGTTCCGGGGTGCGCTCCTCGGCAGGAATCGCTTCCAGGGTGTCGATTACCTTCTGCGCTTCATCCTGTTCAAACCATTGCTGGCATTGTTTCAATAAATCCATATCATGATCTCCTTTTCCATCTTCGGTAGGGATAGGTTTCACTAATAAGCAGAGATTGTAATTTCAAAGCTAAAATTCATATCTGCATTTATGGTGGCTTCTTCATTTGTGGCTGGTTGTATCACAAACTCAAATGTAGGTTCATAGTCCCCGTCCTGCAAGGTTTCTCCACCCAAAATCTCGATATGATACCAGCCATTTGCAAGCTCAATCATCGGCTTCTTATGCACTCTATAGTAAGAAATCAGATCTTTCACCTTTTCAGGCGTAAACTGTTCCAATATTGGCCATGTAAAAAGCATCAGCATATTATGATCTACTTTAAGGGAATAGCCACTTTTTCTAAGCTGCAATCGGTTTCTTTCTTTGCACAGCTCCGGTCTATCACCAGAGAGATTGAACAATATGGTATAGGGATAGTTTTCAATACCGGTCATTGGGATTACAATTCCTTCGGCAAATATCCTGTCGCCGCTTTCGTTTGTGGTAAACTCCATCGCTAAATCATCTGAAAGATGATTTGCCTGCTTCCAGTCCTCCAGCAACAAAATGTCACCAAGGAGAAAATAATTAACAAGATCGTTTAATACTTCCGTAAACCTATATATCATCCATTATGCCTCCCTTACAATCCTGTCCGTTGCCAGCCGTCCAGCCGCTCCTGCACCGCGTCAATCATCCAACCCTCGCCCACGCGCTTCATGAGAAAGCGGCGGTCAAAGCTGGTATTTTTCTCTCTGGTGTAGATGTAGAGCTTGTTCTTAGTGATCTGTTCCGCGTCAAGAAATTCTTCCCCCTTGTAGGTGCCCTGGGCACTGTATGAGAGGTCCAGAGGCAGATAGCCCGGACGGGGCTTTTCGCTCACATACTTCTCCCAGATCGCCAGCAGGCGGGGCACAGCCTCGGGATCTTCAAACCCAGCCTGCTCCATGTACTGCTCCCATTCTGTCATCTCGGCAAAGAAGGCAGACAACACCCTGCGGCATTCCGACGCTGCCTGCTCATCCAGCTGGACGGGCTTTTTGGCCTTTTCTCGCTGGAACTGAGAGAAGTGTTCCATTTGCTCCTTGGTGAACTGCACATGGACCACCGGCTTGATGTAGTTGTTGCCGGCGACAGCCAGCAAGCCCTCATAAGTGACAGCAGTATGGTCGATCCAGATATGGGATAGCTTGGGGATGGAAGCCGCCTGGAGCAGACCGGCATCATCCAGCCCAGTGTGGTCAAGGGCCAGCAGGTCCAGCTTACAGCTTTGCAGGGCGGACAGGCCGCTTCCGTCGATTCCGGAGTTCCCGGTCAGCAGCAGGATGCGCAGCTTGGACATGGCGGAAAAAACGGGGAAACAGGCGTCGGTAAGGGCGCTGTTCTCCACGCCGAAGTTGACCATACTTTTATGCCCGGCAAAGGGGGCAAGCAGTTCATCCGTCACCGGATACCCTTTCACATGGAATCCCACCAGGGTGTAACCGGCCAGCCGTTCCATGATCTCTGTGGTCAGCTCCGGAATATCAAATTTCTTTTCTCCATCTAAAGTTAGGACACCGTTTTCCCAATCCGCTGTTCGTGCCCGCTTTGGCCATTCCATAGTTTACCTCCTTACTCTTGCGCTCTATCTATTACCATTCTCCACCCGGATGTCTGCACCCGGATAACAGGACGGAAAAAGTCATAGTCATTGTGAATCTCATTATCTTCCCGAACCTCCGGTTTACAATGAGGGGAACAGGGTAAATATCCAAGCAAAGGACCCATGCCTCCGCAGATATTGCAGCCTCCGTCGCCGCCGCAGGTGGTCAATGTTTTCCCGTCTACCAACTCTCGCTTATAGGGGTCGTAGGCAATAGACAGGCCAAAGAAGTTAGCCTGCTCTATGTCGTATGACTTACCCTGTTCTTCCTCTCTTTCAAAGTGGTGTAGTTTCATCTTGTAGTCCAGTCCATCCCCCCAGGGAAACAGGGTTCGGCATCCGCCGCCGCACAGGTAGGCCCACTCATCCGGCGTGGGAAGGCTGGCTGCCAGCTCCCACAACAGGGACCGCTGAAACTCTGGGTAGGTCATTGGATGGCACAGCCACGCTCGCCAGCTATCAGCATTGCGTTCAAAGCGGACCGTTTCGTGTATTTCAAAGCTCTGGCTGTCCTGACCCGCCCACCTCTGCAAGTTCTCCAGCCACTCAGGGTGGGCGGTGATGCGAGGGTCGTTCATGGGTACACTTTCCCAGCCAATCTCCTCCAGTTTTCTGCCCACAAACATGGGGCCAATGGTCATCTGGCGTACTGGGGTCATACCTTGCCGAAGAAATTCCTCCGCAGTGCCCTCATATTCGATTTCCGCAAAAATATCCGCCAGTTCCTCTTGGTTGGCCTTGTCCATTCCTTGGATAAAGCCCTCCCAGCCAAGAATCACGGTATCGCCTGGGACAAAGACAAACTCCCGGCCACCTTTTTCAAACAGGCCGGTAGTGCAGCTCTGTCTCCAGCGGGAAAAGGCGTATAGTTCTTTGAATGTCAAATTATAACGAGTCGCCAGCGTCTGCATCAGCCAGAGCTTATCGGACAGTTTCAATGTATCAAATTGTGGTCGAAATAAATTCTCGTTCATATCAAGTCCTCTTTCAATTTGCTCCGGCAGACTGTGATTCCTTTTCCACAAGGCGAACCGCCTCCGTCAACAGCTTGGGAAGCTGATTCCTTTCTGCTGTTTCATACTGCTGGACTGGATGCGTCCAATCAAAATTTTGAATGATAGAAATGATATATCTGTCCTGATACCAGCCCATATCCAGCAAGAAACTGTTTGGATATTCCACTTGCAGCATATCTTCTTTTCGTGTGTCATCCAGAAAGGTGACCGTTCCGGTACCAAAATCCACCTTTGACCAAACTTGCACGGCAAAATTCCTCCTCACGATTCTCCGAAATGCTCCAGATACAACTCCCGCACGGAATAGGGACCAACAAGGGTCGTTTCCTTTCGGCCATCCCAGGAATACACATGAATTTCGCCTTCATCCCCAATGTACCGCTGCTCCTCAAAGGGTGCGGGAAAGGGGAAGCTTTCTACGATGCTCCAGTCAATCTTGGGCTTCAGCCCATCAAACTCCTCGCGCTTGAGCCTTTTGAAGTTAAACACCAATGCTGCCCCAATCCCATCGAACAGCAAGTCTGCGTATTCTCTGGGGGTGATGCTCTCGCTTACATTGGCGGCTTTGATGTCCACATTCAGGACCTTGTCGCCGCAGTTTGTCCATATTTTATTGGGAGAGAACCAGGTAGTCCGCTCCTTGCCGCCTACAAAATCCTCACGGAAATAGCTTCTGTTTGCGCTGTCCATCTCGACACCTTCCCGAAGCGGCCCGTTGTACGGGGAAAGCGGATAATATCGGTGTTTTGCTGGGTCAAACTGGTCAAACGAAATGTCCAACAGATACCCATGCTTCTCACTGCGCATAAGCTTGTGTGGCTTCACAATGTTTTCTTCGATGAAACTCCAAATGTACTCGTCCACATGAATAGATACACGAGGGCGACTGAATAATGTGATTTTGTAGTGATCCTCTCTGTCCATTCTCTCCGTATTGAACCAAATACGATGAATTTTAACCATAGTTATCCCCTCGCATGATTTCTGCCAACGACACTTCTGTTTCCGCCTAAAAAAGCAGTTCACCGAAAAACAGTCTGAGAACCACGGCAGATAATGATTCAAGCTGTGGCTTGCTGAGAGGAGTGTAGTGAAGGACGATTTCTCCATACAACTCCGTGTTGATGTGGTGTTCTTCCAGATACCGCAGAACTTTTCGGTTGTTCCGCACGATATTTAGACGAAACCTGGTATTATCAAGGGCATATTCAAAACAGTCCGGGTCAATCAACTGACCATTGGCTGGATCATTCATTTCCAAGCGGAGTGTTTCCGCGCCGGTCTTGCGGGAGAGTGTAAAGTAGCCATCCTCCAGTTCAAAGGACAGGCAGGACAGTCCTTCCTCATTGTCCAGCTCCCAAGTCATTCTTTTTGCAAATAATTCCATTGGTTTACCTCATAACTGTTCCAAGGTCATTTCACAAAGAACCAGCTTGTTTTTCTCATCGCTGAGAAATGCCCGGTTTCCCCATACATCCAGCACATGGAAGGAAGCGTATCCACGGGGCATGGCAAGGTCGATCAGCACCAAATCTGAAAGGCGCAGCACCTTTTGTTTACCCTTCCAGTCATCATTCTTAAAAATGGGAGACAGGATCAGGCAAGTCCTGTCACCGGAGAATTTTCCGCGCATCCCGTGTTTTCCGGGCAGGCGGCTTAAATTATCTTTGCCCCACAGTTTCTTTTTGAATAGTCCGTTTTCCTCCAGTTCCAGATACCAATAGTAGCCCATGAGAGAAAGACCTGCCGGATTGATGGTGCTGCTTTCCAAAAAGGCATAAAACTGTCCATTCTGTTCCAGTATAGAGCCAATCATAGGATAGTTGTAGTGAAAGTCTGCCTGGGCAAAATTTCCGCCAGCACGCTCTACTGCCGCCAAATGGGTCTGTCGGGTTCCTGCTTTGCTGTATACACAAGAGCCGCTTTCTGCCCAGTGTGCAGTCATGGTTTCAAGGTCTACCGTCAGGCTGGTAAAACTGTTGGTCGCATCAGCGGAGTTGTCCACTCGGCACACAATAGGGAAAACGCCCTGGCTTCCGGTGACTGCTACCGGCTTGGGAATACCCTGGGCACACCAGTTATCCATGGGGATCGGAATCCACTCTCCATCCATCTGCGGCATCCACCAAAGGGATTTACTGGCCGGGCAAACCAACAGTATTCCTCTGTCGCATGAGAGCAAGACAGGATCTTCCCAAACATCTTGCTGCTCTTTCGGCTCCGGGCTGGGAATCCACCTGGAAACTTCGCCTTTGACCCACAAAACGCCGCTGCACTTTTGCGCGAGATGATAGGTCCAAAACACAATTTCATCCTCGCTGCGGGCCACCATACCTTTGCATCCAGTCGGGCTGTATTTGAAGGAAGTTCCCGTCAGTTCAAATTCCTCGAACTCCCAGTCCTTTATCACTTTTAGTTTCGCTTTCATGCTTTCACCTCACAGCAAGTCTACCTTGATACTGCACCGTTCCAGAACCGGCAGCACCTGTTCCGGCTTGGAGGTCATGAGAGTAATATGGTTGAGATTGGGGAACTGGCGCAGTTCCGCCTCCGTAATGGTATTAAGATCAAAGGCTCCATCCTCGCCATCCCAGAACGGACAGAGCTGGGTATAAATCTCGCTGCCGCCATCCATCTCAATTTCTGTGACCTCCGGGGCCAGCCGCTCCGGGACAGGGTATTTCTCCAGCCACTTCCGAATCTCTGGGATGGGTTCATACCCTTCCGCGTCAATGTCGATCTTGCGTCGGCTATACTCTCTGGCAAACTCATGTGCATCCAGTTTAGGAGCCAGTAAGCCTTTCTCGTACATCAGGACTTCCATAACCGCCAGCTTGAAGTTGAAGCTGGTAAAGGTGAGCACTGGTTCAGTCGGCTTGGATAACTTGTATTTCTGCGCTTTCGCCGCCTTATTCTCTGGCTCTTTCCAGCTGATCTGTACCATGGCGGAGAGGGCCTCCAGCTTTGCTTTCTGCGCTGATTGCTCCTCTGGAACAGGACCCGGCAAGCGGGTATAAACGGTAAAGCCGCCTAATTTGAGGGTATGGGCAAATCCGGCGAAATCCTTCCAGCTGGCCTCTCGGTAGTCCTTGGACCCGATCCAAACCGCTCCGTCAAATGTCTGCCGGACCGCATACTCTCCCTGTGCCGCTACCCGGACACCAATGGTTTTGATGGTCTGCTCATCTTCGTCCAACCAGCCCTGTAGTCCAAGTTCGTCCCACAAAGCAAGTGCCTGGGTATAGGGACTCTCTCGGCCTGTAATGGGGCTTTTTCGTGTTCCATTTTGCAGGACAATGTGGGCAGGCCCCAACTTTTCCGCCAGCTGCGACAGAGTAAGCGGCGGCGTAAATACCGCCCCCAGGATTGTCAGGCTGTCTTTTTTGAGAATGATTTTTCGCTCCGTGGCCTTGGACGGTAGAAAGATGGGCAGATTCGGGTACACTTCTTTGTACTCCCGCCATTCCAGCTTTTTGGGCTTGTTTGCCGTCCGAAGGAAGCCCCAGAAGTCGATGGGATAACGAAATACCGGCCCAACCCTGTCCCGCCGGGTGACGATGACCACCGTGCCATCGGTGAGTATTCCAATGTGCTGCATTTTCTCCCCGCCGAACATTTCCGGACGGATACGCAGCACTTCACGGGTGTTCATGTTGATGAGCTGGGCAAAGTCATCGGAGAGGATTTCGCCGTTTCCCTGCACCAGCAGCCAGTCCCCGGTAAACCAGCGTAGTTTCAGCCCCTCGCCCATTCCGGGCAGGGGGGCGATGCGGCACCGCCCGGTGTCCATGTCCAGTTCCAGCAGGCATTCTTCCATCCGCCCCTTGCCACTGACTGCGTGGATCATGGTAATGCGGCCTGTGCCGGGAACGGGAACGGCCTCGGAGAGATGGTCGTATCCGTCCAGAGAGAAGGTGTGTTTTGTTACCTTGCCGCTTTCCCAGCGGTAAATCTGCCCCTTGTACCACTCGTTGGAAAAGTAGACCCGGCCCAGCCCGTCTGTCACGATGCCACAATGGTATTTGGTGCTCCATCCATCTTCCGGCAGAGTCCAGTTTTTCACATCCTGGCAGGTGCCCCGGTCAGTCAGTTCAATCCGTGTAGCGTTGGTGGGATCACCCACCCAGAGGGAATGGTCAGCCCAGCACAGGGTCTGGGGTGGACCGTCATATCCAATGGGGGACGGTTCGGCCCAGTTGAGCGTGGCTGGATTCTTGCTCAGTAATGCCCGGCCAATCGTCCCGCTGCCAGCGGCCCTCGATGCAGCATATAGTTCATGTTCCGGGGAATAGGTAAGGCACCCAAGGTGCGGCAAGCTGTGGGAGCGGATTACTTGCGGCGGACGGTGGCGCAGATCGGCCACACAGCCGTTTTTCCACTCCTCTGCGTTTTGGTTTTTCCATTCTCCCGCCGCAAAATCACCCGCCAGAGAATTGAAGAAATAATCGTACTCATCCTGAAGTATGTATTCCTCGCAGGGCATCAGTTTCCCAGGGTCCTGCTCCTTGGCATGGTCGCCCCATTTTCGCCCCTGCTGTTTCATCAGGTGACAATATTGCCCCTGCTTTTTGCAGTAGCGTTCCCATTCGCTGCGTTCTTCCTCTTGGATCAAGACAAACAGATACTCGTCCTCATCGTCCAGGTTATACAGTGCCCAGCCGAAGGCAGAAAGTTCTTGTCCTAATGCTGCCACCCCTTTTTCATGGGATAGTTTCATATATTGGACGCCAACGGCATCAAAGCGTTCATCCAGCAGCGCCGGAACCTGTGCGCCCCATTTTTCTCGCAGTTCCGCCAGAGTGTCCTGTACGGCTCCGTCAAATTTCAGAATATCCAGCGCATCATCTATGATTTGTTTGAACTCTGCCATAGGTAGTTTCTCCTTCTTCCAATTCCTACATCATAGCGACAGCCATGTGGTCAAAGCACTGATTTCCTCCCGCAGCAGTGGGGACTTCCCAGCGGCGGCAAAGGCTTTTTGGACACCGCCATAGCGCCGCTCGGAGCGATCCGCCAGCTGGAGCGCGGCTGCCTCCAGATTGGGAATCGCCATCACAGCATCTGCCAGCGCCTGGGCGGAGAGTTTATCCCCAATCAGAGAGGCGGCAAAGTAGCGCAAATGGCTGTGAGAGAGGGCGGACAAATCGTTTAGTTTATGCAGCTCATAGAGTTTCAGGGCATAAAGGGAAGGAAGCCCATCCAGAGTCGGTAGTTTCTGCACAGCTGGGAGTGACTGGAGATAGAGTTTCTGAAGCCGGGGCGCCAGAGTTAGGAAAGGGGCAAGATCTTCCGTTTTCCGCATTTCCTCCAAATGGAGATAGGTAATGCTGGTGAGAAGCGGGGTGATGTCGCCATTCTTTTCCCCACGCAGGTGGAGGACACGCAGGCCGGGGAGAGAAACATTGTCCCAGGAAACAGGGGCCGACAGCCATAGGGACAGTGTATGAAGCTGCTTTAGCTCGGAGAGAACTTCCACACCCTCACACTTTTCCATTAAGATCAGTTCCTCCAGATTGGGATAATCTCGTAGGAAGGACAGATTCACCTTCCGCTCTCCCGTCACAGACAGACACCATACCGCATCTGGTTTTAGTCCATTCAGATCAATCTTTTCTCCGCCGCGCCAGAAAACAGCGGTGCTAAGAGGGGGCTCTATTTTCATAAAGATCACCAGTCCCGTTCTCGGATGGCCTCCTCCATATCAATCGGGATACCGAACCACTCCAGAATGTAGGCAACGGTGTCTCCAATACAATCCCGGGCCACCGTTTCAATCTCGCTGTCGTTTTCGTAAAATTCATCCTGAAGATCATTGATGCCGCAGACCGCCTTATCCAGCGTTTTCTGTATCACTTCGGTGTCCGTTTCGCCGCTCTCCAGCAGGTCAATGACCTTCTGAAGCTCGTCCCTGACCTTATCCACCAGAAAAACTGGATAGTAATTATCCTGATACATCTCGTCCAGCAGTTTGTAATTCGGGTCAAATGCTTTCATCATGATTTCTCCTTTCGCATTCAAATATCAGCTTGTATGTCTTATGCAACCGTTATCCCGCAATATTGGCGCTCTCTATCCCATTTTCCAGGGAGCCGCAAACCTCAACAGTGTGTCCCCAGAACATATCGTCGTCATCAAAATAGGCCGTAAAGTCACCCTCATAAGTAAGGCTCAGTTCTGACAAAGTAATGCGCTGGGCAAATCCTTCTTCTGCAATGGGATCAGCATTTTTCTTCTCATCGTCATCTGCCTGCCACTCATTGGCCAGCCCGGTCAGTTCCTTTGCCGCAAATTCCCGCATGGACTTGTCCCAGCTTTCGCGGTCTGCCATAACTTTGTGGGCAATGCTGCGGACGGTATCCCAGGTTTCCTCATCCTCCAGATCTATTTCCAGTGCAAGGGAGACTTCCTTTTCGTTCCACAAGATTTTGCCATCCAGCAGCCCGAAGTCCCGGTTCAGTTTCAAAGTTCCCAGAACTTCATCCTCAATGTTTACGGGTTTCTGGTATTCCTCCCATACTGCCTCCAACGGAGGGCAGGGGACAGAAGGCTCCAGCACATCTATAACAGCCCAGCTGTTGAACTGTTCCGGAGTGGTGTGTTCAGGTACCAACCCATCCAACAATCTGCGTACCTTCAGACGGCAAATCTGCCCTTGCTGCAAACGCCCCCAGCTCTTTTCACTGTTGCGTTCCTCCTCCGTAACCGGCCATTTCAGCCGACCTTCTTTAATGCTGACCTTGCCGGTATTGCAGAACACCATACCCAGTGTAATGACAGTCATCTCCCAAAAGTCACTGTTATCGCTCTTATGGTACCCAGCCCCAATGCACTTACGAATCAGGGCAATCACTTCCTGCTCCTCAGTCTCATATTTTTGATAAAATTCCTCAAACATTGCGTTAGCTCCTTATTCCTCAAACTCTCCCTCAATCATTCCATTAAGATATTTTCCGGGATCAGCAATAAATTCCTCCCATTTGGCTAACGGATGAAACTCCTTATGCTCAATGTCCAGATACCAGAGTTTCTTATCTCTGGGACTCCACAGCAGCAAATAGTCGCTGTAATTGTCCATTTTCGCCATAAGGGAGAGCAACTTTTTCCGTTTCCAGGTCATCTCCTGTACATCCATGTAGGGGTACAGTTCCGCCCATTTCACCAGTTCCCGCTCTGGAAATTCCAGACGCAAGGGGCCGGTCTTTAAGTATTCCACCAGCTTGGCAGGCAGCTTGTAAGGCGTGAGTTGACGCGCCTTTTCCTGTTCGTTATGCCATTCCTCCGGCTCCAGAGCTTTTAAGTAGGCGGCCATTTCCTGATTTTTGTTCTGTACTGCCACGGTGTAGGGCCGGTCACCGTATTTATCCGGGATGGTGATGTCTGCACCCTGTTCCACAAGCCAGCGCACCATAGAAAAATCGTTGTGCCGTGCAGCTTCAGTGACAGGAGTCGAAGCGTAGGGAAACACCATATCTGGCTTGTGATAGTTGATGTCCGCCCCGTTTTGAATCAGATACTCCACCAGCAGCTGATTTCCATGGCTCGCCATACTGCGCAGGGCTTCACCGCCGTATTGTTTCAAATCCATGCCCATCCTTTTCAAAATGGGGAGTACATTAGGCTCATCCCGATCCACCAAGTGGAGAAACAGCCTGCATATATCCCTTTGCGTTGCGGGGATTCTGACTCCCACATCTACCAAAAAGGAAAACAGGGTCAGGTCTTGACTGCGCAGGGAACCACAAAGCAATTCTTCCGGGTTATGGGTCAAATCTGCTCCGCATTCGATCAGGAGCTGTACCATGTCCATCCGATTTTCCAGTACAGCCAATTCCAGCGGAGAGGCTTCGTCATCCCGCGGCCAATCTCCAATCATTACATGATAGCATTGTGGCTCATTGGGAGAATGCCCTGCGTGAAGCAGGGAACGAATCGCCTCTATGTCACCACTTTTGATGGCAGCCATCATGGGAGGTACATTTGAATAGCTTACTTCACTCATCCGAGTCCTCCTTATAGTCTATTGAAAAATTTCCTGATACCTTTCTCTCAGTTCCTTCGGTGCCGACTTGATGACCTTGCTGCCGCCGTTTTCAGAGGCTTGCCCCCAGATGGCCCAGAGCAGGCTCTGCCAAGCGATGGCCCGGAATTTCGGGTCTTCGTTTTCTTCCGGCAGGAGATAAGCGGAAAAGCGGCGCTTGACTGCCAGCAGTGCATCCAGGCTTTCCCCATTGGCTATCAGGCTGCGGAATTCTCTGGCAGGCTCCAGCCACTGCATAGATAATGCGCCCCGCACCAATACCCCCAGCGTCCATGGTTGGAACCCAAACTTTCGGATCAAGGCATGAAGGAATTTCCCTTGCAGGGAGGAGTGCTCGTCATCGCAGAGATCCAGATACTCCGTCACCAGCGGTGCCCACGGTTCTCCCTCCAGCCCCAGGGCAAACACGGCGAAGGTGCCGGGCATCGCACAGGCTTCATCTGAGAGGTTTTGGTACCACTCAAATTCCCGCATAGCCAGACGAGCGTATCGCGCCATAGCCGGATGCAGATTGGGGTGTTGCACAGCACAGGCAAAGAGCTGATTGACGCCCTTTTTGGGCAGACCGGGAATGGGCAGATAGAGTTTTTCCTTCCCACGGAACTCCACCGAGTAACTGCGGGGAAATCCCTCCTGCTCCAACACCGCACACAGGTAATCCAGAATTTCAGCATAGCACTCCTCCGTGGAGTCCCTGGCGGTGATGCGGATGGTAGCAAACACATCATTGGCCGATGCGGTGAAATGCTCCGTCTTACGCCGCTGGATGTCCTTTGGCAATTTGCCGCTGCCAGCTGTTTTCAGCTGCTTCACCATATCCGGGCGAAGCTGGGAAACCAGATCAAGGTAGTGTTCGGTTATAATCGTATTATCGCTGGCCCCATACACCGTATAACAGACCGCCACATAGCAAGTAAAGCGCAGCAGATTCTCGTCCACATCCTCCGGCCGCAGCTCCGGCCATGCGGTACAGAGCGGGAAAGGCGAAAAGTAGTCCTCATTCTCTCCAATCTCAAAAAACCTCTCCTGCACCTGGTGTTTGATGTATTTTCCCAAGGTGTGGCCAATCTCCCTCCAGCCCACCAGCCGCCGCAGGGCATCGCAGAATGTAACAGCTTCCTCATAGGGGAATCCCTTCAAAGGCAGTTTGGACAGATACCGCTCCAGGAGCTGGCTGGGAAGAAAGGGCGTTCCGCTTTGGTTCCGAACGACCACCGGATAGCCGGAATGGTTTTCTTTTGCAGTTCCATCCAACACATCCTGGATGCACTGATCGGCGTGTTCCAGCACTTCGGGGTTCGTATCTGGTTTCTGGATCAAATAATAACGACCTTGTACGCCGTCGCGTTTCGGCAAACTCATAGCAGGCCACCACTTCCTTCCAGGTTCTCCGTTATCGGAATAAAAATCTGTCGGTAAAGTTCCTTCAGTTCCTCCGAAGCTGCTTCCACCACTTTCTGACCACCCTTGGCGCTGGCTTTGCCCCAGATCACATAGCAGACCGTTTCCCATGCGTATTGCAGCACTTCCTCCGGGCTGGCTTCTGTTTCTTCTGCGGGTTCCTCGTCCTCGTCATCATCGTCATCCTCGTCGGAGGAAAAACCGCTTGGAACGATCTCAGACAGGTGGATTTTTGCCTCCAGCAGAGCGTCCAGGCTTTCTGCGTTTGCCATCCACGCGGCATAGTCCTTGGAATACTTCATGTTCTGCATGGACAGCACCCCACGGACAAATACAGGGACGGTATCGGCGGTAAATCCGAACTGTTTCACATACTCCCGGAGGAATTTTTCCTGTAAGTGGGAGTGCTCATCATCACAGAGATCGAGATAATCCCATACCAGCTGCCGCCACTCTTGCCCCAGCATTCCCAGGGCGAACACGGCAAAACTTCCGGGGAGCGCGCACTGCTCATCGCTGAGATTGGTGTACTGCTCATACTGCCGCATGGCAAGCCGGGCGTACTGTTCCATCAGGGGGTGGAGGCCGGGGTACTGCACGGCACAGGCAAAGAGCTGGTTCACTCCCTTTTTGGGCAGTCCTGTGATGGGAAGATACCTCTTTTCCGGCCCTTTGAACTCCACCGCATAGCTGCGGGGAAAATCCTCCTGCTCCAGAAGCTCACACAGGTAGTTCAGCACTTCACGGCAGCATTCCTCCGTGTTGTCCCTGGCAGTGATGCGGATAACGGCAAAGGCGTCGTTGGCCGATGCGGTGAAGTGCTCTGTTTTCCGTTTTTGCAGGTTGAGCGGCAGCCTGCCGGTTCCATTTTCCCGGAGCTTTTTCACCATATCCGGACGGACTTTCTCCACCAATCCAAAGAGGTAATTGGTGTCCAAATACTGAAAGTCCATACCATATACCTTATAGCTCACCGCCACATAGCAGGCGAAACGCAGCAGCGGCTCCGGGACCTGCTCTGCACGGATACCTGGTTTTAGGGAATACTCCCGATCCCAGAAGTGGTCATCTTCATTGCCTGTCACGATAAAATATTTCTCCTGTAGCTCCCGTTGCAGCATATCAAGTAGATGGTGGTCAATTTCACCCCACCGGCTCTGGCGGCGCAGGTTTTCGCTGAAGGCGATGGCCTTTTCCGCGTCAAGGGTCTCGGCCCGCTGCGCTTCGGTCCATGTCCGAAGCAGTTGCCACACCTCAAAGGGCGCGCCTTCGCTGCTGACCACTACCGGCGGCCAGTGGGAATCAAGCCGCGTGATTCTCCCGTCAATGGCATCCTGGATACACTGGTCAAAGAGCGGTTGCAGTTCTTCCTGCACCTCGAGCTTCATCCAGTAACAGCGCCCGTCCGCACTATTTCGTTTTGGTAAATTCATATCAGGCCACCTCTTTCCGAACAATAAAAAATGCCCCACGCCGCACTGTCATAAAGACAGGCTGACGCAGGGCATGAAGAAGCCGCGTTGAAGGAGCCGCATCCACCAGCGGATGTAGTTTCTTCAACAACCAAAATATTTTTTTCGTATCTTAAAGCAGCAAATTGCTGTCCAATATATTTGTTCATAGCGGCACCATTTGTTCTGAGCATAGTTTTATATTTTATTATATCACAGCACTCCTTCAATGAAAATATTTTGTTGGAAATGCCAATGAAAAATTTTTGTGAATTTGTTAAGGCGCAGGGGCTGTTATTTCCATAGTATCTGGATGGATCAGAGTGATTGCTTTTCCGTTTCGTAAGGCATAGTTGACTGTCTGTGCTGCGCCTGAGCGCAGCTTTTTCTGATTATCAAACACACCGATGATGTACTCTGCATGATCGACCATATAATAATTTCTTTTTTTATAACTGGAAACATCCGCAGAATGTGAAATAACAATAGAATCGTTTGCGTTTTGGATCAGCTTTTTCAATCTATGTCTACTCTGATCCGGCCATTTAGAGTCATAGCCGATGAAGGGAACTACAACGATAATTTTAATATCCTCGTATCCCGTTTGTGCTCTCAATGTCAGCAGCTGTTCTCCAGCCCACATATCCACACCAAGAGCACCGCCGACAAAAAAAGTACGGACAAATTTCTCGTCATGGAGTATCCGAAACTGCTCCAGGAGACATTCTTTTAATTTTTGGCATAGGGGATCTTCCTCATTATATCCAAAGCAAAATCTTGTTGGTCTGTGGCCGGTAATGGCACAGGCATACTGATTCATACAAATCACCCTTGATAACTGCCTTGATTACGCATATAAAGCAAAAATAACGCAAATAATAATGCGTATAAAGGTTATATTACAAAATTATAACACAACACATACGAAGTATCAAGAATTGCTTTCTGCTATGCTAAAAGAGCAGAGAGGTGAGCGTATGGACGAAGAATTTATCCGCAATCGAATCACAGAATTACGATTGAAAAAAGGCGTTTCAGAATATCAGATGAGCATGGAGTTAGGGCAGAACAGAAGCTATATTCAGGCGATTTCTTCCGGGCGTTCTATGCCGTCTATGAAGCAGTTTCTCAACATCTGTGAGTATTTTGAAATCACGCCGCTTCAATTTTTTGATGCACAGGAAAATAACCCTCAGCTTATCAAGAAGGCTTTGGACGGAATGAGAAAGATGTCAGATGACGATCTGATTATGCTGATTGGTTTTATAAGTCGCTTAAACACAGAAAACTAACGATAGGAGGCAGTAAGCGTCCCGTCGTTAGTTTTTTTATTTTATGCGCAGCATATTGTGGCAAGCAATGCTTGTGGCTATCCATTTCGCCACAAACTGCTTGTTGAGGGCAGTGCCCCCAAGCCCCTTTGAACACAGAATTTCATTCTGTGGCTGCGCGTTCTGCGAA
>OIWL01000613.1_pt1 | contig 46303 bp, 81 predicted proteins | sample 1587561 | NCBI WGS metagenome assembly OIWL01 (sample SAMEA3888903, study PRJEB22519) | human gut metagenome | biome: human gut; feature: human-associated habitat; material: faeces | place: Denmark | collected 2010 | reverse complement strand
TTTTCTTGTTATCCAGCCCTCCGGCTGTATCGGTTGAGCAAAAGTCAGCGTGGGATTGATGTGGTATCTTTATCTAAGTGAACCCCCTTTCTCCCAGTTCTGCACGGTGCGCTCGTTCTTCCCTATCAAAATCGCCATCTCGCGTTGGCTCAAACCCGCTTTCACACGCGCCTTTGCCAGAGCAGCACCAATTTTCGCAGCTGTAAAATAACTCATACACACCCTTCCCCCTCAAATATAATGCGTGAAAAAAACAAAAAATGGCGCAGAAAAAATCTGCGCCATTCGACAAAATTTTCTCTGATTTCATTTTCCACTGGCGCATGGTAGAATTTGGTACATAAGTTGACACAATTACCAAAAATCAGGAGGAAAACAAAATGAAAAACGGTCAAACCAGCAACAAAGACCCGGAAATGACCATCATTGACGGAATGCCCGCCAGCGTGCTTACCGGCACAGCCAAAACCCCGCAACCTTGGGAGGATTGAACCATGACCAACAAAAAGACCGCCTGCTTCTGCAACCACATCCGCGCCGCGCTTGCCTGTTACGTTGATATGACCCCGGAGCAGCAAGCCCTTGCCGCCATGTACGCCAACCGCAAGATCACCGGCTTGCACACCCTGCGCGCCGCAGCGGTAAGCCCCGGCGGGGAGTGCGCCGCCAAGTTGTTGCAAAAAATGCAGCAGCTGGACAACGGCGACCAGTAACAAAGCGCATATTTTGCGCGAAGTAAGCGTAAACCGCGCGTTTTTCGCTTAAAAGTGCGCGTAAATCGCGCGATTCAGCGCAAATGTCAAATTTTCAGCGCATTTTTGCGCAATTAAAACCGATTGACGATTACGCCAAACGGTTGTACAATGCAGTTGTAAGCAAGTTTACTTATCAAGCACGTCTTTATTCTCCTCTAACTCAGCCTGTCCTGTATCAGTCAGCGCGTACTTGCCTTTATCAGTCATACGGATAAAACCCCGATTTTCCAGCGCTTGAAGGTGGTAACCAACATTTTTTATTCCATATTGATACCACCACAGCCCCGGGTATCCGTGTCTCGGGTGCGGGTAAGTACCATAGGAGCAGTATTTGAGCAGCGCAATCTCTGCACGGTATAGACCCCGCTCGGATGGCTTTTCTGCTGCGGCTTGCTCCGCAAAAGGAATGACACGTTTTACACCGTTTACGGCGTCCAAAGCAAGGGACGGCGCATAGTCTTTGTAATACGATGGCTCTTGATAATATTTTTGCTCTTCTTCCGGTATGGGCGGCTCCTCGCCCATACAGATGGAGAATGCGGTGAACAGATCCATGGTCACACCTCCTTCAGTTCCTCAAGCTTTAAATCAAGATATGTCCTTGAGCGCATCGGCATCCTGTCAAAAAACGGTTCAAAAGAAGCATACCATCTTTGATTAGAATTTGTTTTTCCGCGCTCCGTCTTTAAAGTGGAAAGCTTCTGAAGTTGCTTTTTGTAGGAATTGTCAATCAGGCAGTTTACCGTGTCCGCAAGATTATCCTCGTCCTTTGCCTGCTCACGCATACCGTATAGATCACCGGCAAACGAGAAGCCTTTTTCCTTCAGTTCTATCATGTCATCCAGACGTTCAAGCGCAAAATCAAATCTGGAAAAGAATGTGCTTGGGTCTGACGTTTTCTGCATGATGGACAAAGAATCCTTAAATTGCCCCATGAAAATGGATGCGTTTTGTTTGTCGATTTCGTTCTGGTCGTCCTGAATAACCTCTTGTACCGCTTCGTCCTCGTTTTCAACAGTTTCCGCACGTTTTGCTTCATCCAATGAAACACGGTATTGTGTTTTGTTGTAGTTCACTATAACAAGAAGCGATACAAGAAACGGAATGCCAAAGAAAAAAGGCAAAAGAGCAAACCCGGCGGCACTTCCATCAAATGCACCGCTTGCAAAAACAGGATAGGTGCATACAGCACCGGCAGCGATACACCCGGCAAACTGCTTGTTGCTTGGTTTTGCATTCTCCCAGCTTACAGGCTCCGGCTTGTACTTCTGCTTTACAATGGGCTGCTCATAGCTTTGGTTTTTTCTTACAGAAGATGAAGAAAGCATCGCTTTCACAAAAGCCCGCTGGGTTCGCTTACTTGGCGTAACCGCCTTGCAAACGCTCTTTACCCATTTTTGGTTTGCACGGTCTCTCTGATCGTAAATAGAGACCTTTCGCCGTCCACCACGCGCCATACCGCACCACCTCACACATATTAAACACTGCATCAGATAGGAGGACACAATGAACGAAACAGACCGGCAAGGCTACATTGACGCTATTATCAAGCTTCTGGAACGCGCAGACCTGCGGGCGCTGCGCCTGATCTGGATCCACGCAAAAGGCCTTGTAAAATAGAATCAAGGTAGCAAAAGAAGGGAAGCCCTTACGGGTTTCCCTCTTTTTTTTGCAGCTTTTCAGCCATCCGCTCCAAAAGCTTCCAGTCCTCCGGCTCCAGATCGGCCAGCATCTCAACAAACCGGCGTTTGAAGTCGTCACCCTCGTCCTCCGTGATCTCGGTAAGGAAGCTGGTGATCTTCTCCGATCTGGTGATCTGGTTGAACATCTCCCCTTCACCTGTCCGCAGCCACGTCTCGTTGACGTTAAACTCGCGGCAGATATCGGAGATCGTTCGGTCACTGGGAGCCTTTCGGCCTGAACAAAGCTCAGAAACGAAGGGCTGAGAAACACCAAGACGGTTGGCAAAGTCAACCTTCTTGATATTAAGCGCTGCAATGATTTGCTCGATTCGAGTGTTCATTGGCGACGCCTCCTTGCACCTTTATTATACAGCAAGCACAAAGCCGTGTCAATAGAAAAAATTAGCTGAGCGAATAAAAAAGTGTTGACATGATAGCTTAGCTATGCTATAATATAGCCAGGCTAAGAAACACAAGCAAACAGGAGGTCAAAATTATGAAACGCTATAAGGTGTACGTCTACAACACGGTTGATAAGTTCTGGGACTGCTACGAGGTCAACGCAATCGACCCGGTGGACGCCCGGAACGTGGCAGTGCAGCGGTTGATCGACGAGAACGGGCACGGTCTGGATGTCTACGAAGTGACCGACGTGTGTGAGATTAAGGACTAAGGAGGTCTGACATGGGAGATATTTATGATCTTGCAATTCACGCAAGACGCAACCGTGAAGTAGCTGATGCGGACAGCGTTAGTTATGTTGTACCCACAAGGGGTTACAACTGGTTCCGCTGGAAGGGATGCCGCCGGTCTGGCCAATGGATTCACGGCGCAGAAGCCGAGACGCATTGCGATGCACTGCAAGTCTACGACAATGGCGCATGGCACCCGGTCGTTGCTTTTTCTCACGGTTATATGGGCCCGGCGGCGGACTACACCGTGGCCGGCGTGAAGATGTTTAAGGAGGTCTGAACGATGCTTATCAATATCGAGTATCTTGGCACAGACGGTCAGGTTTACATTGCTACGGCAGAGGTCTATGAATCCTCGGAAGCCAAAGCGTTTGCACAGGCGGTTCTGGACTTTGAAGCGTCTTTTACAGGAGTTGCGCACATTTTGAAGGTGAAGAACGTAACGCTTGGTGCAGACCGTAATTGAACGATTACCCCCGCCTGATGATGACCCTGTGGCAAGGGTCGAAACCACCCGGCAGCCAGCCGGGCAAGGTCGCGGGAGCCAACCGCAGAAGGAGATGATAATTTTGGCAAAGACGAAGAAGAACCGCACCGATCTGGCAGCAGAACGGTACAGCATCCCGGCAGATGGAGCACACGCAGCGGATACGCTCATCAACGTGCTGTTCGACGACTTAGAGCCGCAGGACAAGCTGTCCCTGCTCTGGATGGGCATGGGCATGGCAGCGGTACGCAAGAACGACAGCCAGAACAACCATGACGGGGTGGCGTAAGGAGGACAAAACGGTATGAACAACGAAAAAAAGCCCAGCCGCAAGCACGACTGGACTACAACAAGGATTCTGGCTTTGACGCTTTGCATTCAGGTTGCAACACTTGTTTTGCAGATCGTCAATCTGGTGCGAAAGCTTAGAGGATAAACGCAAGGAGGCAAGCAACTGTGAAGAATCACGAAATTCAGTTCATCGCTCTTTGCATTCAGATTTTGGCTTTGGTGGTCATTTTACTAAAGAAATAATCATGGATGCGATGGCAACACCGATTGCAAGGAGATCATAAAGCCGGTCAATTTGCTTTTCTTTTGCTTGTTCGCGGTCTTTGATTTCCTGCTTTTGCTGGCTTTCTTCAAACTGCTGGCGCAGCTGCTTCAAATCTTCCGCATACCGCCGCTGTACATCATACAGTGTAGGCTGCTGCGAGACTTGCGGACCGGAATAATTCACTTTGCTGGCGTTCAGAATGCGCTCTATTTCATCTGTACGCTGGTTCATGGATCCCCGCTGATTCATTTTTTCACCCCCTCCCGCTCAAGTATAGCACAGGAGGGGCAGAGTACAAGGAGGACAAAACAAGACTATGACAGACATCATCTTATCTACCCAGAACGGCGAGCCGGTGGCATCCAGCCGCCAGATCGCCGAGAGTTTCGGCAAGGAGCACAAGCACGTTCTGGATTCCATCAAAAATCTGGTGGCCGAAAATTCGGCTGCCAAATCCATGTTCTACGAGACAACGTTTGAGAACCGCGGCAAACAGTACCCCATGTACCTGATGAACCGTGACGGCTTTACGCTGCTGGCTATGGGCTTTACCGGCAAGGCAGCGCTGGAATGGAAGTTGAAGTACATCCAGGCGTTCAACGCCATGGAGAAGCAGCTGGCACAGCGCCCGCAGCTTTCCCGGGCTGAACTGATGGCGCAGGCTCTGATTGCCGCCCACGATGAACTGGAGCATAAAGACCGGCAGATCGCGGAACTTACGCCCAAGGGCATCTTTGCAGACGCGGTAAACGCCAGCAAGAAGAGCATCCTTGTGGGCGAACTTGCAAAGCTGCTGTGCCAGAACAGCGTGCAGATCGGGCAGAACCGGCTGTTTGTCTGGATGCGCGAGCACGGATACCTCATCAGAGACCCCAAGCGCAGCGACTACAATATGCCCACGCAGCGCGCCGTGGAGCAGGGTCTGTTTGAGATCAAGGAGACCACCGTGGTGCACTCCGATGGGCACACCAGCATCAACAAGACCCCCAAGGTGACCGGCAAGGGGCAAATCTACTTTGTGAACCTGTTTTTGAAGGGACGCGACCCGGCGGGCAGGCTGCGCGAGGGAGGGCAGCATCAAAGAAAAGAGGTCGAAGCATGATGAAGGTCATACAGGGCACCTTCCGGCAGATCCCGTACTGGAAACTTCGGGGCCGGTTCCACAGCTGCGGCTACCGCGATCAGGAAGTCGCTAAGTATATCGGCATTGGCCGGGACACCATGAGCGGCAGGATGCAGGGGCACAATCCGTGGACAAGCGCAGAGATCACAGCAATGTGTGAACTGCTGGACATCCGACAGGATGAGATCGGGGAACTGTTTTTCCCCTCACTTGAGAAAGGAGAATCCGCATGAAGCTCAAATCTACTACTTACTACTGGTTGGCTGCCATTTTTGGCGGCGTTGGAATTGGCACAGCTATGGGCGCAGAGGGCACCGCTCAGACCACCGGATACATCTCCGGCGCACTGTTTGCTGTGTCGCTGGTGCTGATTCTGGCCGCTGTTCTTCTGGCTCGTCTTGGCTTTGCCGCAGAGGACAGGGAGAAAGCCGCAAAGCGGCGCAAGTACGGCAAGATCAACCGCACCCACGCCCGCAACCCGGAGTACCCGGAGAATCAGGAGCGTGGGGCATGATGACGGCCAAAGAGTACGTTGAGGGCAAAGTAAAGTCCTACACGCGGCTTGCCGAACGTTGCAGGCGAGAAGCCGAAGCCTCAGATGACATTGTTGTCCGGGCTGGATACTCCGCACGAGCAAACGTCTGGGAGATGTGCGCCGAAGAAATGGACAACGTGCGGGAGATGCTGCAAGAGGAATCTGAGGAGATCACGTATGCCTGACACTGTCCACCATGTCATGTGGTACACCGTGTACGATGCAAAAACTGGCAATCTTCTTACATCCGGCACATCTGATATGTGCGCCCGGCGTCTTGGCTATAAAAGTGCAAACAGTTTTGCATCCTCGGTTTATCATTGCCGCAAGAAAAAGAGAAAGCCGCACAAGTATTCCTTTTTTCAAGAAGTCATAAAGCGCGATGAGGTGGACAGTCTGCCGCCGATACGCCGCAAAAAAAGAAGAGCCTGCCCGTGCGCCAACACGGACAAGCCAAAAGGGTGATGAGTCTATCCGCCCATCACCACAAAAATACCACAACGTGCGGCAAACCGCAAGGAGGTAAAACGTGAAAACCTTAATTTTTATCGTTCTGTGCGCAAACCTTGGGTACATCGCCCTTGGCTGGCGGCACAATAACAGGAGGTGAGCGGATGGCGCTTTTAAAGGTCTATGATGTTACCAAAAAGCAGCCGGATGACCTTGTTTCATCGCAGAATATCGCAGACGTTTCGGACGCGATCATCATTGCTGACGAACTTGTAAAGCGAGAGCCCGCCTATTTGTACAAGGTATTTGATTCCAGCATGAATGTTGTTTATATGAGGTGAATTTTTATGCAAAGCGATTCACAAAAGCGCCTTGCAAGGCGTGCCAATATCAAGGAACTTTCCAACAAGGCCGAGGGCATCTATTACTACATCAAGCCGCAAAATATGCTGTTCAGGCTTATCAGTGCTGGCAATGAACTTGCCAGCTCAATCAACGGCGCAGTGGCATATTTCACACATTTTGCACAGAACGGCAGTATGGATGACACCGCGAGCCGCGAGGTCATAGACCGCATCTATCGCAAGGTGGGCAGCATGATGTGCGATATCGACATCATCCACGCTGCAGGCGGTGCAGAAATCATGCCTGAACCGTATGAAAGCATAGATTTTTGTTACATGATTGAGTTCCGCACCCTTCTGCGGGAAGCAGTTATCAATGGTCTTCCGGATGATTACAAAGGCGTGCAGCAGAACCCGACACAGATCAGCCTCATAAAGCCGAGCGTTGCGTACAATGTCGCAATCCCGGACGAGTATGATGACCCGTTTTTTGACCAGTTTGTCCGCAAAGAAGAGCAGCGAGACCGGAAAATCGTATTCCGGTGCACAAAGTCAGAGCTTGACGCTATCAAGCGTTATGCACATATCATCGATGTAAAATACACTGAGGAGGAGATCCATCATGCCTGAGACCAAAATCGAAAAGACCCCTGTTGAGCAGCTTCAGAAGCCCGCAGCGCCCGCCGAACCCCTTACTCCTGTCAATCCCCCTGCCGCTCCCGCACAGCGCGCCCTCTCCTACGCCGAGAAAGTGCAGGGTTTGACCACAGACGAACGCATCTGGCAGTTGGCAAAATCTAAGGCCGTTGCACTGTCCAATCTGCCGGACGGCTGGCTGCCCAAGACCTACGCGGGAAACGTTGGTGCCTGCGCCATTGCCTGCGATATGGCACAGCGCATGGGCACCACCGAACTGTTTGTGATGCAGAACCTTTACGTCGTCTACGGCCAGCCCACTTGGAGCGGCAAAAGCTGCAAAGCACTTATCGACAACAGCGGACAGTTTGCAGGGCGTTCCCGCTATCGCATGGAAGGTCAGGAAGGAACGGACACATGGGGCTGCCGCCTGATCGCCGTGGACAAGCTGACCGGTGAAAAGGTAGAAGGACCGAAGGTCACGGTGCAGATGGCAAAGGACGCAGGATGGTGGAACAAAAACGGCAGCTACTGGCCGAAGATGACCGAGATGATGCTCAAGTACCGCGCCGCCGCTTATTTTGCCCGCGCTGAGTGCCCGGAAGTGCTGATGGGCGCAAACATCGACTACGAGGCCGGTGCTGGAGACAGCGCAGAGGAGGAGCCGAATCATGCTTAACGTTGTAGCAATCATGGGTCGCCTTGTGGCAGACCCGGAACTCCGCACCACCACGCAGGGCACCAACGTGTGCACCTTCCGCATTGCTTGCGAGCGCAGCTATACACCGAAGGGCAAGCAGCGTCAGGCTGATTTTGTGGATATCGTGGCATGGGGCAAAACCGCCGAATTTATCTGCAAGTTCTTCCAGAAGGGCAGCACGATCGTCATTGACGGAAGCTTGCAGACCCGGCATTACCAGGGCAAGGACGGCAGCAACCGCACGGCGGTGGAGGTTCTGGCAAACAATATCAGCTTTGCAGGTGCTAAGGCGTCAGACAAGCCCGCTGCCGCGTCCTACGAGCAGCAGACGAGGAATCATGTGCAGCAGGCAAAAGCCGCGCAGAACGCCCCGCAGCCCGCCTACACGCAGGGCAACATGGATGATTTTGCCGTGATCTCGGACACCGATGACCTGCCGTTCTGAAGGAGATGATGCAAACAATGAGCGTAAAAGGATATAAAGTTTTTAATTCTGACTGGACGTGTCGCGGCAAACAGTATTCTTGCCCGGGAACCTTTGAAGAATTTGTAAGTCCGTCTGTCTGCAATGTGGGTATGCACTTCTGCAAGAATGCCGCCGACTGTTTCCGTTACTATGATTTTGACCCGAATAACCACGTTGCTGAAGTGATCGCCCACGGCACGGTTGCAGAGGGCGAGGATAAGTGTGCAACGAACAAGCTGGAAATCGTGCGGGAAATCCCTTGGGCTGAAGTCCTTGAGATCGTGAATACGGGAAAGGCTTGCACTGGACGTTGCAACAGCGGCGACTGGAACAGCGGCGACTGCAACAGCGGCAACAGGAACAGCGGCAACAGGAACAGCGGCGACTGGAACAGCGGCAACAGGAACAGCGGCAACTGCAACAGCGGCGACTGGAACAGCGGCGACTGGAACAGCGGCAACAGGAACAGCGGCAACAGGAACAGCGGCGACTGGAACACTACATCCTTTTCCAATGGCTGTTTCAATACGGTATCGCCCAAAATCTATATGTTCAACAAGCCTACTGACTGGACGTTTGAGCAGTGGGTTAACTGCCGTGCACGGCGTTTACTGAACGAGATTGACGATTGCCCGCTTGAATACGTGTGGTTTGATACCATGAGCGATGAAGAAAAATCAGCACACCCAGAAGCAAAGACCACCGGCGGTTATCTGAAGGAACGCACCACGGCGGATAACGCCCGGAAATGGTGGGCGGGGCTTAGTGCCGATGATCGCAACATCATTTTCAGCTTGCCGAACTTCGATGCGGTGATTTTCAAGGAAATCACGGGGATTGACGTAAGCAACGGCTGATACACTTCAAGAGCTGCGCTATCTGGCTATACGGGCGTGCGGAAGTGGGCAACCGTTCCGGCAAGTTACCAGCAAGTTACCGGCAAGTTAAAATAAAAAAGCGTGAGGGGGTGAATTATGGCAGAGAAAAAACGCAGCAGTTTTATTCTGCTGCTGGAACACATCCATACGATGGAAGAACTGACCGATGAGGAATTTGGCCAATTTGTCCGCGCCTATGCAGCGTATGTGGAAACCGGAGCAGACCCGGAGTTTTCAGACCGTTCCATGCGGATGATGTGGAAAACCGTGAAAGCGTTCGACAAGATGAACACGCAGAAATACTCTAGCACATCGGAAGCACGCTCAGAAGCCGGAAAACGTGGAATGAAAAGTCGATGGGGCGCAAAATCAGAAGATAGCAAAGAGAAAAAGGTTATAACAAACGATAACAAAAATAGCAAATGTTATTTTGTTAATAACAAAAATAACTTATCTGTATCTGATTCTGTATCTGATTCTGTATCTGTTATACCACCTGTCGGTGGTATAGAAAGAGACGTTCCCGCTGCCGTAGACATGGAACTGTCAAAAATCGTCCAGCATTATCAGCAAACCATCGGGGACTTTCCACGCTCTGCTCTGGATAAGCTGCAAAAGTGGCGGCAGGAGTATAGCACAGAAATGATCCTGCTGGCCATCGACAAAGCCGCAGAAGCCGGGAAGAGGTCATGGAACTACATAAACGGCATTCTTTCCGGGTGGCAGCGGGATGGCATTCAAACGCCGGGGGACGTTTCGGCAAACGAACAGAACAGGCAGAACAGGACAAGCCGAAAGCAACCGTCCGAAACGGTTGACGACCAGCTTGCCCGGGTGCTGGCAAAAATGGATCGAGAAAGAGGGTTTGAGACATGACACGGGAGGACGTGGCAAAACTGATCCGAATGAATTTCACGCTGTATAAGCTTGGGGCAAAGCCTCTGACCGACGAGGAGATGGAAACCACCATTGACGTGTGGGCGTACCAGTTTGGCGATTATGACGGCGATACTGTCAAGCGGGCTTTTCTGGCGGCGAACCGAGTATGCGTTTATCCGGTCACGGTGGCCGACATCTTCAAACAGCTTTCCCGGTGTCTTGATCCGTCCGCTGAATGGGAAGCTCTGGCTGTAGCGGCACGCAAGGCACAGACATTTTTGAGCTGGCGTAAGTTCCCGATGGTGACCGGCATTGACGAAAAGGGCGGGCTTATCCGTAGCGATGGCACGGAAGAGCTGCAAGTGCTGTACGACAACCTCCCACCGGCGGCCAAAACTTACGCTGGGAGCGTCGGCGGCCTGAAGGAGCTGGCCATGACCCCGGACCTGACCTATCGCCGGGTCGAGTTTTTGAAGCAGGCGCAGGCCGATATCACGACCGCGCCGAGGGAAGCTGCTCGTCTGCGCAGCGGACCGGAACCGACGAGACTGGAGGCTGCAAATGAGTGATGTCAAGAAACCCATCCGGCTGGTCGATGTTGGCGAGCTGGAAGCTGATCTGAAGAAGGACCTCGACGAAGAAGAGGCCAAGGGCGAGGACGCCGACATCCTGTTCTGTGAAAGCATCAGCGATGCGCTGAGCGACCTGAGCAATCTGCCTACCATCGACCCGGAGAGCATGCGCGGCCATGCAAGGTGGCTGAAGGATGAAAATATGAAAATCATTGATGTGGATGCCTACGGCAACACGTTTGAATTTCCGGCGGTCTATTGCGAGAATTGCAACGCTGCACTTTCTGAGGCAGACTTCAGGGGCCGTGTCTGGAACTTCTGCCCGGTCTGCGGGTTCAAAATGGAGGATGCGACAAATGGCTGATTACATCGAGCGGGGACCGCTGCTTGAGGCGTTCAAGGCGAAGTGCTGCGAGGACTGCCCCGGCGGGTATGACCGCGCAAAGTGCAAGAGCTGGTGCGTCGCTGCGGACGAGATTGCACTGGTAGAAGATGCCCCGGCAGTCGTCCCGGACGTCCAGCGCTGGCGCGACCCCGACAAAGACCCGCCGAAGATCGAAACTGAAGTGCTGATTTTGTACCGCAACGAAATTGACGGATATGGGATTACGACAGCGCACTATGAAGACGGGAGCGTTTTTTTACAAGATAGCGTATGGTATTGGGAAGACCTTCCCGATTGGGGGACATACGACGAGGAGCGGGACGACTACAAAATCCCGAAAGGCTGGTGGGAATACCGCCATTTCAACCCTGACGAGGTTTACAATAACCAGATAGACCGCCCTGTTGTGGGCTGGATGCCGCTGCCGGAGAAGCTGAAAAAGGAGGGCGTGGCATGAGCAACGAAAAAGAGCTGGTGCTGTTCTGCCGGGAAGACGGCAAGTGGGCTGTCTATGATGATACCTACGACATCACCATTCACTGCGAATCCCAGCAGGAGCAGGACAAGGCGATGGAGCTGCTACGCAAGGCAAACCAAGATGCCTGTGAGGTGATGAGCCCGGAAGATATGGCCCATTACTTGATGGACTTTTGCCACGAACATTTGGCGGCAGGAAACGGCTGCCCGGGGTGCCCGTTTGATAAGCCGACCAGCAATGATGGCGATGGAGAATGCCGTCTCGGTGTTCCTTCCGACTGGGATTTTTGAGGAACACAAACCCGAATAAAACCAAGTTTGACCTGTTGTAGAATGGAGCTTGAACATGAGCAATGACAACATGAGCCGGAACGCCGAGCATTATGCAGACCCGACCCCGGCCGCAGCTATACGCAACATCTTCCGGGACGAGTACCAGAAGGAAGCCGCCCGGCTTGACAGAATCGGAGACATCGTTCCCCTGCTGCGCCAGATGGCCGACATCGCAGGGTTCGAGATCATAGGCCGCATCCCGCTGAAGGACAAGGCCACTGGGAAGGAGTATCGGTAATGAGTGATACGAAAGAAGTTATCACAACCTGCTGCGATACGATGCTGCACGCCCTTGAGAAGATTGGCGGGCAGAGCCTCATTTGTTCGTGGACGCGCCAGGACGGCTCTGTCGTGAAGTTGATGCTGGAAATCAGGACGAGCGACCAGACCACCATCGGAGATGCAATCCGCAACATGGACGACGAGGAAATTGCGAGACGGCTGGTGCCAAACGTTCTGGATGTTTTTGCAGATGGTGGAAAGAGCGAGGACGATGTCCGGGACTGGCTGGAGCTGCCGGAGAGCTTTCTTCGGCACTGAGGAGGTGGAAACGTGGATAAAACCGATTTTGTCAAGCAGCTTGCCACACTGGAATCCATGACCGACTGGGAAGATGGTGATGCTGTTCTGGAGGCTCTGGACACAGCTCGCCGGGAGATTTACATCCAGTACCGCACTGGCAAGATGAACGCAGAGGAGTTCCGGGCACTATACGTGCTGGCAGGCTGTCTGGAGCATCGGGCCCTTGATTCTATGATGGACAAGTGGGATGAAGAAGCGAAAGCGGAAAGGATGTGAGCACATGGCACAGCATTTCAAAATCGACTGCGACAAGGTGGAGGACCGGAAAGCGCTGGTCGTCGTCCTGTCGATGAACGGCTACACCGTCCGCATGGGCAAAGAGAAGCGCGGCGGAAAGTCCACCTTGACCTATTTCGTGGAGTATTGGAGGGCTGACGATGAAGGGTAACGCAGCGGCCAGCGCCCGCCGCAGCTACATGGGCGCACGGAGCCGCGCAGAAGGCGCAGGTTTTGAGGCTATCATCAGCTCCGCTTGCGACTACTACCGCGCAATCGGGCGGGCAGACATCGAGAAAACCCCGGAGCCGATGAAGCCCCTCGGTGGTGCAGATCGCTCCGGCAGATTCCTCGCCTGCTACACCAAACAGGCGCAGCCGGACTACAAAGGCGTTCTCTCAGGCGGTAGAGCGGTCGTTTTCGAGGCAAAGCACACAGACAGCGACCGCATGACTGCTGACCGTGTGACGCCCGAACAGGCAGACCACTTGACCCGCACTGAAAAGCTCGGCGGCATCGCCTTTGTCCTCTGTTCTTTCAGCGGCAGATACTTCTACCGCGTTCCGTGGGCCGTCTGGCGCGATATGAAGCGCCTGTTCGGCCGGAAGTACATTACCCCGGCGGATTTGGCAGAGTACCGTATCCACGTTGCGGTGCCCGGAGTGTTGCTATTTTTGGAGGGAGTAAAGGAGAAAAAAGATGATCTTCACATGTGCACCTGAAAATGAGCGAGACGGTGTAGACTACCACGAAGTAAAGGCATGGTTCCAGCAGTGCCGGGATATGGCTGCGGCGGTTGAAGCCCAAAAACAGAAGATCCAGCGCATCCGGGAAGTTGCCGAAAAGACCACCCCAAGCCTGAACGGGATGCCCGGCGACGGTGGTGCCGGTGACAAGGTTGGGCTTGCTGCAGCAGATATCACGGACGAGCAGCGCCGTCTGCAGCAGATGGAAACAGACCTGTGCCTGCTGCGCATTGAAGCCACCCGGCGGGCGTACTGTATCACGGCAAGCAAATCCAGCAAAAAACAGGCTGACTGCCTGTGCCTGTACTACGTCAAGAACAAAAAGCAACGCGAGGTCTGCGAGGAGCTGGGGCTATCGGAAGAAAACCAGGTCTCCATCTACATCAAGTGGGGCAGCATCTATCTGGCAGAGATTTGGGACAGCTTCGGCAATGTTGCACAAACCGCACAAAACCCGCCCTGATTTTTGCAATGCACCTTCATACTGAAAATATCCAACTAAAACAGGCATTGTGCTAAAATTGGTATAAGCGGAACCGCCGAAAGCGGTGAGACGCTTGCCACGCAGTCTCCGAAACGAATTCCCCCAAATGCTTCCTCCCAAGGCTTGACCGGCATTTTTCTTCCTCTCGTTTCGCGGGCTGCTTCTATGCCGTTATAGCTCAACTGGCAGAGCGCCGCCCATTTAAGGCGGGACAACGCTGGTGACACATCTCGGACATCACTGCGCACTTAACCAATGCGCATATACAGACTTGATGGTGCCGGTTCGAATCCGGTTAACGGCTCCGACACGCTGCTCTCCCGAAGCAGCGACCACCTGACGCATGGGCTGACATCCCGATTGTGGCTGCGTGTAGAGTGGCAGGGTATCCTTACCTGTCCTCACAACCTCCGCACGCACCGGAGGCCACATAATCCGTACACCGGTTTCCATAAACCCCCGGCAGGATGTGCGTCAACAGAACCAGCATGGAAACGTGCTGGTTTTTCTTTTGTTATATGCCGCCTGAGCGCAGTTTGGAGCGCGGCGCGTGTGTGTAGACACGGCTGGTTCGATTCCAAGGGCGGCTTTTTATATTCCCGTAGTTCAAGTGATGGAACAGCGGTCTCCAAAACCGCAGGCTGCAGGTTTGAGCCCTGCCGGGAATGCCATTTGCGTACCCTGTGAGGGGGCTGCGCAGATAGCGGGGCATTCGGCCGCGAAAGTTCCGGATGCAGCGGCGCTCCACCGTTTACGTTGTCCGAGAAACTGAATGTACGGAGCGCTGCTTATTTTGATATTTTGACCGTTCGGATTTCCGGGCGGTTTTTCTTTTGCATGAGTTTAGAGAGGTGGTGGCGGTGAGTGCGAAGCGGCTGACAGACAGACAAAAAAAGAAGATCGTTGCTGACTATGTGCAGCTGCAGAGCTACGCCAGAGCCGCCAAACTGAACGACGTGGCAGAAAGCACCGTGCGGAAAATCGTGAAAGATAATCCCAAGTGTGCGGATTTGTGCGCCTTAAAAAAAGAGCAGAACACGCAGGACATGCTTTCCTACTTAGGCAGTAAGCGCGGGGAAGCACAGGATCTTCTCGGGCTGTACCTTCAGGCGATGGCAGACCCAGACAAGATCGCAGAGGCAACGCTGCCGCAGCTGTCAACGGCGTTTGGAACCATCGTGGACAAGTTTGCTATGCTGGGAGACCAGAGCTGCATAGAAGCCCCGGACGATGGCCTGCTTGAGGCCCTGAGCGCTGCCGCAGACATCAGCCCGCCGGATGACGTGGAGATGCTGCCAGAGGAAGAGGACGACAATGCGGAAAAGTAACGGTTTTCGCTGGAAAGCCCTCAGCCAGCGGCAAAAGCAGGTCTTGAGCTGGTGGGCACCGCAGAGCGCATACAGCGGTTACAACGGCATTATTGCCGATGGCGCTATCCGCTCGGGCAAGACCTTTGCCATGAGCTTTTCTTTTGTGCAGTGGGCTATGACCTGTTACAGCGGCCAGCAGTTTGCCATGTGCGGAAAGACCATCGCCAGCTTCCGGCGCAACGTGCTGGGCACACTCAAGCAGCAGCTTGCAGCCCGTTGTTACAACGTCAAGGAGCATCGGGCAGAAAACTGCATGACCGTCAGCAAGGGCGGCAGAACCAACGAGTTTTACTTTTTCGGCGGCAAGGACGAGAGCAGCCAAGACCTGATACAGGGCATTACCCTTGCCGGGGCATTCTTCGACGAGGTGGCCCTGATGCCGCAGAGCTTCGTCAATCAGGCCACAGCCCGTTGCTCTGTCACCGGGTCAAAGTTCTGGTTCAACTGCAACCCGGGCAGCCCGCAGCATTGGTTTTATCTCGAGTGGGTGAGGAAATGCCGTTCCCGCAAGATGATGTATCTCCATTTCACGATGGACGACAACCTGTCACTTTCCGAGGACATCAAGGCCAGATACCGCAGCCAGTACAGCGGCGTTTTCTATCAGCGCTATATTCTGGGACTGTGGACGGTGGCCGAGGGCCTTGTATATGACATGTTCGACCGCAAGAAGCACGTTATTGACGTGCTTCCGGAGCTTTCGCCAAAGAGCGCCTATGTGGCGTGCGACTTTGGCACCCAGAACGCAACGGTTTTTTTGCTGCTCCAGAAGCAGGCGGATGCAGACTGCTGGATCGTAACGCGGGAGTACTACTACAGCGGACGCGAACAGAAGCGGCAAAAGACCGTGGGCGAGTACGTCACAGACCTCAAGGCGTGGCTGAACGGGATCAAGCCGGAAAGGGTCATCGTTGACCCCTCTGCCCTGCCCCTGATTACAGAGCTGCGCAAAAACGGCTTTACCCAGACCCCCGCAAATAACGACGTCCTGAGCGGCATTCTGGATGTGCAGACCATGCTGCAGACCGGGCGGATGAAGATCTACAAAGACTGCAAGCACACGCTGGAAGAGTTCGGCGTGTACGCTTGGGATCCAGACAAAGACGACACCGTGCTGAAGGTCAACGACCACTGCATGGACGCTATCCGCTATTTCGTGCGCACAAAGCGCCTTGTAAAACTGAGGGATTGATTTTGAGCACTGTATATACATTCCAGACCTTTCAACAGGCGCAATCCGCCGGGGAACAGCCTGATTTCATCCGGCGGTTCGTGCAACAGCACTGCGCTTCCAGACCGTACAAGATGGCGCTGGACGCCGACCTGTACGATGCCCAGAAAAACCCGGGGGCTGAGCGTTTCGCGCAGGCTTACGCTTTGATGCTGAAACGCCTGTCCAAAAACACCAAGCCGGACACCCCACACCCCGATATGGTCAAGAGCAATCTTTTCCGGCGGCTCAACAAGCAGCGGGCAACCTACTCCCTCGGAAACGGCGTAGTCTTTGCGGACGATGGCGTGGACAAGGAAAGTCTGGGGCAGAGCTTCGATGAGCAGATCCAGAAAGCCGGATATTTCGCCCTGATCCACGGCGAGAGTTTCGGATTCTGGAACAACGACCATCTGGTGGTTTTCAAGCTGACCGAGTTTGCTCCCCTGTACGATGAAAAGACAGGCCTTTTGCAGGCAGGCGTGCGCTTCTGGCGGCTGAACCCGGACACAGATATGCACTACATCCTGTACGAGCTGGACGGCTTCACTGAGTACACAGAAAGCAAAATCGGCAATGTGATGCAGGAGACAACGCCAAAGCAGGCATACAAGAGCGTGACCGTCACCACACCCGTCGGCGGGCTGGAAAGCGTAGAAGGCGAAAACTACAGCGCTCTTCCCATTGTGCCGCTGTGGGGCTCAGACCTGCACCAGAGCACCCTTGTGGGGCTGAAAGCCTACATTGACAACACCGATCTGGTGATGTCTGGCTTCTGCAATGACTTGCAGGACTGCGCGCAGATTTACTGGCTGTGCGAGAACTTCAACGGCATGACCGATGATGAACTTGTGGAGTACCTCACCAAGCTGAATCTGTACCACATTGCAGGAGCAGACACAAGCGAGGGAGGAAAGATCACCCCCTACACCACCGAGATTCCCGTGACGGCCCGGCAGGCCCTGTTGGAGCTGCTCCACACCCGGGTGTATGAGGACTTCGGCGGTCTGGATGTGCACTGTGTCAGCGCGGACAGCACCAACGACCATCTGGATGCGGCCTATGAACCGCTGAACCAGAATGCGGACGACTTCGAGGCGCAGGTCAAGCCGTTCATCCGGCAGATCTGCGCACTGGCTGGCTTTGACAACGCTATGCCGACATTCAACCGCAGCAAGATCACAAACACAGCTGAACAGGTCGCAACGGTGATTTCTGAGGCGCCGATCATCGGGCAGGACGTGGCCATTGACCTGCTACCCAACCTGACCCCGGAGCAAAAGGAACAGGCAAAGGCTGCGCTGATGGCAGAGAGCGCAACGCGGGAGACCACAGACGAGGACGAGGAGGACGAAGAGAATGAAAGCACACATCAGGAATGACAAGCCGAGTTTATCCCTCAGCGGAAATGGGTTTATTTTTTGCGGCGATTCGCTTTTTTGCAAGACGACAGACCCGAAGCCGCCCAAACTGACGCCTGAACTTGTCTACGCTATCAAGTCGGATAAAAACCATGAGCACCACTTCTGACCTTGACCGCATCTCCACCCGGCAGCTGAACAGGCTGCGCCGCCGCATTTTGCGGGTCTATGGCACCGCCCGCCGGGAAATGACCGAGCAGCTGACCGAGTTTCTGGAGCATTACCAGAAGCTGGACGCCTACAAGCGTGCGCAGCTGGAAGCTGGGAAGATCACCGAGAACGATTACCGCACATGGCTGCGGAATCAGGTGTTTCAGTCCGAGATGATGCACCAGAAGCTGGACAACATCACCCAGACGTGCACCACAGCCCAGCAGACGGCGTACAAGCTGGCGCGGGATGAGCAGTACGATATCTTTGCCCTTGGCGCAAACTGGGCGTTCTACGAACTGGAACAGGCCGCAGGCGTGGCGTTCAACCTGACCTTGTATAACACCGAAGCGGTCAAGCGGTTGCTGCTGGAAAACCCAAAGCTTGTGCCAAACAAGCGCATCAAGAGCGAGAGTAACAAAACCTACGACGCCCGGGTGTTCAACCGGTACGTCATGCAGGGCATCATTCAGGGCAAAAGCGTTCATGACATTGCGGTGCAGGCCGTGAAAGGCATGGCAGACACCGAGGTGCACTGGGCGATGAACAACGCTATCACAGCCCTTACAGGCGCGCAAAACGCCGGGACAATGCAGCAGCTGCGCAACGCCCAAGCCCTTGGCATTGAGGTGCAGAAGCGCTGGAACAGCACGTTGGACTACCGCACCCGCGAGATGCACCGGCTGCTGGATCAGGAGACCGCCGATCTTGACGAGCCTTTCAAAGTGCAGGGCTACGAGATACAGTACCCCGGAGACCCCAACGCAGCGCCGGAAATGGTTTATCACTGCCGGTGCAAGCTGTCCAGTGCGCTGGTCAAGTATCCCCGGCAGAACGCTATGCGGCGGGACAACACGACAAAAGAGGTCACATCTGACCTGACTTATACCGAGTGGTACAAGGCAAAGGGCGGCACGGAAGCAGAACAGATGTGGTGGTCAAACGAGAGAAAGCGGAGAAAGGAGAGTACCAAGAATGAGTAAACGCGGCTCTGGTAGTTCTACAAGGGCAAACGGTGGGAAAACTACGCTTGATGAATTTCTTGCAAAGCGCGGTTTAAGTTCACCTATCAGCGACTATATGGATGATAAACTGCGTATCCCTCATGGCTTGACACGCAGACAGACCGAGAAAATGCAAAAAGAAGCTCATGAAGCCGCTGCACAATATTCCGCAAAAAGAGAAGCTGCTATTGCAGAATACAAAGCGGGCGTTGCATCTGGCGCAATCAAAGAAAAAAACCGTGTTGAAGTTTTGATGGACAAGGCAAAGGGGCATCCCGACAACCCATCAACGCAGGCCGCACGGCGTGCGTTGGAAAAGCGTGGTTACAACTGGAAAACAGGGCGAAAACTCAAGAAAAAGTAAAGTTTGGAGGGATGAACCGTGATTCTGCCAATGGAAAACACCGAAAAGATGATTTTTCCGGGCGTGGGCAAGTATGGCGTCCCTGAAATCAAGCCAGAAACGGACATCCGCATTGACAAGCTGGAATGGATCCCGGTCAATTATGCGCTGACCGCCAAAGACAAGGCCACAAAAGGCGTGCACTTTTACAAGGACGATTACCAGTTTGAACGGTTCTGGAACAACCCTGACAAATACATTCCCCTTTTGCAGCAGTTCGGCGCGGTATGTTCGCCGGATTTTTCTTTGTACAGTGATATGCCGCTTGCGGTGCAGCTTTTCATGCACTACAAAAAGCACTGGCTGGCTGCATACTGGCAGGCGCACGGCATCCACGTCATTCCAACGCTCTGCTGGTGCGGAGAGCAAAGCTATGACTGGTGCTTTGACGGCGAGCCCAGAAACGCCATCGTAAGCATTTCGAGCCACGGCACACAGTCTGACCCATACGAAGCAGAATGCTTTGCCAAGCACTGCCGTAAGGCGCTGGAAGTGCTGCAACCAAGCAGCATTTTGTGGTACGGCAAGTGCCCAGCTGAATTTGACTGGAACGTTACAAAGATAAAACCATTTCAATACGAAAGGAGGCACTACCGTGAGTAAACGAGGTTCAGGCAGTTCTGTGAGAGCGGGCGGTGGGCTCAAACGCGAGGGCGTTACAGCTACATATTCAGACGGTACGACAGCGACAATCATGAAAGTAAAAGGTGCTGATGGAAAGAATATGTATTTTTCCAAAGACAAGTTTGGAAACTACAAAGAAATTGAATCCATGCACGGCGCAAATATGTCTGTTTCTCAGATTGCAGACAACGCTAAGAAAAACGGCGGAAAAGTAACCATTCTCAAAGAATCTGATTTCAAAAAAGAGGATGCAGCAAACAAGGCTTACCAAGACTATATCAACAAACACCAGATTGATTATTCTCTTGGCTATGGACTTGGCCCTGGATTCAGCATTGATAAAGCGGCGAGAAAAAGAGCGAGAATGAGCAGGCTTGCAAATCGGAGACGAAAATAACCATGAACTTTAACTACGACATCAAAGTCACCGACAACACCCCGCAGCTGAACGAAGCGCTGGAAGCGTGGGTGGAAAGGGTGCTGACCATCTGGGGCATGAAGGTGCAGGACTACGCGCAGCTTCTTGTTCCCACCGGAACGGCAGACAGCACCGGCATAGAGGGCTATGTGGGCGGTGCGCTAAAAGCATCCCTCACCTACGTTGTATCTGCGGCGCAAAAGACCGTAACCATCGGCTCAAACCTGTTTTACAGCGTGTATGTGGAGCTTGGCACCGGTATTTTTGCCGAAAAGGGCAACGGACGCAAAACGCCGTGGGTCTGGCAGGACTTCAATGGCAAATGGCATTTTACCCGGGGCATGGCTCCCCGCCCCTTCCTGCGCCCGGCGGTGGAAGATCATATCAAGGAACTGCAAGAGATTGCAGTCGAGGAAGGAAATAAAGATGCATAACATGAAGAAGATTTTCGTAACCATCATGGTGCTTGTGGTGCTGTTGCTTTGCGGCTGTTCGGAAGCTGACAAGGCCAATGCCAACATCTCCAAGCAGGCCGATTACTTTGAGAGCGAGCGCAAGATTACCGTCTACAACGCCCGCACCGATAAGATCATCATGGAAGCCGAGGGCTACATGTCCATCTCCAACAACTCGAGCAACGAGCTGGTCTGCACGGTGAAAATCGGCCCGGACACCTACCGCAAGAATTACATCTACCTGAACGGCTACACTATGTATGTGGTGGAGGACATTACCGGCACCCATACCGACCCGTACCACTATAAACTCTATTTCCACACGGATATTCTGCCTAGCGTGGAAACAAGACCGTAAATTTAATACTCAGCGGTTGGCGCACAGCGTCAGCCGCTTTTTTATGCCGTTTTCGCACAACTGGCAGTGCTCCCGGCTCATAACCGGGTAGTTGCAGGTTCGACCCCTGCAAGCGGCACCACACCGGCAGCACGTCCGGCAAATTAAACCTTATTGCCAAGCATGGCAGCCCGAGCAAGGGCAGAAAGGACACACACATGGCACTCAAAAGAGCAGATATCCGCAAGATTCTGGAAAACGCCGAAACCTCCAACGATGACAAGGCAAAAGCCATTCTGGACGCCTTGCACGAGGAGACCGACGCCCTCCGGGACGAACTGGATACCGAGAAAAACGCCCGCGTTGCAGCGGAAAAGGAACGGGACGCAGCCAACAGCGGTAAGCAGACCGCAGAGCAGGCGCTGACCGATTACAAGGACCAGCAGACCAAGAAGGACGCCCATGCAGCCAAGGAATCCAAGTTCCGGGAGCAGCTTAAGGCCGCAGGCGTGCTGGAAAAGTACTTTGACCGCATCGTGCGCTTGTCTGGCGAGGACATCGACAAGATGGAACTGGACAGCAAGGGCAATGTGAAGAACGCGGACAAGCTGGCTGAGAGCCTGAAAAACGATTGGAGCGATTATGTGGGCAGCACCACCACCAAGGGCGCACAGGTGGACAACCCGCCCGCAAACACCGGCTCCAAAATGACCAAAGAACAAATCATCAACATCAAAGACGCAACCGAGCGTCAGGCAGCCATCGCGGCAAATCCTGAAGCGTTCGGACTTGCAGCAAAGGAGTAACACATGGCAGCACCCGAAAATCTGACTACCGCATCTCAGATTACCACCACTATCCGCGAAATCGACTTCGTGACCCAGTTCCAGAAGAATTGGGACGCGCTGCGCACCATTCTGGGCATCTCGCGCCCCATCCGCAAGGCACCCGGCACTAGGCTGGTATCCTACAAAGCCACCGTTGACGGCGGCCTGCAGGGCGGCACCGCTGTGGGCGAGGGCGAGGACATCCCACTGACCAAGACCAAGGTCGAGCCTGTGACCTATGCCGACATCGAACTTGGCAAGTGGGCTAAGGCCGTTTCCATCGAAGCCGTCACCAAGTACGGCGCAGAAGTGGCCGTGGATCGCACCAATATCGCTTTCCGTAACGAGCTTCAGAAGAAGGTTCTGACCGACTTCTACACCTTCCTCAAGACCGGCAAGCTGGTCGGCACGCAGAAGACCTGGCAGCGTGCGCTGGCTATCGCAAAGGGCGCAGTCCTGAAGCGCTTTGCAAACGACAATCTGGACGTGACCGAGGTCGTGGGCTTTGCCAACATCATGGACTTCTACGACTATCTGGGTGACAAGGAAATCACCGTTCAGACCGAGTTTGGTCTGAACTATGTGAAGAACTTCCTCGGCTACAGCACCCTGTTCCTTCTGCCTGACGCTTTCATCGAGCAGAAGAAGGTGATTGCCGTCCCTGTGGAAAACATCGACCTGTACTACGTTGACCCCGCAGACCGCGACTACGCCACCATGGGCGCAAACTACACCGTTTCCGGTGAGACCAATCTGCTGGGCTATCACACCGAGTACAACTACAAGAACGCCACCACCACCAACTACGCCATCATGGGCATGAAGCTGTGGGCAGAGTATCTGGACGGTATCGCGGTCGTGACTGTCGGCGCGTCCAACACCGAGCCTGCCGTTGCGGCGTCTGAACTCGGCGGCTGATACGAAATAAGGAGGTGACCCCGCATGACTGTGCCAGAGCTGTGCGTTTACACGCACAATTTTTTTGACCGGTACGATGACCCCACCGCCGGGGAATTTACCTTTACGGCAGATACTGTCCCCGCTGGAGTGTCCGCCGGGCAGTATTTCCTTGTGTGCGGGTCTATCTTTAACGACGGCGTGCACAAGGCGGGAGACGGAGACCTTACCCCGGAAACCTTCACCGGCACGGTGCAGCCTATGCGCGTCCCTCCTGATTTTGTGGCGCTTGCCCAGAAGATCACCGACTACGATGCAGCCACCCCCGGCGGTGGGCGCTATGTTTCCCAGTCCTTCAACGGCTGGAGCGGCACCATGGCCACCGGCACGGACGGCTTGCCCGCAGACGGCTGCACCCACTACCGCCGGGAAATCAACCAATGGAGGAAACTGTAATGCATGTAAACGATTTCACTAAATTCACCGTGATGGAGAATTTCACAAAGAAGTTCTGCTTTATGGTCAAAAAGCTGGTATCGGACGGCCTGTTTGGCTCTACTACCACATGGGAGGACGGCATGGAGTTCCTTGCCATCGAACGCCATGACCAGACCATTGAAGCACAGCAGGCAGAGCAGCAGGGCACGGCATCCACCTACTCCCTCTATGTGGATAAGGACATCAAGCTGTCCCCCTTCGACCGCATCAAGCGGCTGGACGATGGGCAGACCTACGAGGTTACCACCGCGAGCAGCGACAAGATTTCCCCCGCCGAAAGCCAGATGAATCTTGCCGTTGTGCAGTGCAAAAAGGTGGTGCTTTCCTGATGGGCGCAGAAGAAGCCATTACCACGGCGCTGAACAGCTTTTTTACGATGTTCGATGTTCCTGTATACCCAGAGGATTCCGTGCCGCCGGGCTCTTCCCTACCCTATATCACGGTGAAGCTGGTCATTCCTAAGGGATTTGACGAGAGCAGCACCTTCCATGCGCGGCTGTGGTATCCGGTAGACGGCGGCAAGCTGCCCCTCATCCGCAAAGCCGATGAAATCCGCGCTGCCATTGGCGATTGGCTTACCATCGAGTGCGAGGGCGGCGCAATTCTTTTGTGTGCGGGCAATCCGTGGGCGCAGCCTATGGGCAACCCGCCGGAAAAATACCTGTGCACATACCTTATTTTTGACGTCACATCCTTTGTGGTGTGAGAAAGGATAACACATGAACAAAATGTATCATGCCATTTCGGCAGATGCTTTCAAAAAGCTTCAGTTTCAGGCCGGTGCACTGCTCAAGAAGTTCGACCCGACGGGCGCTACCCCCATTGCAGCGGAGGATATGATCTGCCTGACTTCCGGCGGTATCACCGTCAGCTGCAAGCCCAACGCCATTGATCTGGGCGATGGTCTGGACGAGGTGCCCGAGAACACTTGGCAGTTGAAGCACATCACCAATTGGGATTGTGGCCTGTCTACCACCTGCATGACCGTGAGCGCCGACACCATCAAGCTGGAGTTGGGCGCTGCAGACGTGGAAACGGAAACCAACAAGATCACCGTGCGTGAGGATTACAAGGATGCGGACTTCCAGGATATCTGGTGGCACGGCAATCTGATTGGCGGCGGCTATGCTGCGGTCAAGCTGATGAAGGCCGTGAGCGATGGCGGCCTTGAACTGAAAACCACCAAGGACGGCAAGGGCAACCTCAACCTGAGCCTGAAGGGCCACTACGACATGACCGACACCAGCAAGGTGCCTATGGAGTTCTACGTCAAGGAGGCAGAGTAATGATCCTTACCATCAATCTTGACCCCGTGGAAGCCCTGCCCAAGCTGTATGACGCGGTGGACGGCATCACCCGCATGATCATGGACGCAAAGGACAACGTGGATAACCCGGAGACCAAAGCCGCCCGGGAGACCATTGTTGCCAACGCCATGAAGCTGCTGGGTGCAGAGCCTTCCGAAACCGCAGAGGGCAAGAAAAAGCTGACCCCGCGCGAGTTTGCGCTGGCTGCGCTGGACTTTATCAAGCCCCTGATGAAGCTTGACCCGCAGCGCACCATGAACGCCCTACACCAGCTGTACACGCTGGAAAAGGGCGAGAAGGACACCCTGCCCAAGGCGTTCACCGCGCTTACCAAGTCCGTGATGCAGGAGGACATGCAGGATTTTTTGTCATCGCTGGCCGACTTGAACGGCCTGAGTTTTGGCACTACCTCTGCCGAGCCGACCTCCAGCATCTCCGCGCCTACGGAATAAAGTATTTCGTCTGGTTCGTCATCAGCGAGATGCGCGAACGCCACCGCACAAAGGCATACCAGCTTTATACGGCTGATATGCTTTTTCTTTGTGCTGTATCGCTGGGGCAGCAGGTGGAGCAGTCCTTCAGCGAGATCATGGCAGAGTACGACAAGCCGCTATCCCAGCGCCGCCACGAGACCACGCTGGAAGAAGCGCAGGCGTGCTGGGAAAAGACGCTTGCAGACAGTAAAAAAGCCGCAGAGCAGAACGGAGGTGGTGAGACCTGAACATTTTCAATTTGATGGCCACTTTGGGGCTTGATACCTCCGAGTATGAGCAGGGCATCGAGCAGGCCCAAAAAGAGACGCAAAGCGCCGCAAACTCGCTGAACCGCAGCGCAAACACCGCCGGGAGCGGCGTTTCAGGCATGGCAAGCCAGTTTGCAGCAGCCAGCGCAAAAGCAACTGTCCTTGCAAATATGCTTACCTCGCTCGGAACAAAGGCGGTAAGCTTTGCAAAGGGCTTTGTGGAGATGGGCATTTCTTATAACGCCCAGATAGAAAAGTACACCACCGGCTTTACCAATATGTTGGGCAGCGCACAGGCCGCGCAGGAAGCCATGCAGGCCATTCAGGAGGACGCAGCCCGCACCCCGTTTGACGTGGCGTCTCTGACGCAGGCAAATCAGCTGCTCATCAGCGCGGGCGAAAACGCCGCGTATTCCCGCAAGGTCATCAATGCACTGGGCGATGCCGTTTCTGCCACTGGCGGCGGTAACGCCGAACTATCCCGCATGGCTGCAAACCTGCAGCAGATCGCAAACGTGGGCAAGGCTGCAACGATAGACATCAAGCAGTTTGCCTATGCGGGCATCAATATCTACCAGATTTTGGCAGACTACACCGGCAAATCGGTGCAGGAAGTCCAGAAGATGACCATCAGCTACGACCTTCTTTCGCAGGCGCTTATAGCCGCCAGCGAGGAGGGCGGGCGTTACTATAACGCCATGGACACCCAGAGCCAGACCATGAACGGGCGTATATCCACCCTGAAGGATAACGTCAGCCAGCTGGCCGGACTTTTGACTGGAAATCTAACAAACGCTCTTGGTGGCGTTATTTCCAAACTGAACGAAATGGTTATAGCCGCTCAAGACGCATACAAACTTGACGGATGGAGTGGCCTTATCGGGGAAATAACAGGTCTTACCGGCGTTATAAACAAGGCCAAATCCGCTGCTGTTGGCCTGAAAGCTGTTTTTGATGCTTTGAAAAGCGGAGAAATTGGCATTTTCCATGGTGACTGGGATGCCGTTTATAAAAAGGCATTCAATTCAGACCAAGAAAGCAAAAAAATCCAAAAAGAAAGCAGAAAAAACTGGGACAAAAACCATAGTGGCATGGTCTGGGACGAAAATGACGGATGGGTGCCCGCTAAAACAAGCGGAACATCTGGCAGCTCCATCGTTACAAGTCCTTCCGGCAAGACTGGCAAAACCCCCAAGACTGGCAAAACCCCAAAATCCACTTCCAAGACCGAAACCGTCATAGCGTCCGTGACGCACACCGCAACCACCACCGCACAGAACGCGCTGGGCGCGGTGACAACAAGCGTTGAGACCCTGCAGGAGAAGGTCAAGGACGCAGCTGGCAAAATCAAAGACCGCGTGACCGAGACCACCACCGAGACCGGTAAAGAGATGGTCAACGGCGTTGCTACTACCTATACGCTTGTGACCAAGAAAGTCATGGACACGAACGGCAAGATAAGCACCACGACCAAGAAGGTCTACGCCGATATGTCCAAAACCCTGCTTGGCACCCTGACCACCATTGCAGAAAAGACCTTCAACGGCATCACCACCACCACGCAGCAGGCCGTGGAAACCTACGCGGACGGAAGCCAGCACATCAAGACCACCGCCACCGAGACCGGCGAGCGCATTGTGGACGGCGTGCGGCAGACCTACACCAAGGTCATCAGCTACGTTGACGGCGTGCAGGACAAGGTAACAGAGACCGCGCAGGCCATCGACAAGAGCATCAAGGCGACCCAAAAGCGCATTGAAGAGAACCTGAGCAAGGCGCAGCAGCAGTTCAACAGCGGGATCTTCAAGCTTGGCAAGAACCTGTACACCGACCTCAAAAATCAGGACTGGGCGGCGCTTGGGCTGGATATCGTCAACATGATGTGGGGCGAGGTGTCACAGGAGCAGCGCGAAGTCCTGTCCGACTGGGCAAACAAGGCGCTGGAAGCCATCAACGAGGCGTATTCCGGCGGCGGTCTGAGCGAGGCGTTCAACGCTTTTAAGCAGATCATGTCCAACGGCATCAAAGCAGATGCAAACGGCGTCACAACGGACGTTAAGGGCTTGAGCAAAGTGTTTCAGGATCTGGGCATCAATGTTTCCGACGTTGGCAGCAAGATCATGGGCGTGCTGAACACCATTGGCTCCGGCATGGGCAGCTTTGCCCTCAACGCGGGCACGGATATTGCAAACCTTGCCGGGAGCATGGGCAGTCTGGGCACAATCGCAGAGGGCGTAGGCGGGCTGATTGCAAAGGTGGGCAGCCTGATTATCTCGAACCCGGAAGTTGCCGCGATCATCGCCATTGTGGCGGGCGTGGCGGCGCTGGGCGTTGCGATTTTTGCGAAGTTCGGCAAGGGCAAGAGCAGCGGCACTACCAGCACGCAAAAAGCACCATCCTACAAGGACATTCAGGACGCCTACTGGTACGGTAACGAGCGTGCCTTTGCGGGCTACGATTACCGCACCGATCCCTACGTCATGAACCCGGACAACAATGCCATGCTGGCATATCAGTCCAAAATGCAGGCGCAGATGGAGCGGCTCTACGGTGTGGTTGAGAAATATCTGCCGGAAGCCGGAAACAGCGTGATCGCGCTTGACGGCGAGCAGGTAGGACGCATTATCACCCCAAGCGTAAACAGAAGCCTGGGAGACCTTACAGTGCTGAGCGAACGAGGAAACTGATATGTACGAGATCTACGCATACCCCTACGGCAACCCGGATGCAAAGCTGCTGCTTTATCGTCCCAACGACCCGCAGGCGCTGGTGCTGTCTCCCAAGCTGACCCGCGAGGTCAGCAAGGGCGGCAGCCTTGTTTTTACCATGACGCGGGATCATGCACAGTACGATATGCTGCAAAAGCTGAGCACGGTGGTGCAGGTGCGGCGGGATGGCAAAGAAATCTGGCGTGGACGGGTGCTGAAGCACGAGGCCGATTTTTATAAACGGCGGGTGGTGTACTGCGAGGGCGCGCTGAGCTATTTCAACGATAGCAGTATCACCCCCTTTAACTACAAGGGCACGCTGCGCCAGTTTTTGCAGCACTTGATCGATGCACACAACGATCAAGTCAAAAGCAAGATGAAATGCTTCCAGCTTGGCACCGTGACGGCGGCGCTGGGCAACCTTGTGGTGCAGTTCGGCGATGCCGACCAATACGGCGTTGGCGAGGACTACGGCAAAGTGTGGGACATTCTGGACAAGCTGGTGCTCAAGGTGTTCGGCGGTTACTTCTACTGCGGCTTTGACGCGGCTACCGGCTACAACGTGCTGAACTATTGCGATCAGGCAGTGGAAGCCAAGCGGCAGACCGCCCAGAAAATCGAGTACGGACGCAATCTGCTCAACCTGAGCGAAACCACAGACGCCACCGACCTTTATACCCGCATCTATCCTATCGGCAACAAGCACACAGTGGACACCTCCAAGTGGTACTACAAGCTCATGTGGTGGCGGGACCCCTCCAAGGATAAGCACGAAGAGCGTTGGGGCATCATGGAAGCAGATGCCGCTACCGTTGCGCAGTATCTGCCTGCATCGGGCTACTCTTACAACTTGGAAGAGGGCTGGATCCAGAACGACACCGCGGTGCAGAAGTTTGGCATCATTACCCGCATCGTGGAACTTGACACCGACAGCGCAAACGACACCTTTGCAGCCGGTGTGCAGGCATTGCAGCAGAACTACGCTATGAAGACCAGCTACGTCATCCGGGCGGTGGATCTCGTAGACGCAGGCTACGATACAGACCGGCTGGATTTTTCCATGTACTCCCATATTATCAGCAAGCCGCACAGTGTGGATGCCGTCATGCTCTGTACCAAGCTGGTGGAACCGCTGGAAAAGCCTGCGCAGAAAGAGTTCACATTTGGCATGACCCGCCGCACCCTGACAGACCGTCAGGTGGCCAATATGGGCACGACAAATCTGCTGGTGGAAAGCGCTTACACCTCCGAAAAATACCATCAGGATATGCTGAAACGGCTGTTTGCCGCCTCCGAACAGGCAAAAAAGGATTCCGATGAAGCCGCCAAGACCGCCACAAACTTTTTGGAGTACACCCCGCAAAACGGCCTCATTGTCCGGCACGATTCTCTGCCCGGCAAGCAAGTGCAGATCCTGAACGATGGCATCCGGGTCATGGATGGCAGCAGCATGGTCAATATCCAGGCCAACGCCATCTCCATCACGGACGGCATGGGCAGCTGTTCCATCAATAGCGGTTCAATTATTTTCAACGGCATTCGCAACAGTAAAATTTTTGAATGGCCTTATCAAAAGGATTCTCATGGCAACCGAATAGGAGAATTTACTGCACAAACAACAAAAATCGACCTTTCTTCCTACTCGTCTGTAATGCTGGTCTATGACACGCATAAAGACGGAACATGGTTTGCAAGTGGAGGCAGTGCTGGTAGACTTACGGTCGTTCTTCCTGTTAATGGGCAAACGTACTCTTATGCTTATCCGTGGAATACCGTCCATTGGAGAACCGTCAAAGTGAGCGACACGGGAATAACGTTTGGTAGCGGAAACGAAAGAACATCCGACTATAAAAATAACGTTATAACTGGCGTGATACATTTGGAAGTTCCTATTGCTGATGGTGTTACGAAAAACGATGAGGTTTGCCGCCCGTTGGAACTATACGGTTTTATGTGAGGAGAACTATGAAACACTTTAAATTCAAGTGTAAGGTCTGCTCTGATGGGCGGCTGTATGCAGGCGGCTGGTGCCACGAAAGCGTCATTCCGAACCCGCTGCCGCCCGACGAGATTCTTCTGGACGATCTGTGCGGTATCACGCATGGGTTCTACACAGATTATCTCTGGGACGGCGAAAATCTGATCTATCATCCGCCTGAACCATCTGCTGAGCCTGCCCCGGCAGTACAGACTTCCGATGACGGAACCGAGGTGACCTACACATGAGAGACTATGCCGCACTGGAAGCGCTCGCCGCCCAAAACCCCCGCATGAACGATATGCGCATCACAACGCCAAAGGGCACACTCTCCATGCGTTCGGACTTTGGGCTGTGGCTCAAGCGCGGCTCTCCGCAGATCGGCAAGCCCGAAACCGATTCTATGCTTGTTGAGGTGCCCGGCGCAGATTTTCTGCTGGATCTGACCCGCTCGGTGGATGGCAGCGTACACTACAAAAAGCGGAATATCTCGATGGATTTTGTCTGCGACCGGCCTAAAACACAATGGGCATATATCCGGTCTAGACTGGAAGCGTTGCTGCAGGGGCAGTGGCTGCACTTCTATTTTGTCCGGGACGGCGAGGTCTGGGCTGGGCAGCTGGACGTAGAGATGACCCCCGGCGAGTACAAGACTTCCGTGAAAATCACAGCAACCTGTGACCCATGGCCAAAGGAGCGCTACTTTGTTTTGGGCGTTTCCAAGCTTGGCACAGACAAGATTGCATAAGGAGGCAGTATGGGCTATCAAAAACAGAATTTTGTAGACTGTCAGGTTCTGAACAGCGCGCAGCTGAACCACATCGAGGACGGCATTGTGGATTTGGAGAGCAATTCAAACACTACGCTTGCTGGCAAAGCAGATAAATCAGAAGTGCAAGCGAACGCGAAAAGCATTTCCGATGAAACCACCCGCGCCAAGGGCGAGGAGCAGCGCTTGGACACCGCCATCACCGCCGAGACCACCCGCGCGCAGGCAGCGGAAAAAGCCAACGCCGACAACATCGCGGCTGAGGTCGAGCGCGCACAAGCCGCCGAAAGCGCCCTATCCACTAAAATCACGGAAGAAACTGAGCGGGCAAAGGCGGCGGAACAGGCGAACGCGGACGGGATTGCCGCTGAAGCATCCCGCGCCAAGGGCGAGGAACAGCGTTTAGATGCTGCCATCACCGCCGAAACTACCCGCGCGGAACAGGCAGAGCAGGCGCTGGATACGCGCACCACAGCCCTCGAATCCTGCGGATTTGTCGTGCAAAACGGCAAAGTCTGCATGAAATACCGCAAATCCTGAAAGGAGTAACACATGGCTGAAAAGGAAATTAGCACGCAGGTGACTGCCACTGAAGTGACAGAGCCTATCTATCTGGACGAGACCGCCAAAGACAACGGCAGAAAGCTTGACCAGATGACCGCTGCCCTGCTGGGTATGTCCAGCTCGCTGGGCGTGATCGCGCGGGCACAGACCGGCGTGGTGGAGGAGATGGACTATAACGGCATCAAGGCCGTGGTGGCTGCCGGTAACGCACCGGCGGTTTTCCCGGTGGGCACCCAGTTGGTCAACACCTACACCGGCAAGGACGGCAAAACCTACGACTGCCCGTGGGACGTGGTGCAGCCGGATGATATCGCAGAGGGCGAGACCGGCACCACCGCACCCGCAATGGTGCTGCAGATGCACTATGCGTCTCTGGAGGATATCCAGTTTTCTGCATATCAGGCTTTTTATGTGGTGCAGGAATCCGGCCTTGCTGCCGGCACCTACAACATCATTTTTGATTTTGCCTATGGCACAAACGTCATAAACGGCGGTGCCTATAATTTTACCTTGACCAAAAATGCCCCCGCAGGTGCACGCCTGACCGGCTTCTATAACGCACCGGACGTTGCACCTGCCAATTGGAAGGTTTACGTCTACAAGGATCAGTATAAGTCCGAGCTGCTGGAGACCTGCAACGTCTCTGCTGGCGTCGATGGCATAAATCTTGGTTCCTTCCTTGCAAAGCCCAACGGCAAACTGAACGGCTTGCATTCGGTTGCCTACGGCGATAACCGGTGGTATAAGTCCGCATACCGCCAGTACCTCAACAGCGATGCACCCGCTGGTGCGTGGTGGCAGCCGCAAGATGAATGGGACATGAAGCCCGATCAGGCGGACACCGTGCCCGGCTTCCTTGCTGGCTTCTCGGATGACTTCAAGAACGCGCTGACCCGCGTGAAGGTCGTGACCTACGGCAACACCGTCACCGATGACGGCAGCGCTGTGGTGACCTATGACAAAATCTTCCTGCCCTCGCTGGAGGAGATCTACTGTTCTCCGCAGGTCAGTGGCGAGGGTACATACTGGCCGTACTGGAAGGAGCGCACCGGCGCAAAGACCCCGCAGGCTCTGTGGCAGACCTACCCGCTGCGTATCACCCGCGACCTTGCACAGCGCACTGTGGGCCGCGATGTGCGGCTGCGCTCTGCGCGTCGTGGCTACGGCAACATTGCCTTCGGCGTGTCCTCCAGCGGCACCGTCAGCAACTGGGGCGCGGTCTACGCGTATCGCTGCGCCCCGGCTTGCAAAATGACCAATCTTGTTAAATAATCACCGGGCAATCCCTTGCCCGGTGAGAAAGTGAGTGCTATCCCATGGCAATGCGCAAAGACCAGATACCGGACAATAAATTCACGCTGCCGCTTGACGCGCGTGAGCTGGCACTGTATACCAGACAGATCACCAAAAACGCGAAAGTGTTTGACCTCGAAATTGACGCAAGCCTTCCCGGTCAACTGCGCGCTACGGCAGACCGGATATTTTTTGATATCTTCGGAGCAAACGACCTCCGGCTGGACAAGCCGAACGAAAGAGAGGAGCGCTTTAAGCTTCAAAGGCACGCCGTCCGGCTGTGCACCGTCCTTTTGGCGGAGATAGACATGGCAAAAGCCAGCTACCACCTTTCTGGCAAACGGTGCTCTTTCTGGGGCAACACTGTGCGCGATATCCGGCAGCGTTGCCGGGACTGGCACGAGAGTGATGCAAAGCGTGCAAAAGCGCTTTGACATAAAAATGGCTGTAGGCTAATGGGCCGCAATGTGCGGCTGCGCTCTGCGAATCGTGGCAACGGCAACAATGCCTTCAACGTGAACTCCAGCGGCAACGTCAACAACTGGAACGCGATCAACGCGAATCGCTGCGCCCCGGATTGGACGGCAGCACGCCCACAAAAGCCCCTGCATAGCAGAGGCCGGGCAAAAACTGCCGTGCAAGGAGCCGAGTGCCATGTCTGTCCTCTGGCAGACGAACAATATCAGCCGGACGTGGCCACCCTGCGGGGTGTTGACCGCTATCACCCGGCAGATCCTTGCGAGGAGAGCTGAAAAAATCAGTGCAAGAAGAAGAAATAATAATCGGGTTCGATGCCCTGTATAATTCCGAGGGCAAGTGCGCCAAAGGCGTGTGCCGCAAGGCAAGCGTTGGACGGTTTCACCTGTTTCGGATGGACGAGATCCTGAAACTCCAAAAGGAGCTCGCGACAGGTACATACAAGGCACGGCCAACAATCAAAGTTAGAATCACCTATCCCAAGCCCCGCACAGCGGTTGCGAATGGCTTTCGGGATAGGGTATACCAGCGCTCTCTCAACGACAATGCTGTTTATCCAGCAATGACACGGAGCTTCATCCGGCAAAACGCGGCCTGTCAGACCGGCAAAGGTACCGACTGGGCGCGCAAGCAGGTCAAGCTCATGATGGAGCGCGAATACCGGCAGCACGGCGCTGATGGCTATGTGCTGTTGGTAGATATCCGGCACTATTACGACACGATGCCCCATGACGTGGCAAACCGCTGCTTTGAGCGGCATCTGCCGCCAAGTGTGCATAACCGCGTGCGTGAGGTGCTGGATCGTCAATATACCGGCGAGGCCGGTTATAATCCGGGCAGCCAGATGGTGCAGCTTGCCGGGATCTCGGTGCCCGACCCCATAGATCACTACATCAAGGAGCGCCTGCGGGCGAAAAAGTACGTCCGTTTTATGGATGATAGCCTCATCATCCACCACGACAAGGCGCAGCTTGAGGAGTGGCGGGAGGCGATCCGCGCCCGGTACGCTGCCGATGGCATGGAGCTGCACCCGACCAAGACCAAGATCGTCAGACTAAAGGATGGATTCCGTTTTCTAGGTTTCATCTACCGCCTGACCCCGGCGGGCAAGGTCGTTATGACCGTTGACCCGCAGAACGTCAAGGCCGAGCGCAAGCGCCTGTTTCGGCTTGCCCAGCTCATCAAGGCAGGAGAGAAACCGGTATCTGCCCTGTATGAGCAGTATGGATCATGGAAAGCCCATGCCGCTAAAGGCAACTCGCAGCAGCTGCTGCAGCGCATGGATCAATACGTTAAAACTCTGCTGGAGGGGATAACGACATGAAAATTGTTCGCAACACTGGCGGCATCAAGACCGCCGCCGAAAACGAGAACCGGGACGCGGATTTGGCACAGATCGCGTCTATGGTGGACTTCCTGTGCATTCTGGCCGATGTGCCCATTGAGGACGAGGCTGCAGACAAGGAGGGCATGAGCCATGAGTGATAATCACAGCGCGATCTTTGGCAAAGCAAAAGACGAGTATGAGGCGGGCCTCTGGTCTAAGGCCATGCTACGCATCCTTGTGCAGCGCAAGCCCCAGCGCCTGACCGCAGCGGAGTATGAAGAAATCACCGGCGAAAAGTATTAAGGAGCAGAGTATGAGACCTATCATGGACGTTTCCCGCTGGCAGGGCAGCATCGACTGGGACAAGGTCAAGGCAAGCGGTCTTGTCTCCGGTGTGATGCTGCGGGCGCTGGGCAACAGCGCCAAAGACGCTCCCAGCAAGCCGTACATCGACCCCACCTTTGAGCCCAACTACCGCGAGTGCCAGCGGCTTGGCATCCACTGCGGCGTGTACTACTACTGCAAGGCAGTCAACACAGCAGAGGCAGACGCAGAACTTGCCCTGCTGCGCAAGGTGCTGACCGGCAAGACGGTGCAGCTGCCGGTGGCGGTTGACATTGAGGACAGCTATGTGCAAGCACCGCTCGACAAGCAGACCCTGACGGACATTGCCGCCCATGCGCTGGGCACGGTAGAGCGCTGGGGCTTTTACGCCATACTGTACACCGGGCTGTACTTTGGCCGTGATAACCTGTACATGGGCGGTGCGGCACTCAAGCCGTATGACGTGTGGCTTGCAGCCTACCGCAGCAAAAAGCCCGCGCCGGAATGGAAATTCGGCTTGTGGCAGTACACCAGCAAGGGCAAGATTCCCGGTGTTGTGGACGCGATACCGGGCAAGATTTCCGGCGTGGACTTGTCTGTGCCCTACAAGAACTATGCCAAAATCATCGCTAAGAAGGGTCTGACCCGTCTTCGGGAGGGCAAATGACCGAAAAAGAAGCTTTGCTGTGGGTGCTGGGCATCTTGGGCAGCCTGTGCGCCGCTGCCATCACCATCGACAAGGTGCTGGAAATCATCCATAAGTACATCAAGAAGGCACAGGAGCCGGACAACGCGCAGAACAAGCGGCTGGATGAGCTGGACAAGCGCGTCGGCACCTTGGAACAGGGTCAGCTCCAGCATACACAAGCCCTTGCAAGAGACCTCCGGCGATTTGACGGCATTGACGAAGAAATGCGACTTGTCCTCGTTGGCGTGCAAAACCTTTTGGATGCGCAACTATCCGGCAACAACCGGGAAGGTATGCAAAAAAGCAAGACCGACATTAACAATTATCTGCTGAAAGGAGTAACCAATCATGGAAGCAATCCTTAACACCATTCTCACCCCGCTGCCCGCGTGGCTGGCGCTGGTGCTCATCGTTGTGGGCGCTGTGTCGCTTGTGCTGGGGCTTATCCGTCTGGGCTACGGCGCAGCGGTCAGGACGCTGGTGCTCAACCTCATTGACCAAGCAGAGCGAGAGATTCAGGGCACCAAGCGCGGCGCAGAGCGCAAGGCGTGGTGCGTCAAGATGCTGCGCCACTATCTGGACAACAGTCGGTGGGGCAAGCTGGTCAGCTGGGCAATCACCGAGGAGACCATGAGCAAGATCATTCAGTTTTTCTTTGACCGGGCAAGAGCAGCCCTGCAAAAGCAGTAAGGAGGATATCATGGCAAGCACTACATACCGCCATCTCGGTGACGTCACCGAGATGTTCGCCGCACAAGAGCAATTTCGTGACATCACGAAATTGGTGACAAAACGTCACCAGTTTGCCAGCATTGGCAATATGGTGCGCAACGCTGGACAGCTGCCGCAGCCCTTCTGGCTCGGGGTTGGCCGTGGCGGCGGCTCGCGTGGTGCTGCCCGCTGCGCTGCAAGGACTTGACCGACAGAGGATGACCGCCGCCATCAAAAGCGCACCGCTTGGGAGGGTTGACCGTAAGATAGCCTTACTGCGGTACGTTGAGCGGCTCCCGCTGCCGGACATTGCAGCACAGATGCATTACAGTCGGACGGCAATCAGCTACCGGCTGAAAGGCATTGATAGGGTGATAAATATGTGATACAATAACTTTAATTGGGTGCGTTTTCTTGTGAAGCGCATTGAAGCGGCAGGCTTTCGGGTCTGCCGCTTTTCTTTTTGCACGAATTGTGGTATAATAATCTCAACAAATCCACCTGGCCTCTCGAAGAAGCACAAGAGGGTGGATATTTGAAAAGGCTATGTAGCTCAGTTGGTAGAGCAGGGCGCGACCCGCCTATTGCCGCTGGTTCAAGTCCAGCCATAGCAAGCCCGAAAATGCTTGAACGGTTTTGAATAGTGCGCATACGTCAAAATTGCGATAGCAGAAGTAGGCATTTTTAGTTGATACAGTCTCCCGCCCGCCTACTTACAGTGCGTACTATGCGGGAGACGCCTTTAGACTTGAAAGGCTACGGCCTTTGTAGAGAGCGGCATTGCCTGTGGGCAGTTCCGCTCTTGATTTTAGACTTCGCCGTTTTGGCGGCATAAAAAATCCCCCACTTTGCCTACAAAGCACCCCGCGTGGCACGCAGGGCTTCGGCAAAGCAGGGGATTTTTTTGTTTTACAGCAGCTTGTAGTGTTCAGCCAACAAAAAGCGGACGTATGCCGGGCAGCCCCGGCTTCCGGCACACCAGTTCTGCACCGTGCGCAGCGGAATGCCCGCGCATTTTGCAAAAGCGGTCTGCGACATTCCGGTGCGGGAGATCAGCTCCCGCATGGACAGGTTCGCCAGATCCCAGATGACGGACAGCCGCTCCTTTTCGGCGTCTAGGTCGATGCAGCCATCAGCGCCATCCTCGGCGCTGAGCGTCACGTTATTCAGAAAAATCTCCTTTACGGCTCGCGGATTGCTCGCCATAATAAAAAGTTCAGCGTTGCTATACATGGTATCCTCCTTTCAAATGCGGTCTTTCACGGACAGGCTGATTTTGCGCACAAAGCCATCAGGGAACTTCTCACCGCTCCAGAGAGAGCCGAGCTCTCCATCGCTGCCGTTGTCGCGGGGATACTCATAGAAGGCTGTCATGCCCAGACTATCGTTGACGCGGCGCAGCTTCACGATGCGGTCGGGAGCAAGCGCGATTTCCCGGGTAAGCTTGCCGTTTTTGTCCAGTGCATCCTCGCACAGCCACTGAAGCGCCGAGATAAACTCGTCCATCGTGATGGTAGAGTGGGCAGCCCAGTCTTTAAAAATGCGGCTGTCGCCTGCAAGAACGATTTTCTTTTTAGTCTCAAAGCTGGTCATGGTAGCTATTTCCTTTTTTTGTGCGATTTTGGTTTCCTTTACTGTCTATAATATACACCCATTGGGCGCAAAAGTCAAGCTTTTTTCAAAAATATTATACCCGATGAACGTATTTTTGCCCACGCTGCCCTTTTGCAGTGTGGGCGCTTTTTTGTCCTTCGTTGTACCTTCGTTGTCTCTCCCGGTGTGGCATTCTGGTACGATAAACGCAAAAGGAGGAGCGCTCATGTGGCACAAGTTCAACCCAAACCCGCGCGGCAGCAGCGTCGGTGACTGTGCAGTGCGAGCCGTTGCAGCTGCCACCGGGCAAAGCTGGGAGCAGGCATACATAGGGCTTGCGATGATGGGCTACGCACTGGGCGACATGCCAAGCGCCAACCGCACATGGGGCGCGTACCTCCAAAAGCGCGGATTTAAGCGCCGCCTTGTCGAGGCAGACTGCTCCACCTGCTACACCGTGGAGGATTTTGCAAGGGAGTACCCGCGCGGGATCTACGTTCTGGGCTGCTCTGGCCACGTTCTGGCTGTTGTCAATGGCGAGTGGATTGATAGCTGGGACAGTGGCGCAGAGTGCCCGATTTATTACTGGTACAAGGAGGACTAAGCGATGCCATACATTCCATACGGATACCAGCCCGGCTATTATGGGCAGGCAATGCCGGATCAGCTTGCACAGCTGCGGCAGAACGCCTACCAGCAGCCTATGATGGGACAAGCGACGCAGCCGACGCAGGGCACGCCGTCCATCATTTGGGTGCAAGGCGAGGAGGGCGCAAAAGCATACATGGTTGCCGCAGGAAACAGCGTGCTCCTGATGGACAGCGAAAACAGCGCGTTTTACATCAAAAGCACCGATGCAAGCGGTATGCCGCTTCCCCTCCGGGTGTTTGACTACAAGGAGCGCACCACAGCCGCAAAAACGCCGCCACAAACGGCGCAGCAGGCCGGCGGGGAGTTTGTCACCCGGGCAGAGTTTAACGCGCTGGCAGCCCGCTGTGCGGCACTTGAAAAGCAAGAGCCTGCAAAGCCTGAAACGGAGGTCAAATAAATATGGCGAATCCTCTTTTTAATGCACTAGGCGGCGGTATGCCCGCCATGCCAAACCCTATGGGTCAGTTTGGCCAGATGATGCAGCAGTTCCAGCAGTTCCGTGCAAACTTTCAAGGCGACCCGAAAGCAGAGGTGCAAAAGCTGCTGCAATCCGGCAAAATGTCACAAAACCAGCTGAACCAGCTGCAGGCGATGGCGCAGCAGTTTCAGCAGTTCCTTCCCCATTAAACTTCTTTCCAGACAAAGCCTTTACAAGACTTAATCCTACCTTTTGCGCAGTTGATGATTGTACAAGGCTTACATCCGTAAGCTCTGGCAGCTTCGGAATACCCACTCCACACCTTCATAAAGTCACCAGATTTTGTGTATTGGGCAACCGGTTTGCTCAATGGGTTCAAAGACCCAGTTCTACCGCGCATATTAGAATCGGCACGAAGCCCTGTTGCAATTGCGTGTTGTGTATTCCCCTTTCGAGAAATCCATTCGAGATTTTCAACAAAATTATTGCTCTTGTTTCCGTCAATATGATTTACACAAGGCAGATTTTCTGGATTTGGAAGAAATGCACTTGCAACAAGAACGTGAACGGACTTGTTTTTCTTTCCCGATTTATTGCAGAGCATTACCGTTTTGTATCCGCTTTTATGGCTTTTGAGAACAAGATTCTTAGATTTTCCGGTGTGGTTATAATTCATGCTTTTTACGTTTCCACAATCGCTCACTTCATATAATCCTTCGTATTCAGGAACAGGTAACCAATTCTCCATAAAAACCTCCGTATAGCATGGTGGATTTATCTGTTTCTATTATACCACAAAAATACAATATCTGCGCAGATTTGTATAAAAAATTTTGAAAGGAGCTTACTATGAGCTTATCTACCGATTCTCCTATGATGACTATGCCGGTTCAGCCTGCAAATACCTGTTCTAATGGTGGTTTTGGCTGGGGTGACGGCGGCTTGCTCTGGATCATCATCTTGTTCCTGTTCGCCTTCTGCGGCGGCTGGGGCGGCAACTGGGGCGGCAATGGCAACACCGGTGCCGGTGTCGTTGACGGCTACGTCCTGACCTCCGATTTTGCCAACATCGAGCGCAAGATGGATGGTATCAACAACGGCATGTGTGATGGCTTCTACCAGCAGGCGCAGCTTGTCAACGGCGTGCAGCAAACCGTGAACAACGGCTTTATGTCCGCAGAGATCAGCCGCGCAAACCAGCAGGCGGCGTTTATGCAGCAGCTGTTTGCCATGCAGATGCAGCAGCAGGAGTGCTGCTGCGAGAACCGCTCTGCCATTCAGGGCGTCAACTACAATCTGGCCACCCAGTCCTGCGAGACCCGGAACACGGTGCAGAACACCACCCGGGACATCATCGACAACCAGAACCAGAACGCCCGCGCCATCCTTGACGCACTGACTGCACAGCGCATCGAGGCAAAGGACGCAAAGATCGCCGAGCAGGGGCAGCAGCTGTTCGCAGCACAGCTGGCGGCATCTCAGGCAGCCCAGAACGAAACGCTCAAGGCCTACATGAGCGGTCAGCTGGCCTACTACAACCCGCGTCCTGTGCCCGCATTCCCTGTCCCCGCACCCTACCAGTACGGTAACTGCGGCACCGGTTGCGGTTGCAACGGTTGCGCCTAACCGAATAACGGCAACTTCCGAGGATTTCTCGGATGTTCAGCCCCAGAGCTGATTTTGCAAACCAGAGCGCCGGGGCAGTAGTCCCGGCGTTTCTATTACGAAAGGAGCCGATAAAATGGCTGAATTTACCTCTACCACGATTCAGACCGTGGCAGCCGGTCAGAATCTCCCCTTGACCGAAACCGCTATCAAGGGGTCAAACTGCATCAACCACCGAGCAGGTGCTGGTAATGTGACGCTGCGTGGACTTACGAACCAGCGCAAGGCACTGTTCAAAGTGAGTTTTGGCGGCAACATCGCCATCCCTACCGGAGGCACTGTGGGCGCAATCTCTGTGGCGTTGGCTGTCGGCGGCGAGGCGCTCAACAGCGCAACCGCAATCGTCACCCCGGCGGCAGTGGATCAGTACAGCAACGTCTTTACGGCGGTGTTCGTGGAAGTCCCCCGGGGCTGCTGCGTTACTGTGGCGCTCAAAAACACTAGCACGCAGGCAATCAGCATTGCAAACAGCAATCTGATCGTTGAGCGGGTAGCATAAGAAAGGAGATAAAGTCATGCTGGATAAATTGAATCATCTGAAAGATGAGATGTGCGAAGAGCTCATGGAGCTGACCGACAAAAAGAATCGATCCCCTGGCGATGTTGAGATGATCGGCGAGATCGTGGATATCATTCTGGACATCCACCGCATCAAGGATTATTGCGAGGGTGGCGAGTACAGCCGTGCGGGCGAGTGGGAAGCTGACATGCGCGGATCCTTCAGCCGCGACGCCGGAAACGGTTACAACCGGGGCAACAGCTACGCCAACCGCGGTCGGCATTATGTTCGCGGTCACTACTCACGCGGCGATGGCCGTGAGCGCATGATCTCCGACATCGAGGACATGATGCAGGAAGCCACCGGTGCAGAGCGTGACGCATACAAGCGAGCCGCTGACATCTTGCGCAACGCATAAGAAAGGGGGCGGCAGGCATGGATATCGTGGAGATCAACGAACACATCCGCAAACTGAAATGCGAAGAAACGAACTGGCAGAGCGTGGAAAAGCTTGCCGCCCTCTGCACTGTGCGGGACGAGCTGGAAGAAGCACACGCACCTGAAACGCAGACCCAGGCATTGCCGCCCGCGACTTATGCGGCGGCGTACTCCACAGCAGCGGAACCACAAAGCGACTTTGTGGCGGCTGCCAGCTCTGTTCCTTTCGGCGGTCTGATGCAGGTGCTCGACAGACACATGAACGCAATAAAGCTGGTGTACCCGAAAGAGTATGAGCTAGTAATGCGGAAGATTGTCTCTTTGTCTGAGTGACGATGCCCAATAGGCTGAAGGCACAGGGAAAGTAAGTCGCCCGGCCAAAAAAAGCCATACATAGCAGCAGCCCCGGGAAGCCTGACGGTTCCTCGGGGCTGTTTTTGCGTTTATAAAGCTGTTTTTCAGCGGTGTGTTACCAAAAATGTTACCATGATAAAGAAAAGAACGTCAATTCTCAGCGAAATGACGTTCTTTTTACATGGTGGAGGCGATGGGAGTCGAACCCATGTCCGAAAAGAGCTCAGTGTAGGTATCTCCGGGTGCAGGCGATCTACAACATTCCCGCCGCGCCACGCCGATCGTCAGGCTAGCGCTTTGGTAGCTTCATGAGTTCCTGCCGGTCCGCAAAGCTTAGGTCCGTTCAGGTGCTGTGTCTAAAGGACGCCCCGACCCCACACGACACAAGAGTGGGCGGAACGCGCAGCACTCAGGCTGCGAGCAACTGATAATTATTGTTGTCAGTTAATTTTTTGGAGGAGTTTAGAGCAGTTCCCCCACTGCTACCCGCTGCCCAGACCTTGCTCCCCCCGTCGAAACCTTTACGCCCCCATATAAAGCACATCTTGCGATGTGCGGAAAGCTTGGTTTTCTGCGGTGAGCCGCAGTCTGCAATTGGAATGCTTAATAGTACTTGCCGTTGGACTTCACAGCCCGGTCAATGGAGCGCTTTGCATCGCGCTGGGCGGCATCGGCACGCTTGTCGTACAGCTTTTTGCCCTTGCACAAGCCCACTTCCATTTTTACGCGGCCATGCTTGAAATAAAGCGAGAGCGGCACCAGCGTATAGCCCTGCAGCTTGCACTGCTGGTGCAGACGCCGGATCTCACTTTTGTGCGCCAGAAGCCGCCGGACACGCATGGGGTCCTGATTGAACAGGTTGCCGTGGTCGTAGGGGCTGATGTGCATCCCCTTTACCAGCAGCTCACCATTTTCAATATCTACCCAGCTGTCCTTCAGGTTGACCCCGCCGGCCCGCAGGCTTTTCACCTCGGTGCCTTTGAGTTCCACACCGGTCTCCAGCGCTTCCAGAACAAAATACTCGTGGCGCGCTTCGCGGTTGGTGGCGATGGTTTTGGTCGCCGGGCGCTCCTTGGTAGGTGCCATGCTGCGCGCCTCCTTTCTCCGTTCAGTTCGTTGTATTAGTATACCATTTTTTTGTACTTTTGCAAGGGGCATCTTTGAAGAAACTGTAAATTATTGCAGTCTGACCGGCCGCGGACCGGTCACCCTTGACCTTCCCCCTTATGGAAGGTATATTCTAAGGGCAGAGGGGCGCACTGCCCCGGACAAAGGAGGGCACTTTATGCTCAACATCGAACATCTGACCAAGACCTACGGCGGCAAGGCGGCCGTGCAGGACCTCAGCCTGCACATCCGCCCCGGCGAGATCTGCGCATTCATCGGCCACAACGGCGCGGGCAAGACCACCACACTCAAGTGCTGCTGCGGCATCCAGCAGTTCGACAGCGGCCGCATTACGGTGGACGGCATCTCGGTGCAGGATGACCCGCTGGAATGCAAGCGGCGGCTGGCCTATCTGCCGGACAACCCGGATCTGTACGAATACATGACCGGCATCCAGTACCTGAACTTCATCGCGGATATCTTTGCCGTGGGGGCACGGGAGCGTGCCGAGCGCATCCGGTCCTACGGCGACCAGTTCGACCTCACGCAGGACCTGGCCCAGCCCATCAGCGCATACTCCCACGGCATGAAGCAGAAGCTGGCCATCATCTCGGCCCTGCTCCACGAGCCGAAGCTCATCCTCATGGACGAGCCCTTTGTTGGGCTGGACCCGCTGGCGGCGCACCAGCTCAAGACCCTGATGCGCCGCTTCTGCGACGGCGGTGGGGCCATCTTCTTCTCGACTCATGTGCTGGAGGTGGCCGAAAAGCTCTGCGACCGGGTGGCCATCATCCGGGCCGGGCGGCTGGTGCGGGCCGGTTCCATGGACGAGGTGCGCGGCGATGACAGTCTGGAAGAGGTCTTTCTGGAACTGGAAGGCACGGAGGCGCAGGCATGATGATCCGTGCATTGCTCCGCAAGCAGCTGCGGGAGCTGGGCGCGGCCTTTCTCCGCAGCAGCAAGACCGGCAAAGCGCGGTCCCGGGCATCGGCCGTGGGGTATGCGCTGTTGTTTGCCGTGCTGGTGGTGGTGCTCATGCTCTGCTTTGCGGGCATGGCCCTGCCGCTGGCTTCGGTGCTGCTCCCGGCCGGGCTGGACTGGCTGTATTTTGCCTCTATGGGGCTCACGGCGCTGCTGGTGAGCGTGCTGGCCAGCGCCTTTACCAGCTATTCCGGCCTGTTCCAGAGCCGGGACAACGAACTGCTGCTCTCGCTGCCTATCCCGCCGGCGGTCATTTTCGGGGTGCGGGTGAGCACCGTTTATCTGGCCTGCCTGATTTACCTGCTCATGGCGTGGGTCCCGGCGGTGGTGTGTTACGGCCTGCTGGCAGCCCATCCGCTGGCCGGGGTGCTGTGCAGCATCCCTATGGCGTTGGTGCTGGCCGGAGCGGCCTGCATTCTGGCGGTATTGCTGGGCTGGGCCGTGGCGCTGGCCAATGACCGCGCCCGGCACAAAAGTCTGGTCACCGTGGTGTGCTCGCTGGTGTTTTTTGCGCTGTACTATGTGGGCTTCCTGCGGGTGCAGGACATTCTGGACGATCTGCTGGCCGATGCCGCACAGTCGGGTGCGGTGCTTGCCCGTGCAGCCTGGCCGCTGCGGCTGCTGGGCAGCGCGGCGGCAGGGGAACTCCCGGCGCTGGTCGGCCTCGTGCTGGGCACAGTGCTGTGCTTTGCGGCCTTTTGCAAGCTGCTGGAAAAGCCCTACCTGCGCCGCATGACGGCCCGGAAGGGTACGGCCCGCACGGCATACCATGCACGAAAAGCACGCCCCGTCAGCCTGCGGCAGGCTCTGCTGCGCCGAGAACTGCTGCATCTGGGGTCCAGCTCGGCCTATATGCTCAACAGCGCCATGGGCACGCTGGGCCTGCTGGTGCTGGGCGGCGTGTCCCTGTGGAAGGCAGACTTCTTTGCCCGGTTTGCGCAGGCCGTGCCGGAAGGGGTCCCGGTGCTGGTGTGCTGTGCCGTGTGTGCGGTGTCGGCAGCCAACTTCCTGACCACGCCCTCCGTCTCGCTGGAAGGCCGGACGGTCTGGCTCCTGCAAAGCCTGCCCATCCCGTCCTGGCAGGCCCTGTGTGCCAAGCTGGAACTGCATCTACTGCTGACCGGCGTCCCGGCGGCATTGTGCCTTGTGTGCATGCAGGCGGCGGTGCAGATGCCGCCGGTGTATTTCTGCCTGACCCTGCTGGAAGCAGAGCTGTTCGTGCTGCTCAGCGCAGAAATGGGCCTTGCACTGGGGCTTGTGCTGCCCAACCTGCATTGGACGAGTGAGGCCGCAGTGATCAAAATGAGCGGCTGTACCTTGCTGTCCATGGCGGCCAATCTCGTTGCTGTGCTGGTGCTGACCCTTGCGCAGACCAATCTGCTGAAGATCCTTCCGCTTCCGGCGGTCATGGCGGCGGCCCTTGTGCTGCTGGCGGGTGCGGACGGGCTGCTGGGGCACTGGCTGAAAACCAGAGGAGCCAGACGCCTTGCAGAACTTTCCTGAAAAACCATAAAACAAAGCAGCGGCCTGCTCTCCCAAAACGGGGGAACAGGCCGCTGCTGTTTGTGCAGGAGGGGCTTACTGGATGCCGGTGACCTTGTAGTCCTGATCCTCGACGGTCTTCTTCAGCACATCGTCGGAAACTTCGGCGCTCAGGGTGACAACGGCGGTGCCGGCCTCGTGGCTCACCACAGCCTCGGTCACTTCGGGCAGGGCCTCCAGCGCCTTCTTCACACGGGCCTCACAGTGGCCGCACATCATGCCTTCTACATGCAGAGTCTTTTTCATGGTCATATCCTCCTTGATGGTTCTCTCTTTATCCTCAACCGCTGCGGGCTGCGTGAGGGCAGCGGGCAGGGCAGAAGCGTTTTTCAGCGGGTGGTCGTGTTTGGTGCTGTGCAGATCGAACAGATTTAGCCGCAGGGCGTTGCTCACCACGCAGAAGCTGGACAGGCTCATGGCCGCTGCGCCGAACATGGGGTTCAGCGTCAGGCCAAAGGGAATGAACGCACCGGCTGCCAGCGGAATGCCGATGGTGTTGTAGAGGAAGGCCCAGAACAGGTTCTCGTGGATGTTGCGCAGGGTGGCGCGGCTCAGGCGGATGGCGGCGGGCACAT
>OIWL01000605.1_pt1 | contig 46840 bp, 32 predicted proteins | sample 1587561 | NCBI WGS metagenome assembly OIWL01 (sample SAMEA3888903, study PRJEB22519) | human gut metagenome | biome: human gut; feature: human-associated habitat; material: faeces | place: Denmark | collected 2010 | reverse complement strand
TCGCTTTTCAACATGGTTGAGATGTCAAAAGAGGTATCTTCGATAAACTGGAATCGGATGTTTTTGTTTTCCGGGTCATTATAGATCTCTTCGATGATCTTTGGAATCAGCGTCGAAGAGATCGAGTGGAAGTATCCGAGACGCACCATAAGCGGCGCAGTACCGCTCATACGCTTCAACTCATTTGTTCCCTCATCCATCACAAGTAATGCTTTCTGTACATATGGAAGAAACCGCTCGCCGTATTCGGTGAGATGGATCTTCCTGCTTTCTTTCTCAAAAAGTTTCACGCCGAGTTCTTTTTCCAGTTCGCCGATGGAGTAGCTTAAACTTGGCTGGGCGATATGAAGTTCCTCCGCTGCGCGGGTATAGTGGAGCACGCGGGCGAGAGTCTCGAAATATTGAAGCTGGAGAAGTGTCATGGATTCATACCTCCTGAAATTATATAAACAAGATAACGTGTAACTGCGAATGTATAGGGCAGTTACGACGAGAGTTAGCTGTAATAGCAACGGCAGCTTTCACAAAATAGCGGATTGAAAGCCAGCGGTCTGAACCTCATGGGATCTAAAACTGCCTGCTTTATTCTAACATGATTCTTCAATAGAAACAATGAGATTCATCATAGAACTTGTCTATTATCACAAGAGAATACCGGTATTGGACTTCCTTTCTGTGCACATTTATACTGATGCCATCAGATATCAAGAGAAATGCTGATGGAAAGCAGGCGTGACTGCCGGATGACAGACAGTTACAGTAAAAAAGAAAAGGAGAATCGAGTTATGGCAAAGGAAGTTACCCCGGAACAGATCGAGATGATCGAGGAGATGGTTGCCCGCGCCCATGTGGCAGCGGACGTGATCGCGACATATGATCAGGAGAGAGTTGATAAACTCTGCCAGGCGGTTGCGGCAGCCCTTTATGACATGAAGACATGGGCACAGATGGCGGACGAGGCAGTCGATGAGACAGGTCTTGGAGATAAGGTCACAAAGAGAAACAAGAGAAATAAGATCAAACTGATATTAAGAGACTGCCTGCGTTCCAAGAGCGTCGGTGCCATCGAGGAGATCCCGGAAAAAGGTATCGTGAAATACGCGAAGCCGGTGGGCGTGATCGCGTCCCTCGTTCCGACCACAAACCCGTGTCTGACTCCGGCAGGACAGATCATTTACGCGATCAAGGCGAGAGACGTTATCATCTGCTCCCCGCATCCGCGCGCAAAGGTTGTTACAAACAAGTGCATCGATATCATCCGCGAGACACTTGTTCGTGAAGGCGCACCGGCAGACATTATCCAGGGGATCAAGGAACCGTCCATCAGCCTGACTCAGGAACTGATGAAACGTGCGGACCTCATTATCGCAACCGGTGGACGTCCGATGGTAAAATCCGCATACTCCGCAGGTGTTCCGGCATATGGTTCCGGTGCAGGAAATGCAACTGTCATCATCGATGATACCTGCAATACACCGGAAAGACAGAAGGAAGCTGCCGAAAACACAAGAATCTCTAAGACTTCCGACTTTGGTTCCGGTTGCTCCTGCGACGGCAACCTCCTGATCCACGAGACCGTATATGACGGTTTCGTAAAGGCACTGGAGGCAGAGGGCGCATACCTTGCAAACGAGGAAGAGGCAGAGATGTTAAAGAAGGTCATGTGGGATGAGACAGGCCACAGACTTCCGAATACCGTTGCCATCAGCCCACAGAAGCTGGCTCTTACAGCAGGATTTGAGATCCCGGATGACAGAAAGTTCATCGCGGTAACAGGAGGCGGAATCAATGAGATCGGTAAGGAATTCTTCTTCTCCAGTGAAAAACTTACCACACTGCTTTCCCTCTTCAAGTATGAGGGCGAGTTTGAGAATGCGCTGACCATGATGCAGAAGGTATTCAATGTTGGCGGAAAGGGACATTCCTGCGGCATCTATTCCTTCAGTGATGACCACATCAACCGCCTCGGCATGGCGGCACCGGTTTCCCGTATCATGGTCCGCCAGCCGAACAACCGCGGAAACTCCGGTTCCGCATGGAACGGAATGCCTCCGACTTCCTCCATGGGCTGCGGAACCTGGGGCGGAAACATCGTATCCGAGAATATCTCCTTAAAGCACTACATGAATACCACCTGGGTATCCCGTCCGCTGGCGTATGATATGCCATCTAATGAGGAACTGTTCGGGGAGTATAATAAGGCGGATATCGACGAAGAATTCTAAGAGGATGAGTGCAGCGAAGTGTAGTGCGCTGCGCGATCCGGAAAACGATGCTTGATCAGCCACAATCAGCCATAGTTGACAGGGCAGGGCACGAAGCCATATAATTGCTTCATGTCCTGCTCGTTTTCATATCATCAGCAGTGGGATAGCAAAAAAGATTTACATAATATTAAAGATAAAGAGCCCAACTATGAAAATGAAAAGTAATCAACAGAAGAATGCGGACAGATGAAATCACACACGGAGGAATTACATGATCAACTTTCAGGGAAATGAAGAATATATCGCATCGGATGAACTGATCCGCAGCGTCAATATTGCGGCGGCCTTAAAGAAGCCGCTTTTAGTAAAAGGAGAACCGGGAACCGGAAAGACCATGCTGGCGGAGGCAATTGCAAAGAGTCTTGATATGGAACTGCTTATCTGGAATATTAAGTCCACGACAAGAGCTCAGGATGGCCTCTACGTCTACGACACCGTCCAGCGGCTCTACGACAGCCAGTTCGGGACTGCAGGTGTGGACGATATCGGAAAATACATCCGCATGGGAAAACTCGGTGAGGCGTTTCAGAGAGAAAAACAGGTGGTGCTTTTGATCGACGAGATCGATAAGGCGGATCTGGAGTTCCCGAATGACTTACTCTGGGAGCTTGATCAGATGGAATTCTATATCCCGGAGACCGGAGAGACTGTAAAGGCGAAGGAGCGCCCCATTGTTATTATCACATCAAATGCGGAGAAGGAGCTCCCGGACGCGTTCTTAAGACGCTGCATCTTCCACTATATCGCCTTCCCGGAGAAAGAGGAGATGGCGGAGATCGTGAAGGCACATTTCCCGGAGCTTGAGGAATCGCTGCTTCAGGGTGCGCTGGATGCGTTCTACCGGATCCGTAATCTTCCCGGACTCTCTAAAAAACCCGCGACATCGGAGCTTCTTGACTGGATCATGGCTCTGCGTCTTGGCGGGATCCCGGAGGAGACTTTGACGGAGAAGATTCCGTTTGCGGGAATCCTGTTAAAGAAGACGGAGGATCTCGGAACACTGGAGAAACGATATGTTTACTGATTTTCTGTACCTTCTCCGTGCTTACGGGATGAAGACGGGACTGAATGAGTGGAACAGCCTGATGGAGGCGCTGCAGATGAATTTAAATCACAGCAGTCTGACAGAGTTCTACTACATGGCGCGGACGGTTCTGGTGAAAAAGGAGACGGACTACGATAAATTTGATCAGGCATTTTCGGAATATTTTAAGAATCTTCCGGATTACGGCGGTGTCTCTGATGAACTGTTATCCTGGCTGGACACGGTGATGCCGAAGACGAACCCGGACAGAGAGCGGGCGGATTCCATGTGGGAAAATATGAGCCTTGAGGAGATCGAGGCGCTTATGCGACAGAGGATGCGGGAGCAGACGGAGGCCCACAACGGCGGAAGCAGGTGGATCGGAACAGGCGGGATCACTGCCTTCGGCCACTCCGGCTACGCGCCGAAGGGAATCCGGATCTCCGGCGAAGGACATAACAGGAAAGCATTAAAGATCGCGGCGGCGAGAGAGTACCGGGATTTCCGGGATGACAAGGTTTTGGAGATCCGCCAGTTTCAGATGGCGTTCAGAAAATTGCGGATACTGTCCGGAAAGGATGAGGGACCGAAGACGGAGCTCAATGTGGAAAAAACCATCGAAAAGACCTGCAAAAACGGCGGAAATCTGGAGATCGTCATGGAAAGACCAAGAAAGAACCAGACAAAGCTCCTCCTTCTCATTGACAGCGGTGGTTCCATGTGGCCTTACGCGGACCTTTGCAATAAGCTTTTTCAGGCGGTGAATCAGGCATCAAAGCTCAAGGACTTAAAGGTCTATTATTTCCACAACTGCATCTACGGAGAACTGTTTACAAAACCGGGCTGTATGTGGAGAGACAGGATCTCCACGGACTGGGTCATGTCCAACACGAAGAGAGAGTACAAGGTGATCCTTGTGGGAGATGCCACCATGGGACCGGCGGAGCTCTTATATCGCGGCGGAACCGTGGATTACATGCATCCAAACGATAAGCCGGGAATCCGGTGGCTGGAAGAAATCCGGAAACGGTATCCGGCCAGTGTATGGATGAATCCGCTTCATGAAAAGCTGTGGAACGGGGATTACTATACGTCCAGGACCGTAGAGATGGTAAAACAGGTGTTCCCGATGTATCCGTTGACGGTGAAAGGGCTGGAGGCGGCTGTGAGGGAATTATTAAAAGAAAGTCTGTAACCTGCGGAATGACTGTATCGCTTCTGTGCAGATCGCAGGGAAACGATGACTGTAATATTTAGAAGATAAGAAGTCACTGTGACAGCGGACTGACCGCTGTAGATACAGTGGCTTTTTTTGTGAATTGGCGTAAAATTCATAGATAATCCGGATCCATTCATGTACCTCATAGATAGATTCCCCATTTCTTTGTATCTTTTTCATAAAAACATGTATTTATTTTTGTACAATACGTATAATCCATGAATAATATCGATGATTCAATGAAAACGCGCCATTAGACGTTTGTGCAAAATACAGGTAAAATGTAGCCATAGACAGAGAGAAACATACAAAACATCAAAAGAAACACAGCAAATAGAGAACGATGAAGAGAGGGGATTCATGAATGGAACGAAAGATTTCATTAGCGTATTTGACAGTGCCGGGTATCACCCCGGTCGATGAGATCCGGATGGCGGCGGAGCTTGGATATGATTACACCAGCATCCGCACGATCCCGATGGGACAGCCGGGCGAGCCGCAGATATGTCTGGAAAAAGATCCGGAGCTGTTTAAGAAGATTCGTCAGACCTTAAAGGACTGCGATATGAAGCTTCTTGATATCGAGCTTGTCCGCGTAAGGGAAGACCTGCCGATCGATTACCGCAGAGCTTTTGAATGCGGGGCGGAGCTTGGAGCCACCGAGATCCTTTCCAGTGTCTGGACCGAGAACAAAAACTTTGCAGTTGAAGCTTACGGAAAGATCTGTGAACAGGCAGCAGAGTTCGGAATGAACGTGAACTTCGAGTTTCCGATCGTTTCCGGAGTCAAGACCTTAGAGGATGCAGCAAAGATCCAGGATCAGGTGGGAGCAAAGAACTTAAAGCTTCTGATGGACATGATCTACTGCCACTGGGATCAGGTTACACCGGAGATGATCGAGGCTTACGGAAAAGAGAGATTCGGCCTCATCCACCTCTGTGACTGCCCGAAGATCTGGAAAGCGACAGAGCTTGTAAAAGTGGTCCGTGAAGGACGCGAATACTGTGGACTCGGTGAGGCAAACCTTAAGGCGCTCTTAAAGGCACTTCCGGAAAACCCGTGCTCCATTGAACTGCCGAATAAGAAATACATTGAGCAGTACGGGGCGAAGGGACATGCGGAGAACTGCCTGAAATATGCGAGAAAGTTATTTGCAGAGCTGGATCTTCCGGACCTTTTGCAGACCGCTTGAGATAAACAGAGCAGTAAAAAGGACGAAAAAAAGTTGTGAGAGTTTCAAGATCCGCCCAGAGAGCAGGCGGAACAGAAGAAACACAATCGATATAAATATAGAAAGTGAGGAAATCGAGATGATACCTGATATCAACACAAAAATGATCACACTGATCGGGACACCTCTTGGACAGTCCTTTGCATCGAGAATGCAGAACCGTGGGTATGAAGCTGCTGGTCTCAATATGATCTACTTCTATACAGAGGCAGATAACGAGCACCTGAAGGATATCGTAAACGGCATCCGTTACATGAATTTTGCGGGATTTGCCGTTACAAAGCCAAATAAGGTAAAAGTTCTGGAGTACTTAGATGAGCTTGATCCGCTCTGTGAGAAGATGGGCTCCAGCAACACTGTCGTAAAGACACCGGAAGGAAAGCTCATTGGATATAACACCGATGGTTCCGGTTTCTACCGCTCCCTGATCGAGGAAGGGGAGGTTAAACCTGACCAGTGCGTATTCTTCTGTTTTGGCGGCGGCGGCGCGGGCCGGGCCATGTGTTCCGTTCTCGCTTATCATGGAGCGAGAAAGATCTACATCACGGATAAATTCGAGCAGTGTGCGAAGGAGCTTGTGGATGACATCAATAAAAACTTTGCACCGGTTGCGGAATTTGTACCGTACGGGGATTACTCAAAGATCGCAGCCTGTGATGTCGTGTTAAATGCCAGCGGCATCGGAATGGGAAAGACCATCGGACAGACACCGGTTCCAAAGGAATATCTTGGAAAAGGACAGCTCTGCTTTGATGCCTGCTACAATCCGGCGAGAACTCAGTTCTTAATGGATGCGGAGGAAAAGGGCTGTAAGGTCTTAAACGGTCTTGGAATGAGCCTGTATCAGGGAGCAGCGCAGATTGAACTGTGGACCGGAAAGAAAGCCCCGGTGGAGCGCATGAGGGCAGAGCTGATGGACATTCTGGCCGGAAAATAGCCGGAAACGGGGAAAAGCAGAACAGAATATAAGATGGGAGGAAACAAATGAGCCAAAATCAAAATACGGTACATAAAGAAGCGTATCTGTTGTTATTTTCCACATTCTTTATGTTTTCAACGATCCATGTAACGGGAAAAGTGATTTCCCCCTACATGCCGGCGGCTCTTGTCGTCGGGATCCGATGCCTGATCGCCCTGATCCCATTGGGCTTCATGGCGAGAAAGCATCTGAACGTGAAGGTAGAAAAAGGAGACTGGAAATGGTTCGTGATCATCGGCGGCCTGACTTACTTTGTATCGCCCTTCATGATCCAGGTGGCGATCTCACTTACCGGAGCGTCCATGGCGTCCCTTTTAAACTCGATGACACCGGTGGCGGTTACGATCCTGGCGATCATCCTTTTAGGAGAAAAGCTCACACCACCTAAACTCCTCTGTCTGGTACTTGCCATCATAGGAGCGACCATCATTACGAAAGGTGCCAACACGGAGAGCCAGTTTCTTGGAGTTGCGGCAGCCATCGCATCGGTCCTCTCATCAGCAACCTCATCGGTTCTGATGAGAAGATTAAGTTCCAAATATCCGGCGATCCTGATCACCTTCTATGGAACGGCAGTCAGCCTGATCTTCCATATTCCGATGAGCATCTATACGATCGCCACACAGCCGGTGACCGTTAATGCGATCGTTGTACTCGTTCTGATCTATCTCGGAATCGTGGGCTCCGGTCTGGCACAGTTTACCTGGACGAAGAGCTTATCACTCTTACCGGCAGTGACATGTTCCCTGTTCTACCCATTACAGCCGGTATTCACAACGATCATGGGAGCACTCTTCTTAGGGGAGCATGTCACCGTGTCGTTCCTGATTGGACTTGTTCTCATTTCGCTGGATATCGTGATCAATATTTTCGCGACATCGAAGGAAAAGTAACAGGAGATGCAGGTTGTCAATTCGGATGAAATTTAGGATAATAAAGCCAGAGGTAAATGGATGACCGGAGAAAAAAGACCGGTACAGGGAGCTGAACGGTTGAGAGAGGATCAGGAGGACATCGCATGAATTTACAGTGGTTATATTATTTTGACGCCATCGCCGAATTAGAACATTATACAAGAGCTGCGGAACAGCTCCATGTGAGCCAGTCGAACTTAAGCCATGCCATCAGTGAGCTGGAGGAAGAGCTCGGAGTGGAACTGTTTGAGCGAAAAGGGCGGAACATCCGGCTCACAAAGTACGGTGAACTGTTCCGGCCGTATGTAAAACAGAGTATCACATCCCTCGAGACAGGGGTGAAGACATTAAAGGATTATATTGACCCGAATGCGGGAACCATCGTTCTTGCCGGATTCCAGTCGGTGGCTCAGTTTGCGACGGATCTGATGGTCCGGTACCAGTCTGAGACAAACCGTCTGGGAGTCCAGTTCCAGTACAGCCAGGAGGGCTGGGGGAGTATCTGCGATAAGATCTTTAACGGATCCGCGGATCTGATCCTTGCGACAAAGATCGATGATCCGAGAATTGAGGGAACCCCGATCGGGATCCACAGGCTGGCAGTTCTGGTATATGGAGGCCACAGGCTGGCTGACCTGGAATCCGTAGATTTGAGGGAGCTTGACGGAGAAAAATTTATATCCTTTGACCGAAAGGGTGAACTGATCACGAACCTGTGGAAGATCTTCAATGTTCTCCATGTAAAGCCGAATGTTGTCACAGAGACACCGAATGACCTGATCATCTACGGCCTCGTGGCAGCGGGCAGGGGAGTCGCAGTGGTGCCTTATCCTCTCGGCGGAGCACCTTACGGTACGAAGATCATCCCGATCTCCAATCAGGTTGCAGAACGAAAACTCTATCTTCAGTGGAATAAAGAACGCTATATTCCGCCTGCCGCAGAATACTTCAGAGATTATGTAGTGCGCAGCGGAGATGTATTTAACCAGTACCTGGAAAGACAGGGCATTATGACTTGATACTTAAGGGACCAGGACCGGGAAATCAGCGCAGGTCTGCCTGTAGAAGGATTTCTGAACCTGGACCCGGAAATATCCAATATTAGGAGGAAAAATCAATGAGTAAAAAACTTGTTGCGGATTTAATCGTAAATTATCTCGAAAGAAGAGATGTGAAATATGTATTCGGACTTTGTGGACATACCATCATCGGTATGCTGGATGCATTATCAAGAAGTGAGAAGCTTCACTATGTAAATACCCGTCATGAGGCCATCGCGACAACTGCAGCGGACGGATATGCACGAGTAACGCATAAGGCATCTGTAGCCCTCTGTCATTTAGGACCGGCCCTCACAAATGCCCTCACAGGTGTTGCGAACGCATCGTTAGACTCCATTCCGATGGTCCTCATCGCGGGAGACGTTCCGAGCTACTATTACGGCCGTCATCCGCATCAGGAGGTCCAGATGCATGCGGATGGAGATCAGTACCGTATCATGGAACCGGTGTGCAAGAGATGCTGGAGAGTCGATGACGTGGAAGCACTTCCGCAGATCTTTGACCGTGCGTTCCGCCTTGCTGAATCCGGTCGTCCGGGCCCGGTTCTCATCGATATCCCGATGGATATGTTCTCCAGAGAGATGGACGAGGATCTCTGGGACAGAACCTACAAAGACAGCCATGTGACCATGAAGCCGGGCATCGATCCGCAGGCGGCAAAAGCCATCGCGGGAAAACTCGTAAATGCGAAAGCGCCGGTGCTCCATGCGGGCGGCGGAATCCTCTTATCCCAGGCATCAGACGAGCTGGCTGCCCTTGCTGAGTACCTCGACATTCCGGTATCCCGTACCTTAATGGGACATGGATGCCTTTCCGACAAGCACCCGTTAATGATCGGTCAGACCGGCTTCTGGGGACTGGAATTCACCCACTCCCTCACCTTAAATGCCGACGTGATCTTAGGACTTGGCACAAGATTCGGTGAGGCGGACAGCTCCAGCTGGTATCAGGGCGTTACCTTCGATCCGGATAAGACGACCTTCCTCCAGGTGGATATCGATCCGAATGAGATCGGCAGAAACTATCCGGTAGAGATCGGTGCGGTCGGTGACTTAAAGATCGCTCTGGCCCAGATCTTAGAGGAAGTGAAGAAGATCTGTCCGGAAGGAAAGAAGAATCTGGGGCTTCGCGAGAAAATTGCTGCTGCGAAGGCGGAGTTTAAGAAATCCAACGAGGCGATCTCCAACGACAACCGCTTCCCGATGACACCGCAGAGAATCTTGAAGGACGTCAAGGAGGTATTCCCGGAGGATGCCTATATCTTTACAGACGTAGGCTGGAACAAGAACGGTGTGGCACAGCAGTTTGATATCACCGTACCGGGAACGATTCATCATACCTCCGGTCTTGCGAATATGGGCTTTGGCGCATCCGCAGTCCTTGGCGGAAAGCTTGGTGTTCCGGATAAGATCTGCCTGACACTTACAGGTGACGGCGGATTCGGCGTACAGCCTTCCTGCCTTGCGACAGCCGTTCAGGATGGAATCCCGTGTACATGGGTTGTTATGAACAACTCCGCCTTCGGAACCATCGCCGGTCTTGAGAACGCAAACTATCACCATAAATTCGGCACGGTATTCCACACACCGAACGGAGATTCCTATACACCAAGATGGTCAGCCGTTGCACAGGCTTATGGAATGGAATCCATCTGTGTGCAGTCCGCGGAAGAGTTCAAGGGAGCTCTTGAGAAAGCGCTTCAGGCAAACAAAGAGGGCAGACCGTTCCTCGTAGAGGCACCGATGGAGAACATCGTCGTTCCGACACCGGGATGCTGGAACATCAACGATATCTACAGCCCGAACGAGCTTGTAAAAGAAGGTAAGCTGGTACGGAAAGAGAACGGACGCTACGTTGCTCCGAGCCACTCCAAGTCCCACAATACGAAATAATCGGCAACTGTTGATACCCTCACAGTTACGGTTATGATAAATGTCCAGTTACGCGAAAAATGCGAGGAAGACGGGACAAAAAATTTCATCCTCATAGTTGAGTACCCACCTATAGATAAATAACCCCATTTAAAAAATCTGAGAAAAACTCCCAATCGCCGGATGTGCCATGATCCGGTGAGAGGGAGTTTTTCGTTTACGGAGCAGGGGATCAGGATCAACGTTAAAGAGCTGTCCGGATAGATCTTGAGGGAAATAAGCCAATGAGAAAAGAGTGAGAAGAGAGAGGACGTGTGAAGACATAAAAATACAACCTGCGTCCAGTGGAATAGATACAGGCTGTAAAAATCACCGGATAAGGCCGCGGACTGCTGACCTTACGCCAGAGTCTTTAAGAACGTGCTTAACAGGTTCGCCGGAATCTGCCCTGGCGCAGATGCCTTTCCTACGGTTCCGAAGGTCACGCAGGAGCCGACGAGCTGACCGCAGATACGGCTGATGACGCCGGTGGGGCTCATGGACATGGTGATCACCGGGGTATCACTGTGCTCCTCCTTCATGGTCAACGTTGCATCAAGCAGTGTCAGCACGTCCCGCTCACACTGCGGCATCACCGCGAATTTCACGATATCAGCGCCCAGGGACTGCATCAGGCAGAGATTGCTTATGATGATGTTCTTATCCGGCGTTGCGGTAAAGTCGTGGCGGGAAGCGACGACCTTCACACCGACCCGGTGGGCTGCCGCGACGATTGTTTTCATCGTCTCTTCCCCGCGGGAGAGCTCCACGTCCACGAGGTCAATAAGACCGCTGTCGATCACGGCGAGGATCGTCTTTGTGTAGGTCTCCGTATCAATCTCCATCATTCCGCCTTCCACGCTGGTACGGATCGTGAAGAGCACTGGAATATTCCCTAAAGCATTCCGGAATAAAGTCATTGCCTTGATCCGGATTTCGGGATCTTCCATACCGGTGTAGAAGTCCGCACGCCATTCGATCAGGTCAAACGGAGTATTTCGGATCAGATTTACAGATTTTTTCAGGTCATCAAGATTTGTATCCGTAACCGGAATGCAGATCTTCGGCATTCCGTCTCCCAATTTTACATTTCTTACTTTTACAATTGCTCCCATAAGCGGTTACTCCCCTGTTTCTATATGATTGATGTAATATTCGGTCATGCGTTATATAACGCGTATCTCGCAGAAAGAATGCCGGTGCTTTGCATTCCAAATCGGCAAAGCCTGCGAAGCGTGATCAGCTATGTCCATAGTATAAAGACAGGAGAGAAAAAAGTCAACACTTACACGCGTTAAAGTTTAAAAATTTAAAGCAATATATTAACGGAAACGATCAATTCCTGCCGATCAAGCAAACTCATCGATCAATCGCAAAGGTGTGCAAAGAATTGTTAAAATAATATCATATAGATTTACAGGAAAACTGTCTTATTCCTGCATTTCACACATCAATTTTTACCATTCATACACGATTTTGTGCAGTTTGCACGAACCCCATTGTATCAGAGTTACGTTTACGTTAAAATTTAGACATGAAATGTGAAATATTTATAAAGAATATGAAGCATTTGAAAAGTGGGTATGTAATGATCCGGGTGGGACCGGATCGTTACGGGTAAACAAAAAGAAGGAGAGGTAAACAGTATGAGATTAGTGAAAAGAATCACAGCAGCAGCTATGGCACTTACAATGACAGTAGCTCTTGCAGGATGCGGCAGCAGCTCCGGCAGTACATCTACAACAGCAGCAGCTGACACAACAGCGGCAGCCGTAACTGAGAAAGCGGCGGATGGTTCCAGCGCAGAGGCAGGCAGCACGTCCGTGAGCATTGACAGGGCGAAAGAGTTTGTCACAGTCGCAACCGGTCCTACGAGTGGTATCTACTACCCGATCGGCGGCGCATTTGCAACCGCATTAGGAAATGCAGGATATAAGACATCCGCACAGGCAACCGGCGCTTCCGTTGAGAACATCAACCTGATCTTAAACGGTGAGGCAGAGCTTGCGATCGCAATGCAGGACTCCGTCGTACAGGCTTATGAGGGCTTTGGTGCGTTTGAGAAGGCAGAGCCGGATCTGAGAGCCATGATGAGACTCTGGCCGAACTACGTACAGCTCGTAACCGTAGCAAGCACAGGCATCAAGAGCGTTGAGGACTTAAAGGGCAAGAGAGTCGGTATCGGTGCTCCGAACTCCGGCGTTGAGTTAAATGCGAGAATGATCTACGAAGCATACGGCATGACATATGAGGATAGTGATGTTGACTACTTATCCTACGGTGAAGCGATCGACCAGATGAAAAACGGTCAGTGCGACGCGGCATTCGTTACCTCCGGTCTTCCGAACGCAACCGTCAGCGAGCTGGCATTCAGCTACGATATGGTGATCGTTCCGATCGACGGCGAAGGCAGAGATAACCTGATCGAGAAATATCCGTTCTTCTCCGCAAGTACGATCCCGGCCAATACATACAACAACAAAGAGGACGTGGAGAGCGTATTCGTTTACAATATCATGCTTGTAAATAAGGACGTATCCGATGACATGGTCTACGATATGCTTGACTGTATCTTCTCCGACGATGGAATCGCTACCATCAAGGCATCCCACAACACAGCAGACAAGAACATCGATGTTTCCTTCGGTGTTGACGATGTAAAGATCCCGCTTCATGACGGTGCTGCGAAGTGGTGGCAGGATCACGGTTATGAGACTCCTGAGAACTAAATTAAAAATTCTGATTCCGGTTCTTCTGGTAATCACAGCAATCTCTGCTGCCGTGTTCGCACGGCAGCAGAAAAAAATTCTGGTGATCGAAGAGCTTGAGACCGGAAACGTATACCGGGAGATCCCGGTAAAGACCGGTGACGAGCTTTCCTTCCAGTGGGAACATTCCTTTGAGCATATTCCGTGGTACGAGTATTACGAGATACAGAAAGACGGAAGCTTCATCCTCCACACTATCGCGGTCGCGGGCTTCGGTGCCGGGATCCCGGCGGAGATGGACTGCAAATACCGCTACGAAGACGGACTCGTCTACATGGATGAGATCGAAAGCGTCTTTCCGCAGTTCAACTGGATCAATTCCCAGACAGCCCTGAAGAACATCAAGGTGAATGGCGAGCTCCTGATTCAGGGCTCTGACATGCCGCATCACGTAAAAATGGTGCTGAGGATCCGGAATGGTTTTGAAAAATAAGAAAAGGAAACTGCTGAAGAAACATCGACAACAACTCTGACAACGAAGGGAAGGGAAATCTGTATGAGCGAAAAAGAGAAAAACATCGTCCCCAGTACAGCGGAAGCAGAGATGAGCGAGGAAGAAAAACAGAAACTCCTCGAGCAGTTTGATAAAGAGAGCAAGACGAGAAAGTTCGGGTCCCCGGTATTAAAGAAAGCTTACCGGGTATTCGCGATCATCGTTACCTTATATCATCTGGTTTTCGCATCCGGTCTTTACATGCCGGAAACATTAAAGCATCGTTCCATCCATGTCGGCATGATCCTGATTCTTGCCTTCATGCTTTATCCGGCTACGAAAAAAGCGAGCCGCAAAGTGATCGCGTGGTATGATTATGTATTTATTGCATTGTCAGCCGCAGTTCCGATCTATATGTGCGTAGATTATGTAAACATCATCAACCGTGCCGGAAAGCCGGACATGATGGATGTCGTGATCGGTACCCTCTTAACCCTGGTCGTTCTGGAGGCAACGAGACGTGTCTGCGGCATGGCTCTCCCGATCATCTCCATTATCTTTATGATCTACAGCTTAATGGGCACGAAGCAGGGACTCATCCCGATCGATGTCCCGGGCATCTTCCTCCACAGAGGATATACATGGCAGAAGTTAATGAGCCATTTCTTCTCGAACACGGAAGGTATTTACGGATCGTCAGTCAACGTCGCGTCCACCTACATCTTCCTCTTCATTGCCTTCGGTGAAGTCATGAACAAGTGTGGCATGGGTCAGTTCTTCAACGACTTCGCGAACGCCATCGCGGGCGGCACAAAGGGCGGCCCGGCAAAGGTAGCGGTTGTTGCTTCCGGTCTTCTCGGAATGATCAACGGTGCAGCCGTAGCCGTCGTTGTTACGACCGGTTCCTTTACGATCCCGCTTATGAAAAAATCCGGCTATGACGACGAGTTCGCAGGTGCCGTTGTTGCGACCGGTTCTGTCGGCGGACAGTTGATGCCGCCGGTTATGGGTGCTGCCGCATTCATCATGGCAGATACTCTTGGCATGAAGTACAACGAACTTCTTTTATCCGCGATCATCCCGGCAGTCATCTACTACATGGGCATCCTGTTCCAGATCCAGATGAGGGCTGAGAAGATGGGAATGCAGGGAACCCCGAAGGATCAGCTTCCGAAGATGTCCCAGGTCATGAAGGAGTACGGTCATCTGGCACTCCCGATCATCTTCCTCGTTTACATGCTGTTCTTCTCCGGAAAGACGGTTATCATGGCTGCGTTCTATACGATCGTATTCACGATCATCGTGGCGCAGTGCAGAAAGAATACGAGAATGACCTTCCAGGATATTCTTGATGCGATGGTAGCGAGCGCGAAGTCTACCGTATCCGTAGCGATCGCCTGCGCCTGCGTTGGTATCATCGTTGGTTCCTGCTCGATCACAGGTTTCGCCCTGAATATGGCAAATACCATCATCAGCATCGGCGGAAAGAGCCTGATGTTCACACTGGTATTCACAATGATCACCTGCATGATCTTAGGTATGGGGCTTCCGAGTATCCCGTCCTATATCATTACATCCACGATCGCAGCTCCGGCTCTGGTACAGCTTGGTATTCCGGCCCTGGTTGCCCACATGTTCTGTTTCTACTTCGCAATGTTCGCAAACCTGACACCGCCGGTTGCCCTTGCAGCTTTTGCGGCAGCAGGTATCGCAGGCGGAAGTCCGATGAAGACAGGATGGGCATCCGTAAAGCTTGCGCTTGCAGGATTCATTCTTCCGTACATGTTTGTATACAATACAGACCTTCTGTTGCTTGATACTCCGCTTGCAAAAGCGATTCAGGTTGCAGTAACTGCTGCAGTTGGTGTATTCTTAATCAGTACAGCAGTCGAAGGTTTCCTGTTCACAAAGGTCAACATCGTATTGAGAATTGCCAGCCTCATTGGCGCTTATCTCCTGATCGACAGCGGTCTTGTGACAGATATCGCAGGTATCGTGATCTGCGCAGTTGTATTCGTATTCCAGAAAGCAGCTGCAAAGAAGAGTGCACCGGCGGCAGCGTAGACCTTCATAAATAACCAGTGAATGCACAGGGACTGCTGCAGAAAGAAAAACTGCGGCGGTCCCTGCTTTTCTATATGTGTCCGTTAAAACATACCGGGTCAGGCGTCAGATATTTGTGCTCCATGCTGCGCGCAGATGGAAGCGCAGACGTTTCGAAATGGAGGTTTTGCGCAGATTGCGATAACCACTGCGGCCAGATATAGAAAAACAGGGATCGTCAGAGACAGGAGGAAACAACATGCTGCTTGATGTTATTTACAGTATCTGCTTTAACATCTGCCTATTGGTAGTGCTCGCCTTCATGATGACGAAGATGGACTTTGTCCAGAGACTTCTCTTAAATGAAGAGGGCGGAAGTGAGGAAGGAAGAGGAGAGAGTGTCTGGCAGAGGCTCTGGGAAAAGGTGCTTCTCGGCGTGATCTTCGGCGTCTTCTGCATCATCTCTGATTACATCGGGATCCAGGTGACAGGAGCGCTGCCGAATGCCCGGGTGATCGGTGTTCTGTCCGCCGGATTTCTTGGCGGGCCTGTCTCGGGCTTTATCACGACAGTGATCGCGGCGGCCCATCGGTATCTGATCTTTCCAGAAAGGATCTCCACGGTAGCCTGTGTGCTCTCCGCGATCATCCACGGGATCATCGGTTCCTTTATCGGCTGGAAGAAGAAGGAAAACCGCCAGTACTCGAATACATTTCTGCTCGGAGTCACATTCATTTCCGAGATGATCCATATTGTTCTGATCCTGCTGCTCACCCGACCGTTTGATGCGGCCGTTGAGATCGTAAAGATCGTGATTGTTCCGATGGTGATCATCAATTCTGTCGGCATGGTGATCTTCTTTAATGTTTTTAAATCGATCTTCAACACGGAGGACTTGAAGGTTGCGTCCAAAGTCTCCCTCGCCATGAGAACCGCCGAGCGGTGTACCCCGTATCTTGGCTCTGTGGAGAATGACCGGAAGACGGCGGGAAAGATCATCGACATTATTATGGAAGAGTACCACTGTCAGGGTGCGGCACTGATCGATGATATGAAATTTCTGGCAAGGAGCGGGGCATTTTCCAGTATCGTTCTCACAGAGAACAATTATCCGAGACTTTTATCCGCGACAAAGACCTTCAAGACGACGAGGATCAGCCGCGTGCCTTTACCGGAGGATGGATTTTATCCTCTTTATAAGGAGAATGTGATCATTTCTGCACCGATTCTCCTGGATGAGGGAAAGGTTCTGGCGCTTGTGATGCTGGTGAAGAAAAATGCCTATTCCTACCGTGCGGATATTGAATTTGTCACGGGACTCGCAAACCACTTCGCGATGCAGATCAAGCTTTCGGAGATGGAGAAACAGAAGGAAGAGCTGAGAAAAGCGGAGCTTCGGACCCTGCAGTCCCAGATCAATCCGCACTTCCTGTTCAATTCTTTAAATACGATCTCCTATTTCTGCCGGGAAAAGCCGGAGAAGGCGAGGGAGCTCTTACTGGCACTGAGTTCCTATTTCCGCAGCATGCTGGAGGATACCGATTATATGGTAACTCTTGACACGGAACTTGAGCATGTAAAAGCCTATACGATGCTTGAGGAGGCGCGGTTTGAAAAACGTCTCTCGATCGAGATCAATGCGGATCCGGAGGCGCTGCGAAGCTGCGTGCCGAACCTGATCTTACAGCCCATCGTGGAGAATGCGGTCCATCACGGGGCAATGCAGAGGGAAAAAGGAGTCGGAAAGGTCATCGTAAACGTGAAACGGGAGGAACGATCCACGAGGATCGATGTGATCGACAACGGACCGGGAATGGACTACCGGATCGTCCAGAGCCTGTACGGCGGGGAAAAAGTGGAACACACAGGAATCGGAATGATGAACGTGCAGCAGAGACTGATCTCCTTATACGGAAAGTCCTACGGGCTTCAGATCGTGACAAGTGAAGAAGGGACGGACGTGCGGATGAATATTCCGGACAGCGCGGCTGGAAGCGCACAGCAGGAGAAAACGATCGGCTGACGATCTTCCGGAAGAGCAGATGACAACAGCCTGCTGTTTGGAACAGCGGAGTTTTTGACAGAACATGGGAGGCATGAGGTATGAGAATAGCAGTAGTTGACGATGAGCGTCCGGCAAGAAGCGAACTTAAATATCTGGTGGAGCAGTGTGAGCCGGATGCGGAGATCGCGGAGGCCGACGGGAGCGAAGAATTTCTTGCAATGCTGGAGAATGAGACCTTTGATGTGTGTTTTGTGGATATCAATCTGGGCGGCATGAACGGCACTACGCTGGCATCCATGATAAAGAGAAAGCAGCCGGACACGCTGATCATCTTTGCCACTGCGTTCCAGGAATACGCGGTAAAGGCCTTTGAGATCGGGGCGGTAGATTATCTCTTAAAACCCTTTGACTATGAACGCGTCAAACGGGCGATGGAGCGGATCCATGAACACATAAAGGAAAAGGCCGCCGGTCCCGGATATGAAATCGGAAAGATCATGGTGAACACGGGCTCCAGCTTTCAGGTCGTTGATGTGGCAGATATCGTATTCATTGAGACGGAAAAGCGTTCCTGCAAGATCCATATGAAGGACGGATCCTTCTATCTGCAGAACGAGTCACTGAACAATTATGAGACTCACCTGAAAAAGAGCCGGTTCTTCCGGATTCACAAGAGCTATCTGATCAATCTGGATTATGTGAAGGAGATGCAGGTGAGCTACAATAATGGATATTGTGTGAAGATGAAGTATTATGATGCTGAGGCATTGCCCATCGGTCGGACCCAGGTGAAGGAATTTAGACAGATTTTTGAAAAATAGGAATAATTAGAATAACAAAGAAAATATTGAAAAATAAAGATCCCGCCAAAAGCCAGAACGTACAGATATTGTACAGAGGAAGGTTTCGGCGGGATCTTTAAATATCACAAAAAATTCACATACCTCCCTTGACATTGAAAATTAGATATGTTACATTACAAATAGAACAGCGAGGTGGTGAATATGTCATCGACAAAGAGAGATTATTATGATGTGCTGGGCATCTCGAGAGATGCGGATGCTGCGGCAATTAAACGTGCATATAGAAAATTGGCAAAGAAGTATCATCCGGACTCCAATCCTGGCGATAAGACGGCGGAGCAGATGTTTAAGGATGTAAATGAGGCTTACGACGTTTTGAGTGATCCGAAGAAGAAGAAACTCTACGACCAGTTTGGACATGCTGCTTTTGATGAGACGGCAGGTTACGGACAGGGCGCTGGAGCAGGTGCCGGTGGTTTTGGCGGATTCGGCGGCTTCGGAAACGGTGCCGGCGGAGCATACCGGTCCGGATCCTTCCGTTCCGGAGATGGAACGTATCATGAATTCCATTTTGAGGGCGGTGACGGGGATGATATCTTCGGTGATTTGTTTGGAAATATGTTTGGCGGCAAAGGAAGAACTGGCAGCGCTGGATTTGGCGGTTCCGGCTTCCATGGCTTTGGCGGTGGAAATGGATTTTCCGGTTCAGGATTTTCTGACCGCGGCAACGACTTAAATGCGGAGGTTCAGATAACCTTCGATGAGGCCGTTCATGGCTGCGAAAAGACTATCACGATCCAGAATCCGAACCAGCCGGGCAGCAGGCCGCAGACGTTGAAGGTTAAGATCCCGGCAGGTATCGAGACCGGAAAGAGCATCCGGCTTGCAGGCAAAGGAATGCCGGGAACCGGCGGTGGTGCCGCAGGTGATCTGCTTCTCAAGATCACAGTCGGTGAAAAGGCGGGCTGGACGAGAAAAGGCATGGACGTCTACAGCGATGTGGAAGTTCCGTTCACCACGGCCGTCTTCGGCGGTGAGACTCTGGTCCACACGTTATATGGAGATGTGGTCTGCAAGATCAAAGCCGGAACCCACTCCGGCACAAAGATCCGTCTCCGCGGCAAAGGTATCGTTTCCTTAAAAGACCCGTCACTCCACGGCGACCAGTACGCCGTCGTAAGGATTCAGGTTCCAGATGACTTAAGTCCGGAGGCAAAGCAGAAGCTTAAGGAGTTTGAGGAGATCTGCAGGCGGGATGGAAGATTCCATGCGGCATAAATAAAGAAAAATTAAAGAGAGATCCGGGATTTCATCATGTGATGGTTTCCCGGATCTTTTTGATGAATATGGATAATTATTTCCCAAAAGAAGCAATGTATTCTCTCGCAGTGATCTGATCCAGATCAAAATTTTTACATATTTGTTCCAGAATAGTATTATCGCTTAAATGGAATTCTCTTCCCATGCGAATCATTGCTAAAGAAAAAAGAGCAGGACTCCCAAAATGGAATCCTGCTCTGATACAATTCACACGGTTAATTATTTGATCACATGGATCCAGCCTTCCGGTGCCTCGATGTGGCCCATCTGGATGCCTGTTAATGTGTCGTAGAGTTTCTGGATCACCGGACCCATCTTCTCCATTCCGCTCGGGAAGCAGATCTCGTTGCCGTGGTCTACGATCTTGCCGACCGGGGAGATAACAGCTGCGGTACCGCAGAGACCGCACTCAGCGAAATCTTTTACTTCTGTAAACGGAACCGGACGCTCCTCTGTCTTTAAACCGAGGTAATGCTCAGCAACGTAGAGGATGGAGCGGCGTGTGATGGACGGAAGGATAGAGTCGGACTTCGGTGTTACGACTGTGCCGTCTTTTGTAACGAAGATGAAGTTTGCTCCGCCTGTCTCCTCAACATATGTTCTTGTAGCAGCGTCGAGATACATGTTCTCATCATAGCCCTGTTTGTGAGCATCAACGATGGCATGTAAGCTCATTGCGTAGTTTAAGCCGGCCTTTACGTGGCCTGTTCCGTGAGGTGCTGCGCGGTCGAAGTCTGTGACACGGATTGTGATCGGCTTAGCGCCGCCCTTGAAGTACGGGCCGACCGGTGTACAGAACGCGCGGAACTGGTACTCGGTTGCCGGTTTCACACCGATAACCGGGTTTGTACCGAACATATACGGACGGATGTAAAGAGTTGCGCCGGAACCATACGGAGGAACGAAATCAGCGTTTGCTGCAACCAGCTTTGTGATCGCGTCAATGAAGCGCTCCTTCGGGAACTGCGGCATTTCAAGTCTTGCTGCGGAGTTCATCATACGCTCAGCGTTTAAGTCCGGGCGGAAGGTTACGATGTGACCGTCCTCCGTTGTGTATGCCTTTAAGCCCTCGAAGCAGGTCTGCGCATACTGGAATACGCATGCACACTCGTTTAAGGTGATCATATCATCAGTTGTAAGAGTCCCCTCATCCCAGGAACCATCTTTGAAGTTGGATACATATCTGTAATCAGTTTTGATGTAACCGAATCCGATATTGGACCAGTCGATCTCTTTCTTTGCCATTGGAAATTCCTCCATTCTGCCGTCAGACCGGCATTGTATTTTTTGCCGCCGGGGTCAGGCGGTAATGTCTTTTTACTGCGGTACTGTTTCGATGCAATGTACAGTTACCGTGTTTTCTATTATAAGTATTTAAGATTTATCCTGCAAGTTCTTTATGGCAAAAAGATGAAAAAAATATGGGAAAATGGGAGAAATAATGCTACAATATAACCTTAAGGAATAAAGAATATTCCGCAGATTTATTCAGCATACCCGCAGAGGCCAGACGCCTGCCATAAGAGTGAGTGACGGAGATGGAACCGGGTGGATATGTGGCCGGAAGTTTTCGGGGCGGACAGCCGGATACCGGCGATATGCGGAAAAGAAAAAAGCTGGGGAAAGGCAGAAATAACAATGGAACAAAAGAAAAACAGACTGCACTACGCCTGGTTCATCCTTGCGGGCTGCTGCATCCTGCAGGGGGCGACTCTGGGACTCATCAACAACTGTGCCGGTGTCTTTTACTCCCCGATCTGCAAAGAGCTGGGATTTGAGCTGGGAAAACTTACGATGTACCGGATGCTCTACTGCATCAGTTCTGCTTTGGCGCTGCCATTTGTGGCGACAAGCTTTCGGAAACATGATGTGCGGATCGTGATCAGCATTGCAGCTGTCATATACGGAGGCTGCGCGGCCCTCATGGGTACCTTCCATGAACTGTGGCAGTGGCATTTGACAGGCATCATTCAGGGAATTGCCTCGTCCTTCGTCTGCATGATCCCGGCGCCGATCATTCTTGGAAACTGGTTTAAGAAAAAGACCGGAACGGCGGTGGGAATCTCCGCGGCGTTCTCCGGTCTCGTCGGCATGATCGGCAGCAGCTTTCTTGGAATGGCGATCCCGGCATTCGGATGGAGGGTGAGCTATGTGGCGGTTGGAATCGTCAGTATCGCGCTGGTCCTCCCGATCTCCCTGTTCGTTCTCCGCTGCAAGCCGGAAGAGATGGGACTTCTGCCTTACGGGGCAAAGGATGTGGAGCGAAGGGCTGTATCAGACGCATCAGCGCCCGCATCCGGGGAAAACGGGATTACGTTAAAAGAATTGCTGCGTCAGCCGGAATTTTATATTGCCGTGGGTGCATACTGGACCAGTGTGTCATGCGCGTACCTGAATTCCTTCCTGACGCCCTGTGGGATCGCAGCCGGCCTTACGCTGCAGGCAGCGGCCATGATGACGAGCATCTCCCTTCTCGGAAACATGTCCAGCAAACTGATCCTCGGAAAGGTCAGTGACAGCCTTGGAATCATAAAGACCTTCGAATTTTCCATTGCGCTGGCGTTCTTTGGTCATGTGCTGCTGTTCATAGGTTCCCCGAAGACTGTGATGGCAGGTTCCCTGTTCTTCGGCGTGACATTGCCGCTTTCCTCGGTCATGATGCCGTTATTCTGCAGGATCTTCTGGAAGGGCGAGACATACAGCACGGCGTACGCTTACTCCACTATGGTGGGAACGCTTCTTGGCGCCCCGTTCAACATGTGGTTTGGAACATTCTATGACATAACAGGGGATTACAGGCTGACTATCGGGGTGAGCGCTGCGATGCTTGTTATGTTAACCTTCCTCATTATGCTTGAGGGAACTCGTCTGAAACGGATGAAGTCTGAAACGTCTCCTTCGCAAGCTCGATAAAGGCGTCCATTTCACCGGTGTGCCATTTGTCTTTGTGATAGAGGACCTGACGGTAGAGCTCCATGTGGAAATCCTTTACCGGCAGGATCGAGAGGATACCGGATTCCACTTCATGCCTTACGGCAAACTCCGGGAGAAATGAGATCCCGGCGTTCTGTTTTAACATATTGATAATGAATTCTGTGTTTCCGATTTCCAGGAAAGGCTTGATCTCCTTTCCGAGAGATGCCAGATACCGGTCAAGAACGAACCGGTAGCTGGCATTTTTTTCGGTCAGGAGGAACGGGTGGCTGATGACCGAGGCAAGGTCTGTGGAATCGTTTTTTGCCAGCGTGTGGACGGAGGAAGAGACAAAGGAGATATTTTCCGGCGCTTCCAGAACTTTTATAAAACGCTTGTCGTCAATGGGCTGGTCGAGGAGATAGACCAGATCGATAGAGTTCTTGTTCATACGGTCCAAAAGAACATCCGGGGAGTCCAGAACGATGCTCACGGAGACGTTCGGGTAAAGCTGATGGAATTTCTTTAAAAGATCCGGAAAGATGGATTCACAGATGGATTCAATGGTTCCGATGGTGAGGTCACCGGAGAGCTCTGTGGAGGCGGAAACAGCTTTTTTCGCGTCGGCGACGGTGCCAAGGATCGTCACGGCATAGCGGTAAAAGATTTCCCCGTGATGAGTCAGGACCGTCTTTTTTCCGAGGCGGTCAAAGAGATGGATGCCGAGTTCCTCCTCTAACTGCTTGATCTGGACCGTGACGGCGGCCTGGGAATAGCCTAACGCCTCGGCGGCTTTTGAAAAACTTTGCTTTTGCGCGATCTGTAGAAACGTGCGGATCTCTCGAAGTTCCATGGCGGATTCCTTTCTTCTCTATAAAAATTTATAAACGATCTGTTTAAAACGTTCAATTTTACTTTTAGTACTTCTTATGATACGCTAAGAATATAGAAATTGCAAGAAAATAGCAGGATAGAATGCGAATTTTCAGGATGTGAGACTCGGAGTCATGAATGGCGGGCGGAAAAAGTGATCCGATCGGCAGAAAAGAACGGAGAAAGGACGGATACAATGGAGAAAAGCGATATCAGATATCAGGCATATGTGAGTATTCTGGAAGAGGAGCTGAAGCCGGCGATGGGATGTACGGAGCCGATCGCCATCGCTTACTGCGCGGCAGTCGCGAGAGAAGTGCTCGGCGGACTCCCGGAGAAGGTGAAGGTAGGAGCCAGCGGCAGCATGATCAAGAACGTAAAATCCGTGATCGTCCCGAATACGGATCATTTAAAGGGAATTCCGGCGGCGGCGGCGGCAGGAATCGTTGCAGGTGATCCGAAAAAGGAACTTGAGGTCATAGCGTCTGTTACAAAAGAGCAGATCGCGGCGATGAAGGAATTCCTTCAGACGACCCCGGTGGAAGTGGAACATATTGATAACGGCATCACCTTTGATATTATTGTGACACTGACACTCGGAACAGATACCAGCATGGTCCGCATCGCAAATTATCACACGAATGTGGTACATATTGAAAAGAACGGAGAGGTTCTCAAGGATATTCCGGTGAATGGTGAGGAGGAGGAAGGTCTTACGGACCGCTCACTGCTCGATATGGAGCATATCTGGGACTTTATCCACACAGTGGATGTGAATGATATCAGAGAGGTTCTGGAGCGCCAGAAAACCTACAATATGGCGATCGCCAGAGAGGGAATGCGTGGGAAGTATGGATCCAACATCGGCGCACTTCTTCTTGATATGAATGGAAATGATGTCCGTACACGGGCGAGAGCCATGGCGGCAGCCGGATCCGACGCACGAATGAACGGATGTGAGCTTCCGGTTATCATCAACTCCGGCAGCGGAAACCAGGGAATCACGGCTTCTGTTCCGGTCATCGTATACGCAACGGAGCTGGGAGTCGATGAGGATACCATGTACCGGGCGATGGCACTCTCAGATCTCACGACGATCCACCAGAAGACGCCCATCGGAAGACTATCCGCTTACTGCGGCGCAGTCAGCGCGGGCGCGGGTTCCGGAGCAGGGATCGCGTATCTCTCCGGAGCGTCCTATGATGAGGTGGTCCACACCGTGATCAATGCGGTCGCCATTATTTCCGGTATGGTCTGTGACGGCGCGAAAGCGTCCTGCGCGGCAAAGATCGCTGAGGCGGTGGACGCGGGGATCATCGGCTACTATATGGCAAAGCGTGGTCAGAACTTTGATGACGGAGACGGAATCGTGACGGCCGGGATCGAGGCGACGATCCGTAACGTGGGACGTCTCGCAAAAGAGGGAATGAAGGAGACGAATGATGAGATCATCAGCATTATGATCGGGAGCTGAGGTCTGGAAGCTTGTGTGAATTAAGATATGAAAGTATGGTTTCGGAGTGTTGTCCAGGTGACGGCACTCCGCTTTTGATGTATAAGGTTTTTTCTGTGAGAAATAACCTTAGTTTGATAAAGAATAACAAAGAAGTGGAAAGATATAGCGAAAAATGATACATTATATACAAGAAAAGCCGCGGGAATGTGCGGCTTTTAGAAATTCTTTTCAGCAGCGATGCGCAGGAAGAGAGATAAAAAAATGAGGGAGGGAAGAACATGAGCTATGATATCAATCTGAAACATCTGGAATACTTCATCAAGGTGGCGAGACTTGGTTCCATCAACAAGGCGGCCCAGATGCTCTATGTTTCCCAATCCCATCTTGGAAAGATCATTCATGATCTGGAGGAGACCGTTGGAGCGCCGCTCTTAAACAGGAGCCGTCAGGGCGTGACGCTGACTCCCGAGGGAAATGAGTTTTTGGAGCGGTCGGTGCGGATTTTAAAGGAAATGGAAGGAATGCATCTGCGGCCATTAAAGGAGATGGAGAAGACAGAGCCCCTGGCGGTGTCCATGACAAAGTTCTCCCATGTGATGGAGAGCTTTATCACTATCGTGCGACGGTACCAGGATCAGCCGGAATTCACCCACCGCCTGTATGAGGGGCAGTTGGAGGACGTCGTCGAGGATGTGGTCTCCGGGCGGGCCGACATCGGAATTTTCCATTTCGACAGCCAGAGACATGAGGAGATCCAGGTGATGGCGGCGGCAAAAGGTCTTACATATCGGTTCCTCTCCTATGTGGAACCGCAGATCGTGATCTCAAAGGATCATCCGCTCGTCCGGGAGAAGAAGCCGATGACGAGGGAGAATCTTGCGAATTACGGATTTATCCGCTATATGGGGCTGTATGACGATATTCTCTCCAATATCCTCGGACCAAATGAGGATGGGGGAAGTACGGGAAAGAAGAAGGAGATTTATGTGACAGGGCGTGCGACGCTCATGAACCTAATCTCACAGACGGATTTTTACAGCATCGGAATCCATGACTTCGACAAGCAGCTGTCGGATTTCCGGGCAGTTTCCGTGCCGATTCCGGGGTGCGAGGTGAAGCTGGAATTCGGGTATGTGACACTTGCGGATGTGCCGATCTCCGGGATTGGGGAAGAGTTTTTGAAGGAAGTAAGAGAGCGGCTTGAGAGGGGACAGGACGTTTAAAATATGAGAAAATGCACGGAAAATGTGCTGATAAGAGTTTCCTGCAAAGTATGGAAAGTGCGGCAGCAGGAGTGGAAGGTCATAGAGGAAAGGAGTAAACAAAAGTTATGTTTCAGGATCTGATCAATGAGGCACTGGAAACGGGACGCCCATACATTAAAGAGGGAGAGGTTGCGACCTATATTCCGGAGCTTGGAAGGGCGGACAAGAATAAGCTGGGAATCAGCATCTTCTGCCGGGATGGAAGCCGGTTCTCCTGCGGGGACACGAAGGACCGGTTCAGCATCCAGAGTATTTCGAAGGTTATCAGCCTTGCGGTAGCCCTTGAGGTCTGCGGGTTTGACATGGTGTTTGAAAATGTGGGGATGGAGCCGTCGGGGGACGCCTTCAACTCCCTGATCAAGCTTGAGGGATCTAACAGCCATCCATACAATCCGATGATCAACTCCGGTGCCATCGCGGTGGCGAGCTTTATCGAGCCGAAGGTATCGTTTGGGGAGATGCTGGAGCTTGCGAGGTGTTTCTGTCAGGATGACGGGATCGTTCTGGATGAGAAGGTCTACCGCTCGGAGATGTCGACGGTGGCGAGAAACCGCGCCATCGCCTACCTTTTAGAGAGCAAGGGTGTGATCAATGGAAATGTGGAGGAAGCGCTGGATTTCTATGTGAAAATGTGCTCGCTGAGCGTGACGGCGGAAAGCCTTGCGGGATTGGGACTTCTGCTTGCAAACGATGGAGTGGATCCGTCCGGAAAGCGGCTGTTGAATTCTGACACGGTGAGAGTCGTGAAAACGATCATGCTGACCTGCGGCATGTATGACGGGTCCGGGGAATTTGCGGTCCGCGTGGGAATTCCGTCGAAGAGCGGTGTCGGTGGCGGACTGCTGTCTGTTGTTGACGGGAAGATGGGAATCGGAATCTATGGTCCGTCCCTGGACGCAAAGGGAAACAGCATTGCTGGGAGAAAAATCCTGCAGTTCCTTTCCTCACAGATGAAATTGCATATTTTTGCGAAGAAAGACTGAGCAGTTTTTTGATGAAGGGTAACTGTTCATCAGGTTACGATGAAAGTATGAAAGTGGTACGGGACCCAGGGGAAAATGGGCGGACGGAAACTTTCTTCTTTAGAGAAAAATTAGGAAGGGGAGGTATTAAGAGAGAAAATCAGGCAGAAGTTTGGGCTGATGATCACACAAAGATGTAGGTTGTCGCAAGCGACCGCGCTCGGCACGAGAATGTGTCGAGGCACATTCTTCTTCGGGGATAATGAAATGTGCGGTCCTGGCAAAATTTTCTGAAAAAATGATTGTAAATACGGATAACTTACAGTAAAATTTTGGGGTAACAAAAAAGAAAAAAGAGGGGTAACAACACATGTACGATTTGTATGGGGCACTGATCGGGAATCTCAGTAATTATCTTTACACATACATCCTGATCATTTTACTTGTTGCAGGCGGAATTTACTTTACGGTCCGCACAAAGTTTGTTCAGTTCCGCTATTTAAAGGAATCCTTGCGGGTCGTTCTCGCACCGAGTGAGGATGACAAGGCGATCTCGTCTTTTCAGGCACTTATGGTTTCGACGGCATCCCGTGTGGGAACCGGAAATATCGCAGGCGTATCTACTGCGATTTGTCTCGGCGGACTCGGATCATTATTCTGGATGTGGCTTACAGCGCTTCTGGGAATGTCCACTGCTTTCGTGGAGGGAACTCTGGCTCAGATCTACAAACGCCGTTCCGATGACGGCGGATGCTATGGCGGCCCGTCCTACTATATCGATCAGGCGATCGGAAAGCACTGGCTTGGGATCCTGTTCGCAGTATTTATGATCCTGACCTACATGGTTGGCTTTAATCTGGTTGCGTCCTTTAACATTGCGGATGCGCTCCGGGTAGTTCCGGGATATGCGGAGCATGAGAATCTTGCAAAGTGGATCATCGGCGCTGTGCTTGCGGTCCTGTTCTTTGTCTGCATCAGCGGCGGCGGAAAGCAGATCGCGGGGATTACAGAGAAGGTTGTTCCATTTATGGGATTCTTCTACATTGCGGTTGCAATGTTCGTGATCGTGACCCATATCACACTTCTCCCAGGAGTGTTCGCAGAGATCTTCCGCAACGCGTTTGATGTGAAAGCAATTTTCGGCGGATTTACGGGGTCTGCGGTCATGCTTGGTATCAAGAGAGGTCTTTTCTCTAACGAAGCCGGTGTTGGTGCAGCTGCGTGTGCGGCTGGTTCCGCGGGTGTTTCCCATCCGGTAAAGCAGGGACTTGTTCAGGTGCTTTCTGTATTCCTTGATACCTGTATGATCTGTACAGCGACTGCGATGCTGCTGCTCTGCTCTGGTGTGGAGCCGGATGCGGATATGGCCGGAATGGCCTATGTGCAGGCGGCTATGAACAGCACACTCGGCAAGTTTGGTGTTGTGTTTATTACAGTTTCCCTGTTCCTGTTTGCATTTACGACCCTGCTTGGAAACTTCTATTATGCGGAGACAGGGCTTGCGTATCTTTGCGGCATGACTCCATCTAATGGGGCAAAGTGGGGCATGAGGATCGTTGCTGCGGTGGTTGTGTGCGTCGGCGCTACGATGAAGCTTGGTATTGTCTGGGATACAGCGGATGTGCTGATGGGCTTCATGGCGCTGATCAATGTGCCGGTGATCGTTATTCTCCTGAAGCCGGTACTGCGGTGTCTTGAGGATTATACAGAGCAGAAAAAGGCCGGAAAGAATCCGGTGTTTAAGGCGGAGCATATTGGACTGAAGGAGAAGGTGGACTTCTGGAATTAGGGACGATATTTCCGGGAATGGAATTGGATATGGAAATGGATGAAGGGCAGCCGCAAGGCTGTCCTTTGTTTTTGGGATGGGAGCGACGAGTTTGGAGAGAGTACGCTGCCGGTCTGCCTCCAGTCCCAGACGCCGGGTATTTCCCAGGCGGTTCCTCTAAGCTTGCGGAAGAATGCTAAGGGCGGTGGTCAGTCGGCACAACTCGCCTTCGGCTCAGACAAGTGCCGCCTGTCCACCAACGCATTCTCCCACGAGCTAAGAGGAAACCATGCCCGGAAAATAATGCGTCTGAGCCTGGAGGCAGACCGGCAGCTGGGGGGTGGCTAAATTACATAATCGTCCCCCGGCTGGCCATTCTGCACGAGGTCGGCGATGGTGACGCCGTCTAAGTATTCGTTGACGACTTTGTCAAGACCCTGCCAGAGAGGGAGAGTTTTGCAGCTTCCCATTCTGGGGCAGTCGGTGCTGCCGGGCTCTAAGCAGGCTACCGGAGCCATGGAGTTTTCAGTGAGGCGAAGAATGCTGCCGACTGTGTACTGTTCCGGTGCTTTTGTGAGGCGATATCCACCGCCTTTACCGCGGACCCCCTCTAAGAGTTTTGCTTTTACGAGGACCTTGATGATGCCCTCGAGGTATTTTTCAGAGATTTCCTGTCTTGCTGCTGTATCTTTTAATGGAATATAGCCGTCGGTCTGGTGTTCCGCAAGATCGATCAGGACGCGGAGAGCGTAGCGGCCTTTTGTTGAAACCATCATAATCTGTATCCTCCCATGCTGCTGCGTGTTGCTGAATATTTTTGATCGTAATGTAAGTTTAACATTATTCCTATTATAATACAAGGTTTAAGGGAAAAAAAGGGAATAAATACAACGCCGTTGTGCAATATGCAGAGAAAATGAGAAAAAATGCCATAAATAGTTTAAAGATTGACATACTTTATAGATATGTGTAAAATCGGATTAGTCATAACTAACTTAGCTGTAACTAACTAAAATAATCTGGAGGCAATATGAAAAAGAAAATCAATCGAGTATCTGTTTGTGCAGTGGCTGCAGCAGCCAGCCTGTTTACAACGAGCTTTAGTGCAATGGGTGCTGGAGCAGGTGTCGGCGGATGGCGACAGGAGAATGAGAAGTGGAAATATTATGATGCATCCGGGATCTTGCTGACCGGATGGGTCAAAAACGGAAATGACTGGTATTATATTGATCCGTCAACTGGAGAGATGGTAACAGGATGGCTCCATACGGCGGATGGACATTGGTACTTCCTGAATAATCTAAGTGATGGATTTAAGGGGCGTATGGTAACTGGCTGGCAATGGATCGATGGACGATGCTACTATTTTGAACCAGGCACCAACGGTCAGGGCAGTCTTTATACGGGCGGAAAGACACCGGATGGATACCTGGTCAATGCGGATGGCCAGTGGATCGATAAGAATGGAGAGATTCATGTTTCTGTAAATAAAGGATTTAAGACAAAAGAGGAGTCAGTAAAGGCAAGCACCGTGAAAACGAGATATAGCGGCAGTTCTGGACGTTCCAACAGCGGATGGTCTGACAGCGATGACGATGACAGTGATACTAGGCCAGTACAAACGGGAAGCAATGCGACCCCGGACAAGTCGGAGATTCCCGATAAACCGGATACCCCGGATCAGCCAGATACTCCAAGTAAGCCAGATACCCCAGATCAGCCGGAAATTCCGGATAAACCGGATACCCCAGACAAGCCAGACACCCCGGATAAACCGGATACTCCAGACAAACCAGACACCCCGGATAAACCGGATACTCCAGACAAACCAGACACCCCAGATCAGCCGGGTACACCAGAAGAAATAACAGTAGTGGGATACGAAAATCTGAAGGAAGTTAATGCGGAATATGGTGAAGATTGGAGCCAGGTCTTAGAACGCCTTCCGAAGCAGCTCACGCTGAAATTAAGTAACGGGGAAACGAGAGACGTGGATGTAACATGGCCGTCATACCTGAACACATATCGTCCGGGAGAAGTAAAAATATATGGAAGATATGACCTGCCGGAAGATGTAAGGGGAGATAAACCGGAAGTTTCACTCACGATTATCGTAGCAGAAAAGCCGGAGGTGCCGGAGATCATCACGGCAGTGGGATACAAAGCAATCGACTCTGTAACTGTAAAATATGGGGAAAGCCGAACTGGTATTTTAGAGGCGCTTCCAAATACGATCACATTGCTGCTGAGCAACGAGAAAAGCATTGATGTGAATGTTGAGGATTGGATGACCTCGAAAGTGAATACATGGGCAGCAGGTACATATTACGCTGAGGCACAGTACGAACTTCCGGAGAATGTTACAGGAGATAAGCCGGAAGTAAAGGCTAAGGTCATTGTAGAGGAAAAGAAAACTCCGGACATGACACTGGATCAGCAAGATTACTACTATGACGAAAATCCGGTCATTACTTTAAAAAATATGAATTTCCCGGAAAAAGTGACAGTGACATATCTCGGTGATTATTCTGATAAAGAATATACAGATGGAGTGGAGTACCGTTATGATAAGGAGAATGGAACGATTACTCTGTTTACACAGCAGATCTTAAAGAGAGACAGCGGAAGCTTATCTTCAGCTGAGAGGGTAGATCTGGAAGTAAATGCAGGAGATCATTCAAAGTATATTACAGTAAGTTATAAAGCGAGCAAATCCGTATATGCTTATCCGACTGCATATGAAGATATCGAGACTGGTGCAACAGTAAAAGCAGAAGTGATCGGTCTTGAAAAAGCAGATTATGATGCTCTGAAGCTGTATGCAGGTGATCAGGAACTTACAGGAATTGAAGTAACAGAAGAGCGTGTGGATGGTGAAATGTGCACATATATCAATATTCCGTATGCTGCTGTCAAAGACCATCTGGAAGAAAATGGTTCTGTTGCCCTGACAGGAAAGGTTCCTGGAGCAAAGGCATTTACACTTACTTTATCCTACAAGCAGGAAACAGAAGCAAAAACATTAAATGCTGAAATTCCGGAGACAGACGATGGTCCGAAGTATGGTTATCCGATTTATCCATACAATGAGTACAGCAGCATAAAGATCAATATCAATGACAGTGAACTGACCCTTGACAAGATCAAAAATGAACTTCAGATCGATATGCAGAGCGAAGGGGAAAAGCGTTTTACAGTGCCGTCACCGATCGACAAGGAGACGGATTCTTCTAAGTATGGATATTGGAGTGTACGGAAAACATCAGATGGTTTTCAGGTTCTTCTCCCGACAGATCAGTCAGCGGGAACGTTAAAATGGCAGATTAAGCCGGGAACAGATAATGAACGGTATGTGACAACGATCTATCTGAAACTTACAGGGTATACAGAGACAGAACTGCATGTTGTACTGATGCCGTAAGTAGGGGAACAATAACAAAAAAGAGGGCTAAAAAGCTGCAGCTGATTCCGAGAAAACAGAGTATGTACTGTCAGAAATTGAAAGCCTGCTGAAGGGCAGTGCACCGTACGATATACTGATCAAGTGTACATATTCCGATGATGGTACGGGGCTTTCCAGAAAGGAAAAGGCAAACAAAGCACAGAGGGAGCTACTGGAACTACTGGAACAGAAAACAAAGGATCAGTCTGTGACGGAGTATCAATCCTATTACATTGTAAATGCGGTTCATGCGGTCATCACATCGAAGGAATTGATAAAGCAGATCGCAGAACTTCCGAATGTGGAAAAGATCACACCGAACAATAAAATTGAATTGGTCGAGCCGGTCGAAGATGACGAGGAACCTGAAACGGCATCATATTCAGTTCGGAATTCAATTTTTGAACCGGATGAAAAGAACATTGAATGGGGAGTATCCATGGTCCATGCGGATAAAGTGTGGGACGATTTCCATATCAATGGAGAAGGCGTTACCGTAGGAATCATCGATACCGGTGTTAATTACAATCTTCCGGCAATTCAAAAGGCGTTTAAAGGTTATGATGAATCGACGGGAAAGATCGATAACCGCTACTATAAGGATTTTATAGACGATCTCCCGGAACCGGAGGCATCTTCTGTCAACGATCATGGAACGCATGTAGCCGGAACGATCTGCGGACGTGAAGGCGACAACCTGAACCAGATCGGTGTAGCGCCCGGGGCAAAATATATCAGTGCGAGGGCTCTGAATGATGAAGGCGGAGAAGTCGCGAATCTTCTGGAAGCAGCAGAGTGGATGCTGGAGCAAAAGCCGGACGTTATCAATAACTCCTGGGGGGGAGACAATGATGACGATGACTGGTTTTCTGAGATCACAGAAGCATGGATCGAAGAAGGAATCGTTCCGGTATTTGCTGCCGGAAACCAGTCTTCTGGAGATCCGGCACCCGGATCGATCGCAAACCCGGGAAATCTTCTGGAGGTACTTTCTGTAGGTGCTGTGGACAGAAATAAGAATCTTGGAAAGTTTTCCCTGGTGGGACCGTCGGCGTTTGATGAGACAGGAAAAATTATTAAACCGGAGATTGTAGCACCTGGCGTACAGGTCAGAAGTGTGGATGCAACAGGAAATTATGTAAGCTGGAATGGTACAAGTATGGCAACACCGCATGTGACTGGTGTAGTTGCACTTCTGAAACAGGCTGCTCCGGGACTTTCTGTCCGGGAAATCAAAAATGTGATCACGGAGACTGCAGAGCCGCTGACAGATCGGAAATATCAGGAAACACCCAATATGGGGTATGGATATGGTCTGATCAATGCATATGATGCAGTTGCACGTTTGAAGGGAAAGACGATCGGTTCTATTTCTGGAACAGTAAAGAAGCTGGGTACGGATACAGGAGCCAGCAGTGCAGAGTTCATTGGTGATGATTCTGGATATCTGGGAAGAGATGTCGAAGTGTCTGTAAAGGTAAAAGAGGATGTTTCTATTAAGAAGGCAGCCCTATATTATCAGATTGGACAAGACGGTGATGAGATAGAAATTCCTCTGAAACTGACAGACGGAGAACAGAATGATGGAATCTATGGAGCAGTTCTGGACGCAGATATCCTGGAAGAAGGAGAATTGAATCTCAGAGCTGAGATTACGGATTATGCGGATAATATCACAAAAATCGAAAAGACGATGCAGATTCTTCCCGGCATTAAAGTTCCGTGGAAACAGGATTTTGAGGAAGATATGCAGGGATTTCTGATCGAAGGAAACTGGAAGTTATCCCATCGCGAGTCAGCAGCTGAACCGGAAATGCCGGATGATGGAAATACATATATTGGAATTGACGGCGGACAGAGTACGTTTGAAAAGCGCGTGGACAGCTATTTATATCTTCCGCCGGTTGACCTTTCTGGTATGAACGAGGGGGATTCGGTATTCCTCTCAGCAGATATGTATGTGGGATTTACGGGAATCAGCCTTTCTGAGATCCAGGCATCTTATACAGGAGATGAGGATGACTGGGAAGTTGTCTATAATCTGACAAAACGACCGGATATTACGGAACGGAAATGGGAGCACAATACATATTCCCTTTCTAAATATGCTGGAAATTCCAAACCGTTATTGTTGAGATTTTATTTCTTTGGACATGATGCGGACAGTGGTGTGGGCTGGTATCTGGATAATCTGGAACTTGACACTGCTGGAAGTGAGATTCCGGAGAAAGTTACCGGACTGAAAGCTGTGGTAGATCAGAAGGGACTTTGCATAAGCTTTGTAAAAGTAGAAGAACCGGATGTAGAGAATTACCGGATCGAGCGAAGAAGCGCAGACAGCGAATTTGAAGAAGTCGCAATGCTGGACAAAGATGCAAAAGAAGAATTTATCAATAACGGAGTAGATAAAACTCACTACCGGATCCTCTGGTATGATGATACCGCAGAGGCAGGAAAAACATACTGGTATCGTGTCCGGGCTGTCGACCTTGGTGGGCAGGAAGGGCCATGGTCAGATGAGATAAAAGTGAAGGTATCATCATATGAAACATCTGTATCATATGAGTTTGATGAGAATGACGGGGGATTTACCTCCGAGATCCTTTCCGGGGAAGCAGATGACTGGGAATGGAGCCATCCGGAAAGACCGGACGATGAATACATGGATTTCATTCTAAAACAGGTATGGGAAAACCTGGAAAAGAACGGCTCCGGAATGTGGGGAACCATAGCAAATGGACTCCTTTCCAAAAAGCAGGATTCCTGCCTGCTTATGCCGGAATTTGAGGTTTCTGAAGGGGATTATTTCTATTTTGATTCTCTTACCACGGAAAGTATCGTGGGTTCCAACCGCATGACGGTGGAAATCAGGGAAGCTGATGCGGATGAGTGGTTTACTTTGTTTACAAGAGAAGAGGTGCAGAAAAAAGAGCAGCAGCATGAATGGCAGACACTTTCAAAGAATCTGTCAAAGTATGCAGGCAAAACTGTACAGGTAAGATTCCGCGTGTCAACAGGCACAGATCTTGTTTCTTCTTACGATCTTGGCTGGTTTATTGACAACATTTTTGTGAGCAAAGCGCGTTCAGAATTTTCAGGAAGCAAAGCGTCAAAGCTGATTGCAACAGGTGGAAATGCTGTAAGAAAATATAATACGGCAACCAGATCAAATGCAATCAGAAAAAAAACCGCTGCTTTCGGTGGACAGGAAAATATCTCTGTGCAGGGAGAAGTGACAGAAATTCCGCAGAAGGCAAAAGTGACAGTACTGGAGACAGGAAAGTACACATATGCCAGTGAGATCGATGGAACTTATCATCTGGATCATGCGGTAAATGTGGAGAAACCATATACACTGGAAGTTTCTGCATATGGGTTTGAAACTCAGAGGATCTCTGTAGATCTGAATCAGGATCCGCATCAAAATATTGACTTTGTTCTTAAAGAAGCACCAAAGGCAGTCATTAATGGTATTGTTAAGGATGAAGCAGGAAATCTGTTGGAAAACGCAAAAGTCCGCGTTCTGGAAGATGACAGTATTCCACTTTTCGAGACGGATGAAAATGGATCCTATACCGGAAATGGTGTATATGCCGGAAACTGTACACTTCGTGTGTTTAAAACGGGATATATTCCGCAGGAAGTGAAGGTAACCTTGACTGAAGGTGAAAATCAGGTGGATCCAGTACGCTTAAAAGAAATCGGAGACTTTGCCGAAGAAGAAGCGGATTACGGTTTTGTAGTGGAAGAAACCGAAGGAAGCTATCAAACTGTACACTTTACAAGTGGAATGAAAGGCGCAGCTGTATGGTTCCAGTCACCGCATAAAGGAGGAATTCTAAAGAGTGCTGAGATCTTCCTTGTCAACAATGATTACTACAGTGGGGATCATGTGGAGATCGGAGTCCTTGGATATGATAAGCAGGGACGTTTAAGAGAACTCGCACCGTTCAGAGAATATGAAAACCTTGTTCCGAATGAATGGAATAAGATCGATCTGACAGAATACTGGATCCAGCGGGACGAACCGGTTTATATTGCAGTTCAGTATGAAAAGGAACTGGCTTCCTGCATGGGTGTATTTTATGACGTAAAAGCATCAGATAAGGCGAAAGAAAGATCGTTTGTCTATGATGGGGCTTTTACAAAGACAACGGCACTTTCTGTTCCGGGAGCTTATGCGATGAAAGCATCCTGGTATTATCCGAGGAATGCAGAGAAAAATCCAGAATCCAGTGTAGATGGAGGAAACTCTGGTGGGGATACAGGAAATGTTAAACCGACGGATGAAGAAGAGTTTGTATTTGATCCGGAAACCCAGACGATCACAGAGTACAAGGGGGAGAAAACTTCTGTTGTTGTACCAGCTGAGATTAAGGGTGTTCCGGTGAAGAGAATCGGAAATGAGGCATTTAAAGGAGATGGAAAGGATGCTGATAAGCGGCTCCGTACTGTTCGAATTTCTGAGGGAATCGAAGAAATCGGTAAGGATGCCTTTAAAAACAATAATCTTCAGAAAATCTATCTTCCGGATAGCCTGAATGTTCTGGAAGAGGGGGCATTTAAATATCAGTGGAAGACAGGTATGGATGACGATTCTTTGACAGTACGTCTGCCGGAGAACATTCATATTGTAGAGAAATCCGTATTTGAAAGTGCAGGAAGCCCGCTTAAAGTAGAAATGCCCGGAGTTCTAACAATCAGGACAGGAGCGTTTGCAGGAAATAAGTCAGTGGAAGTACAGGCGGATGTTCTGGAAGAGATTGAAGATGGAGCATTCGGAAATACCTCCAGTGTACAGTTTGAATATGCAAAGGTGTATACAGGAGAAAACTCTGTGCTTGAATCAAAAGATGGACAGTATCTGATCAATCCGGCAGTCGTGGAACTGAATATGATCAATGCTAAGGATAAGGAGGATGTCATTAAAATCGGATTAAAGTATGGAGCAGAAAATCCGTATGGAATGACAAGAAATTATCCGGCATCTGATTTCTACAGGATCGGGCAGACGGTCACAGTAAATGCACCTTCGTTCAGAGATAACGGAAAAGTATATGTAAGTAAAGACAAATCGCAGACGTTAACTCTGAAAGAGAAAAATACGCTTGACTTTTACTATTATCTTCTTGAAGCACAGATCAGAATGCCGGTTCTGGAAGGAGATAAGGAAACTGTTGGATTTGTACTTCCGGGTGCTGAGGTGCAGGTGACAGCAGGAGGTTACACCGGAAAAACAGTGGCAGATGAAGCAGGATACTTTTATCTGGAACTTCCGGCAATAAAAGAGGGCGATACGCTCTCCTTCACAGTCAATGGACAGGAAGCAGGAAGTACAGCCGCAGAGAAGGCCGGAAATGGTCGCTTCGTTGTAAAAGATCATGTTCTTCTTCGGTATGTCGGCGCGGATGAGAATGTAGAGATCCCGAACTCAATTGGAAACAGCGGAGCAATCACAAAGATTGGCGATTTTGCCTTTTTCGGTAAAAAAATTAATAAAGTAACTCTGCCGGATCAGGTTGACACTGTTGGTGCCGGTGCATTTATGGGAACAGGACTTCAGAAATTTGGTTGGAATTTAAATGATATCAACAAGGCAGGTTTAAGGATCATTGAGGAGTATGCATTTAAAGATAACGAACTTTCTTCTGTGAAGTTCCCTGAATTAATGCATGCGGTGAGAACTGGTGCGTTTGAAAATAATCAGATCAAAACTCTGGAACTTGGAAAATACACTGGACATATCGGTGACCGCGCATTTAAGAACAACCAGCTGAAGAATCTTATTCTGACAGGCAAGACAGAAGAGATCGGAAAAGAAGCATTTATGAACAATCAGCTGGAGACCCTGGAATTTGCGGCGAGAGTAGCAGGAGCGGAAGAGACATTTGAACTTCCGGAATACAGCTTTGCTGGAAATCGTCTGAGTGAAATTACTCTTCCAGAACTTGTGTCAGGAGTAGAAGAGAGTGCTTTTGCAGATAATGAGGGAGGAAAAGTAACACTCAGGACAGATGTTGAAAGCATTCAGCCGACAAAGACATATGATGTTTTGAGAAGCAATGGAACAAGGCTGACATTGGATCCAGAAACAGACAAACCAGAAACAGACAAACCAGGAACAGACAAACCAGGAACAGACAAACCAGGAACAGATGATCCGGGGCCAGATAAACCAGATCCCGGAAATGGAGGCAATACTGGAGGCGGCGGACATTCCGGCAGCAGAGGAAACAGCTATTCCAGACAAAGTGCAAAATCGGCAGTTCCAGCTGGATATACCGGAGCAGTGCAGACGATACACGGATACATCCTTCCTGCAGGTGTGATGGAAGGAACGTGGCGAAAAGAAAGTGGAACACCATACTGGAACTTATTGGATCAGTTCGGTAATCAGTGTGTTGGAGGCTGGAGACTTGTATATCTGTCTGCGGCATCTGCAAATGGTCAGACAATGCCGTATGGATGGTTCTGGTTTGATGGAAATGGAAGAATGGCAACAGGCTGGATGACAGATGCGTCAGGAAATACATTTTATTTGAATACAGAACAAAATTCCTTAGAGGGCATGATGATAACTGGCTGGCAGAAAATCGGAGAAAACTGGTATTACTTTAAGACAGAGTTTGGTCCGGATATGGGAAAACTTTTGAAGAATACAGTGACTCCGGATGGCTATACAGTGACCTCTGATGGACGATGGAACGGTATGCCGGCAGTGCATTAAGTATTGAAAGACTTCGTGAGCCATAAAACTTATGGCGCGCGGAGTCTTTTTAGTATTGACAAATCCGTATGTTTACAATATAATCCTATTAACATATATGAAAGGTAGGTAATAACTCATGGCAAATATATATACATCCGCAGACCAGCTGATCGGAAAGACTCCGCTCTTAGAGCTCACACAGATTGAAAAATCCGAGGGACTTAACGCGAAGATCATTGCGAAGCTGGAATATTTCAATCCGGCCGGATCGGTAAAGGACAGGATCGCGAAGGCGATGATCGATGACGCTGAGGCGAAGGGAATCTTAAAGGCTGGTTCTACGATCATCGAGCCGACTTCCGGAAACACAGGAATCGGTCTTGCGTCGGTCGCGGCTGCCCGCGGTTACCGGATCATTATCGTTATGCCTGAGACCATGAGCGTGGAGAGACGCCAGCTTATGAAAGCCTACGGCGCGGAACTTGTGCTCACGGAGGGCGCAAAGGGAATGAAAGGCGCGATCGCAAAGGCGGAGGAGCTCGCAAAGGAGATTCCGGGAAGCTTTATTCCGGGACAGTTTGTAAACCCGGCGAATCCGGAAGTTCATGAGAGAACAACCGGACCGGAGATCTGGGAAGATACGGACGGCAAGGTTGATATTTTTGTCGCTGGTGTCGGCACCGGCGGAACCATCACCGGAACCGGAAGATATTTAAAGAAACAGAACCCGAATGTGAAGGTCGTTGCGGTGGAACCGGCAAGCTCTCCGGTATTGAGCCAGGGCAAGGCAGGATCCCACAAGATCCAGGGAATCGGGGCCGGATTTGTTCCGGATGTTCTTGACACGAAGATCTATGATGAGGTTATTGCAGTAGAGAATGATGACGCGTTCGCGGCAGGAAAGTTAGTTGGAAAGAAGGAAGGAGTCCTCGTGGGAATTTCCTCCGGTGCGGCGATATGGGCAGCAATCGAACTTGCGAAGAGACCGGAAAATGCAGGAAAGACGATTGTGGCACTGCTTCCGGATACCGGCGACAGATACCTTTCCACACCGTTATTCGCGGACTAGTACGTTAAAAAATTGTATCATGGATGAAGAAAAGACTGCAGGATTATGCGAAAAGGCGCGCGATCCCGCAGTTTTTTGCGTTGCCATGCATCTGTAAAGAGTTACCGGCGGCAGGTTCTGCAGGTGACTGAAAATAAGGAGAAATACTTTGGCACATGCCAGGCGGATATCGCTAAGAAGGTTGTGACAGGTTGAAAGCCGGAGACAGTGGGGGAGGCCGGAATGTCGTATCCGTGCGGACCAAAAGAATCATACTTGTAAAGTAAAGAAAATATAAAATAGTAATAATTACTATTATTGACTTTTGAGAAGAGATGTGGTAGAATACAGACATGAGGAAAACAACGGATGACCGTTGAAAAAAAGTACGGATAAACAGAAGAAAAGAAAGGCAGACTGAATACGGGAATGCCGAAAATAAAAATTAAGATCTGAAAGGAGACCAGTTTTATGAGCAAATACGCAGGAACAAAAACAGAGAAAAACCTTGAGGCCGCTTTCGCCGGAGAATCCCAGGCAAGAAACAAATATACCTACTTTGCATCCGTAGCAAAGAAAGAGGGATATGAGCAGATCTCCGCATTATTCTTAAAGACTGCTGACAACGAGAAAGAGCACGCAAAAATGTGGTTCAAGGAATTAGAAGGGATTGGCGATACCGCAGCAAACCTTGCGGCAGCAGCAGACGGCGAAAACTACGAGTGGACCGATATGTATGATGAGTTCGCAAAGACCGCTGATGAGGAAGGTTTCCATGCACTGGCAGCAAAATTCCGTATGGTCGGCGAGATCGAGAAACATCACGAAGAGCGTTATCGTGCTCTCCTGAAAAATGTAGAGACAGCTTCCGTATTCGAGAAGAGCGAAGTAAAGGTATGGGAGTGCCGCAACTGCGGACATATCGTGATCGGAACAAAAGCACCGCAGGTATGTCCGGTCTGCAATCACCCGCAGAGCTATTTTGAGGTTCACGCAGAGAACTATTAAAAGTACGGACCAGTTGAAAATAAAAGTCGAAAAAAAAGTGGCCTTCATCCCAGAATCGGGATGAAGACCACTTTTTTATCGTTGGGGAATTCCCATGGAATTTTTGCCTTCAAGTCAATGTCATCTTACGGTCAGCGCAGTAAATGCACAGGCTTGCTGAATAGTTACATCATTTTTATAATTTCTATTTCTGGTAAGCAGCCCGCTCTCCGCCGATATATTTGAGTCTCGTTCTCGCGCATACGACATGGGCGGAGCCGATGGACTGGATCTTCGTGCGGACCGGAACGGCAACATGGCGAAGGTGCATGCCGATCAGGGTATCGCCAATATCGATCCCGGCGTGTGCCTGGATGTATTCCACGGCGCACGGAGATTCAAAACCGTTCCATGCGGCGGTGGAGAAGGAACCGCCGGCCTTTAACTGCGGTTTTACATTCACCATCTCAAGGCCATATTTCTCAGCACATTCTTCCTCGACGATCAGAGCGCGGTTTAAGTGCTCACAGCACTGGGCGGCGAGGTAGAGACCGTGTTTCTTTGTCACATGGGAAAGGGCGGTAAAGACAGCCTGTCCGACTTCGCTGCTGGAGTAGCAGCCGATCGCGTGGGCAGCGATCTCGCTGGATGAGCAGCCCACCACCAGGATCTGCCTCGGTTTCATTGCGGCGGTATTGATCAGCTCCTCGGCGATCGCTTTTGTCTGTTCATAAATTAAGTCAAGGTCCACATCGACGGATGTGGCGATATCTGTTGCGCTCATAGTATTTTCCTCTTTTTGCAGAATGCCCGGAGACTGAAAATACTCCGGGCGGCATATGGTTTCATGGTTAAACGGATCCAGCGGTGCATGCCGCTGTCATGAGGAACGTGTGAACTGGAAATTACTCGAAATGATATTTGTCGAGCAGCTCATGTTTCATATCCCAAAGAGGCTTGGAGAGATCCACATGGACCTCATGCGGGTTTACGAGACGTTTTGTCTCATCCCACAAGGTATTCAGTTCCTCTTTACAGTACTTCTGGATGTCCATGACCTTCGGGGAGTGGTAAATACACTCGCCGTCCTTAAATACCTGGACCGGAAGTTCCCGCATCGTGTAGGTTCCCGGAGCGAGAAGTGTCTTTTTCCAGGTCGCGATCGGGTCAAAGAGCAACAGCGGTTCGTCCTCGTTGAAGGTCTCACCGACGAGACAGATAATGTCCGCGATGACCTTGTGGCTGTCCTTGCCATAAATGCGGTAGGTCGTCTTGTTGCCCGGGTTTGTGATCTTCTCCTCGTTCTCGGAAAGCTTGATCTTCGGGATAAATTTGCCGGTCTTCTTGTCCATGATCGCAGCGAGCTTATAAACGCCGCCGAAGGACGGGCAGTCTTTGGAGGTGATCAGGTTTGTTCCGACACCCCAGGAGTTGATGGTCGCACCCTGGTTCTTTAAGCTTGTGATCAGATTCTCATCAAGATCGTTGGAGGCGGAGATCACAGCGTCTGTGAAACCTTCTGCGTCGAGCATCTTTTTCGCTTCCTTGGAGAGGTAGGCGAGGTCGCCGCTGTCCATACGGATCCCGTAGAAGGTAAGCGGGATTCCGGCTTCGCGCATCTCCTTGAATACCTGGATCGCATGCGGGATACCGGAATTTAAGGTATCGTAAGTATCAACGAGAAGAATGCAGGCGGTCGGGTAGAGCTTTGCGTAGGTACGGAATGCGGTGAGCTCGTCCGGGAAGCTCATGATCCAGCTGTGGGCATGGGTTCCTTTTACCGGAACGTCGAACATCTGGCCGCAGAGAACATTGGAGGTACCGATACAGCCGGCGATCATAGCGGCTCTCGCACCGTAGATTCCGGCATCCGGACCCTGGGCACGTCTTAAACCGAACTCCATGACTCCGTCTCCGCACGCTGCATGGACGATCCGGGAAGTCTTTGTTGCGATCAGGCTCTGGTGGTTGATGATATTTAAGATCGCGGTCTCAACAAGCTGGGCCTGCATGATCGGGGCGATGACCTTTACGAGAGGTTCTCTTGGGAACACGACAGTTCCTTCCGGGATCGCGTAGATATCACCGGTGAATTTGAAGGTGGAGAGGTACTCCAGGAAATCTTCCCCGAAGAGTCCTGTGGTGCGGAGATAATCGATATCTTCCTTATCAAAGTGTAAATTTTCGATGTATTCAACAACCTGCTCTAAGCCGGCCGTGATGGCAAATCCGTTTCCATCCGGATTTGTGCGGTAGAATGCGTCGAAGATGACAGTCTCATTTGCATCCTTTGCATGAAAGTAACCCTGCATCATGGTCAGCTCGTAGAGATCTGTAAGCAGCGTCAGGTTTCGTTCGCTCATAATATTTCTCCTTCATGTTTCTCCGCGTCGGATACCGCGCGGAATATTGAACGCAGCGATCCGGCATAGCATCGGACAGGAACTCATACCGGATGATAGCGACAGCGTGAGCACGGTTCATCCCAAAAGAAACGCGCGGCTGTCAAACGTATTGAAGTTGATTATATCAGCTCTTGTGCGAAAAGGCAAATTTTACGTTAAAAAAGTAACGATCAATTAAAAAGAACGTAAAATATGACTAAAAACCTTAGAAAGAAAACCGAACAAAGAGAAAATATGGAAAGAATTCGCAACAGTCGGGGGATTCCCTTGACTTTTAAATACCTTATATTTATAATTGATTTGTCTGTATATCTAAGATGCAGGCGATCATAGAAAAAAGCCATGACGGAGACAGTAGGTTCACAAGCAGAAAGCCAAAGCGAGCCGGGGACGATGGAAGCCCGGTGCTTTTTCGTGAAAGGAAGATCACTCCCGAGCTGGAAGCTGAACCCCGGGTGCGGACCGTGTTCCCGGAAAGTAAGTGTCCCCGGCCTTTTCCGCCGTTAACGGAAACTCATATGTCAGTATGCAGTAATAGGTGGTTAAAAGCGTTATTTCGCCCTGTTCTCATTGGAACAGGGCTTTTTTATTTCTTTATTACCAATCGACGGCACCGGAAAGGCGCCGGGCGGACCTGACATACGACACACAAAAACACGAAGAGCGCGGCAGGGGACCGTCTGCGGAGAGTGCAGAGGGAAGCCGAGGCAACGAGAAAGCCCCGCGCGAAAAAAAGAATTGGAGGAAATGTGTCATGTACGAGAAAGTATCAACAGACCTGAACTTTGTGGACAGGGAAAAAAAGGTTGAGAAATTCTGGAAAGACGAAAAAATCTTTGAAAAAAGTATCGACAGCCGCAGAAAAGGAACCCCATACGTGTTCTATGACGGACCGCCTACCGCAAACGGCAAGCCGCATATCGGACACGTACTTACCCGTGTGATCAAAGACATGATCCCGAGATACCGCACCATGAAAGGATACATGGTTCCGCGTAAAGCCGGCTGGGATACCCACGGACTTCCGGTAGAGCTTGAGGTCGAGAAGCTTCTTGGTCTCGACGGAAAAGAGCAGATCGAGCAGTACGGTGTTGAGCCGTTCATCGAGAAATGTAAAGAGAGCGTCTGGAAATACAAAGGAATGTGGGAGGATTTCTCCAGCACCGTTGGTTTCTGGGCTGATATGGATAATCCGTATGTTACCTACCATGATGACTATATCGAATCCGAATGGTGGGCATTAAAACAGATCTGGGACAAAGGACTCCTCTACAAGGGATTCAAGATCGTTCCGTACTGCCCGCGCTGCGGAACACCGCTTTCCAGCCATGAGGTTGCCCAGGGATATAAGGATGTAAAGGAAAAATCTGCCATCGCCCGCTTCAAAGTAAAAGGCGAGGACGCATATTTCCTTGCATGGACCACAACACCGTGGACTCTTCCGAGCAACGTGGCACTCTGCGTAAACCCGAAAGAGACATACGCAAAAGTAAAGGCCGCAGACGGTTATACCTACTATATGGCAGAAGCCCTGCTTGATGCCGTTCTCGGAAAGCTTGCGGATAAGGAAAACGGAACTCCGGCATATGAGGTTCTTGAGACATGCACCGGTAAGGACCTTGAGTACAAGGAATATGAGCCGTTATTTGATTGTGCGGTGGAGATCTGCGAGAAACAGCACAAGAAAGCATACTTCGTGACATGCGCGGATTATGTTACCCTGACAGACGGTACCGGCGTGGTACACATTGCACCGGCTTTTGGTGAGGACGATGCCCAGGTAGGCCGTCGTTATGATCTCCCGTTTGTACAGCTTGTAGATGCAAAGGGCGACATGACAAAGGAAACTCCGTATGCAGGCGTATTCGCGAAGAAAGCGGATCCGATGGTCTTAAAAGACTTAAAGGAAAAAGGTCTGTTATTCGAGGCACCGGCATTCGAGCACAGCTACCCGTTCTGCTGGCGCTGTGACACACCGTTGATCTACTATGCGAGAGAGTCCTGGTTCATCAAGATGACAGCGGTGAAGGATGACCTGATCCGCAACAACAATAAGATTAACTGGATTCCGGAATCCATCGGTAAAGGACGCTTCGGCGACTGGCTGGAAAACGTTCAGGACTGGGGAATCTCCAGAAACCGTTACTGGGGCACACCTCTTCCGGTATGGCAGTGTGAGTGCGGAAAGATGCACTGCATCGGCAGCCGTGAAGAATTAAAGAAGATGAGCCCGAACTATCAGGATGTTGTAAAGAAATACAGCAAAGAGATGGACGGAGACAAGGGAGAGGTTGAGCTTCACCGTCCGTTTATCGATGATGTAGTGATCACCTGCCCGGACTGCGGAAAAGAAATGCACCGTGTACCGGAGGTTATCGACTGCTGGTTCGACTCCGGTGCGATGCCGTTCGCACAGCATCACTATCCGTTTGAGAACCAGGAGCTTTTCCACAAACAGTTCCCGGCACAGTTCATCTCCGAGGCTGTTGACCAGACAAGAGGATGGTTCTACTCCCTCCTTGCCGAGTCCACGCTGCTCTTTAATGAGCCGCCGTACCAGAACGTTATCGTTCTCGGTCACGTTCAGGATGAGAACGGACAGAAGATGAGTAAGTCCAAGGGAAATGCCGTTGATCCGTTCGACGCATTAAAGACATACGGCGCTGACGCGATCCGCTGGTACTTCTACATCAACAGTGCACCGTGGCTGCCGAACCGTTTCCACGGAAAGGCCGTTATGGAAGGACAGAGAAAGTTCATGGGTACTCTCTGGAATACCTACGCATTTTTCGTTCTCTACGCAAATATCGACAACTTCGACGCAACCAAGTATACACTGGAATACGATAAACTTCCGGTCATGGACAAATGGCTGTTATCCAAGTTAAATTCTACTGTTAAGGCAGTGGATGACGACCTTGCGAACTACCGCATCCCGGAGGCTGCAAGAGCACTCCAGGAGTTCGTGGATGACATGAGCAACTGGTATGTAAGAAGAAGCCGTGAGCGTTTCTGGGCAAAGGGCATGGAGCAGG
>OIWL01000562.1_pt1 | contig 48692 bp, 30 predicted proteins | sample 1587561 | NCBI WGS metagenome assembly OIWL01 (sample SAMEA3888903, study PRJEB22519) | human gut metagenome | biome: human gut; feature: human-associated habitat; material: faeces | place: Denmark | collected 2010 | reverse complement strand
TGGGCACATTATATAATTATTCTTTAATATCCAGCTCTTTGATTATATGTGAAGCTCCCGCATACTTTTCAATAATGAAGAGAGTATAGCGAATATCTACACAAGCGGCACGCTGAGAAGAGGGACGGAAGGCGATATCTCCTGTCAATCCTTCATAGTTACGGTCAAAGCCGGTACCTATCAGTTGACCTTTGTCATTGAATACCGGACTACCGGAATTTCCTCCTGTATTGTCAGTATCTACAATGAAGCAAACAGGCATCTCACCATTCTTCATAGCATAGCGTCCATAATCTTTTGCTTCGTATAATTGCTTCAACTTAGCGGGTACAACGAATTCCCAGTTATTAGGGTCTTCTTTTTCCATAGCACCTTTCAGAGTTGTATAATATTTGTATACAGCACCGTCCGCCGGTTCATATGAGGCTACTTTACCATATGTCAGTCTCAGTGTAGAGTTGGCATCCGGATAAATAGGAATACCTGCTTCCTGACGCATATCCATCATACCTTTCACCCATACTTTGTGGGCAGCATCATAGTTTGTATTAGCATCATGCATTGCCAATGCTGTCTGCATCAATCCGTCGGTGATAGAATGTTTGAGCAGAATCATCCAGTCTTTGTCTATTTTGTTCAGGCTGGGCTTTTGAAGGAACTTCTCAAAATTTTCTTTATTCCCAAAGATAGAATACTTAAAGCAGGCATCTACAAATGCATCACTATCTCCTTTGAAACGGCTGTCTATCACTTTGAATATGCTGATTCGCTGTTCTTGGGGTATATAGCCCATATAAGTTTTCAGCATTTGTTTGCCTACCAGTTTCTCTACTTCGGGGAAAGGTACAGAAGCGAAATACTTTTCACCTGCGGTTTTCAGTTCTTCAGTTGCCTTTTGAATTTCTTCTTTATTTTTCTTCTGTAATGCCGTTGACAGTGTTTTAGTTGACGGTATCTTCATAAAGTCCAGAGCTGTCACTAATGCTTCGTTGATGGCTTGCTGGTGATACATGGCGTCACGACGATGAGCAACGATGGAACGTATCTCGTCAAATGCTTTCTGATAAGAGTCATCTCCTTTATCACGTCCGCGAGCCAATAGTTGCTCTTGTTGTGCACGTTTCGTATCCAGTACTTTGAGACGGATTAATCCCTCGTTCATGCCAATAGCATTCTTCCAGTAATTGGCGGATGAAGCATATTTACTGGCATAGTGAATGCGCACGGCAGGATCTTTCAACATTTGTTCCATTAATACTTCCTGACGGTCACCGCGTACATGCTGACGCATGAAGTTGGTGGTCTGCATACGTTCTTCTACCTCATCGGAAATCATATAACGCCAGTTGCGTCCGGGGAATCCCATTACAAAAGTAAAGTCTCCTTCCTGTATTCCTGCAAGGCTGATTGTGAGATGTTTCTTCACTTTCAATGGAACATTGTCTTTGGAGTATTCAGACGGTTTACCGTCTTTATCAGCGTAGATACGGAACAAAGAAAAATCACCGGTATGGCGAGGCCACATCCAGTTGTCTGTATCAGCACCAAACTTACCGATGGAAGAAGGAGGGGCACCTACCATGCGGATATCACTGTACACCGTTTTAACAAAAAGATAATAACGGTTGCCTCCGTAGAAGGCTTTCAGTTCCAGTTTGGTTGCCGGGGTTACTTCGATATTTTCTGCTTTGGCAAAACGATCGGCAACTTTCTCCAGGTATTTGGGAGACAGGTAATTGGTGCCTTCGGGATCTTTATCTATCTTCAATTGTTCGTTGACGTATGGTGTGACGTCCAGTATACGATCAATAAAAGTGATCTTCAGTCCTTCGCAAGGAAGTTCTTCATCCCTGTTCATTGCCCAAAAACCATCTGTCAAGTAGTCGTGTTCCACACTACTGTGTTGCTGGATAGCACCATATCCACAGTGGTGGTTAGTCAGTACTAATCCTTCTGCCGAGATCACCTCTCCGGTACAGCCGCCACCAAAGTGGACAACTGCATCTTTAAGGGCAATTCCATTAGGAGTATATACTTCTTCAATCGGAATTTCCAGTCCGAGTTCTCTCATAACAGCAGCGTTCTGAGCCTGTAAGTCGGTCAGCATCCACATACCTTCGTCGGCATGTGCTGTAAGGGCCACAAGAGAGAGGGCAGCTATTAATAATTGTTTTTTCATTTATATATAATAATGTGCTAATTTGCCAATATGTCAATGTGCCAATTGGTTGCGCTGTTATGCTGAAGAGCAATTGGCACATTGGCATATTAGCACATTGAATAATTATTCTACAATTGTCATTTCATCAATTAAGTGTCCGCATCCGCCAAGTTTATCGAGGATGAAGAGAACATAACGGATATCCAGGTTGATACAACGTTGCAGGTCATTATCGAAATTGATATCTCCACTTAACGATTCCCAGTTGCCGTCAAAAGCACAACCAATCAACTCACCGTTCTCATTCAGCACAGGGCTTCCGGAATTACCACCGGTGATGTCATTGGTTGAAAGGAAGCAGACAGGCATATCACCATTAGGCATTGCATAACGTCCGAAGTCTTTCTTTTCGATCAGCTCTTTCAGTTTTGCAGGCACATTGAACTCGCGGTCTTCCGGGTTTTCTTTTTCCAGAATACCGTCTGTTGTAGTATAGTATTTATAGAACACACCGTCTCTTGGGCTGTAAGGTTTCACATTACCGTAAGTCAGACGTAGCGTGAAGTTGGCATCCGGATAAGAAGGAACGGGGAGTTTCATTTCGCCCAGCCCACGGATATAGATTTTATGCAGTGAGTCCAGCTTTTCATCTTCAGCCTGAAGTGCTGATCTGAGTTCTATCAGTTTTTCATATTTTCCACGTGAATATTGAGTAGCCAGATCTTTTTGGATGGCTTTTACAGTTGGCTTTTTGATAAATTTATCAAAGTTAGCCTGGTTAGCCATAATAGAGGAGTCGTACATTGCATCAACGAACTTGTTATAATCTCCTTTATATTCTTTTTCAATCGTATTGTAGAAGTTGGGGCGCTGTTCTGCCGGAATCATTTCAGCATAAAGCGGGAACAAAGCTTTGGCTACTTTACGATCTACTTCGTGGTCATAATCTTTGTCATGAATATCAGCAAAGACTTTTTTCAGAATTTCGATATTGGCGTTAATGGCAGAATCATTCTTTTCTTCCAGTGCTTTTTCCAGTTTTTCCATGATCTGATAAGGACTTCCGAATTCAATGGCAGCGAAGAAAGCTTCTGTCAGACAAGTAGCTTGGTAGGTGAGAGGAGCGGTAATGGCTATCGCATCATCAATTTCTTTCACTACATTCATGTAGGCTGCATTGTTTTTTTCTTTGGCAAATTGTGCAAAACGTGCTTCTTGTTCTGCTTTTGTACCCAGCACATCATTATCAATAATGGCTTTATTCATTCCAATCGAATTTTTCCAGTAATTGGATGAACCTGCATATTTGTTGGCATACTGGATGCGGGTCTTATCACTGGCGTTCATGACTTCCTTCAATATGTTCAAACGAGCTGTACGTATACGAATACGTGGTTCGTTGGTAGAGTTCATACGCTCTTTTACTTCCGAAACAGTAAGATAACGGCTGGTGCTTCCGGGGAATCCCATAATCATGGCATAATCACCTTCTTTCAGTCCTTTCAAAGAGATCGAAAGATGCTTTTTGGTTTTCAAAGGTACGTTATCTGCACTGTATTCAGCAGGTTCGCCATTGGCATCTGCATAGATACGGAACATAGAGAAATCGCCGGTATGGCGAGGCCACATCCAATTATCCGTTTCACCACCAAACTTACCTACTGATGAGGGGGGAGCAGCCACCATACGTACATCCGGGTATACTTTCTTATAAAACATGTAGAATTTGTTACCTGCATAGAACGGCAAAGCCTGTGGAACAATACCTGGCTTTTCATTTAGATCACTCTTTGCATAGAGGTCTTTTGCAAGTTTATTAAGAAACTCCGGAGTAAAAGATTCAGCTTCTGTGATCTCTTTAGACTCTATCTTCTGGTTTACAAGATCTGTGATATCTTCAATTCGTTCGATAAATGTGAATTTTAATCCCGGGGTTGGTAATTCTTTATCTCTTGAAGTAGCCCAGAAACCGTCTGTCAGATAATCGTGCTCTACCGAACTATGTTGTTGGATAGATGAATATCCGCAATGATGGTTAGTCAGGATAAGTCCTTCCGGTGAGATAATTTCTCCGGTGCATCCACCACCAAAGATACCTACTGCATCTTTCAGGGATACTCCATTCGGGTTATAGAGATCAGTTGCTTCCAGCTTTAATCCCTGTTTTTTCATCATGTCGATGGAGTTTTGCTGCTGCATCAACTGTAACAGCCACATTCCTTCGTCCGCTTTAACGGAACAAACGATTAGCGCCATTAGCGCCAGTACATAAAGTTTTAGTTTATTCATCTTTTTGATTTATGATTTATAAATTATGATTTATTATTTACGAATGATGTTCAAAGAGCTTTTTTCTTCTCCCATCTCAATTCTCCCTTCTCCCTTTTATAACTCTCCCTTTTTTATGGCTTCCATTATATTTGCCGGAGCACGTTTATTCATCAACTCTTTTTTCATGAAATCCATATAGGGTGCTACATGCTGGAAAAATTGATAATAACCTTTGCAAAGGTAGTTCAGTCCGGGTTCTCCACTTGCTGTTCTTATAAAACGGTTCTTCGGACATTCTCCGTTACAGGCAAATAAGAACTCACATTCTTTACATTGAGTTGGAAGAGAGCTCTGCTTCATTTGTCCAAAGGCATTCTGCTTTTCGCTATACATCATCTCTACCAGAGTCTTGTTGTAAATATTCCCCAGTTTATATTCCGGGAATACAAAGTGGTCGCAAGAGTATACATCTCCATTGAATTCCATTACTCCGGCATGGCCGCAAGTCTTGGCCATAGAGCAAACGCCGGGTTGTTCACCAATCCAATTAGCGAGTGTTGAATCAAATAATTGTATATAGTAGTTTCCTACATCTTCTTTTACCCATTCGTCAAATAGGGTACATAGAAAGTTACCCCATTGTTCCGGGGTAATGGAAAAGTCTGCAAGTTCACCACCTTCCTGTTCGGCAAGTGAAGCTAAATGACGTCCGTCAGTGTGCTTGAAAATACGTTCTACGATAGGAGCAAACTGTATATAATGACAATCGAGTTCTTTGAAGAAACGGTAAAATTCCAGTGGATAGTCTGCATTATAGTCATTTACTACCGCCATGGCATTCCACTCCACTTTGTGCTTTTTGAGCAGGTTGATGCCCTGCATTACTTTTATAAAAGAAGGTTTTCCCTGCTTGTTTTTGCGATATTCATCATGGAATTCCTGTGGACCATCGATAGACACGCCTACCAGCCAGTTGTTTTCACGAAAGAATTCACACCATTCGTCCGTCAGCATAGTACCATTGGTCTGTATGCAGTTATCTATTGTACGTCCCCGGGCATATTTTTTCTGTAGTTCCATCGCCCTTTTATAAAAAGATAAAGGGCGCATTAATGTTTCTCCGCCATGCCATGTAAAAAGTACCTGTGGCATTGTCTGAGAGTTAATATATTCTTCAATGAACTTTTCCAGAAGTTCTTCACTCATTACATGTTTGGGATTCTCTTTATATAATTTAGCCTTTTCCAGATAGTAACAATAATCACATGCGAGATTACACACTGCTCCAACGGGTTTTAGCATCACGTAGAGCGGTTTGGCAAAGGGTGCGTAAGTTGACATTCTATTATATTATGAATTATAAATTATGAATCAGAATCGTTAATGTTGACTATTTGTCAAGTCATAGCTTGCAAATTTAGGTAAACTAAATGAAAATACATACCCAAAACTGGTGTTTATAAGGATTATTAAAGAAAAGAGTCTTACAAGTTTTAAATATTGATAAAATGTTTCATTCAAATCTGAATCCGTTGTACCTTTGCAGCATGAAAACCTACAAACAGATGCGTGTGAGTAAATTTTTGCCTTTATTGCTTTTGCTTCTCGTCTTTACTTCCTGTGGTCGCAAGTATAAGATAGAAGGTTCGTCATCGGTAAGCAGCCTTGATGGAAGAATGTTGTTTATAAAAACATTGCAGGAAGGGAAATGGATAAAACTTGATTCGGCAGAGGTTATTCATGGACTGTTTTCAATGAAAGGTACTGTGGATTCTGTGATGATGGCTACTCTCTATATGGATGATGAGGCTATTATGCCTTTAGTGATAGAAAAAGGTGATATTAAAATAACAATTACCAATACAGAACTGGCAGCCAAGGGTACTCCTCTTAATGATGCTCTTTATGAGTTTATCGATAAGAAAAATGCCATGGATATGAAGATTGAAGAGTTAGAACATAAAGAAGCCCGTATGGTGATGGAGGGTGCTGATCTTGCTGATATTCATGAACAGTTGACGAAGGAGGGGGAAGCGTTGATTAATGAGATGAATCAGTATGTTAAGTCGTTTATATCTGATAATTATGAAACGGTGTTAGGCCCCAGTGTCTTTTTAATGTTGTGTAGTAATCTTCCTTATCCCGTAATGACTCCACAAATAGAGGATATAATGAAGGATGCTCCTTATTCTTTTAAAATGAATAAAATGGTGAAGGAGTTTGTTTCTAAGGCAAAAGAGAACATGCAACTTATCCAGGAACACCAACGTTTGGAACAAAACGCTGCTGTAAGTAACTGATCTAAGAGTTTTTTGTGTATTTTTGCACAAAACTCAATATAGACATGTTACGACGTACTACTTATCATTTTCTATCTTTGCTCATTCTATCCTTATGGGTAATTTCTTGCCAGACGACTCCCGATTCAGTCGTTCAAACACTATCTTTGGTTGAAAAATGCATGGAGGTAGCCCCGGATAGTGCTCTTAATCTTCTAAAACGTATACCCAACCCTGATGTTTTACATGGTAAAGCCCAGGCAGACTATAGCTTGTTAATGACACAAGCTATGGATAAAAACTACATTAAACCGGAATCGGATTCTTTAATTGCAATTGCAGTAGGATATTATGGGTCTCATGATGAGAATTGGATAGCTAAAGGAAAGGCGTTCTTTTATTATGGTAGAGTAATGAAAGAACTGAATCGCCCGGAAGATGCTATGAGGTATTATTTGAAGGCCAGAAGTATATTCGAAGGGAGCAAGGAGTACAGAATGTTGGGACTTATCTCGGAGGAAATAGGAACATTGAACTGGAACCAGGATCTTGCAGACGAATCTCTTTTGAATTATCAGGATGCATTAAGGAATTATACTATTATTAATGACGCTTTAGGTATGAGCTACTCATTAAGAAATATTGGTCGTTATTATTTATCTGTATATAATAATTCAGATAGTGCGTATGTTTATTATCAACGTGCATTATCTGTAGCCCATACTTACAATTGTAATTCGGAATTGTCTATATTGCAGGAATTAGGTGTGTTTTATCGGTTGAAAAAAGATTATAAGAAGACTGAGTACTATTTATTACAAGCTCTTAATTTAGATAAAGACACATCCTTGTTTTCAGAGATATACTTATCATTAGGTTATACTTATTTATTGATGGATAATAACGAAGAAGCTGATAAATATTTAAAGAAAGCAACTGAAGTTTCTAATGTCTATACGCAAGTGGATGCTTATCGACTACTTTTTGAACTTGAGAAACTACGTAAGAATCCTTGGGTGGCTATTGAATATAAAGAGAAAGCAGATTCTTTAAATAGAGAAATTCAAAAAGCAGAGATAAGAGAAACGGTAGCGAGTTTACAGAAGAAATATGAGAATGAGAAGTTACAAAACGAAAATCTTCAGTTGAAGATAAAGAATCAAACGATTGTTTGGCTTTGTTTCTTATTGGCCCTTTTGGTTTTTCTTGGTGCTTATTATTTTTATTACAGACAACGTCAGAATAAGAAACGAATACAGGAGATTGAAAAACAGATTGTTGAAAACAGAGAAGAGATAGCACTCTATCAGGAAGAGTTGGTAAATTACCAGGAATTGCAAAGTGAATCAGAAGACTATCGTACTAAGATTGGAGAATTGAATGGAAAAGTTTTGCTTCTGCAAGGACAGAATAAAACGCTAACAGAACGTTTGAATACATTGGGTGGTGATATTGATAATTCGTGTTCGCCTATTGATGCAAGGTATATATCTACATTCCGTATGTTACTTTCGTTAAAGTCTGGTGCTGTGAAAGGAGAACTCTCTCGTCCGGATTGGGAATGTCTGTTTGACTTATTTAATTATTTGTATTCGGATATGCTTATTCGTCTGCAGGAAGAATATCCTACATTGACTAAACATGATCTTGAAATTTGTTGTTTATTGAAGTTTGGTTTTACTAATGATGCGTTAAAACGTGTCTTTTTCACTACATCTGACTCTATAACTAAAGCCAAAGGTCGATTGAAAAAACGCTTAAATATATCAGCTCAGGAGGATTTAGACCATTTTATACGAAAATACTAAGAAAATAAATTTCCAATTGTCCGGGTCGATAATTTTTTATTTTCTGTAATAGTTTGATATATAGTTGTTTATCTCTTCTTGTACTTACTCAAATTGTCCGGGTCGTTTTTTTGCTTTTCTCATCAGTACATCGTACATTTGGAGAAACAAAAAACAGTATATTTATGAAATCACGTTTGTTTATGTCATTATTGGTAGCATTGTTTATGATGAGCAATGTTTTTGCAGGTACTCCTCTTGAAGATGGGTTAGTATTAAAAGGAGAATTCTCTCAGATTGGAACTCGTTCGTTAGATCCTGCTATTCCTATTGAAGCAACTTTCGAAGGAAATGTTTTGATTGTTGAATTTACCGCTCCTGTAGGTGATGTGAATATAGTAATAAAGGATGCCACTCAAAATGTGTACACCTCTTCTATAGAGGTAACTGCTTGCGGGCAATCACTTGCTATTCCTGTAGAAGATTACAATGCTGGTACTTATACAATAGAATTTAGAAACTCAAAGGATGGTTATGTTTATGGCAATTTTACATTAATGTAATCCATAAATATAATATGAGGAAAATTCTATTTTCTGCTTGTTGCAACACATATACACAGCAAAAGACCTGTGAAGGTTTGATAAAGCTGTTGAAAGATGGACGTTATCAAGTGGATATGGCAGGCGATGTTGCCAAGGAGATGTGGCTTTCTTATAATCTTGCCTTTGCTTTTAATAGAAGAGGTTATGAGAAAATACAGACATTACGCCCTGCCATTCCAATTGTTTATTCGATCTTGGCAGATGATTATGAAGATGAGTTTATAGAAGATGCCACGCAGTATGAACATTTACTGCTCATCGCACCGGAAAAAACTTATTCCTGTGATAGTTGTGTTACAGCTCTTCCTTTTCCGTGGGACGGAGAAGTGGATAGGTATCTTAAATATCCGTATTCCAAGCCTGCTGTTCTTGTTGGAGTGGGTAATGGGCGTTCGGCATTAAGAACATTTATTGTTTTGAACACACTGACTCAATATAAGATTAATATCATTTATTCGGGAGAACAGGAACTTTATGATATAGGATATGCATCTCATGTAACTGTACGTGAAGAATTTGAGTTAGATACATTGATACAAAATGCCAGTCTTGTAATAGGTCATAAATATGTGGCTCTGCAAGGAGCTTTACATAAAAAGCCTGTTATCGTTATTGGTGATTATGGATCAGGTGGTTTGTTGACTTCTGCCAATGTAGTGGAACAATATCATAACCACTTCTTGGGCAATATAGGTGGAGAATTGGATGAATACTTTTCTCTGGACCAATTGCAAAAGGAAATAACAGCAGCTTCTAAACTTTCTGTACGTGAGTTGGAGGCCATTGCAGAAAAATTGAAAAAAGAAATGTCAGAGAATAATAGAAAAGTATGGAACATTGTTTCATCTTATTCGATAATACGAAATTCCTAAATCTTACATGTTTTCTAAATTGTAGTAATTAGATTTGATTTGTATAGATTAATACACGATTGGTTGGGGTGTGGGGTACGTGAGTATCCCACACTTGTTTTAATATATAAAAAGAGTCTGAATCTATTATATATGTCTGTAATACAATACGTTAAAAAAATGCGTACTTTATGTGTATAAAGTATGCATTTTAACGATGTATTAAATAGGTAATTAACACATACTTAAATACGTACTTTTGTAATATAAAGAATCTATCCCCGATATATTGAAAAAATGATATATCTGTTTCCGCCTAATTTGTATGTTTTTGATGTTTGGTATAATTACATACCTATTGGGCGAGGATAGATATACATGTATCCATTGTCTTCTCCTATCTTTGCGTCAACAGTTATTTACTTATGAAAGACGCAATGATTAAAATACTACCTGTCTTTATCACGATATTTTCTTTTCTCTTCAGTTCGTGTAAAGAAACAAACCAACGTTTGGAATACGCTTTGGCCTTTGCCGGTGATAACCGTTCGGAGTTAGAGAAAGTCTTAACCTATTATAAAGATGATTCTCTTAAATTGAAAGCCTGTTGTTTCCTTATCGAAAATATGCCTCGATACTTTAGTTATACCGGACACGTACTGGATAGTATTAAAGCTATTAAAGCCAGTGTGGATAAAGAGGGTAAATTACCGGACGAAAAGGTGGATCCTTTGAAAGGCTTCACCTATAACCATCTCCCTAAAATATATGATGCACATGTTATCACTGCTGATTATCTGATAGAGAATATAGAATTGGCTTTTGAAGAATGGGAGAAACGCCCTTGGAACAAATATGTTTCGTTTGATGAATTTTGTGAGTTGATTCTTCCCTATCGAATAGACAATGAGCCATTAGAGAACTGGAGAAGTATCTATCGTGAAAAGTTTTCTTTTCTGCTCGATTCGGTATACACAGGTTCTGATGTTATAAAAGCCTCCAATGTGATTGGGCAACACCTGAGAGACGAAAAATTCATATTCAATCGTAATTTGAATCTTCCTCACCTGGGAGCACAATTCTTATTGAAACATCGGGTAGGTAAGTGCATAGACTCCTGTGATTTTCTGGTATATGTATTACGTTCCTTAGGGATTCCTGTTGCAGTAGATGAACTTCCCTTTTCTCCGGATCATCTGGCAAGCCATACCTGGAATGTTGTTTTAGATACTACACATCTCTATGTCCCGTTTTGGTTTACAGAGAAAGATGCTGTCAGAGGTGATCGGTATGATGATGGTAGGAAAAGGGGGAAAGTACTTCGGGCCTGTTTTGGTATGCAGCCCGAACCCTATGAAGGAATGATACATAATCCTAAGGTACCCTCTTATTTTAAAGATCTTTTTAGATTGGATGTCAGTAAGGAGTACTTCCAGACTCAGTATGAAGTTCCTTCGGAAGACGAATCGGAAGAATATATGTATCTTGGTATTTTCAGTCCCCGCAGATGGGTTGCTGTAGATATGGCAAAAGTAGTCGACGGTAGAGCTGTATTCCATAACATAGAATCTGATATCGCCTACCAACCTCTTTATTTTGATGGGAAGAGATATCGGCAGACCGGACATCCTTTCACTTTGAAAGGGGATTCGTCAATCACCTTTGTTCCGGATAAGAATCAAAGTGAACGTAGCATAGTGACACGTAAATGTCCTCTCTATCCTCGTATAGCCAATCATATGACGAAAGTGGTAGGGGCCAAAATTTACAGTTCCTTATCTAAGGATTTTCAACACAAACTACTATTATATCACATCGTCGATACACCGAAAGTGAATATAAACACGGTGCACTTCGATATTCCAAGAAAGTGCCGTTATATTCGTTACGTTGCTCCCGACGATCTCTTTGTCGAGATTGCCGATCTCAACTTTTATTACAAAGATCAGCCTCTCAAAGCCATTGACATTTATGAAAGTGATTATGAGGGTCACCCTCCTGCTGATGAATTACCGTTGTGCATGGATCATGACCCTCTGACACTATTTCTCTCGCGAAAAAAGGGAAGCTATATTACGATGGACTTTGGTAAAGAAGTACTTATAGATCGCATGGTATATATCCCCCGTAATGATGACAATTTTATCCGGATAGGAGATGTCTATGAACTACGCTATCAAGCTGGAAATGAAGGGTGGGTTTATGTTGATAAACAAAAGGCTGTGAAAGACACTCTTATTTTTGATAAAGTACCCAAAGGGGCTTTGTTTCACCTTCGGGATTTAACCCGGGGAAAAGAAGAGAAGGTGTTTTATATAGAGAATGGGAAGCAGGTGTTTCCTTAAAGAAATATAAGAATTTGATTAAATGAGAGTGAATCATAAATGAAAAAGAAAGGAGGTGATATTATTTAGAGTATATTGTTTTAAAGTGTTTTTGTGGAAAAAGTATTAAAATTAAAAAAAGGAAAAATGAATAAGAAAAAGTATTTATTAGTGTTTGCGTTTGCCGTGGCATTAGCAGCGGGAAACATGTATGTGATAAAAAATAATGGTTGTAAGGTTTTACTTTCTTTAGCTGATTTAGATAGTTCAGCTAATGACCCTAAGGAAATTGATTATTTTGTACCTAATAAAAACAACAATCCCGAACCATGCACTATATATATAGAACTGGATGCTGGTGTTGCAGTACCAGAAGGTGCAATCCATATTGGTGGAAAAAAATACGAGATACGTGGAATGGAAAATTTTTGTGAAAAGCCTGAAAAAGGAGAGGACCCTACGGGATGTGATCCTTATAATTGTCATCAAAGAATTCCTACTATAAAATAAATTGGTTATGAATAGCCTATAAAAAGGCTATTCATAATGGTATAATATAAAAGAAAGATGAAAAATATAAAAAAAATAATCAATACAGTTGTTGCTGTTATTATCTTATCTGCTTGTCACCTTAGCAGTGTAAACAATAGTAAAAGGGGAAATTAACCTGCCGTTATGGATTTCACAATTGATGTGGATAAAGTTTCTGAGCAGATAGATATTTCTTCATTGATAGAAAATAATGTAAAGATTGTAAAACTAGAGACGACTGATGAATGCCTGCTCTCTGACATTCGGCAAGTGGATTATGCAAATGGCTTGATTTATATAGCAGATAGAGTTTCTCAGGCAATCCTCATCTTTGATGAATCAGGTAAATATGTCGGGAGAATAGGACAGCGAGGTGAAGGTCCGGGAGAATACAGTAGATTAGGACGTTTCCAAGTGGTAGATTCTCATATATATATAATGGATGATGATGTAAGACAATTGTACGATTATGATTTGAAAACTCGAATCGGCATAAGATTGGATATTGATGACAATATTAATTTTTCAGATTTTTATATTATGAATGAGTATGTGTATCTTTTATCTAATAATAGATATTCCTCTATAGGTAACTTTAATTTATTCCAACATAATATGAAAACAGATGATATTATTGCTTGTTTACCATTTGACGAAGAACTTTCAAAGAAACATTCAACTTGGGGGCTTCAACAATGTTTGAGTCGGTATGATGATGAACTTCTTGTTTTATTTGCTAATAATGACACTATTTATAGTGTAACATCAGAATCTGCGGCTCCACGATATGTGTACCATTTTTCAAAACGTTCTATGCCAGCTGAACTTAGGAAAAAGGATGGAATGGAAATTATGATGACTGCTATGGATAAACGATATATTCTAGGTCTTGATGAGATCGTAAATTTGAAAGATCATTTCATTGTAAAATATGGTGATGTAATTGTCCGTTCTGTTTTGTATGATAAACGAACTGATAAGTATAAAGTTGGAAATTGGTTGACTCTCGGAGATTTAGGTAATTTCTACATGTATCATTATTACTTTACAGATAATGATGAAATGATAGTGATGGAACCTGCTGCTAGCTTTTTGTCATCTTGGGAGTCTACCTACAGCAAATCCTCTTTTGTCCGTCCGCAAGATAAAGAACGTTTTCAAGAAATTTATAACAGTACCAAAGAGGATGATAACCCTATTGTTGTACTTGCTAAAGTAAAGAAATGAAATGGGAATTGGAGTGTTGTCCACGAAAATGAGGGATTATATATTATTATTAGTAGTAATAGTTAGTAATTTGTGTTGGTTTTATAAATATAATACTGATAAAAAAGTGATTGGCGCTTTGATGAAATCGGTTGAGGTCAGTTTCCTTCAAAATACAGAACTTCGTATGCATAAAGAAAATAGATTGTATGAACTTGAATATAATGGAGATTTTTTATCAGATAGTCTTTTCTTGACAGATGTAAATGGCTTAAAGGTGAGATTGAGAGATATTATAAATGAAAACAAACTTATTTTAAGATATTCAGAGCTAAACTGCCAAACTTGTATAGACGAGCAGATTAAAAACCTGAATATATATGCAGATTCAATAGGCGCTGATCGTATATTGTTGTTTACAAATTATGAAACAGATGTGTATATGCGACGTTTTAAGAAGTTGAATAAGATAAAATTTGCTATTTATAATATGAAAGCAGATGCTAACAAATTATTGAAAGACATAGGTCTACCATATATGTTTGTACTTTCACCAAATAAAAAAATGAGGGTACAATATATGTATATTCCTCAGAAGGAAATTCCTATATTAACATCTTCTTATCTAAATATGGTGAAGGGTAAATTCTTTTGAATTAAATCATAGTTGTTTGGCTAATGAGAAGTAGAATGAAATACAAGTTTATATTAGCAGTAAACAGGTGCTTTGCATTATTGTTATTGGCATGTGGTTGCTTTACTATTTGGTTATTATTAGAAATATTTTGTATTACTTCTTTTCATGTTCCTACGGGTTCTATGGAACCGACTTTGATTTCGGGAGATGTTGTTTGGGTGAATAAGCTTGTGTATGGTGCCCGAATATTTAATCTTTGGGATGCTGCAGATGGGAAAGAATTTGCTATAAAGCGTCTGCCAGGTTTTAGACAGATAGAACGTAATGATGTAGTGGTCTTTAATTACCCTTATCCTATAAAGAAAGATAAGCACATCCGATTCGATCTTCTTTCATATTATGTAAAGCGGTGTGTTGCATTGCCAGGGGATACATTCATTATAAAAAAAGGACAATATGAAGTTCGGGGTTGTAATATACCCTTAGGTAATGTGAAGTCTCAGAAAACTTTGTTGGGGAGATTAGAGTATGAAGAAAGTAATCATGAGGGCGTCGGGATTGCCATTCGAGCCTATCCTAATGATTCATTGTTTGAATGGACTATTAAAACGTTTGGACCTTTCTATATTCCAAATGCGGGCGCATTCATTCCTATGAATTATATGAATATGATACTATATAAACAAGTTATAGAATGGGAGCAGAAAAAGAAACTAGAATTTTGTCATGGGAAAATCTTTTTGGATGGTAGAAAGATTACAAAGTATCGTTTTCTGAAAAGTTATTATTTTGTAGTTGGTGATAAAACGGAAAGTTCTTGCGATTCGCGTTATTGGGGATTACTACCTGAAGAATTTATTGTAGGTAAAGCAAGTTGGATAGGAATGTCCAAAGATATGGATACAGGTAAGGTTAGATGGGATAGAGTAGGAGCAAAAATACAATAAGAAGATTTTAGAAAAAAGTTATGTATTTATTAAGTGAAAAAATAGATCGCTTTGGAGTAGAATGGTGTATCGTAGTAGAGTGGACTGGAAGTATTATAAATGAATGTAGATATTTTTATGATATCAGACTTAATCTGTGGAGAGCTAAAGAAATGATGATCAAGCGAAATAATTACGAACTTATACTAATTCGGTTGTTATTGACTATTATAGCAGCTTTGCTTTTATGTATTAGTATCTTGTCTTTTCCAGAAATACTACCTGGAGAGATGGCAGGGCAATGGTATTGGTTATCAAAAGTAAGTGTATTATTTATGGTAATTATATTTCCCATTTTACTTTTTTCATCGAAAAGCATAAAGATAGGAGATGAACTAGATACAATTATTGTATGGACACTTATTCTTTTGGCTGGTATTGAATCTGTATGGGGAATGTGGCAAATATATGGATTATTGTCATCCAACCATTCATTATTTTCGTTAACTGGAACTTTTTTCAATCCTGGACCTTACTCTGGATATTTGGCAATGATCTTTCCTGTTTGTCTGAATGAATGGTTGGCGCTAAAGGATAAAGCTGTAAACTTGAATAATATAGAAAAGGTGATGCATTATTTATCAGGAGGGATTCTATTGTTGATAATTTGTATTCTTCCTGCTGGCATGAGTCGTTCGGCTTGGTTAGCTGCAATTATTTCTGGGTTATGGATATATGGAATACACTACTCATGGAAAGTCCAGATTCAAACAGTATGGCAGATGTATCGTAAGAAGGTTATTGCAATTATTGTACTATTGTTTATTTGTTTGATAGTTGGAGGAATTGCAGCCTTTAATTTGAAGAAGAACTCGGCAGACGGCAGGTTGTTCATGTGGAAAATTGCCAGTAAGGCGATTGTTGATAAACCTTTAACTGGTTATGGTACATATGGTTTTCCATCTGCTTTTGGTAAAACTCAAGAAAACTATTTTGCACAAGGAGATTATTCACCTCAAGAGGAATTGGTAGCTGGTAGTCCGGTCTACGCTTTTAATGAATATTTACAAGTAGCAATAGAGTGGGGGATTCCGGTTACATTTTGTATTTTATCGTTCATTTTGTTTTGTTTTTATAGAGGAAAAAAAAGTGGGCGAATAAGTCTCTGCGGTGGATTGGTTGCACTTTTAGTATTTTCTTTTTCTTCTTATCCAATGCAGCTACCTGCTTTTATTATTTCATTGGTACTTTTTTTATCAGTATGTTTGATTGGAAACTCTCGAGTGGGTTGGGGGATTTTTGCTCTCATAGTTGGTGTTGTTGGTTTTTGGGGATGGAAGGAGAATATCTATGAATCTTGTAAAAGATGGGCCGATTGTAGTCTATTATATCGGGTTGGTGCTTATAGTGCTGTGAAAAAAGATTATATGGAACTTTATCCCGTATTGAGAAATCGTGCTACTTTTCTTTTTGAATACGGTCACTGTTTACATAAATTGAATGAATATGAGGCTTCTAATGAAATACTGCAAGAAGCATCTGATTATAGTTGTGATCCTATGATATTTAATATTATGGGAAAAAACAATCAACTGTTGAAGCGTTATGAATTGGCGGAAGAATACTATCTCCGCTCCTCTTATAGGCTTCCAGGAAGGATTTATCCTTATTATTTATTAGCAAAACTTTATGCAGAACAAGGGTATTATCAGCCGGAGAAACTAAAGATGATGGCTAATGCTGTACTCACAAAAGAGCCGAAGGTATATTCTAAAGCTATTGAGGAAATGCGGTCGGAGATGAAAGTATTATTGGATACACTCAATTATTGATTAATGTTATAAAAGTAATACAAGATTGTATGCCTAAAAGGAGTGTTTTGGGGACTTTCTCTGTTTTGAGAACTAAGAATAAATTTTTTAAGAAATTATAGTTGTAGAGAACAAATACAATTGAACTTATAAAATATGATTATGAATATGAAAAAATACGTGTTTTTTTTCGATTATTTTCTTGTAGGCTGTGAAAAAAAATCAAAATATAGTAATGAAAGTAATCTGACAGTTCTGCAAATAGACTGGGATAATATCGTGGATAGGTTTGACTATTCGTCAATGGTGGAGGATCGCATTTTAATGATACCTTTAGAAATCCGGGACGATTGCATAATAGGAGAGGTGGTAAAGTTATTTTATCAGAATAGCCAGATTTGTATTACTGATAAAATCAGTAAAAGTATTCTATCTTTTTCAGATCAGCAACTTCTTATTTGAGATAGCTCTGTTACATTTTCGGAATTAATTGTCACTGCTGTCTTGTTTTTTTTGTACACATGTCTCGTTTTCGTAATTGGAATGCAATTGCTATCTTCTGAGATAATATTAAAAGTATTTCCTTTATTTCTTTTCCACCTTTGCGTATCGGAAAATGATGGATGTTTGTTAATCTTAAAATCAGGAATAAATGAAATGTATACAATTCTTTTTCATTACAATATTCTTAATGTCTTCTTTCTCTTGTAAAGATACATTGGATAGACAAGTCTCTTTTAGTTTAGAACAGGCCAATGATAATTGTGTAGAATTGGAGCGGGTACTAAAACATTATGCAAATGAACCGGAGAAATTGCGGGCCGCAAAGTTTCTGATAGCAAATTTACCTTTTCGTTGTTCATCTGTCGGTTCGGAACTTGATAGTGTAAAGTCGGCTCTTCGTTCTGTGATACCTCAGAAAGGGATAATGGATGAAGCGCTTAAAAAAAGGTGGAAACGCTCAAACTATAAAATAAAGAATGTGAGTGATGTATCCGTTGTTTCATCAGATTTGTTGATTGAAAATATAGATTTAGCTTTTGAAGCTTGGAGAAGACGGAAGTGGAGTAAATATTATTCGTTTGAAGGTTTTTGTGATTATGTATTGCCATATCGTATAAACAATGAACCACTTGAAAATTGGCGTAAACTATAATTTGTACTGCTTGTATGGTTAGTAACACAAATTAATTCTTTTGAGTTAAATTGTTTTTAATATAATGAAACTGATTATTTTTTATAATAAATTGAGATGAGAAAAATATTATATATCCTTGTGTGTGCTATGTTCTCTTTCTCTTCGTGTAAGAGAAATGTGAATATTCGTGAGATTGCAGTAAGCGATTCTTTATTCCAGGTAATTGTAATAGATCCGGATGACATCAATCGAAAGGAACCGTTTAAAATATCTACAATTGTGGAGAAAATAGAATATGTGCCTTTGCAAACAGCAGACACTGTTTTGATGGGGAAAATGAATAAATTGATAGTGTGGAATGATCAATTTTATATTTGGGATCAATTGACTGAAGCTATTTTTTGTTTTAACTCAAAAGGGCAGTTTCTTCATAAGATCCATAAGCAAGGGAAAGGCCCCGATGAGTATCCTCGTATTTATGATTTTACAATGGATATGACAACAGGGGATATCTACATTTATTCAGATATGTCTAAAACAATATATGCTTATACAGAAAAAGGGGAATTTATTAGGAAAATGGAGTCGGCATTCATTCTTTCTTCTTTTGGGATACAAGGTAATTATACTTATTATTATCTTGGTCGTACTCCTAATGCTGATTTTTATAGTGAAACATTTCCAGAACAATGTCGATATGTAGTAATGGAGAACGATGAATTTAAACATGAACAATTGAAATATATATTTGATGATAAATATCTTCAAATTCCGTCATCAAGAAATGTCTTTTCGTTTTATAAAGATACTATGTTGTTAGTTGAATATTTGAAACCTGAAATATATTCTATTGATAGTATAGGACGTTTAAGACCTAAATATCGAATAGAATTTCTGACAAATACCTACTCTCCATCTTTCAATGAGGAGATTGATTTGGAACGAATGGAATCTGAAAAGAAGAATGGAAATTTGACAACCTTGTTTAATGCTTTTTTTGAGACGGACGATTATCTGTTTTTTAATTATGCCAGAGGAATTATTGGATCTGCATATGTTAATAAAAAGGATCGTACGATTCATAATATGGGCTATTTTTTGATGGATGATTTTAATCAAAATTCACTACCGTCGGTCATTGATTTTGTAGACGAAAATTATATGTATAAATCTGTAGAACCGGCTTCTTTGATAAGAAGACAGTTGAAAGGTAACTTTTCTCCGTATTTGGATGGAATGGTAGAAAATATGCGAGAGTTTGATAATCCGGTTATAATAAAAATAAAATTAAAATGAACCTTGGAATTTTTAAACATATCTCTGTATGCTTTATTATCGTTTTGGTCATTAGTTGTAAAACTGATAATACGAATAAAGTAGAACCTGACTATGGAAAATTTACTGTTATGAATATTTTTCAGTCAGAGGTTTCTCTTTTCCATTTTATTATCCATTGACAGATATAAATGGGACAAAATGCAGGTTGGATAGTATTTTGAAAAAATCAAAGCTAATTTTTCGATTTAGTGAATTAAATTGTGAATTATGTATTAGGTCTGAAATTGATTTAATGAATAAATTGAACCTTTCCAATCATGTAATAGGGTTTGCGAGTTATAGCAATATTCGTATGCTTAAGCTTGCTCAGAAGAAATATAATATCCAATTTCCTATCTATTTTCTTTCATTAGGATCTAATGGAGCATTGCCGGAAGATAAAGAAAGCCTTGGACGCCCTTATTTGTTTTTGATGAATACAGACTTTCGCGCTAAATATCTGTTTTTTCCTTCCATACAACATCCGATAGTCTCTGAGGAATATTATAAAGAGATACTTTATTTACTAGACCATAATAATAGCAATGAAGATTTCTTTGATGAGAAAATGATTGATTTGGGAACGATCAGCAAAGGAAAAACCTATAAAGCTAAGTTCAAGTATACAAATAAAACTCCCGATCTTCTGATAATTGAGAATATTAATACTTCTTGTGGATGTACGGTTCCTCGATGGGATAAGAAGCCCTTGAAAGAAGAAGAATCATCTGAATTAGTAATATCCTTTACTCCTGAAACTTTAGGATATAACTCAAAGTTTATAATGGTCTCTTTTAACAAATATAAGCACCCTGTTCGATTGATAATTAAAGCGAACGTGGAATAATAATAGTGGATAGTAAAAAATAATTCAGCCAATAATAAATAAGTTGATGAATAGAATCTGTAGAAAAGTAGGATATACATTGCTGTGGGGACTTATACTATTCCAATTCTATCTATTTATTAGAATATATTGGTTGGTCTCTTGTGTTATTCCGACATATTCTATGTCTCCTACTTTGTCCAAAGGAGATTATATTTGTGTCTCATTACAAATACCTGGTCGTAGGGTGTTTATGACAGATTCTCTACATGAAGATCGCCTTATCGTCCATCGAAAAAAAGGAATACGTTCTATAAAAACGAATGATGTCGTTGTATTTAACTTTCCATATTCAGAAAGTAAGAGGCGCATGAAACTTAGTATGAAAACTTTCTATTGCAAACGGTGTGTCGCAATACCGGGGAGTACACATCGTTGGCAGTGGAAGAATAGAGAACACAGTATATATCTTCCCCAAAAAGGAGATATCATGGCAATTGATTCTATTAATTATAAACAGTATCATAAATGTATAGAGTATGAAACAGGACAAAATTTAAAATTAGAGGGTGGGAGTGTATATTTGAATGATTCAATAGTAAATGAATATCGTTTCCTACACGATTATTACTTTATGCAAGGAGATCATACCTCTGATTCATATGATTCTCGTTTTGGGGATTATTGCCTGATGATTTTATTTTGGGAGTTGGACAATTCATTTGGTTCTCGAAAGATGTAAAAACTAATAAGATACGTTGGGATAGGATTTTCAAGAAATTGTAATTGAAGAGAAAAATACAATTGATTTTATAAAATAAAGTAAGAAGATAATATGGCACTATATTGTATGTGCCCATTCTTGCCCAATGTGTATTTTTCAATCATATAGCACATACAGATACGTATTTGGCAAGGATCAGTATATACATATTCATTACCTTCTGCTATTTTTGTAGTAAAATTGATTTTCTGATTGATAAGTAGGATACGGAAATCTTGATGATAATCCTATTTTAGCCATATATAAATTGAAATATTAGTATGAATCAAATTCAAGAAATACACATGATTTGTATCATAAATTGTTTATTTAGAGAAAATCACTTGAAAATATTTTTGAAATAAAATAATATAACTATATTTATCGGGTAACAACGATAAAACTACATTGACACAATGAAAAAACACTACCCTATCTATGCCTTTTGTATGGCATTGATCACCTTGGCTGCTTGTTCCGGTGATAAGAAAACAGAGAAAAACACTGCTGAAAAAGGAGTGGAGATGGTATTACCTGACATGAAAAATGAGGTGTCGGTGATGACGCTAAAGAAGCAGGATTTTCATCACGAATTGGTCAGTAATGGAAAGGTGACGGCGAAGGAACAGGCTAACCTGCGTTTTGAAAGCAGTGAGGTCATTGCCCATATCTATGTGAAGAATGGAGATCGGGTGCGGAAAGGGCAGAAGCTGGCCGAACTCGATAAGTTTAAACTGGCTAACAGATTGGCACAATCTGCTGATGCACTTGAAAGGGCACGGTTGGAATTACAGGATGTATTGATAGGACAGGGGTATGCCACGGAAGATTTCAGTAAAGTGCCTGAAGAAGTGATGAAACTGGCAAAGGTAAAGAGTGGATATGATCAGAGTAAAGCACAGTACGAACTGGTAAGAAGAGAAGAGGAACATGCTACGTTGACAGCCCCCTTTGACGGGGTAGTGGCGAATCTTTTTGCGAAGCCTTATAATATGGCTAATACTTCGGAGATATTTTGTACAATCATAGATACACAAGGGATGGAGGCAGACTTTACTGTACTCGAAAGTGAATTACCGTTACTCAAAAACGGAGATAGGGTAGTGGTGACTCCTTATGCCGATGCTACCTCAGTGTATGAAGGGAGTGTTTCGGAAATTAATCCCCTGGTAGATGATAAAGGAATGGTGAGAGTACGGGCACGGGTGAACGGAAAAGGAAAACTGTTTAGCGGAATGAATGTACGGATAAGTGTACAGCGTTCTTTGGGGCAATTATTAGTGATCCCCAAGAGCGCTGTGGTACTGCGTTCAGGAAAACAGGTTGTCTTTACATTGGATAAAGGAAAAGCACAGTGGAACTATGTGCAGACCGGATTTGAGAATATAGACAGTTGCGTGGTTGCTAATAAAGCCGATGCCGGAGTTACAGATGGCCTCACAGAAGGCGATGTCGTGATTGTTTCGGGTAATGTGAACCTGGCACATGAGGCTCCGGTGCAGTTATTAGACGATTGACAATTGGCAATTGGATTAAACTTTGCTTATCACAGGAAGAGTAACTCCAATCGTAAATAGTAAATTGTCTAATCGTAAATTAAAATGGTATGATAAAATTTTTAATACAACGTCCCATTGCTGTATTGATGGCTTTTACAGCTTTCTTTATTGTGGGTTTGGTGACCTATTTTACATTGCCGGTTTCACTATTGCCGGACATCGCTATACCGGAGATTACTGTGCAGATTTCTGCTGCCAATACTTCGGCCCGTGAACTGGAAAATACCGTAGTGAAGCCGATTCGTCAACAGTTGATCCAGGTGTCTAACCTGAAAGATATGACAAGCGAAACCCGTGACGGAGCAGGAATTATCCGGTTGAACTTTGATTTTGGAACAAACACCGATCTGGCATTTATTGAGGTGAATGAGAAGATAGATGCTGCCATGAATTATCTGCCTAAAAACACAGAACGTCCTAAGGTGATAAAGGCAAGCGCTACGGACATCCCTGTTTTTTATCTGAATCTGACTTTAAAGAACGATAGTGCTTATGCACCAACGGATCAACAGGCGTTTCTGAATCTGTGTGAGTTTTCCGAATCAGTAATAAAACGCCGTATCGAACAGTTGCCCGAGGTGGCTATGGTAGATGTTACAGGATTGCTGGACCGTCAACTCCAGATAGTGCCTGATATGGATAAAATGGTGCAGATGGGACTCTCTGTCTCGGATATAGAGTCGGCGTTGGCGCGCAACAACGTAGAGCCGGGAAGCATGACTGTGCGCGATGGTTATTATGAATATAACATTAAGTTTTCTACATTGTTGCGTACAGCAGAAGATGTGGAGAATATCTATCTCCGCCGAGAGGGCCGGATTATACAGTTGAAAGAGTTTTGCCGGATTGCTGTGACGCCTATCAAAGAGCGAGGTGTTTCTATGTCCAATGGTAAACGTGCCGTGACGTTGGCTATCATTAAACAAGCCGATGAAAATATGGACAACATGAAAGCAGCACTGACCAAGACCATGAACTACTTCAAAAGGGTATATCCGGATATCGACTTCAGCATTACCCGTAACCAGACCGAATTGCTGGATTATACGATCTCCAATCTGCAACAGAATCTTTCGTTGGGATTTGTCTTTATCTGCATCGTAGCAGTACTGTTTTTAGGAGATATAAAGTCGCCTTTTATCATCGGATTGAGTATGGTGGTCTCCATCGTTATCAGTTTCCTATTTTTCTATCTTTTCAAAATGTCGCTGAATATCATCTCTCTTTCCGGATTGATTCTGGCATTGGGTATGATGATTGACAGCTCGATTATTGTGACGGAGAATATTTCTCAGTATCGTGAAAGAGGATATACACTTCGCCGGGCGTGTATAGTAGGAACCAGTGAGGTAGTGACTCCGATGCTTAGTTCTTCGCTCACTACTATTGCCGTGTTTGTCCCTTTGATATTCATGAGCGGAATTGCGGGAGCTATCTTCTATGATCAGGCTTTCTCTGTGACAGTGGGATTGATGGTTTCTTATTTCACAGGTATTATGTTATTGCCCGTATTATATATGTTGGTATATCGTACAGGGCTGGTGACCCGGAAATGGAAATGGTTTTCTATCAAAGTAAATAATCTGATAAAGGAACATACCCTTGACCGGTTTTATGATAAAGGAGTTAATTGGGTGTTCGCTCATAAAACGTTTAGCGTTTTATTCTGCATTGTTTCTCTTCCTCTCTGTGTGTTCTTCTTTTATTTTATTGATAAGGAGCGTATGCCAGAGATTGATCAAAATGAACTTATCGCCCGTATTGAGTGGAATGAGAATATCCATCTGGATGAGAATCAACGGAGGGTAGATGAACTGTTTCGTGAATTGAAAGGAGAAGTGCTGGAACAGACAGCTTCTGTAGGGCAACAGGATTTTATCCTGAATCGTGAGCAGGAACTTTCTTCGTCAGAAACCGAACTTTATTTCAAGACAGAGTCTTCGGATAGGATTATGCCATTGCAACAACGTATTTTCCGGAGAGTGAAACAGTTGTATCCTTTGGCAGTGATCTCATTCTCACCTCCGGAAACGGTGTTTGAGAAGTTGTTTGTAACGGGTGAAGCCGATGTTGTGGCCGAGCTGTATGCCCGTAACAGAGATAGGGCACCCGAAGCTGATACATTGCGAAGCATAGAACAGAGATTACAGCAACAGACCGGTCTTTCTCCCACAGGCATAGCATTTGAGAATCAACTGAACCTCAGCATTGAAAGAGAGAAGTTACTGTTATACAATATCTCTTATGATGAACTTTACCGGGTATTGAAAACTGCTTTTAAGGAAAATAATGTATCGATGCTACATTCTTACCAGCAGTATCTGCCTATTAATATTGCCAGTGACGAAAAAACAGTGAATACGGTATTGCAGGAAACGTTGGTACAGACACAGGATAATAATAGCGATGGTACCCGAAACTATGTTCCACTTCGGGAATTGGTAAAAGTGACTCCTTCAGAAGATTTAAAGAGTATTACAGCCGGGCGGAATGGTGAATATATTCCTTTCAGCTTTTATGATGTGAAAAATGCAGATGCTCTGATGACGGATGTGAAGACAGTGGTCCGTGAAACGGGAGAGTGGGAGCTGGGCTTTTCGGGTAGTTTCTTCTCCAATAAAAAGATGCTGGAAGAGTTGGTTGTTATTCTGTTTATCTCTATTCTGCTGATGTACTTCATTCTTGCTGCACAGTTTGAGAGTTTCGTACAGCCTTTGATTGTACTGTTAGAGATACCGGTTGATGTGGCTTTTGCCCTGTTGTTGTTATGGATATGCGGTCATACGCTGAATCTGATGTCTGCTATCGGTCTGATAGTAACTTGTGGTATTATCATCAATGACTCTATCTTGAAACTGGATGCCATCAATGAGTTACGCAAAGAAGGAGTGCCTTTGATGGATGCCATTCACGAAGCTGGCCGGCGAAGGCTGCGTCCCATCATAATGACCTCACTGACTACTATCTTTGCCATGGTGCCTCTGCTTTTTTCTTTCGATATGGGCTCCGAATTGCAGAAACCGCTCTCTATCGCTATGATAGGGGCTATGTTTATCGGCACACTGGTGAGTCTGTTTATTATTCCGTTGATCTATTGGTTTATTTATAAAGAAAAGAAGATATGAAAAGATATATGATATACTTCTGTTTCTGCCTGTTCTGTTGTGGGCAGATGCAGGCACAGGAACGGATCAAATTGGATTTGCAGCGTACTATAATTCTGGCAAATGATAGTTCACTGGAAGCTTTTCGTACGCAGAACATGTATTTGTCCGGTTATTGGGAATACCGCACCTATAAGGCTAACCGCCTGCCAAGCCTAACTTTGGATATGACTCCTGCGGAGTATTACCGTGATATCACCAAACGGTATGATTCGGAGCAGAATCTGGATGTATACCGTAGCCAGCAGTCTTTTTCAGCTTCGGGAGGTTTGTCTGTGAGACAGAACTTTGACCTTACCGGTGGTACCTTCTACTTAGAGTCTAAATTGGGCTATATGCGTAACTTCGGCGATAACCGTTCTACTCAGTTTACCAGTGTTCCGGTGCGGTTGGGATATTCACAAAGCCTTGTTGGATATAACCCGTTCAAGTGGGAACGGCGTATTGAGCCTTTGAAATATGATAAGGTGAAGAAAGAGTTTATCTATAACGTGGAGGCTGTATCGGAGAAGGCTACCGGTTATTTCTTCAGTCTGGCTATGGCGCAGGCGGAATATGATTTGGCGAAAGAGAATGTTGCTTCTTCTGATACCCTTTATCGCATAGGTATGCAGCGTTTGAAGATTGCTTCTATCTCCAAAGCCGACCTGCTGACTTTGAAGCTGGATCTGGTAAATGCCCGTAATACCTTACAGAATAAGGCAAGTGCGTTGAAACGTGCCATGTTCTCATTGGCTTCCTTTCTGAACATCGATAAGAATACGGTGATTGAACTGGAGCTTCCGGCCCGTCCACGGGAGATGACCATATCGGTAGACGATGCATTGGCATCTGTACGTAGTAACAATCCTCAATTGCTTGGGTTGAAACAGAATATCCTGGAGGCAGAGAGAAATGTGGACCGGACGAAGAAAGAATCCCGTTTTAATGCGAGTGTGAATGCGAGCATCGGTTTCAATCAGGCTGCCGATAATTTCGGAGATGTGTATCATAACCCCATGCAGCAGGATTTAGTGTCAGTCAGTCTTTCTATTCCGTTGGTGGACTGGGGGGTACGGAAAGGCAAGTATAATATGGCTCGTAACAGTCTGAATGTAACCAAAATCTCTGCCCGTCAGAGTGAGATAAGTATTGAAGAAGAGTTGATAATGACCATTGGTGATTTTAATATTCAGCAGAATCTGATTGCGAGTGCTGAAGAAGCGTTGGACTTGTCTATCATGGCTTACAATGAAACCCGTCAACGATTTATTATAGGTAAGGCGGATATCAATAGTCTGACGTTATCGTTGAGCCGCCAGCAGTCCGCACAACAGAATTACATCTCTGCTTTGCAGAACTACTGGTTGAATTACTATAAGATACGTAAATTGACTTTACATGATTTTGCAAGCGGTTTCTCACTGTCCGATAAGTTTGACTTTGCAGGAGGAAAATTGGTGAGGTAATGAATTGTTTTACTAAAACGCTGATTAACGCAAATTTCCGCAAAGAGATAGATGAACGAGAAAGAAATACAGTCTTTTTTATCTGTGCAAATTCGCGTTAATCTGCGTTTCAAGAAAATATAATATAATGAATCAAAATACCAAACGAGGAGCTTCTGCTTTTACACTGATTGTTGCCTTTATCTGTGTAGCATTGGTTGGCGTGGCACTAATTCCATTGTTGCCTGTCAAACTGAATCCTTCGCGTACGTTGCCCGGTTTTTCGGTAGGTTTCAGTATGCCGGGTACTTCTGCCCGTGTGGTAGAGATGGAGGCTACCAGCAAACTGGAGGCGATGCTGGCCCGTATCAAAGGGGTAAAAAGAATCAATTCTACTTCGGGCAATGGCTGGGGAAGCATTGCTATCGAACTGGATAAGCATGCCAATATGGATGCTGTCCGTTTTGAGGCATCTACTATTATCCGGCAAACCTGGCCGGAACTGCCCGACGGAGTAACCTATCCTTATATTCAGATGAGGCTTTCGGAGTCAAAAGCTTCCCGACCTTTTATTTCATTTACTTTGAATGCACCGTCTACTCCTATCCTGATCCAGCAGTATGCAGAGGAACACATCAAGACGAAGTTGGCACAGATTCCCGGTATTTATAAGATTGATATCAGTGGGGCTACTCCGATGGAGTGGCGCCTGGAGTATGATAGCGAGCAATTGAAGCATTTGGGCATCAGTCTGGGCGATATTCAGCAAGCGGTGAGCAATTATTATAAGAAAGAGTTTTTGGGGACGTATGACAGAGAGACGGCTTCCGGAGGAAAAGAATGGATACGATTGGCACTGACCCCTCAGCATAAAGGAGATCAGTTTAACCCTTCCGAAATTCAGGTGAAGGTTGCGGATGGAAGAGTGATTCGTTTGGATGAACTGGTGAAGGTAACCCGGATGGAACAGGAACCTCAAAGTTATTACCGCATCAACGGATTAAACTCCATCTACCTCTCTATAACAGCCGAAGAAAGTGCCAATCAGCTGAAGCTTAGCAAACTGGTAAATGCGGAAATGGAAGAGATACAGAAAGTTCTTCCGGCAGGTTATGAGATTCATACCAGTTATGACGCTACGGAATTTATTCATGAAGAGATGAATAAGATTTACTTGCGTACCGGTCTGACTGTATTGATTTTGCTGGTTTTTGTATTACTTATCACATTGAATCCGCGTTATCTGTTTCTGATAGTAGTCAGCCTGAGTATTAATATAGCAGTAGCGGTGATTTTTTATTATCTCTTCGGGTTGGAAATGCAGCTCTACTCATTGGCAGGTATCACGGCTTCGCTCAATCTGGTTATAGACAATACCATTGTGATGACGGATCATATTCTGCATCGGCGCAATCTGAAAGCATTTATGTCTGTACTGGCTGCTACTCTGACTACGATGGGAGCATTGGTCATTATCTTCTTTCTAGACGAAAAGATACGATTGAATTTACAGGATTTTGCTGCGGTAGTGATCATCAATCTTGCCGTATCTTTGTTTGTAGCCCTATTCTTTGTCCCGTCTATGATAGAGAAGATAGGGTTGAAAAAACGAAAGCGCCGTTCTTTGGTTCCTGTGAGTTCGCGGGACGGAGAAGCGCCCGTACAAAGAAGAATGGGTTTCTTTCGTCGGTGTTTGTGTGGTTTGCGTCATTTAGCCCATCGCTTCCCGGTTTATTTTACACGGTTTTATGCCTGGCTGATACAGATCTTATGCCGTTGGCGTGTGGTAGTTTGTGCTCTGCTGGTATTGTTGTTCGGACTTCCTGTTTTTCTTCTTCCCGAAAAGATAGATGGAGAAGGGTGGGGAGCAGAGGCTTACAACAAAACTTTGGGAAGTACAACTTATAAAGAGAAAGCGAAACCCATAGTGAATAAGGCACTTGGGGGCAGTCTTCGTCTTTTTATCGAGAAGGTGTACGAAGGGAGTTATTTCACACGTAACGAAGAAGTGGTGCTGAATGCCAATGCAACTCTGCCTAATGGGAGTACCCTGGAACAAATGAATGTACTGATGAAGAAGATGGAGGCCTATCTGAGCCAGTTTACAGAGATTAAGCAGTTTCAGACTTCTATTTCCAGTGCCCGTCGTGCCAGCATTAGTATCAACTTTAAAAAAGAACATCAGCATAGTGGTTTCCCATATACGTTGAAGTCTAATATAATTAGTAAGGCACTGCAATTAGGTGGCGGTAGCTGGAGTGTTTATGGGTTGGAAGACAATGGGTTCAGCAATGATGTTCGTGAAAATGCAGGCTCTTTTCGGGTTAAGATGTACGGATACAATTATGATGAACTTTATTATTGGGCCGAGCAATTGAAAGAACTCTTTCTGACGCACCGGCGTATCAAGGAGGTTATTATCAATTCAGAGTTCTCCTGGTGGAAAGATGATTATCAGGAGTTCTATTTTGATCTGAACAAAGAACGTATGGCACAGGAAGACATCTCTGCGGGTGCACTGTTTGCATCTATTCGTCCGATATTCGGTAAGAATATGGATGTAGGTTCGGTATTGACGGAGCATGGAGTGGAAAGAATCAAGTTGTCTTCCCGTCAGTCTGACGAATACGACGTTTGGGCCATGCAATATTTCCCTTATGGCTCCGGTGGGAAGCAATATAAACTTTCTGAACTGGCCACGGTGGAGAAAGGACAGATGCCCCAACAGGTAGCAAAAGAGAATCAGCAATACCGATTGTGCCTGCAATATGAGTACATTGGTTCATACGAACAAGGGAACCGGATTCTGAAAAAGGATTTGGAAGAGTTTAATAAGAAGTTACCTATGGGGTACACTGTTTCTGCAGAAGGAGGCAACTGGTCATGGGGAGAGAAAGATTACAGACAGTACAGTTTATTGCTGATCGTCATCTCTATCATCTTCTTTACTACCAGCATCCTGTTCAACTCACTGAAGCAGCCGTTGGCCATTATCTTTGTGATTCCTGTTTCTTATATCGGTGTGTTTCTAACTTTCTATTGGTTCAGGCTTAATTTTGATCAGGGAGGCTTTGCTTCCTTTGTTCTGTTGTGTGGTATCACGGTGAATGCCAGTATTTATATTCTCAATGAGTATAACTCTATTCGTCGGCGTCTGCCCCGTATCTCTCCGCTGCGTGCTTACACCAAAGCCTGGAATGCCAAGATTATTCCTATCTTTCTGACGGTCGTTTCTACTATTTTGGGTTTTATCCCTTTCATGGTAGGGGCAGAAAAAGAAGGTTTCTGGTTTCCGCTGGCTGCGGGTACGATTGGTGGGTTGATAATGTCGGTGATAGGGGTGTTTGTTTTTTTACCGATATTTACGTTGAAAAGGAAGACAATATTACGTAACTAATCTTTGATTCTATGAAACAACCGTTTATGATAGGAATTATATTCGACAGAGATGAATATTTGTAGCTATTTCAGAAATCTAAAGAGGGTATAAACAGGAGGTGCGCAGGCTGAAAATATCATACATTTTTGTGTGAATGTAATGTTTTGACTATCAATGTTATAGCTATCCCTCTTTTTTCTCTACGAGGAACGGGTCGAAACTCTACGGAGATCGGGTCGTTTCTCGTAGAGCATCGGGTCGATCTCCGTAGAGAAACGAGGTGAAGGTTTATAAAATAGACACTAAGTGCAGGGTATAAATAAAAATATCAGGTTTTATTGTAATGAAAAAAGCAATTAATTTAAAGCGAAAAACAAAGAAGTGTTTTACTGTTATGCGAAAGTGTACACTCTTGTGGTGCAATACTGTACATTCTTGTCGTACAAAAGTGTACAATGTAGTATGACAAGAATGTACACTTTTATAATTGCTGATTATCAAATAGATACCTCATGCGGGAAGCATTGTTTAGCGATCTTGATCTTCATTCTTTACCATACCTTTATGCTTTTCCGGTAAAGCACTTTCTACGGCAGCATAGGCTTCTGCCATTGTCTCTTTAATGTTTTCCATCCCTTTACCTTTGGGCGGGATAGGATCATGAATTGTCAGGATCATGCGGTGAGGGTGAATCCATTTACCCGTACGGGGAAGAATTTCAAATGAGCCGTCTATGGTAACGGGAACCACTGCCAGTTGCAAATCGTCTGCCAACTGAAAAGCTCCTTTCTTGAAGTATCCCATATGCCCCGTGAATGAACGTGCCCCTTCGGGGAATACTACCAGTGATACACCGTCTTTTAATGAGTTTTTTGCTTGCTGGATGGTTTCAAGTACCTTTTTCGGTCCCGAACGGTCTACAAAAATATGCCCTGCGCTTTCGCACGCTTTACCTACGAAAGGAATCTTTCGCAGGCTCTTTTTCATCATCCACTTGAAGTTACGTCCCAGAAAACCATAGATGAGGAATATATCAAAAGATCCTTGATGGTTAGGCACAAATATATAAGACGTACGTTTATGTATCTTTTCACGTCCGTGTACTTTTACCGGAATCAGCAGGAACAGGCAGATGAGCTGTGACCATATCTTACCGGGATAATATCCCCAGAAATGTGCTCCACCCAGCAGAGAACCTACTGTTGTAATTATGGCTGTGAGAATGGTCAGCACTAATAGTATAGGTAATGCAATGCAAATCTGATAAATATAATACAGTATTTTCATAAGCGTTGGATTTTCGGAGGACAAAGATACAGAATCTCTTTCTATTGTAGCGTCTTAAAATGAATAAAAAAACGGGTAATATCCGTAATGCTGGCAATAATACATACTATGATTGAATTTTATGTTTGGAATGTATGCTGATAATTAACTTTAAGAGGGAGGGTAGAATAAGAGTATCGCTTTAGTGAATGAAGTTATTCACTCCGATCGTATTGAAAAGTTATTTTCCGTATAGTGGACACTTCACTGGCACAAGAGATCCTGAAAGATAAAAAGATATTGATCTGTAATGAGATTAATTCCCATTTTATTTGTTACTTTGGCGGTACTTATACAGTAAGTGCAGAAGCGGACGAAGGCCCGACAGTCATTTTTACTTGTCCGTTGTCTGCACCGGGTAATTGATTTATAATGTAGATATTTTGAATGATACGTATATTGCATACAGCCGACTGGCATTTGGGACAGACCTTTTTCGGTTACGACAGAGTGGAGGAGCATGTACATTTTCTCCAGTGGTTGGCTCGTGAGTTAAAAGAAAACAAGATTGATGTATTATTGGTTGCGGGAGATGTCTTTGATGTTTCCAATCCTTCCGCGGCATCCCAACGTATGTTTTATCATTTTATACGGCAGGTGACGGAAGAGAATCCGAAGTTGCAGTTGGTAGTTGTGGCAGGCAATCATGATTCTGCTGCACGTCTTGAAGCACCCGTACCTTTGTTGCAGGAGATGCGTACGGAGATCAGAGGTATTGTCCGGAAACATGAAGGAGAGATTGACTATGATCATTTGATTGTAGAGTTAAAGAATAGTGAAGGAGAAGTAGAAGCCCTCTGTCTGGCGGTTCCTTTTTTGCGGCAGGGGGATTATCCGGTTGTTGCAACAGATGGTAATCCGTATGCCGAAGGTGTGAAAGAACTTTATGTCCGGTTACAGGAACGGGCGCTTCAACGGCGTAAGGACGGACAGGCTCTTGTGGCAGTGGGACATTTGCAAGCCACAGGTTCAGAAATTGCCGAACGTGATTTCAGTGAACGAACCATTATCGGAGGGTTAGAGTGCGTCTCTCCGGATACTTTTACAGAGCAGATTGCTTATACGGCCTTAGGACATATACACAAGTCTCAACGAGTGTCGGGCAGGGAGAATGTACGCTATGCCGGTAGCCCTTTGCCGATGTCTTTTGCAGAGAGGGAGTACCATCATGGAGTAGTGATAGTGACTCTTGCAGAAGGGTGGGCGGTAGAGATTGAGAAGCGGGAATACATTCCGCTGGTAGGTCTTTTGAGTGTACCGCGAGGAAAGGCTGCTACTCCCGAAGAGGTTTTGGAGGAGCTTGCACATTTGCCGTTGGCTTCGGAAGAGGCAGAGGGAGAACAAACAGAGAGAAGTTTACATTTTCCTTATTTAGAAATAAAAGTCCTTTTGACAGAGCCGGAACCAATGCTTCGTCAACAAATAGAAGAGGCTATTGCCGATAAGGCTGTTCGCCTGGCACGCATCGTATCTGTTTATCGGCAGGCAGAAGAGAACACCCTTGAAGAAGAGGTGTTAGCTGCCGGACTTCAGGAAATGAATCCGTTACAGATCGTGAAAGCGACTTTTGAAAATACATATCAATCTGAGATGCCGGAAGAACTGGAACGTTTGTTTCAGCAGGCGATGAGGGAGGCGGAATGAAAATACTAACAATACGACTTAAGAATCTGGCTTCTATCGAAGGGACTTTCGAGGTGGACTTCACTGTTGAACCTCTTCGGTCAGCTGGTATATTTGCAATTTCCGGTCCTACGGGAGCCGGGAAATCTACGATATTAGATGCTTTGTGTTTAGCTCTTTATGATAAGACACCCCGTTTCGCTGCTTCGGGAGAGAGCCTTTTTCTTTCGGATGTAGGAGAGAATCAGGTGAATCAGTCTGATGTAAAAAACATTCTTCGCCGTGGGACGGGAGAAGGATTTGCGGAGGTTGATTTTCTGGGGGCGACAGGACGGCGTTACCGTTCCCGTTGGTCTGTCCGGCGGGCACGCAGTAAGGCCACGGGTTCTTTACAACCTCAGTCGCTTCAGGTTACCGATCTGGATAAGGAAGAGGATTTGCAGGGTACAAAGACTGAGCTTCTGGCGCAACTGGTTTCTCTGGTCGGGCTTACCTACGAGCAGTTTACCCGTACGGTGTTGCTTGCCCAAAATGATTTTGCCACTTTTCTGAAATCCCGTGAATCCGCCAAAGCCGAATTGTTGGAGAAACTCACGGGTACTGAGATTTATTCCCGCATATCGCGAGAGATATACACTCGTAGTAAAGCGGCTGATGAAGCAATGAATCTTCTCAAAAACAGTATCAGCCTTATTGAGCTTCTCCCGGAAGATGAATTACAAAATCTGCAAAAGGAGAAAGAACGATTGATTCAACTTCGCACAACAGGAACGAAGCGGCTTGCTGAGTTGAATGCACAATTCAATATTGTCCGTTCTCTTGTGGTGAAACAAGAGCAACTCACTAAAAAGCAGCAGGAAGAATCTGTGGAAACAGAAAAACTAAAGAAACTCCACGAAGATCTGCTTGCACAGACTGGATATCTTGCCCATTTTCGGGAACAGTGGGAAGCCCTGCAACCCGAATTACTGAAAGCACGTGAACTGGATGTTCGTCTGCAAAGTTTGCACACTGATTACAAGCAATCTCAACAAACTTTGCAACTCACACAGAAACAGGTTGCTGATCTTGAGAAAAGGCATCATGTCAGTAGAGAGGCACTGAGCGCTTCTTGTAGTGCCATCAATCGCCTTTTGAAAAGTGAGGATGCATTCAATCCGTCTCTGTCCACAGATCTGGATCGGATAGAACATATTCTCGTCCGCGAAGAGCAACAATTAGCCCTTCTTCAAAAGGAAAATGACGACCGTGTTTCCCGGCTTAATGCTTTTGGTATCCAGTCTGTAGGTGAGGAACAGAATAAACTTTTGCAAGAACAATCCCGCTTGCAACATGCTTTACAAGCCAGTATATTGCTGAATCAGTTGCGTGAAAAACAGAAAGTAATATCTTCAGAGCTTGATACTTTAACTCAGCAATTGGTTGCTAAACAGGAGCAAACTGCCTCTTTGCAACGACTTTATGAGAATGCCCGTATGGCTATGGGGAAAGATGTAGTGGCTTTGCGTCATGATCTGCGAGAGGGTGAAGCTTGTCCTGTTTGTGGCAGCCTTTCACATCCTTACGGGCAAGACAGAGAAATGGCAGATACGCTTTACCACTCCATAGAAAAAGAATACCGTATAGCTGTCGATGCCCATAAACTGCTCAATGACCGTTGTATAGCCCTTCAGCGCGATGTTCGTAATATTATTGCCCAAGAGAAAACTCAGGAGGAGGTACTTGCTGCTTATTCTGAAACAGAACGTACTCCGGAACATTTTGATACTTGTCTGAAAACATTGCGACAACGCTTACAGGAACTGGAGGATAGAATAAATCAGTATCAGCAACTATATGCAGAATGGCAGCAAAAGGATGAAGGATTGAAGAAGTTGCGCCACCATTGTGAATCGCTCCGTGAGGGAATCACCCGGTCCCGGTTATTGATGCAGCAAGCTGCTGCTATAGCCGAACAATTGGCTATGGTACAACAAACGGAAACGACACAACGCATCCATTTTAAAACAGTCAGTGAGCAGTTGCAGCAGTTACAGCAACAGCGTGCCACCCTTCTGAAAGGAAAACCGGCGGATGAAGCAGAGGCCGTGGTACGCCGTAAAGAGAAGGAGCTGAATGATGCGTTGGAATCGGCCCGTAAATCGGTGGAGCAGGTGCAAACCAATCTCTCAGGTATACAGGGAGAGCTAAAACAACTGTCCCGGAATATTCTTGAACTGAGTGAGCAGCAAAAACAGATTGAGAATCCTGAAACATTGTCCGAAGCAATTGCTGCGTGCCAGTCTGCCAATCAGGAAACAGAGCGTCGGCTATCGACAGTAGAAGCCTGTTTGTTACAGCAAGAGCAAAACAAGAAAAAACTGAAAGAGATAGAAGCAGAATGGAAAGAAAGACAGGCCGTTGCCGAGCAATGGGGGAAACTGAATAAACTGATTGGTAGTGCTGACGGAACAAAGTTTAAAGTAATTGCCCAGAGCTATACTCTCAACCTCTTGTTGCTTCATGCCAACAAACACTTATCTTATTTATCAAAGAGATATAAGCTCCAGCAAGTATCCGGAACACTGGCTTTACAAGTTATCGACTGCGATATGTGTGATGAAGTGCGTACAGTTTATTCTCTTTCCGGAGGTGAATCTTTTCTTATTTCTCTGGCATTGGCACTGGGGCTTTCATCTCTGTCGAGCAACAATCTGAAAGTGGAATCTCTTTTTATTGACGAAGGTTTCGGATCACTGGATGCCGATAGTTTGCGCACTGCTATGGAAGCATTGGAACAATTGCAAATGCAGGGGCGAAAGATTGGAGTCATTTCGCATGTGCAGGAGATGAGCGAACGCATCTCCGTGCAGATACAACTACATAAATCGGTGAACGGGAAGAGTGAAATAGTGATTAGTTCAGTGTAATAACCGTTATTTCGGGCCATGCGCCGAAACGGAAAGGTAATCCGACAAATCCCAACCCTACGTTTATGTACAGGTTTCGCCCTTCTTCAGAATACATTCCGCTCCATTCCGGATAGACAAAAGAGGAAGGGGAGTGGTGTCCCAATGCCATTTGCATGGCATGTGTATGTCCTGCCAGCATCAGGTCTATTGGGGATTGAGGCAATACTTCCCGCCGCCAGTGTGTAGGGTTATGACTCAACAATAGCTGAAACATACCTTCGGTTCCCTGCATTGCCTTAGTCAGATCACCATGTTGTGAGAAGGGCGGTTCGCCTTCGTTTTCTACTCCAATCAGGGCGATACTGTCATTGCCCTGATGCAGGATAACATGTTCATTGTTCAACAATTTCCAACCCATTTCCGCCTCACGTTTTTTCAAATCGGCAAGATTCTCAACTTGCGCGTGTTGACTTTCCCATTTGTAGTACGGACCATAGTCGTGGTTTCCCAAGACAGAGTAGACACCATCTTTTGCATGTAGTCCGGATAGGATTTGCTGAAATCCGTCCAACTCTTTCGCCTGATTATTCACCAGGTCTCCGGTGAAAACAATCAAGTCCGGATGCTGGGCATTGACGAGAGCAACCATACGTTGCAGTGCCCGTGCATTTCCTTCCCAGCTACCTATATGTATATCTGATAGTTGAACGATACGATATCCTTTGAAAGCTGGCGGCAGTTTAGAGGAGTAATAGGCAACCTCTTTCACTTCAAACTGAGTTTTACCAATCAGAGAACCGTACAGAATAACTCCTGCATTGATTACGGCGAGCACTAATCCGGCATATACAAACGGGGTTTTAGGCCAGTGCAACAGGTAATTGAATGGAAGCCCGATAACAGAACACAACATAAAGGTCAATTTGGGTAATGCGAACAGGAACAATACAACGGCAAACCAGCCGATCCCCCGCATGTGCTGACTTACGAAGTCTTCGGGAGTAAAGAATGTGAGACAGATAAGTCCTGCTAACAGGAAGAAGGAGGGCCCAATAAAGCACTTTTAAGACCGGATGAACCATCTGTCGCGCGATAAACATCTGGTAGATATAGATGTCTGGTAAAATAACTATTAGTGTTAGAAAAATAAAAATTCGTTGTAACATATGTATGATTATTGTTTTTGATACGAAAGTCTCCTCCGTTTTAATAAACAGAGAAGACTTTACTTTGTTAGAGAAAATAGAGAGTATGGTTTAAGTTAATTATTATCTTTCAATTCTTTTAACTCTCCGAGATTTTTCTTTATCTCGCGGAGTCGGTTCAGATTCTTACGATATATCCAAAGTGGGATGATGATACACACGGTCCATATAATGAAAAAGAAGATGATCATTCCGGTACCATGTTGCCACACCTCCCGATAAAAGAAAAAGAATACGGCCATAAATAAAATGAAACCTATTCCTATCATCCGTTCACGGATCACCCATCGGTGAATGCGGTTGAAGCGGGATATAACGGTCACAAGTGGTAATTCGTCAATCGAGGTGTTACTCAGATAGCGGGAACTAAACAAGTCCCATCCCAAAGCTGGCACCAATGCTATCAGGATAATCTGATAATAGATATCCGGGAATACCCCATCGTATATAAATGTAAACAGGAGTAATGCGATAATTGTCAGCGAAATAATACGTAGCCTTTTGTTTAGTCGACTCATTTCGTTGATGTTTTTCGTAGCATGATTAATGAGCTGGGATATTTCTTCATCTTTGACTAGTTTCTTATCTTTCAGATGTTCATCCAGTGCGTTCCATGATTTTTTAAGTTCATCCAGTTCCATATCTTATTCCTCCTTCTTCATTTTCTTAAGTTTGTCTTTAATTCGGCTTAGTTTGGTTGCAACATTTGTTACGGTGAGCCCAGTGATTTCAGCCATTTCTTCATAGCTTTTTTCTTCGAGATAAAGCAGTATGATAGACTTGTCGAGTTGCCCCAGTTGGTTTATCATCCGGTACAATTGCCTTAGCATTTCCTGGAGTGGGTCATTATCTTCGGTCATCCAGTCGGCTTCACGGCTCAGCGTTACAAACTCCGGTACATTTTTTTCTTTGCGGATAAAGCTGATACAAGTATTTAGTGCAATGCGGTATATCCAGGTTGATATTTTGCATTCCCTCCGAAATTTTGGATAAGCTCTCCAAAGATTGAGCACCACATCCTGATAGAGGTCATTGAGTGTAGCATTGGGGGTAGTATAAAGGTAACATACCTTATATATGACCCGCTCATACTCCCGGATGACCGATAGGAATTCCTGTTCTACACTTTCATTGACTTGCGTGGCTTTTGAATCCATTGGCTTTTTTCTCGATTGCTTTTTAGATTGTTAGTCGTTGGGGGATAAGAAAAATCACAGTGAGACATGCAAAGATAGGAAGTATTTTGTATTCATAGCCATCCGGATATTGCTTTTATGTTTGCAATCTCATTCCGGGATTTCAGGTGCTTGAATTATTTCTGCAATTTAGCCACTATTATTGACTATATGAACACCGTTTTTTGCTGTTTGGGACTGAATGTCAAAATATGCGTTTTTATGGATGCCGGAATATGTGTATTTTTACAGGTTCATTTTTGTTCCAGAATTTGCTTGTAATCTGTGGAATATATTAAAAAATAAATATTAACAGGATGTTAGAAAAGCATCACAAACATGTATCTTATGAAAAGAAGAACTACTTTATTATTGGTCATCTTTCTGATGATTGTAGGATCTAAAGGAATAGCCCAGAATTTTAATACGGCTATTTTTGGTAATACGGGTTTTCCCGTAGCCTTTGAGCAATCTCCGGATTATCCATGGGTGGTAAGTGAAGGATGTGTATCCAGTTCTAATATTGTGGGATTGAAGACTTCCTGGTTTAGCACTACTGTAGATATTGTGGAAGCAAGTGGTAGTGTGAAGTTTGATTATAAAGTTGATAGTGGAGGTTATGGAGAGAAGTTTTATTTTTCAATAGATGGTCGGGATACTATCAACGTAGAGAGGAAGGATTGGACTACTGTTTCTTATGAACTTCCGAAAGGTAAACATACCCTAAAGTGGACCTATATTTTGAGTGGAGGTTATCAGGAAGGGTTTTATGCTTATATAAAGAATATGACAGTACGTGGGATAAATATAGAAAAACCTTTTCTCTCTCTATCCCAGTCAGTGATTGATTATAAAAATAAAGTATCTGATAGTAAAACAACAGAATCTCTTGAAATCACAAATTTGGGGAATCAAGATCTGGTTATTGAGAAGGTTTCTGGTTTGTCTACACCGTTTGAGGTGGTAAGTTATCCTACAGCAGCTATAGCCAAAGGGGTAAAGGCTTCCATAGAGGTACAATATTCTCCTACGGAAGAGGGGTATTGGAAACAGGATCTTGCTATCGTAAGTAATGCCGGAACGCATGTTGTTTCTGTAAAGGCGCTTTGTTCTAAAAGTTATACAGTAGAGGTGCCTGTAGCTGGTCAGTTTAGCTCTTTAGTACAAGATGCAAACAGTGATAGCATAACAATTATGGGTTATTTGAATGAGTCCGACTTCCGGTTTATGAAAAATAATATGCCTAATCTGAAATATTTGAATTTATCTGCAACATCCATTACAGGAAATCGTATTCCTAACTATGCGCTTCAGAGTAAGAAGACTTTGCGTGAGGTGGTTCTTCCTTACACTCTGAAAGTTGTAGGTTATCAGGCTTTTGATCAATGTAGTGCTTTGCAAAGAATTGTATTTCCGGAAGGACTGGAGCAAATAGAACAGGAAGGTTTCTCCGAATGTAACATTTCGGGTGAGTTGGTTTTGCCGGATTCACTTGTTGCATTAGGATCGGGTGCTTTTGATGTAAGTCCGCTTACTAAAATTGTTTTCCCAGACCGATTAAAAGAAATAGGTGACTGGGCTTTCCGTAGTTGTACCAACCTTCAAGACGTTACTCTTCCGAAGAATCTGGAACGGATTGGGTCATCTGCTTTTTCAGATTGTTTTCGTTTACATAAAGTCATTCTGAAAGGAGTTGTACCGCCTAACTTGTCCAGCGATTCTTTTAATTTTACCAAAGTGTTTTTTGTACCTAAGGGGTCTGGTGAAGTTTATTCCAATACTGCATACTGGAATAGTCTGGTGATCATTGATGGAGATATTCCTCTGAAAGTAGAGGTGACTTTGGCGACAGCAGGAACATTAGGGGAGGAGATTCTTAAGCAACTTGAGTATGTGAATAAGGTAAACGAACTGGTTATTGCAGGTCCGTTAAATGGGGATGACTACTATCAGATACAAAACAGAATGCCCAATTTGATGTCTATTGACATGACAAATGTTACGATGGAATCGTTGCCCGATAATTTCTTTTCCCGCAGAACAGCTTTGCTGGAAATAAAGTTACCGAAGGTATTAAAGAGTATTGGGTATGGTGCTTTTAATGAGTGCTATGGTTTGACATCTTTGGTGTTGCCGGAAGAATTAACAACAATCAATAATAACGCTTTTTATTATTGTAAAGATTTAAAATCAATTAACCTGCCTGCTTCATTGGTCACTATGGGGAGAGAGAGTTTTTATGAATGTACTTCGTTGCAATCCATTGCCATCCCTGAAAAGGTGACAGTTATTGAAGATTATACATTTTATAATTGTGCTTCCCTGTCCGAAGTGAAACTACCTGCCGGTTTGAGTGAAATAAAAGGTTATGCTTTTGCATACTGCCGCGCTTTGACTTCCATTGAATTGCCGGATGCATTAACCTTCTTAAGAAGTCAGGCTTTCCGTGAATGTACCGGGTTGACGGAGATTACTCTGCCTGCATCCTTGCAATACTGTGATTATCCTTTTTATAATTGTAGTAATATCAAGCGAATTAATTGTTATGCTTCCGTACCTCCTACATTGGAAGGTAATCGTGATATACTTTATAATGTTGATAAATCGACTTGTGAGTTATTGGTCCCTTTCTGGTCAGTGAATAACTATAAACTAACTTCCGGATGGGATGCATTTCCTGTTATCAATCCTTCGGAGTACGAGACGGATGTGATTAATATTCGGGGAAACCTTACGCTTGCCGAAGGAATTCGTCCTACTTTACAACCTTGTGTTTCTGTCTTTGACAATGGTCATTTTGCAGTAAAAGGTACCGATGCATTTTCGATGAAGAGATATACTCAAAGCCATGTACTTGCAATGTATGCCAATAGCAGTAATTATGACCGTTCACAGTATACCAGTTTGATTAGTGAATCGACAGCTATGAGGGCAGATAGCGTAATTTATACGATGAGTGCGTGGGGAGAAGTCTGGATGTATCTGTCCTTCCCGTTTGATGTGAAAGTGTCAGACATTGAAGTCAGTGACGGAGGCTTGTATGCTATCCGCAAATATGATGGTGCCACACGTGCACAAGGAGGAACGAATAATTGGAAGGATATGACCGATGACAGCATACTCCATGCTGGAGAAGGGTATATTATCCAGTTCAATAAAAACGTGAACCGTTTTGCTTTGAAGGCTATCAACAATGATAATAAGAACAGATTATTCTCAGGTAATGCTTTAAGCCGGGAACTGGGCGAATACATCTCTGAGTTTGCGCACAACCGTAGTTGGAATTTCGTAGGTAATCCGTATCCTTGTTATTTTGACATTCGTTATATGAACTATACGGCACCTGTTACGGTATGGAATGGAAGAGGATATATGGCAATATCACCGGAAGATGATAACTATATATTGAAACCGATGCAGGCGTTTTTTGTACAAAAACCGGTTGGCATGGACGCCATTACATTTTTGCCGGAGGGCAGACAGATGGATACTTCCATACGTGCCCGGATGGCAGTTCGTACAGCTGCTGTAGAAAGTAACCGAACGATTTATAATCTGGCTCTCGCTAGTAGTGAGTATACTGATAATACCCGTATCGTTGTGAATCCCGCTATGTCAATGGGTTATGATATGGCTCGCGATGCTGCTAAGTTTATGAGCGATGATAAGGAAGTGCCCCAGCTATTTAGTTTGGATGCTTCGTCCATGCGTTATGCCATCAATGAGCGTCCGGTAGGAACCGGGATTATACCTTTGGGAGTATATATTGGAAAAGCGGGTAGTTATACTTTCTCTTTGGGAGAGAATATGGAACAATGTGGAGAAGTTCTGTTGATTGATAAGCAAGCTAAACAGGAAGTGCGGCTTAAACGCGAAAATTATACGTTTGTTGCTGATGCCGGTACATACGACAGTCGTTTTGAAATACGTCTTGATGTTACTTCTACAGGTGTAGAGACTGGGGAAATGATATCAGCAACAACAGTGAAAGGCGGTAATCAGCAAATTGAAATAACAACGGAAAAAGGAAACCTGATTACGGTCTATGGTACTACCGGACAAAAACAAACCAAACTGATTGCTACAGAATCATCTGTTACTATTCCGTCCGTTCCGGGATTCTATGTCGTAATGGTGAACGGTGAATCATTCAAAACAGTAGTGACCAAATAAACGGGGTAGGAGAGTATAACATGAAATATATAGTTAGTCTATTCATCATTCTATGGAGTATGGCGGCTTGGGGACAAGGAGGAGAGTTCAACCCTTCTAATCCTGCAGAGCCGGGACAAATGTACTTCTTGACGGTCAATGTCACTCCTGAAGGAGCAGGCAGTGTTTCTCCTGGGGGGAAAAACCAGTATGCTTTGGGGCAGAGGATAGACCTTTGGGCCTCTGCTGCAACAAACTACCGTTTTGTAGGTTGGCGACAGGGCGCTGCTCCGGTTTCTGATTTAGCTTCTTTCAGCTATACCATTCCGGCAGCTCATACCACCTTGACAGCTGTTTTTGAATACGCGCCCGGTAATCCGGAGGAACCTTCTCCCGTACCTTTGCAGCATAGCCTTTTCCTGTCGGCATCTCCTGCCGAAGGAGGGTGGTTCAATGTAGGTTCGGGGAGTATATTTAAAGAAGGAGATGTGATCGGCTTGCAAGCTTATCTTAATAGCGGGTATGAGTTCGCAGGATGGAAACGGGGAGATGAAATCGTGTCTGCCAATCCTTCTTATTCCGTTACGATGGGTACGGAAGATATTTCTTTGGTCGGCTTGTTCCGTTTCAATCCGGGCAGTCCATCCAATCCGGGGGCCAACCATTGGGATGCTGCGTCGGGTGAAGTGATTGTAGATGACTTTGTTGCAGGGAATTTGATGGGAGCAATCGATGACGTGATTGGTGGATCGGGTAATCGGAGTAAGGTCGTGGTGATAACCGTTGCCGGTGCTGTCAGTTCCGGAGATTTAGGTGTTGCCCGTTATTGTTCGGCATGCATGTCGCTCGATTTAAAGCGTATATCAGGTATCTCTTCTCTGTCGAGTTATGCTTTTGACGGGTCGCAATTGCAGAAGATAAGCCTCTCGGCTGAAATAACTTCCATCGGTGCTTATGCGTTCAGAAACTGTACCAATCTGTCAGAGATAAGTTGCTACTCGATGGTTCCTCCTGTATTGGAACAAAATGTATTCGAGGGTACAGGAGAGAATGTAGTGCTGCGGGTACCGCAAGCTGCCATTCCTCAGTATAGTGCTGCGGCACAGTGGAACCAACTGACGATTCTTCCTTTGATGGAAGAAATAGGGGCTTTGTCCGTAACTCTGCCGGAAACGGCTTCCGATGGACGCTATAAGAACATGACCCTGGAACTTGTGAATACAAAGAGTGCACAGAAACTGCGCTTTGTGATTACCGACAAATTGACGTATGTCTTTGGTGGATTGATTGTCGGAGATGTTTATAATTTGTATTTGAAGAACACAGGTGGTGTGATTTTGGGTGAGGTCAGGGAACTTGCAGTGACGGAGGAAGGCACGGATGCTGTATTCGACTCTATATTGTCCCTCTATGACTTGAACCTGAAGGTTGTTACGGAAAGGGAAGAGGATGTTTCCAACCGGGTAGTAGTTAAATGGTATGATGCCGATAATAAATACCTTTCTCAAGGCAATGATCTGAAACAGCAACTTGCGAATGACAAGGTGCGCTATGCCATTGAGTTGGATCGTGTGCTTGGCAGTAAATATATGCTTCCCGAAGTCAGAGAGTATACGGTGTCTAAGGAGAGTAATGCGTTAGTTTATGCTTTGCAGCCGATTGATTCTTTAGATATCAGCGGAGTCGTGAAGGGGGAAGACGGGAGGTTAATCTCCGGCGCCGTTGTGTCCGTTTCGCAACTGTTGAACGGTAAGTATTCCAGGTCGGTAATAGGCAAGACCGATAAAAACGGTAAGTACCGGCTAAATGTATACAACGATGCCAGCACGATCACTTTCTCTGCCAACGGGTACATTAACCAAACCCTTTCCTGCCCGAACTTCAATGCCGGCGGGGACTTGGAAACCGTGCAATTGCCTGTCATTTCAGGAGCAACGATCACTATCGGCTTTACGTATACTCCCAGTGTCTCGACGGGAGAAACGCCTCAAATCCAGACGGGATATTCAAACTATCAGAATGTAGTCTATACCTTATATAATAGGACGAAGGCAAAGGAGGTGAAAGACTTCTCCGTGCAATACCCTTCCATTGTCTTGATGGAGCCTACGGATATTGGCGATGAGATACGGATCACTGCCACCAGCAGGGTGAATGAGTTTGAGCCGGTGGAATGTACTGTTACGATCGATGCCGGGAATGAAGCAACTGCCCGATTGGATATTGTTCAGTTGGGATCTGTTAAGTTGAATTATACCGATAGCGAGAATGCGACGAATGTAGCCATATTGTATGATTCAAAAGGCCAGCGTCTGAAATCATACAGTTACGATAAGGAGCATTCCGTAGTATTTGCCGGATTGCAGGATGGGACGTATACATTGGTGTCGATGGCCTATAGCCGTTTGCTTAATTCTATATTGAACCTGTCCGGATTGCCAGCTGCCGGTTTAACGGAGGGCACGGACTATGTAAAGTCAACAGTCCATGTTGCCAGTGGAAAGATAGAAGGAGTTGTTTTGCCGGCAATACCCAAGATTGACCTTACTAAGTTCTCGTATACGAACAGCGATTCTTATATCCGTACGAATAAGGCTACGATTGTGGCGGGCAATTATCTGACGGTGCGCAGCCAGGTGGGCTTCAAGGAAGACTATGTCGGGCAGGTGGATAATATCAAGCTGGTAGTAGAACTGCCTGCTAGTTGCTCCTTCGTCAACAATTCTATCATGATAGGCAATAAGGTTGTCAGTGAATATACCATCGACGGGACGAGCCTGTCTATCCCTTTGGCCGATTGCAGCGAGCAAGTACGTTTCTGTATTATTCCGACGAAAGGGGAAACGATCACTCCCAACGGCTTTGTGGAGTTTGATTATAATGGCGAGACCCTGAAACAGCCGTTTGGCGTGGCAAACTGCCTGGTGAGGGACTTGAGCATCATAGTGCCCGGTACCGTTGCAAAGACAAAGTTGCCGATCAGTGGTGTTGCACCGGGATCTTCAACCGTCAAGGTATATGATAATGATGTGCTTATCGGTCAGACTACCGCATTGGCAAATGGTACTTGGGTGGTGCAAGGCGAACTTTATAATGCCTACAATCTTTCCAAACATACCATCTATGCTTTGGTCGAGACTCCTCAGAATGCTTCTATAAAGACCGAATCGAAGGTGGTGACTTATAATAGGAGCGCCATCGAAGTGCAGACGGTCACTATGATCAATACGGCCCATCCTTCTTCTTCTTTGGATCTTTGTGAGTACATCGTAGAGTTCGACTTCCAGAATCCCAAGTCGGAAATGCCGGTTTATTGGTATTGGCCCAGCTATCCGGACTTTACATTTAAGATTGATTTCACAAACAATAGTCCGCAGTTCGTGTCGGATGTTACTTTGTATGTCACTACTTCGTTCGGTTCCATCGTTCCTGTTCCGGCGTCTTATGACAAAGAGAAAGACATCTGGCTTGCCACCCGGAAGTTCTATTCGGAAGCTCTGCCCACAAACCTGAGTGTGGACTATAAGGCAGAGACGAAGATGGAGCTGGATCATGAGCACTTAATGGAAGTACGGACAGAGTATGAAGAAACATCCAGGCAGTTTCAAGAGCAGATTCAATTGATGGATTCGATATTCAGTTTGGGCTATGAGTCGATGAAGCAGGATTCTTTATTGTTGGCTTTGGGCATAGAGACGAATGAGGATGTAGCTTTTGATGAAGTAGCCTATCAGAAGTACCTGGATGGGTTGACAGACGAGGAACTGAACGCCCTTATAGAGGAAAATCCGATAGACGGCTCGGAGGTTTTGGATTCATTGAAGAACGAGATGCAGCGGTTGGAAGGAATCTTCACCTCCGAAAAGTACTTTGAATTTAAGGATCCGGAAGGAGCGGTAACGATGACGTCCAAGACCTGTGAGGGGTTGTCCGATTCCTTGCTGATTGAAAGAGGATATACCCGGTGCCTTACTACCGAAGGGACGTATGTCTATATGCTGACTGTGGACGGGCAGACTCATTATGTAGATATGAGTCAGGATCTGTTCATATCTATCGTTTTTCCTCCAAGTGTGAATATGGGGTTACGAACCTATTCTGCGACAGAAGAAGGGATAAGGCTGTTTAATGAGGCGGTTGATAAGATAAGAAGCGTGTACGGCCCGATTTCGTCAGCTTATATGGGCTTAAAAACGGAGATCATGAAGCTGGTGAGCAAGCTTGATGTTCAGTGTACGATAGCAAAAGAACATTGTTTCTTGAAGAATAAGGCTTATGTGGCAAAGCAAAACGAGTTGAGTCGCGTAGTGGCTAAGTTGGAGGCGATGGATCCTTCTGATATGAACTACGGGCTGACCAAGCTGCGTATGGAAGTTTGCCAGCAAGAGGTCAAAAACGCCAAAGGGGTACTCGATATTGCTAAAAGAAACAGAACCTTGACTACCCTTGGTCTGAAAACAGCAAAAACACTGGGACCTATGCTGGAAGAAGCATGTCCGCTGATGGATTATGCCGATAAGGTGACGCAGGGGGTTGCATTGGTTTACAGGTTCATGAGGTTGTACCAATCTATCCCGACTACTTGCGAAGATGACGCTAAACGGGCTGAAGCATGCCGTGGACTGGCTATCTCAGGAGGTGCGTATGTGAGTGGATTGTATGCAGTGAAACTGGGAACGGAGGCTTTAATGGATATTGCTACTGCCGGACAGGTGGTTGCTTCTCCGGCAACAGGAGGAACTTCACTGGGCACTGCTTTTGCTACCGTATTGGCGAAAATAGTTGCCGGGTTGGCAATGGATGTGGCTTTTAATTGGGAAGTAGATCGGCGGGTTGCTCAGATTGAAAAGGCCATAGATAGTCTTGATTGTAATAAAGACGATGATGGCGATGATGACAACCCCGGTGGCGGCGATAATCCCGGTGGTGGTGATAACCCTGGTGGTGGTGACAATCCCGGCAGCGGTGACAATCCCGGCGGTGGCAGTGATCATCCGGGTGATAGCGACCATCCCGGTGGTGATAATCCTTCTTCCGGTAGCGGTACCGATCCGAATGGAGGCAGCGGTTCCACTTCGGGTGGCACCGGCAATGGCGGTGGCAAAAGCGGACAGTCCGGTTCGGGTGATTCCAAACATGTGCTCGATCCTTCCGGTTATGTTTACGAAGCTGTTCCGTCCAATCGTCTTCAGGGAGTGACCACTACTGTCTATCAGAAGATTTACGAGGAAGATATGTATGGCGACCTGCACGAGAAGATCGAATTCCGCAATGTACACTTCTCCTACGACGGCAGCCGCGAGGTGATCGACGGCATTTCGTTCGAGATACGCCGCGGGCAGACCGTGGCTCTGGTCG
>OIWL01000560.1_pt1 | contig 48991 bp, 53 predicted proteins | sample 1587561 | NCBI WGS metagenome assembly OIWL01 (sample SAMEA3888903, study PRJEB22519) | human gut metagenome | biome: human gut; feature: human-associated habitat; material: faeces | place: Denmark | collected 2010 | reverse complement strand
TAACAGTGGGGAGCCGTATGCGGGAAAACTGCACGTACGGTTCTTAGAGGAGTTTGTCTCCAACTGTTTAAAGGAAGTATAGGAGGAGGTAAATTTACTCATGAAAAGAGTCATAAACATTGTTGAAGATGAAAAAGACATCAATAATTTAGTTGCCCAATATTTACGTAAAGAAGGATATGAAGTTCATTCATATTATACATATGAAGAAGCGAGTGCTCATGTCGTAGATGATGATGTGCATTTATGGATCTTGGATATTATGTTGGATGATAAATCTGGATTTGATTTGATTGAAGAAATTCGTCTACAAGGACCAGAAACGCCTGTTATCTTTATGTCTGCGCGTGATAAAGAATTTGATCGTATTATTGGTTTAGAAAAAGGTTGTGATGACTATATCACAAAACCATTTTCACCAAAGGAACTTGTATTAAGAGTTAACAATATTATCAAGCGTGCATATCGTGATGACAATAATCGTATTAGTATTGATGGTTATGAATTGGATGAAGAACAAAGAAAGATCTATGCGGATAATGTGGAAATTGAATTAACGACAAAAGAATTTGATTTGTTGATGATGTTTATTAAAAATAAAGGAATCGCATTCTCTCGTGATAAGATTTTAGAAAATGTTTGGGATGAAAACTATTTCGGTAGTGATCGAGTTGTAGATGATACTTTGCGTCGTTTACGTAAAAAACTTCCAAATCTAAATATTCATACAATCTATGGATATGGATATCGTTTAGGGTGATACAAATGTATCCCCTTTTCTTTTTCTTATGGTAAAATGATTGTGACGAGGTGATATTTTTATGAAGGGACCTTCTTTTTATTTTCAAAAAATGTCATTAACACGACAAATTCTTACGATTATTTTGACGGTTTTGATGTTTTTTATCATGTTTTTCTTTGTGTTCGTCAGTGATAATATTGATCGAACCATTACGAAACAAATGTATGAGTTGATTCTAAATCGACAAACCCCGATTGTTGGTTTAGTGGATTCAAAACAAAACAATAGTTTAGATGACATTTATGCTTTCTTAGCGAGTGATAGTGTTCAGATAAATTGTCTAATTCAAAATGATGAAATGAATGTGATTTCAAACCAGAATTCAAATCGAAAACCGGTCAATCATAAGGTGTATGAATATTTATTAGAACAATCGAAAGATATGGATTCTAAGACAAATAATGTTTCACAAGGAACAATTACAGTCGCAAATTCAAAATATTATTATCGTATGATCTATTGCCATGATGATATTATTTTGGCAAGTTTTATGGATGATACATATGCGACACAATTTAGAGATTCATTAATTGATTCAACAGTGTATGTTATTGTGATTGCGTTTATGATCGTATTCTTGATTATTCTAATGTGGGTATTCTCTATTATTCATCCTTTGAATTTAATTCGAAATTATATCGAACAGATCAAGGATGGTAAAGAAGTTGAGCTTCATTTAAATCGAAATGATGAAATAGGTGAAATGGCAACTGCGATTGTGAAGATGAATGATGAATTAAAGAAACAGGATAAAGCCAAAGAAGATATGATTCATAATATTTCGCATGATTTAAAAACGCCGATCGCGACAATTAAATCCTATGCAGAATCTATTAAAGATGGAATCTATCCTTATGGAACACTTGAAAGTAGTGTTGATGTCATTTTGGACAATGCACAACGGCTTGAGAACAAAGTACATTCCTTGTTATATATGAATCGTGTTGAATATTTAGTGGCTAGTGATGCCGAGGGTGTAGTCACAAATATGAAGGATGTTGTGGAGCAGGTTGTATTGAATGCGGCTGTGATTCGTCCGGAAATTCAAGTAATCACAGATGTTGAGGAAGTTTTCTTTGATGGTTTGATTGAAGCATGGCGCGTAGCCATTGAGAATATTATGGAAAATGCCTTCCGTTATGCGAAATCGTATATTAAGATTGAAGTAAGAGAAGACTGGCTATGTATTAGTAATGATGGTCCGAAAATGCCAGAAGATAGAATTCAATCTTTATTTAGGCCTTATGAAAAAGGAGAAGGTGGTCGATTTGGACTTGGATTATCCATAGTTTCTAAAGTTTGTAAGGCCAATCACTATATTGTTAAGGGTGAAAATAGTGAAGATGGTGTTCGTTTTATCATTTATCGAAAGATGAAAAAACAAAGAAAGAAAAAAGAAAACGCTTGGGTAAAAAATAAAGGAGAAAAAGCATGATGAACGTTGCGACAATTGGATCTGGTGTTATTGTAGATCGTATGATTGAAGCTATGCGTTTAGATGGACGATACAATTTGTATTGTGTGTATTCTAGAACGCAAGAAAGAGCAAAAGAATTTGCTGATAAACATGGCATTCAAAAGTATTACACGGATATGGAAGAAATGTTGAACGATGAAAATGTGGATATTGTCTATGTGGCAAGTCCTAATTCACTGCATTATAAACAATCAAAAATGGCTTTGGAACACAAGAAGTATGTTATTAATGAGAAGCCTTTTACACCGACTTTAAAGGAGTGTAATGAACTATTTGAAATTGCCAAAAAGAATGGTGTTTATATTTTTGAAGCCATCACAAATGTGCATCTTCCAAATTATCAAATTATTAAGGAAAATCTATCAAATTGTGGAAATATTAAGATGGTACAATGCAACTTCTCGCAATATTCATCAAAATATCAAAGATATAAAGATCATATTCAAACGAATGCCTTTGATCCAAACTTTAATGGTGGAGCACTGATGGATATCAATGTATATAATCTTCATTTTGTGACGGGATTATTTGGTAAACCGAAAGATGTTCATTATTTTAAGAATGTTGGATATAACGGTATTGATACAAGTGGAATTGTTATTATGGAATATCCAGATTTTATCGCAACTTGTACAGGGGCAAAAGATTGTTCAAGTCCTTATACTGTATATCTACAAGGGGATCAGGGAACATTGATTGTTTCTGGTGCAAGTAGTGGTGTGTGTAAAGATGTTTTCTTTGATGCTCCAAAGAAGGATCAAATCGGTAAAAAGGCAGTGGACACAAAAGAAAAAATCAGTATTGAACAGCCGAATCACATGTTGTATGAGTGTAAAGATTTTATGGATATCATCTTGAATAAAGATGATAAGGCATATACAACATATAAGGAACAAACGCAAATGGTTGTCGAATTATTAGAAAAGCTATCATGACGATAGCTTTTTTTGAAATATGTACAATTTTTCTGTACTTTGACTCGCATCAAAAACATAATCAAGTTCATTAAAGCTAGTAATATCTTTAATGTCTTCAATCTTGTTTTCAGCAAGATAGCGAACCATGGCTCCTCTAGCCATCTTGGCATACACTCCTTTTTCTTTACCATTTTCTTCGATAAAACGAACATCCACTAATGGTTTATATTTTCGAATGATTTTGGCATATTCTTCACTCGCAAGATTTAAAATTGGTTCATTGATTTGTTTGGCAAGATCCTCTTTCCAAAAGTCATATAAAGAGAATGGGCATTTTGTCTGCATTTCTAAACGATAGGGCGTTATCGCATCTAACGGTCTTAACAATCCATAGAAACCGGAAAGAATATAAAGATGTTCTTGAATATATTTCATTTGATCATCTGTAAATACATGAGGAGCCATATATTGATATTGAATGCCGGAATAAGAAAGTATGGCAGGTGTATAATTTTTGTCTAGACTCATATTTTGAAATTGTTCAAATGTAGTTTTGGCAATCGTATCGGAACATTTTAAATATGATTTTAATTCTTCATAATCCAAACTTTGAAGGTGATGTAAAAGTTTTGTTGTTTTTAATAGAAATAAAGGGGTTGTACATTGTATAACAACATCATCGATTATTTTCATCTTTTTGGCGGGAGATATAATTATTTTCATACAACTATTGTATAATAACTTTTAAGAAAAGGAAGTGAAGATTATGGTAAAAACAGAAGAAATGCTAAAAAATCTAGAGGATTTGATCAATACGCCAAGTGTTGTTGGCTTCTATCCTGAAATCCATAAAAAATTAAGTGAAATGGTTGGAAATCTAGGATATGAGCTTGAATTTGATAATAAGCGAACTGCTTATGTTCGCATACCAGGTAAAGATTCAAGTAAGACAGTATGTGTAGGGGCACATTTGGATACGATTGGTTTGCAAGTTCGGCATGTGATGGAAAATGGATGGATCGAAGTGAAAAACTTGGGTGGAGTCAATTTTCATAATATTGAAGGTGAAAATGTATATATTCATACACGTAGTGGTAAAACATATGAGGGTATGGTGATTTGTAAGTCACATTCTACTCATGTGTTTGATGATGCGAGAAGTCGTGAGCGTGATATGTTTAATGAAGCCATCTTGCTAGATGAAGACGTAAGTTGTGCTAAGGATGTGTATGATTTAGGTATCGAGCATGGGGATTTGATTAGTGTCGAACCACGTTTTAAACGTACTGAATCTGGTTTTGTTAAATCACGTCATATTGATGATAAAGCTATGGTTGCAGCTGTGATTGAAGTATTGCGTCAATTAAAAGAAGAAAATTTGACACCTTTTTATAATACATTATTTGCATTTCCTATCTTTGAGGAGATTGGGCATGGTGGTTCCTATGTTCCTAGTGAAGTAAGTGAATATGTTGCGTTGGATATTGGTTTGATTGGTCCGGATAATCATGGTTCGGAAAAGAAAGTATCGATTGGAGCGAGTGATAATTATTCTCCTTATGATTGGGAATTGACTACAAAGTTAATTAATCTGGCAAAGGAAAATAATGTCCATTATTGCGTGGACACGTATTATCGTTTTGGTTCAGATGCCACAGCGGCTATTCGTGCAGGAAACAACGTTACGCCTGCGGTATTTGGTGTTGGTTGTATGAATTCACATGGCTATGAAAGAACAAGTGTTCAAGCTATTGCGGATTGTGTAAAACTAACCAAGGCTTATGTTTTAAGTGAATAATAAAAGAAGGATATCGATTTTTTTCGATATCCTTTCTTTTGGTTATTATTTAATGTGAAATGATATTTATAACCATACATATAATATACCATCTATAATTAAATTATTAGACCAATATCACGAAATTGGTCGATAGAAACAAAATATTAAATAATTTGGGATAATTCATATCCATTATGAATTTCATTTAACATTTGTTCTTTTGCTTGTTTGAATACATCAAATTGTTTCTTTGCTTCATTTACGTTTTGATACACCTTCCAATCGCCAACTAAGTAGTATGGTTTATGTTCAATAAATCCAATTACGTCATCTAATGGATATCCTAGAAATACACCTATTTCATGAGGAAAGTTTTTTGTGTTAAGTCTTTTTTTGAGTTCTTGTATACACAGTTCAAAAGTATTTGGATATTGATAGGATTTTAAAAAGTTTTGAACTGCATTTGAGGAAATATAGTCTTTAAGTTTGGAATTGTATACATAAATGGTGTATTGAGATTCTTGTTCTATAAGAATAAAATAGATTCCTTTAGAATTGAATTGTTGATTATAGTGTTTGATCAATAATCGAATACTATCATCGTCTTTTGGAAGGTGAAACATATTGGCATATTTATATTGCTTCAAGGTTGGAGCACAATAATTGGCCAATAAAGATTCAAAACGTTGCTTTGGCATAATTAAGCTCCAATCACTTTTTTGATGTTTTCAATATCTTCTGGTGTACCCGAATTTTCTACTTTATATAGAATTTCACAACCATAGTCATCACTGATTTTATCTGCGGCTTGACAATAAGCATCACCATAACCTGTATCACCAGAACAAACTACGCCTTGAATCAAGGTACCATTGGCCATTAAGAAGCTTTCTACTTCTGCAGGAACATCGCCATATCCATCTGTATATGTAAATAAGATGTATGGTTCATCCATGTTTTCAGATCCATCATCAATGCGAAGAGCATCGATACCTAACGAATTCACAATTTCTTCGACATTGCCAGTACGGCTTGCGTATGCATATTTCATATGGGTTACCTCCTTAATAGTTAGTCATATCTAACTGGCTATAGTATATACCATAATTAGTTAGTTGTAAATAACTTTGTTGAAAAAAATTTATCTTATGATATACTGTTTTTGTTTGACAGGAGAGTGTTTTATGAAAGTAAAAGATATGACGAAGGGAAATGAATTAAAACTAATTATTTTGTTTTCTCTACCTTTAATGTTAGGAAATATATTTCAACAACTCTATACAGTGTGCGATACAATCATTGTTTCTAGACATTTAGGCGTCAAGGCGTTAGCGGCTATTGGATGTTGTGATTGGCTTACTTGGATGGGAATAGCTGTAGTAACTGGGCTTGCCCAAGGTTTTTCAATTACTGTATCTCATGCATTTGGTACGCATGATAAGAGTAATGTTCAAAAGTGTATTTCTGCTTTAGTTGTCAATGCGATTATATCGACTGTAGTTATATTAGCTATTGTTTATCCATTATTACCAAGAATTCTTGTGTTATTAAAGACGCCGGTTAACATTATGGATCGTGCACTAGCCTATACGCACGTAATTTATATAGGTTTATTTGCGACTATGTTCTATAATGCGTTGGCAAGTATTTTACGTGCTTTTGGAAATTCAAAAACACCATTGCATGCCATGATCATTGCCAGTATTTGTAATGTTGGTTTAGATGTATTGTTTGTCATGGGACTTGAGTGGGGCATTATTGGAGCAGGTGTTGCAACAGTGATTGCACAAATTCTAGCTGGATGTTTCTGTTTATATCATGTATTAAAGTTAAAGGAATATATGCCAAATTCAATTTGTAGAGATTTGTCGTATTATATGAACCAGTTTAGATTGGGTATTCCTATGGCTTTACAGAATGTTTTAATTGCGATTGGTGGCATGGTTTTAACAAGTGCTGTAAATCGATATGGAACATATTTCCTTGCAGGTTTTACGGCTATGAATAAATTATATGGAGTGCTTGAAATTTCAGCTGTTTCTTATGGATATGCCATGGTTACATATACGGGACAAAACTATGGTGCAAAAAGATATGATCGTATTAAGAGCGGTGTAAAAAAAGTTGTGTTACTATCTTTAGCCACTTCCATTTTGATTTCCATAATACTATGGTTCTTTGGGCCACTCTTCCTTTCTTGTTTTATTTCAAATACAAGCCAAGGTGCTAAAGAAGCGATGACATACGGATTAACTTTCTTAAGATGTTTAACCATTTTCCTTCCAATTTTATATATGTTGCACGCATATCGCTCTACAATTCAAGGTTTATCGAATGCTTTTATTCCGATGGTGTCGGGATTATTTGAATTATTGATGCGAATTTCAGGCGCTTTAGTTTTACCTATCTTTTTTGGTAAATCTGGATTATATCCGGTAGAAGTATTGGCATGGGTTGGTGCTGTTGTCATTTTGATTCCGAGTTATTATCATATGGAAAGAAATTTTCAAAATGTTTCAGAAAACAGTTGACAAACTGTTTCATAGAGAATAAAATACGTACATACATAAGGCAAAGGCGCTTATAGTTCATAAAATGCATGGACTGTAAGTGCCTTTTTTCTTTGTGTAAGGGAGGAAATATTATGGAGAAGATTTTGACAGAGGTATTTGGAATATGGTACCTAATCGGAGCTGCATTTGTATTCTTTATGCAGGCCGGATTTGCGATGGTTGAAGCCGGATTTACAAGAGCCAAGAATGCCGGTAACATCATCATGAAAAACTTGATGGATTTCTGTTTAGGAACTGTCGCATTCTTGATTATTGGTTATAGTCTATTGATGGGACATGATTTTGCAGGATTAATTGGTTGGGGTGAAAGTCCATTGACAAACTTTGCTGGAACAAACTGGTCAAGTTTTACATTCAACTTAGTATTCTGTGCAACAGCTGCAACGATTGTTTCTGGAGCTATGGCTGAAAGAACTAAATTTATTTCGTATTGTATTTATAGTTTTGTGATTAGCTTGATCGTATATCCAATTGAAGCACACTGGGTATGGGGCGGTGGATGGCTAAGTAGCCTTGGCTTCCATGATTTTGCCGGAAGTGCTGCCATTCACTATGTTGGTGGTTTAACCGCTTTAATTGGTGCATGGATGTTAGGCCCAAGAATTGGTAAGTTTGATAAAGATGGATCTCCACGAGGAATTCCAGGTCATAGCTTAACGATTGGTGCACTTGGATGTTTCATCTTATGGTTTGGCTGGTATGGATTCAATGGTGCGGCTGCTACAAATGGTATTCAGTTAGCTACAATTTTTGCGACAACTACTGTTGCTCCTGCTATTGCGACATGTACAGTTATGTTGATTACTTGGATTAAATATGGAAAACCGGATGTTGCGATGTGTTTAAATGGTTCATTGGCAGGTTTAGTTGCGATTACTGCTGGATGTGATGCCGTAAACGTATTTGGATCATTTGTGATTGGTATCTTATCCGGATGTGTGGTTTGTTTCATTGTATGGTTATTGGATTATAAATTGAAAGTGGATGATCCAGTAGGTGCTGTGGCTGTACACTTTGGCAATGGGGTATTAGGAACAATTTGTGTTGGATTATTTGCGTGTGGTACAGATACAATGCCTGAAGCACAAGGCTTATTCTATGGCGGTGGATTCCATTTATTGGGTGTTCAATTATTAGGATTGTTGGCAATTGGTGCATGGACTGCAGTAACGATGTTTATTACTTTCTTTATTATCAAAAAGACTGTTGGATTACGTGTAAGTGCACATGAAGAAATTGTTGGTCTTGATAAAATGGAGCATGGATTGGAAAGTGCATATGCTGGTTTTGCCTTAGAAGCCGATGTTCCTGGTGATTATTTAGAAACTGTACAAGATTCTAGTTATACTCCAAGTGTGGATGTGGAGGATGCTGTACCTACAAAAGTCATTCATAGTGATGGTTCTATTTCTAAGGTTGTCATCATTACTAAAGCTGAAAAATTTGATAAAATCAAGGCTGCATTAAATGAAATTGGCATTGGTGGTATGACGGTTACGAAAGTATCTGGTTGTGGTGTGCAAAAGGGTCAGACAAGTTACTATCGTGGCGCCAAAGTAAATATGGAATTGCTTCCTAAATTAAAAGTTGAAGTCGTTGTTAGTGAAGTGCCTGTGGCTGATGTGGTAAAAGCAGCTAAAAAGGCTTTATATACTGGTAATATTGGGGATGGAAAAATCTTTGTCTACGATGTTGTTGATGTTGTTCGTATTTCAACATCTGCTCGTGGTAAAGATGCATTAAAATATGAAGAATAATATAGATCGTGGCTTGTAAAATTGCTCTTTTCTCTTATTCGTTACAAGCCATAAGAAAAGGATCGAATTTAATTTCGACCCTTTTTAGTTTAATAAATCTGTATCAAATACATCATCATTTAATTCTTCATCAATCATTTCAAAAAGCAGTTCTTCAATGTCTTTACCATTTTCTAATTCTTCAAATAAATCGGGTCTTTCATAGAACATCTTATTAAAGAAGAATCCAGAAACTAATTGATCATTTTGTTCTTCTAAAGTACGATGTTCATTTTCATCTACCCAAGGACCATCGTTTTTAGCTTCAAGTACATGAATACAATCTAATTCAATTTCTTTTTTATTTAGTTTTTCAGTGATGAGTTTTCCTGTCACTGGGTAAAATTCATCTGTTTCAGAGTTGAAGAAGGATAATAAGAACATGTCATTCTTTTCTAAACATAAATCGGCAATGGAACACATTTGCATTTCTTCTGGCGAATAATCAATGCCTTCACAATTGATCATAAAGTCATAGTAACATGCGATATCTAAGCTTGACATTAAAAAATATGTCATGTCCGCTAATGGTAGCCTTTTAGGGAGTGTGATGGTTCTTGTGATATCTTCCAATTGAAATTGGATGGTACAAATTTGAAATCTTTCCTTTAAATAGTCTACTTTTTCTTCAATACAAATTTTTATACCTTCTTCAAAAGAGTAATCATGGAATTCAGAATCAATATCTAATAATTCATGTAGATATTGATTGGCAATTTCGTGAAGTAAGATAAATTGAGATTTTTCATCTTTTGGTGCATATTTGAATAATTCATTTAATGCAGGCACTAATTTCGTATTGTTTGTGATTGCGCCCATTGTCATTTCCATCATGGAATCCATTTGTTTTTGCAGTTTCTTTTTCATTTTATTACTCCATATCCATATGTTTTAACATATTAAATATATCATCGATTTCCTCTAAATCATCTTCAACTAGAGGAATATCTAATTTCTCACAAATAAAATCAAGCCAATTTAGAATGTATGGATTTCTGGCATATACATGTTTAGGTTTACCAAAATGTTCGATGGCCCCCAAGAAATTATTCATAATGACTTCATAATCTTCTTGATCTGGGTGAATTAAATCAAAGTGTAAAATTTGATCATTTCTTAAATCAAATACAATATATGCCAATGGATTGATAGGTCTTTCAAAACCTTTATCATTTGTAGGGACCATCATATAATCCATGTCGATGGCAAGTTCTAAATCTGAGTCGTCCATATTTTTAAAATAATCAATTAGATTTGAATCGTTGACAAGAATCGTATTATATCGTTCTGGTTCCATAGGTCTAGGTACAGTATATGAAAACCAATGATTGTCTTCATCTTTTTGGGTATAGATAATATCACCTTTGTCAAAAATAGATTCTTGGTATTCTTCATGTTTAAGTGTTTCAATCAATCCCTTGTAGGTTTCAATCAACATCTTAACTTCACCATAATTTGGAAGACTAGGAAAACTCTTCTTTTCAAAAGTTTTGAAATAGATCCAGTTTCCATTTCCACGGAATCGAAGACCTAATTGTTTGATAATAGAATACATATCGTCATCTACTTCATCACGGTTTCCCCAATAACAAGTAATGCAGTTTTGATCAGACATCACAAATGTTGCAGGTACGTTATAGTCGTCATTGCTGATTTGACAAAAATCACTATATCCTTCCATGCCACGATAGACACTGATACCTGTGCAAGTGCCACCTTTACCCATAATTGATACGAAGTTGGGTTCTTCATTTTTCTTTGTTTCTACCGCAATTAAATCCATGTCCCAATAAGCGTTCCAAGGCTTTAATTTGGTGATTTCAATAGCTAAATCATATAGCTCTTCCCATTGTTCTAATGTTGCTTGTGTTGCCATAATAATTCCTCAACTTTATTATATTAATAGTAACATTGAAGGACATGAAACTCAATTAAGATTCTTTTATGATTTTTCCAGTCATATATTCAGGGATAAGTTCAAAACATTGCACACTAGGACCTGAATATTTTAATTCATGATCAATATAATCTTGATCGTTAGTAAATTTTAGGCAGAGCTTAGTACATATTTCTTTGACTTTATTTGGATCATCAACCAATTTGATTTTTCCAAATACAATTACACTCTGATAATGAATAGCCCATTCACCATCTTTCTTAAAACCTTTATCTATGACACAAAAACATGCTTTATCACATTCTTTTAAACAATCCATCTTGTGCCCTTCTTTTGCACCATGAAAATAAATGTGTCCAGTCTTTTCATCGTACCAATGTGTGATAGGAAAACCATAGGGATATCCTGTATCACTGATTAAAGATAATACGCCATGAGGTTCATTGGTAAGTATTTCAATACATTTTTCTTGGCTTAATTGTTGTTTAAATCTTCGCATTGTCTTAAACATAGGTATCTCCTTTAATGAAAAAGGGTGTAAATTGAATTACACCTCTAAAGATTCGAATTCATGAATTCAATGATTCCAGCTTCCACTTCATTTTTGATTTCTGCATAATTATGAATTTCGTGACGATAGCCAGAATATAGTTTAGTAGTGACATGATGTCCAGTTTCTACAAGCCAGTTACTGACTTGACATACTCCAAGACCATATTCACCAACTGGATCTTGATCACCGGCAATATTATAAATAGGTAATTTTGTAGGTACTTTTTTGGCCCATTGAGTTCCTTCAATCACAAGCATCATTTGGATAAAGTCATAAATGGAACGATTGCTTGTGGGTCTTGTAAATGCATCAAAAGGATCTTGTGCATGGTCACTTTGTACATATGGATCATGGCAGATCCATTCATTTCCTATACTTATTTCACCACAACGTTCGCACATCCAGCCCATAAGTGAGCTAACAATATTAGGATCCGAATCTTCACCGTGTCCTGCATCAATGATTTCTTTCAATTTTTCTTTAACTTCTTTGGCACCACGGAAAATGCCTGTTGTACCACAAATTGTTGCACCATTTAATTCATTTCCGTATTTCGCAATAAAATCTCTTGTGATAAATGAACCCATACTGTGACCAAATAAGAAGTAAGGTAAATTTGGATATTTCTCACATACAATTTTCTTCAATGTGTGTTCATCTTCCATCATGGTGTGGCATCCTTTGTCTCCCCAGTCACCCCAGACATTATTTACCATTGCGGTTTTTCCATGACCTACATGATCATCAGCGGCTACAATATAGCCTGCATCTAGAAAAGCCGAAATCATGTGGATATAGCGTCTTGAGTGTTCGCCAAATCCATGAATCAATTGAACAATTCCATTCGGTTTGCATGCAGGAACATAAATCCAACCTTGCACTTGGTCGCGTTCATTATAAGATGAAAAAGATACTTCGTGTAACATACAATAATCCTCCTTTTCTTTGTGTAATGTTAACTCGTTTTATATCTGTTTTTATTATACGCCCACAAAAAAACTATGTCATTTAGTTGACATAGTCTTTTTCATGAATTTATAAACAATGTACGCAAGAATAATACCTGCAAGAATATCCGTTGGATAATGGACGCCTACATAGAGTCTAGAAAACGCAACAAGGATTGCGAGTATGAAAACTAGAATACTATACTTCTTAGGAAGCCCATCATATACCATAAAGGCACAAATAAAGGCAGATGCGGTGTGTCCAGATGGAAATGAATAATCACTAGGTTTATCCACTAATGGAATAAGTTCGTTAAACGCATCAAAGGGTCTAGGTCTATGAATTATGAGCTTTAATACAATGAATAATATAGTACAAATTATAAAGGCAATGATTGTTTCTTTTGCGAGTCTTTTCGTATCTTCATTTTTCTTGAACATATAAATCAATACGATTCCTAGAAGTATGTATAAAAAGTATTCGTTTGTGATCAAAGTGAAGAATGGTGTGAGTATATAGTGACGAATGTTTTCTTGTATAAATAATAAAATTTGAATATCCATGGAAATTTTCCTTTCGTTAGGAGTATTATACATATATACAGATAGGAAGTGAAGTTATGCGATTAGAAAGAATGAGTTGGAAAGATTGTGAAGAATATTTTAAGGATCATGATATGGTGATTCTGACAACGGGAAGTACAGAAAATCATGGAATACATAATCCATTAGGAACCGATACTATGATTCCCAACAAGATATTAGAGCTTGTAGAAAAACAAAGTGATGTATTGATTGCTCCAACATTGCCTTATGGAGATGCTGATTTTCATACAGAATATACAGGTACAATATCAATTGGTAGTGATTTATTAGAGATGGTCATGGAAAGAATTAGTGATCGACTTTATGATTGTGGTGCTCGACACTTTGTATTTTTAAATGGACATGGAGGAAATACACATGCGTTAAGTAAAGTGTGTCGTCATTTATATAAAAAGGGGGCTGTGGGTACGATTTTTGATTGGTGGACCATTGCTGGAAAAATCAATCCAAAATGGGCTGGAGGCCATGGTGCAGGTCAGGAAACGGCCGCTATGTTGTATGTGGATGAAAGTCTAGTACAAAAGGATAAGATTGAAGATTCAACATTAAAGGTTTTTACTCCATCTTTAACAGCTTCGAATGCTCAAACGGTTAACTTTAAAGGTGTAGATATTCCTGTTCCTAGAAGCAATCGTTTAAGTAGTGATAATGGTTGGTTTGGCAAGGATCATCCTAAATATGCGACATATGAATGGGGTAAAGAGATGGTTGAGGCTACGGCTGATTTTCTTGTGGAATACATGAAAGAATTTCAAAAGATGTAGTAATTCATTTGAAGTTGAATTATAATAAATATACAAATAGGGGACAAATATTTTTGTCTCTTTTCTTTTCGTGTGGAGGGTTTAATGGAAATCATTATTTTAATATTGTTAAGTATTGTGATTGTATGTTTAATTGTTTTGTTGATGCAAAATAAATCAAAGAAAAGTGTTTCTTCGAATTCGGATTCTTTGATTCTTCAAAAGAATTTTGAATATCTTTTAAAACAAGTACAGGATGTTCAAAAGAATCAGGCTACATCTAAAATGAGTTTGAATCAAATGGAAGACTATTTGTATCGTATGAATCAAGTTATGACAAACACAAAATTAAGAGGAAACTGGGGAGAATATCAATTGGATATGCTTCTAAGTGTATATTGTGGTCAAAATCCATCAATTTATTCTATGCAGTATACTTTGCCGAATGGAAAGATTGCGGATTGTGCTTTTCATTTGCCAGATACTAATAAAGTATTGTGCATTGATTCAAAGTTTCCGATGGAAAACTATTTGAATCTTCAAGAGGATATGGATACGTATTTAAGGCCTTTTAAGATGAATATGAAAAAGCACATTGATGATGTGGCTAATAAATATATCAATATAGATACGATGCCTTATGCCTTATTGTTTGTGCCTAGTGAAGCTATTTATCAATTTGTTTGTGCAAAATGCGATGATTTATTCACATATGCCCTTCAAAAACATGTTATGTTAGTATCACCAACGACACTTGTAGCAGAGGTGATGACTTTATTATCAAGTACTAAAGATTTTTATAGAACAAGTCATATGGAAGAAATTGAAAGAAATATATTATTGCTTCAAGAAGATGCAAGTCGTCTTGTGGAAAGAAGTATAAAGGCAGAAAAAACATTGGAAACTTTGGCAACGCAATTTCATGCGGTTTCTATTTCTGCACAGAAATTATCAAGTCGAATGACTAAGATGGGAGAAGACGAATGATTAGTACATTAAAGGGAAATATAGCTTTGTTGGATTTTGATTTGATTGTCGATCCAACCAATCAACAAGTATTACCGATGCAAGGAGTTAGTGCACAAATATTTCATCAAGCCGGAAGTGAAATGATGAAAGCATGTCAAGAATTGAATGGTTTAGAGGTTGGGAAAGCTAAAATGACCAAAGCTTTTAATTTACCATGTAAGGCAGTTATTCATACGTGTGGACCACGCTATGTGGATGGAACGCATAATGAAGATGAATATTTAGCCGCTTGTTATTGGAATAGTATGGCATTGGCTTATGATTATATGCGAAAAAATGATATGGAATCGATTAATATTGCTTTTCCATGTATTTCTACAGGTATCAATGCATATCCAAATCATGAGGCTTGTGTAATTGCGATTCAAACTGTAAAGCGATTAATGAATAAGTTTCCTGAGACAAAGGCGATTCATGTATGTTTTGTATGTGATAAGACAGAAGATTATATGTTATATAAAGAGGCACTTAGACTGCGATGAAATCCATGGTTGATTTATCCCACGAATTCATAAGGCCAGTTCTTCATAAACAAGCAATATGTGTGGATGCTACATTAGGACAGGGAAAAGATACAGATTTCTTTTTGTCGCAAAATGTGCATAAAGTATATGGTTTCGAAATTCAAAGGGATGTTTTTGAAAGTACAAAAGAACGATTGGATGATCAAAGAACTTGTTTCTATAATGTTGGACATGAACATATGGAAGAATATATTCATGAAGAAGTGGATGCGATTCTCTTTAATTTTGGTTATTTTCCTAAAGGAGATCCTAAAATTACAACCCAATCTTTTTCAAGTGTAAGTGCAGTCAAGCAGGCTTTGCATCTTTTAAAAGTAAAAGGAAGAATGGCACTTGTGATGTATCCACATGAATCAGGACAAGAAGAAGCTAAGTGTATGGAACAATTTTTAAAAACGCAAACAACGATTCAGGTACAGAAGGTACAAAATTTATTGGTGGACCATTGTCCATATGTATTATTAATTGAGAAAAGAAGATAAAAAAATAGACAACGTTTATGGCGTTGTCTTATTTACTTTGTAGCATGAAATAATAGATTTCTGGTTTTGCCATAAAACGAAGATTTGTATGCGTACATCCTACCCCAGATGAAATGATATATGGAAAGGAAATCTTTTTGGCGCGAGAACGATTTAATGATTTTGCGCCATCTATAGATTTATATCCTCCTAAAATAGGGAATGTGATTTGTGTTCCATGGGAATGTCCACAAAGTGCTAAAGATATGGATTTTGTAGATAATTCTTCATTTGTCAATGTATCTGGCATATGAGTAACTAATAAGTTATATTGCGTATCTGCGGCAGTGATTTTACTAGGATCTGGTGTGTTTGATAATGCACTTAATGTAATGCCATCACTCTTTTGGTTAGACAGAAGAATGGTTTCATTTTCTAGAATTTCAAATTGAGATTGATTCAATATGGAACGAACAATATCATTATTTGCCTCATCCTTTTCACCTAGTACACAAAATTTACCAAGTGGAGCATTGATATTTGACAATTTATTCGTGATATAATCTATGTCTTCCTGGCTCATTGTGCATGTTTCATCAAATAGATCTCCACCAAAAATAATGATGTCTGGATCTAAATGTTCGATTTTATCAAAGAGCTTATTAGCTCTTTTTTTATTTTCAAATTTTCCATACTGCAAATCTGTAAAATAAACAATCGATACATCATTCATAGATTCAGGTATCTTAGTGTCTTGTAGTGTTTTATATTGTACAATCAATTTATCGGGTTCCACATTTTTTGCGATACTTATAGATGCTGCCATACTGAATACAATCACAAACAAAATACCGATAATGATAAACATTTGTTTCTGTAACTTTGTCATGCAAATATTTTATCATAAAACAGAAAAGACATCACTAGGATGTCTTTGTTCTTGGTTTTCTTGCATGGAAGCTTTTACGATTCTTTTGAAGTTCTTCCATAGTTTGTTTTGAATTCAAAATAACTGGAATTACAATTGGATTTCGATGTGTCTTTTTATATAAGAATGGTTCTAAAGTAGAACGTACACAGTTTTTAATTTCAGAGAAAGTTGTTTTTTCTTTCATCTTTTCTTGAAGTGAATTATTTACAATATATTCAGCTTCTTTGATTAAACCTTGTGAATCTTTAATAAAGACAAATCCACGTGATACGATAACAGGTCGCATTAAGATTTTATTTTCTTTTGAATCAATAGCTAAAATAACGGCAACTAAACCATTATCTGCTAAAATACGACGATCTTTTAATACGGCTGTAGATAATCCGGAAATATCATTTCCATCTACATAGATATCATCACCTTGGTATCGCCAGTCACTTTGTAGTACTTTGTGATCTCTTAAAATAAGAATGTCACCATTGGCACATACGAAAATGTTTTCTTTTGGAATACCAGTTTCCATAGCGGTTTGTCTATGCTGCATCAACATTTTATATTCACCATGAATAGGCATAAAGTACGTTGGACGAACTAATTGTAACATTAGTTTTTGTTCTTCTTTTGAAGCATGTCCCGTTGTATGCAAGTTATTCAAGATGGATTTTGTAAGTACGGTAGCACCAGATCTAAATAAGTTATCAATAACACGATTGACACTGGATTGGTTTCCAGGAATTGGATTACTTGAGAAGACAATTGTATCGCCTGGTTTTAAGTGAATAAAGCGGTGTGTACCATTGGCAATTCTTGATAGAGCTGCAAGTGGTTCCCCCTGACTTCCAGTACAAATAATACATACTTTGTCATCTGGAGTATGAGCAAGTTCTTCGGGACTTAAAAAGTCTGAATTTTTGACTTTGATCGTACCCATCTTTCTTCCAATGTCAACAACATTTTCCATGCTTCGTCCAAAGACGATGACTTTTCTTCCAAATTTAGTAGCTGCCTCGATAATTTGGGCAACACGATGTACGTTGGATGCGAATGTGGCAACGATTAGACGCTGCTTAGTCTTACGCATAATGTCTTGAATTTCATTAGCAACTTTTCTTTCTGAAATAGAGAAGTCTTCAACTCCAGAGTTTGTGGAATCAGACATTAATAAATCGGGTTGTGTAACACCAATAAATGCCATCTTTTGATAGTCAGCATTTGTTCCAACAGGCGTTAAATCAAATTTAAAGTCACCCGTATGAACGATAGATCCATTAGGACATGTGATATGTACACCTAAAGAATCTGGAATTGAGTGGATCGTATTAAAAAAACCTACTTTGAAGTATTTTGTAGTAATACTTGAATTTTCATCGATTTCTATAATTTTTGTTTTTTCTAGTCCTTTATGTTCGCTTAATTTTTTAAGAATTAAAGCCTTCGCAAAGCGAGGTGCATAAATTGCGTCAATTTGGACTTGTTTAAGTAAGAAAGGAATTCCTCCAATATGGTCTTCGTGACCGTGGGTAATTACTAAAAACTTTCTTTTTTTGTTCATGCGAATCAAATGGTGATAATCAGGAATAACATAGTCAACACCTAATAAATCATCACCTGGAAACAAAACGCCACAATCTACGATACAGATTTCATTTTCGTGTTCGTAGCAATACATATTTTTACCAACTTCGCCTAATCCCCCTAAGGCATAGATCAAAGTATCACCTTTTTCAACGTGATTTTTTGCATGATATGGTTTTTTGTTCGATGCATGCCCAAACGTTTGTTCTTGTGTTTTTGGCATATTCGACCTCTTTCTATAATTTAATGACTCTATTGTTATTATAGCAAAGCTAGTCAATTTAAAAAAGCAGAAGCTTAAATGACTTCTGCCTCATCATCACTTTTCCAAGGATTGTTGGCATCAATGTGATCATAGAAAAGTGTACCTGACAAGTGATCAATTTCGTGTTGAAGGCAAATTGCGAAATATCCTTCGGCTGAAATGGTTACATTTTTATCTTGAATCAAATCATAACCACGAACTTTAATTCGAGCATGACGGAAAACATGACCAGGATGTTCACCTTTTACAGATAAACAGCCTTCTCCATTATCTAAGTATGCATTTTGTACAGATTCTGAAATGATTTTAGGGTTGACTAATGCGACCTCATCTACACCATCTTCATAAGGAATCACAACCGCAATCATTTGTTTTAAAACACCGACTTGAACGGCCGCAATACCAACAGCTGGTTGTAAACCTTCAGCTTTGGCAATTTCATCATCTTGTGAATTACGCACATAATCTAACATAGCCTGTAAAAGTTCTTTATCTTCATTGGACAAAGGCAATGAAACAGGCTCACTTTGCATACGAATTCGCTCATCAGTATCTAATATAATATCTTTGCTTGTTATTTTCATAGTAATCATCCTCGCAAGTATTCTATAGCATTTTCGAATTATTGACAAATGATTTTTGAAAATATGCTAAAATAGAATTTATGATGGGGGGATTATCATGTCCAAACAAAAACGGCGATCAAAATTATCGTTTTTCGCATTGGATCCAAAATGTGATAAATATATAAATTGGGCGGTTGCGCTTCTGTTATTGGCTGGAACATTCACGATTATTTCAACAAATGTAGGGAAAACAACATCTGCGCCGAATATTGTTCCTAAAGTACTGATGAAACAATGCATGTTTGTGTTATGTGGATATATTGCGATGTGGTTTATGAATAGATGGTTTCGCTTTAAATGGTATTCTAAAGTAGAAGGCCTGATTATTGGAATTAGTATATTTATGTTGATACTTCCATTTTTCTTTGCGGAAATTGGAGGAAGCCATGCATGGATCTTGATTGGAGGTATTTCCTTACAGCCAAGTGAATTCGCAAAACCATTGATTATTATAATTTGTGCTACATGTTTATATCGGGCAAAAAAAGAAGCAGTCATGTTAAAAGTAAGAGGGCAACTTTTTAAAAGGGCATGGTTCTCATTTGTTTTAATATCTGGAATTGTGGCTATTCAAAAAGATATGGGAACATTGGTGATTATTTGTTTTATTTTCCTATCTTGTATTATGATTCCTAAATATGCGGTTTTACAACGTATGCAACGATTATTAAAATTATTCGTTTATGGAGCCATTGCGGCAGCCATTGCCTTATTTGGAATCACAAATATTGGTACTGAAATTATAAAACATACATCGCTTGCTCATATTGCAGTGCGTGTTGAAAATTTTAAAGATCCATATACCGATGTATATGGAGATGGATATCAGCCTGCCAATTCATTATATGGTATCGCGAGTTCAGATATTCGTGGAAAAGGTATAGGCAATTCAACTCGAAAATATGGCTATTTAACACAGGCAGATAATGATTATATTCTAGCTGTATTGCTTGAGGAAACGGGTGTTTTTGGGTTGTTTGGTTTAGTTCTATTATATGGAATGATTGAAATTCGTTTATTTTACTATGCATTTAAAACAAGTGAAGACATGTATAAAGTAATATTAGGTGGAATAGGCGTTTATCTATTTATGCACTTTTTCTTAAATGCCGGAGGCGTTGCTTGTCTAATTCCTTTTACAGGAGTTCCACTCTTATTTATTAGTAGTGGAGGAACAAGCTTAATGTCGATTATGTTGACAATGGGGTTGGCACAAAATTGTATTTGTTCGATTAGACGAAAGGAGATGGATCGTTTATTATGAGAATTGTGGCGGGAAAATATGGTTCTAGATCATTAAAGAGTCCTAAAAATGATGCGACTAGACCTACACAAGATAAAATCAAAGGCGCTATCTTTTCAAGTTTGGGAAATATTTTTGATGGCGGTAACTTTTTAGACTGTTACAGCGGAACTGGAAATATGGGATTAGAAGCTGTAAGTCGAGGTATGGATCATGCGACTTTAGTCGATAATAATAAGGGTGCTATCTCGGTAATCAAGGAGAATGTAAAAAACTTAAAGGCGGATAAAGAAACAAAGATTATTTGTGGAAATATTTTTACTGTGTTAGAGCGGCTAACATTAAAATATGATGTGGTATATATTGATCCTCCTTACGCAAAGCAGGAAAATGAAAAATTGATTCAGAAGTTAGATGATTTAGATATGGTAAAATTGGATGGAGTTATTGTTGTGGAAAGCCTTGAAGAAGAGGTGTGGCCTGAAAGGATCGCTTCTTTTACAAAATATAAAGAAAAGACATACGGTATTACGCGTATTTCTTATTATCAAAAAGAGGAGAATGAGTAATGAAAATAGCAGCATTTTGTGGAACATTTGACCCAGTGACATATGGGCATTTGGATATTATTGAAAGGGCAAGCAAATTGTTTGATGAGTTGGTTGTTTTTATTTCACCAAACTCAGACAAGAACAATGAGTTTACTGAAGCAAGAAGACTTGCATGGTTAAATGAATCGACAAAACATTTGTCGAATGTAACATGTAAAATTCAATCTGGATTAGTAGTAGAGGCTTGTAAAAGTGTAAATGCTACTGTGCTGGTACGTGGAATTCGTAATGGTGTGGATTGTACATACGAGCAAAATATGGCGTTTATGAATGCAAGATTGGATGAGAATATCGAAACGGTTTGTCTATTTACACGACCTGAATATAGTTTATATTCAAGTTCAAATGTAAGAGAACTCTTTAAATATGGACAAGACATTTCTGGATTTGTTCCAGCTTGTGTATTAGAAGATCTTAAAAAAGGAGAAGAATAAAATGGAAAAGTTTATCGATTGGTTAAAGGCAAATGGATATAAATATAAAAATGAGGATATTTATTTAGAGGCATGTACACATTCTTCTTATGCCAATGAACATCATCGCCAAATGGATGATAATGAACGACTTGAATTTATGGGAGATTCAGTTTTACAAATTTGGAGTGCAACTCAACTATTTTTAATGGAACCAAAAATGCGCGAGGGACAAATGACAACACTTCGTGCACAAACTGTATGTGAATCTACGCTATATGTATTAAATAGACAACTAGGATGGTATGAATTTTTGCGTTTAGGTGTTGGCGAAGAAAAAACGGGTGGAAGAAATCGAGAAAGTATTTTAGCTGACCAGTTTGAAGCTTGTATTGGAGCTATTTATATTGATCAAGGATATCATGTGTGTGATGAAATCTTGACTAAGTATATGAAGCCTGTATTTAAACAAGAAAAAAGCGAGGCTGTTACAGACTATAAAACACATTTACAAGAAGTGATTCAGGCAGACTCTAGAAAGACGATTCAATATAAATTATTAGAAGAAAAAGGTCCAAGTAATGCTCCAACATTTACTATGGGTGTATATTTAGATGATATTTTATTGGGGCAAGGAACAAGTAGTACGAAGAAAAAAGCAGAACAAAAAGCCGCTAAGGATGCTTTTGAAAAGATGGCTAAATAAAATGGAAGTATTTGAAAAATTATTAGATGCCCAATTATATGCTTATTTTAAAAATGCCTCATTTTATGAGAATCCCATTTTTCATGCAACACATAAAATGGTTGAGTTTTATATAGAATTTGAGAATGTAATTCCTTTAGAAGTATATGAACAGATCATCACAAAGCTGCAGCTTGCATTGCATGTACATGTGAAGTTGCATATTCATTCCAAAAATAATGCGGTAGAAATGGATGAATTAGATCGTTATGTGAATCATTTTGTGGAAAAATATAGTGATGTGAAGGATTTCCGTTTTTTACATCCATATCTAGAAAATGATACGATTTGTTTTTCAACACGAGATGAGTCTCGACTTGCAGCATTAAATTTGGCATTGCCAAGCTTGGTAGAAAAGTTAAAAGAAGTGGGTATCAATCAAGAAATTGTATGTAAAAAAGTAGAGGAAAATATTGCAATTGAAACGGCAAAGGTGCAAGTAGCTGCACCTGTTGTAAAACAAGAACCGGTTAAAAAACAATATCCTTCTTCAAATAGTTATAAAAAAGAATCGGCTACACAATATAATATTGCGGATTTACGTGTTGGCTATTCGAATGTTCAAATTGAAGGTCATATTTTCGATATTGATAATCGTGTGATGAAAAGTGGTAAAACACTACAGATGCTATATATCAGTGATTATGATGATGCGATCGTTGCCAAACGTTTTGAAGGGGCTAGATGTCCAATTGAAGAAATTGAATCTGTAAAAAAAGGAATGCATGTCGTTTTAACGGGAGAAGTCGTATATGATTCTTTTTCTAAGTGTGATTCTTTCATGATAAGAAAACTTGAAATCACACAAGAAAAGAAAAGAGAAGATCATGCCAAGGTGAAAAGAACAGAGTGGCATGTACACTCTAACTTTTCGGAAATGGATGGAGTTTGTGCTATCGAAGAATTTATCCAACAAGCCTATGATTGGGGTATGGATTCAATCGGTGTGTGCGACCATCAAGTTGTTCAGGCTTTTCCAATGGCTCAACACAAGATTGAAGCTTTATCGAAAAAAGATCCAAATCGCGAATTTAAAATGTTGTATGGATGTGAAATGTTAGTGGCGGACTCTAAATATCATATTGTCTACAATAATGATCATCGAAGATTAGAAGATGCAACATTTGTCGTATTTGACTTGGAAACTACGGGTCTTTCGAATACGCGTGATGAAATTATTGAATTTGGTGGTGTGAAAATCAAAAATCGTGAAGAGGTTGGACGATTACAGATGTTCATTAATCCAAAGCGAACGATTCCTGCGCATATTTCAAATTTAACGCATATTACACAAAATGATGTGGATTGCGCAAAACCAATCGAAGATGCCTTAGATGAATTGTTAGAATTTATTGGGGATTCCATTTTAGTAGCACACAATGCAACCTTTGACGTTGGCTTTATGAATGCAGCGTGTCGTAAAACAGGTCGTGATGAACTAACCAATCCGGTGATTGATACGTTACCACTATCATATGCGATGCTTCCAGACGAGCAAAAACGCTTTAATTTAGGAAGTGTATGTCGTCACTATCGCGTGAGTTATGATGGTGAAGGAGCGCACCGTGCGGATTATGATGCGGATGTACTTTCACAAGTCATGTATAATATGATGAATCAATTGGGCCATGAAGCAACATTAGATACATTGATGGATATGGAAGGTGGATGTGAAAAGTATTCAAGCAAGAAGCCTTATGAAAGAAATCGTCCATATCACATGACAGTTTTTGCCAAGAATAAAGATGGCTTAAAAGAGTTATTTGAATTGATTACTTTATCGCATACACAATATTTAGTAAGTATGGGTAAAGAAAATGGGCAGCCACGTATTATTAAGGAAGAAATCTCAAAGAAGTGGGTTAATGGCAACTTATTAATTGGTTCTTCTTGTCAAAATGGTGAGATTTTTGAACTAGCTCATACAAGAAGTAAAAAAGAATTATTTGAAGCCATGGCCTATTATGACTATATTGAGTTACAGCCATTAGATTGTTATAAGAATATGTTGGATCGTGGAAGCATTACGGATGTGGAGGATTTAAAATGGTATCTACAGTTTATTTATGATACCGCAAAAGAAGCGGGTAAGATGGTTATCGCATCAAGTGATGCACATTATGTAAATCCAAATGAGAAACGTCTTCGTGATGTGTATATCAATGCCAAGGCAATTGGGAATGCTAGACATCCTCTATATATTTATAATAAGCAAGCGCGTAAGGCTACGAGCAATCCAAATCAGCATTTGTTGACAACGGATGAAATGTTGAAGGCATTTGAATGGATGGGTGAAGATGTAGCTTATGAGGTTGTTGTGGAAAACACAAATAAATTAAAGTTATTAACAGAACCTATCTTTCCAATTAAGGATAAATTGTATCCACCGGATATTGAGGGGTCAGACCAAAAATTGCGTGATATTTGTTTTGAAACAGCTCACCAATGGTATGGAAAAGATTTGCCAGACATTGTTGAAAAACGATTAACACGTGAATTGGATAGTATCATTGGTCATGGATATTATGTAGTTTATTATATTTCACACTTACTTGTAAAAAAGAGCAATGATGATGGATATCTAGTAGGTTCGCGTGGATCTGTAGGTTCTAGTTTTGTTGCGACAATGTCAAATATCACAGAAGTAAATCCATTAACACCTCATTATGTATGCAAGAATTGTCAGCATTATGAATTTTTAGATGGAGATGAAGCTAAGTCTGGTTTTGATTTACCTGATAAAGTTTGTCCAGTATGTGGAGAAATTATGCGTGGGGATGGTCAGGATATTCCGTTTGAAACATTCTTAGGTTTTGAGGGAGATAAAGTTCCCGATATTGATTTGAACTTCTCGGGTGAATATCAGCCAAATGCCCATGCATACACAAAAGAAGTATTTGGTGATGATCACGTTTTTAGAGCAGGTACTGTAGGTACGGTACAGGAAAAAACGGCATATGGATATGTCAAAGGATATGAGGAAGAGATGGAGTGTGAGCCTTTTAATGAGGCAAAGCGTGTAGATTTGGCCAAAGGTTGTGAAGGCGTAAAAAGAACAACGGGTCAGCACCCAGGTGGTATTGTCGTTGTACCTTTGGATATGGATGTGCATGATTTTACGCCAGTTCAATATCCGGCAAACAATCCAAATGCGACTTGGAAAACAACACATTTTGATTTCCACCAGATTCATGATAATATCTTAAAATTTGATATTTTAGGGCATGTCGATCCTACGGCTATGAAAATGTTAGAACGAATTACGGGAGTCAATGTTCGTCAAATTCCAATGAATGATCAGGCAACTATGGCTATTTTTTCTACGACAGAATCACTAAAAATCGATACGACAAAATATAATGAAGTGACTGGAGCAGCTGGTATTCCTGAGTTTGGTACACCATTTGTTCGTGGTATTCTAGAACTTACAAAGCCGACAACATTTGCGGAATTAGTCACTATTTCTGGTTTGTCTCATGGTACGGATGTTTGGTTGGGAAATGCAAAAGATTTGATTGATAATGGAACTTGTAAGTTAAATGAAGTTATTGGTTGTCGTGACGATATTATGGTTGATTTGATGGGATATGGTGTTAAACCAAAATTATCATTTACGATCATGGAAAGTGTTCGTAAGGGTAAAGGTTTAAAAGATGAATGGGTTACTGAAATGAAGGCGAACAATGTACCAGAATGGTTTATTGATTCTTGTACAAAAATCAAATACATGTTCCCTAAGGCCCATGCGGTTGCCTATGTTATGATGGCTGTGCGTATTGCGTGGTTTAAGGTACATATGCCAGTACATTATTATTGTATGTATTTTAGTATTCGTTGCGATGCTTATGATGTGCAGACCATGATTCAAGGGGAGGCTGCCATTCGTCAAAGAATGGCGGATATCAAACATATGAAAGAGGATAAAACACAAAAACCAAGTGATAAAGAATTGGCTATTTATGATACGTTAGAACTTGCTTTGGAGATGGTTTTACGTGGCTTTAGATTCTCGAATATTAGTATTAATCGTAGTGCAGCTACCGAATTTATTGTGGATCCAGATGATCCAAAAGCAATTATTCCACCTTTTACAAGTATTGATGGTTTGGGTTCAAACGTAGGCTTATCTGTTGTAAAGGCTAGAGAAGAAAAACCATTCCTTTCTAAGGAAGATGTATTAAAGCGTACACAACTTTCAAAAACTTTAGTTGAAAAGTTAGCTGAAATGAATGCTTTAGAGGGATTGGATGAAGAAAATCAAATGACACTGTTTTAGGCAGTGTCTTTTTTAGTGTATTTGTAAATTTTTACATATATGTAGTTATATGATAAAATATTTACATTGTTGGAGGAGAGTTATGAAAAAGAAAGGATATAATATAACACTTGGTATTTTTATTGGCTTGATTGCAGGTGTTATTGTTGGAATTATTATGCCGGAATGGGCAAATACCGCATTGAGCGTTGTTGCTTCCATATATATGTCGGCCTTAAAAATGATGATTTTCCCACTTGTATTTACAAGTTTAGTCATGGGAATTATTGGTATTGGGGATATTGCCAAAACAGGTAAAGTTGGTTTGCATGCCTTATTATGGTATACAGGTACAACAGCTTTGGCATCTGGTCTAGGATTGGTTTTACCTCGTATGTTACATTTGGGGAAGAATGCACATATTGTGGCAACTAAGACGCAAGTAGAAGCAGCTACATTTAATGGTTTGTTGGATACTTTACAGAATATTATTCCTTCAAATCCAGTAGAGGCATTCGCAACGGGAAATATGCTTCAAGTATTAGCTTTTGCCGTGATTATTGGACTTGCTTGTTTGGCTATCAAGGAAAAAGCAGATCCATTTGTGAATTTGTGTGATTCCATTTATCAAATTTCTATTTTTATTATTAGTAAAATTATGTATGTGACTCCATTTGGAGTATTCGCATGTATTGCCACAGTTATGTATTCAAATGGTGTGGATACAATGCTTCAATTAGGACAAGTATTATTGGCTTTATATATTACGTTCTATTTATATGCATTTATTGTTTATGGTGGTATGGTTAAATTCTTTGGAAAATACAATCCAATTCAATTTTTTAAAGATATTGCACCAGCCGGGTTAAATGCGTTTGGAACTTGTTCAAGTAGTGCTACGATTCCTATTTCATTAAAGTGTGCTTCAGAAAAGATTGGTATTCCAGAAGAAATCACATCTTTAACTTTACCTTTAGGTGCAACAATCAATATGGATGCTGTTTCGATTTTGATGTCATTTATGATTACATTCTTTGCGACAGCTTTAGGTATTGATTTAAGTATTGGAACAATGGTAACTGTCCTTGCTTGTAACGTATTGTTAAGTATTGGTACTCCAGGCGTTCCAGGTGGTGCTATTGCTGCTTTTGCGGCATTGTGTCCAATTGCAGGAATTCCAATAAATCAAATCCTAGGTGTTTATATTTCAGTAAATACTTTGTGTGACATGGGAGCTACTTGTGTGAATGTCATTGGTGACTTGGCTTGTTCAACTGTATTAAAGCAGACCTTACATTTTAAAAAGAAAAAATAGGATGAAGACAAATAAAACAATCAGTGAATTTAAAGAGTTTATTGCCAAAGGCAATGTGATGGATATGGCTGTGGGTGTCATTATTGGTGGTGCTTTTGGAAAAATTGTGACTTCCTTGGTAAATGATATATTGATGCCGATTGTGGGAATTTTAATTGGTGGAATTGATTTTACAGGTTTAAAAATTCAAGTAGGCACAGCTACAATTACGTATGGTAATTTTATTCAAAATGTTGTAAATTTCTTGATTGTGGCAGCATGCATCTTTACAATGTTGAAGTTTTTAGCACATTTTAAAAAGACAACAAATGATCAACTTGATCAAAAAGAACCTAAAAAAGAAGATACTGTTGTCTTATTAGAAGAGATTCGTGATTTGTTAAAGAAGATAGATAAAGTAAATTAAATATGTAACCAACAAGAGTATACCGGTTTTTTTGTCGAGTACTCTTGTTTTTTTAGTACAAAGATAAAGGACAAGACCAATCAATATTGCGACAAAAGAATCAATAATAAAGTGAGGTTCAAAAGGTACGGGAGTAATAAGTGCACTTGATCCTACGACAAATAAGATATTAAAGATATTCGATCCAATGATGTTTCCAATCGCGATATCGGCATTGCCTTTTTTGGCTGCTGTTACAGAAGTAACAAGTTCTGGTAATGAAGTTCCTAAGGCAACGATTGTTAGGCCGATAAATCTTTGACTGACACCTAATGAAATGGCAATGTTTGTGGCTGCATCTACCGCAAAGTTACTTCCAATCATTAAACATACAAGTCCAAGTGGAATAAATAAAGGATTTGTTTGTTTGATTTCAGTTTCTTCCATTTGATTCTTAGACATTTTAAAAATGTAGTATAAGTAACCAAGAAAGAATAACCACATAATAATTCCATCTAAACGAGAAATCGTTGTGTTGATACCTAATAATATCAATACAAGTGTTACAAGTATCATAAATGGCATTTCATATTTGATCGTACTATTTTGAATATGTAATGGACGAATCAGTGCTGTAATGCCAAGAATGATTCCTACATTTAGAATGTTACTTCCAACAACATTTCCAATTGTAATGGCAGCATTGGATTTTAAAGCAGCAGTAATAGAAACAAAAGCTTCTGGTAGACTCGTTCCCATCGCAACGATAGTAAGTCCAATAATCAGTTGGGGTATGCCAAAACGTGAGGCGATACTGCTTGCTCCATCGACAAACCAATCGGCTCCTTTTAGCAGTAGAATAAATCCTAATACTAATAAAATTATGTTCATATAGTTCCTCCTGGACCAGATAAAATAAAAAGACTCTGGTCTTATATACCAAAGTCTTGCCATTTCATCACAGTCCGGATTTAATATCGTATTGACGAATCTGTAAACACATATATGTGCAGGCTACTCCCTTTATGGGCTTATTATACATATTTTGGTTAATAAATTCTATATTTAATTGTAAAAATATCTTAAAAAATGCAAGTTTTCTAGAAAAACATCAATTTATTTCGTATTAGATATAGGGGGTGAGTAAATCACATGAATAAAATTAAAGACAAAATTTTGAAGGAGTTTTTAGAAAACAATGCCTATTTTGTCGACTTCTTTAATGCATACTTCTTTGATGGAGAAAGAGTTCTTAAACCAGAGAATTGTGAAGAACTTGATTCTGAAATGAATGATTCGAATATGGATCTAGAAAAGCATGTGGATGTGATTCGTAAGTACAATGATGGAAATCTTTATAGTGCATTCATTATTGAGAATCAAAGTTATGTGGATGCTTCGATGGTTGTAAGAGCGGCTGCATATGAGTATGTAGCGTATGAGCGAATGTTAAAGAAGTTAAAGAAGAATAAGATTAAAGAAAAACTACCCATGGTGCACATTCTAGTATTTTATACAGGAGAAAAGCCTTGGAATGCAGCTAGACAGCTTTCCCAGCTAGTCGAGGTGGATGAAAGATTTGAATCCTATTTTCATGACTACCAAATGAATCTGATTGAAATCACAGGAAATACTTCATATAATTTTAATGAAGAAGACGTGCATAATCTATTCTACATATGTCGAAGTATTTATGATCAGTCTATTTATGAAGAAAAGAGTAATAGCTTTGGACTTGTGAAGAGCAGTGTATTAAAAGTAGTCAAGACATTAACGGATGTAGAATGGTTGGATTTAGAAGAATTAGAGGAAAAGGAGGAAATTGAAATGTGTGAAGCTGAAAAGAGATGGCTTGAAGTAAAGTCAAAGGAATGGGAAGCTGAAGGAATAAAAAAAGGAATTGAGCAAGGAATTGAACAGGGTGTAGAACTAGGACAGGTTCTTTTGTACAAGACGATGATAAGGAATGGAATGAGTGTCAATGAAATTTCTAAGGTTTGTTCAATATCTGTTGAAAATTTAAAACGAGTATTAAGTAATTGATATGAAGAGAAAAAAATCTCTTCTTTTCTTATATGTACTACCCATGGTGCACATTCTAGTATTTTATACAGGAGAAAGGCCTTGGAATGCAGCAAATAAGCTTTCCCAGCTTATAAAGAGCAAGTTGTCCAGACATTAACGGATGTGGAATGGTTGGATTTAGAAGAATTAGAGGAAAAGGAGAAGATTGAAATGTATCAAAAAATGATGGAAAAGGAATTTGGAATTAAAGCTATCGCATTCATCTTCTCAGTTAGTGAAGAGTCAATTAAAAAACTATTGATGAAAGCTTAGAAAATGCATTATAAAACGGGGGAAAATATGAATAAGAATATAAAAAGAGTAAGTGTAGTATGTTTATGTTTATTGTTGAGTGGTTGTAGCATGTTTCAATCTGCTCTTAATGATATCAAGGGTAATTTAGTAGGTAACGGATATACAATCTATACGTATGATAATTATGGTAGTGAAGTCATGGAGACAAGTGGAGATAAAATTAGTATTACAGGTAATGCGGTAGAGTCTACTTCTTATGATGAAAATGGTAGTGTTGTTCGTGGATATGAATTATCGAGTGTAATTACGATTACAGTAGATGGAAAAGAGATAGAGTCTTGTGGAGATACTTGTATTTTTGAACAAAAGGGATTAACGCCAGATGTGGATTTTGCACAAGAAGATATTGATTCAAATACACATGGACAAATATCGGACAATACGTCTGTCGCAAGGTTCATTAATAAGTATAAGAATATGTTTGGTAAAGGAAGAATTGTAGTCATTAAATCCCAACTAGGACAGCCGATTGCCGCATATTCTGGAGATAAGGTATATTGGAAAATTCCGGATAATTTACCTAAAATGACGAAGCTTATGATTGATGGAAAAGCTCTGTATATTCATCGTGCCAATTTCCAAATTATTGATAAAGAATTATTAGATTAGGAGGATAACTTACTTATGAAACAACAAATTAGTAGTGCTAAAGCACCAAAGGCATTAGGGCCTTATTCAGCAGGAGTTTTAATAGAAGGATTAGTATTCTTATCTGGACAATTAGGTGCAGATACTAAGGGAAATTTAGTCAGTGAAGATGTCGTAGAACAAACCAAAAAGGCCTTTGAAAATATTGGTGTATTACTAGAAGTTTCTGGCTTAACATATGATGATATTGTCAAAACGACAGTGCTTTTATCTGACATGAATGATTTTGCGAAAGTGAATGAAGAATATGCTAAATATTTTAATGAACCATTCCCTGCAAGAAGTTGTTTTGAAGTGGCTAAATTACCTAAGAATGCGAAGGTAGAAATTGAGTGTATCGCAATTAAAAAATAGCTTAATTATATAAGAACAAATAAACACAGTAAAAGGCGATTTGTTTTGTGAATTTTTTGCGCTTGTGCTGCGGAATTTTATTGTTGAAAATTCCATGATTTATGGTAGTATATATTAAAGAAAAATTGGATTTGAAAAGGGATTTTTTGAATCCATTTTTTTAAGGTCACAAGGAGGATTATATGAACAAGAATTCGTTATTATCCATGAGAGATCTTTCAGTTGAAGATATCTATAGCATTCTTGATGATGCTAGACTTTTTAATAGTTCCTTTAAAGATTGGCAATTACCAATGCAGAAAGCATTGGTTGCTAATCTTTTTTTTGAGGCTTCAACTCGAACACATTTCTCATTCGAAAGTGCACAGCACCAATTAGGATGCCAAGTAGCCGATTTTGCGGCAGGAGCATCTAGTGTCACAAAGGGAGAAACTCTTTATGATACAGTAAGGACATTTGAATCCATTGGGTATGACATGGTGGTGATCCGTCATTCTCAAGATGAATACTTCAAAGAATTGGAAAATATCAATATTCCAATCTTAAATGCTGGAGATGGTGCAGGAAATCATCCAACACAATGCTTGTTAGATTTACTAACTATGCAAAATGAATTTGGTACATTAGAAGGCTTAAATGTAGTAATCTGTGGAGATATATTACATTCAAGAGTGGCTGCTAGTGATAAAGAAGCCTTAGAAAGATTAGGGTCAACTGTATGCTTTGCTGGACCTAAAGAATGGGAAAGACCAGGCTATCCAACAATTGATTTTGACAAAGCCATCGAATGGGCAGATGTTGTCATGATGCTTCGTATTCAGAAAGAAAGAGGTTCTGGAATGGCAGGCATGACAGATAGTGAATATCTAGAAAAATATGGTCTTACAAAAGAGCGTTATGCAAGAATGAAAGACAAAGCTATCGTAATGCATCCAGCTCCTGTTAATCGTGGAGTTGAAATTGATACGGATTTAGTGGAAGCTGAAAAATCAAGAATTTTTGAACAAATGCACAACGGTATGTTGGTTAGAAAGGCCGTTATTAAACGTGGATTTGGTTTTGCTCCATTCAAGAAGGAAAAATAAGTATGCGTTTAATAAAAAATGGTCAAGTTTTAATTGACAATCAAGTAGAAAAGAAAGATATTTTAATTGATGAAGGAAAGATCATTCAGATTGATGATTCTATAGTGAAAGACTGTGAAGTTATTGATGCTGCAGGTCTTACAGTCATTCCAGGGTTAGTGGATGTACACGTGCATTTTAGAGAACCAGGACACACAGAAAAAGAAACTATTCATACAGGCAGTTTAGCAGCAGCACATGGAGGATTTACTTCTGTATTTGCGATGCCAAACGTTATCCCTTTTCCAGATGATGTGGATACAATAAAAGACTATCAACAATTGATTGAAAAAGAATCTGTCGTACATACATATCCATATGCCTGCATCACTTCAGAAGAAGCGAGTAAAGAAGTAGTGGATATGAAAGCTATTAAAGAATTAGGTATTCGTTGGTTTAGTGATGATGGAGTAGGTGTGGCTACATCTGAAATCATGAAAGAAGCTATGGAAAAGGCGAAAGAAAATGACTGTATGATCGTAGCCCACACAGAAGACATGAGCTATCGTAGACCTGGGGCTTGTGTACATGACAGTGAAGTTGTGACATCAAAGGGATGGCTTGGAATTCCAAGTGCTTGTGAAAGCGCACAGTTGATTCGTGATTTAGAAATCACAAAAGAAGTAGGAAATGCGTATCATGCCTGCCATATTTCGGCTAAGGAAAGTGTAGAAGCATTAAAAGACGCAAAAGCTTCAGGCTTGAATGTAAGTGCAGAAGTTACAGTACATCATTTATTATTAGAAGATAAAGATGTTGTCGGACCAAACTGGAAAATGAATCCACCATTAAGAAGTCATGAAGATCGTATGTCTTTAATTGAAGGCTTAGAAAATGGAACATTGGATTGCATTGCCAATGACCATGCTCCACATACTTATGAAGAAAAGAAACGTTCGATGGATAAAGCACCATTTGGTATTGTTTCATTAGAAAGTGCGTTTGCGTTACTATACACTGAATTTGTGCATAGACAAAAACGTTGGACATTAGCTCAATTAGTGAATTGGATGTCGGCTGCACCTGCTAAGCGTTTTGGCTTAGAAAATGTAGGACAAATTAAAGAAGGATATAATGCCGATTTAGTCTTAGTAGATTTAGAACATGAATCTTTGATCGACATAGATACATTTGAATCTATGGGTAAAAATACGCCATTTAATGGTTGGAGCGTAAATGCGCAAATAAAGGAAACCATTGTAGATGGAAAAACAGTATGGAAAGGATAAAACATGGAAATGTATTAATGACAATTGAGGATGAGAATAAACAAGAAGCACTAGAATGCGAAACGTTTCGCAAATATTGGATATGGAATCTATGCAACAAAGGGTATGGCAGACTTATTTGAAGCTGAAGGATTGTATGTTCATCGTGCTAGTAAGATTGAAACAGAAGATGCTAAAAACGTTCTAGACATTATTCGTAATGGACGTGTAAACTTTGTCATTAATACAGCGTCTAATAAGAAGAACATAAGTGCTGATGGATTCTTGATTCGTCGTGTGTCTGCAGAAAATAACATTTCTTGTATGACAAGTTTAGATACGGCGAATGCATTAGTGAAAGTTTAAGAGTCATTGAGTTTCTCAATGGTTTCTATGAATGAAATGGAGAAATAGTATGCAGGAATTTGCGAAGATTCTATCGAATGTCAAAATCGCAAAAGATATTTGGAAAATGGAATTGAAAACAGACTTAGCTAAAACAGCTAAGCCTGGTCAATTCATTGAAATCACAGTTCCAGGTTTCTATTTGCGTAGACCTATCTCGATTAGTGAAATTAGAGAAGATGTTTTAGTTATTATCTATAAAGTGCTTGGTGAAGGTACTTTAAAAATGACTGAACTTGAAGGAAAATTAGATATCTTTGGTCCACTTGGAAATGGTTTTCCAATTGAAGATAAAGAAGAAGTGTTGTTGATTGGTGGAGGTGTTGGTGTACCACCACTATATGAAACCGCAAAACAATATTTAAGTAAAAATGCACGTGTAACTGTAGTATTAGGTGCAAACGATGCAGATAGTGTATTCTATGTGGATGAATTCAAAGCACTTGGGTGTGATGTATATGTCGCAACAATGGATGGTTCATTAGGAACAAAGGGTACAGCATTGGATGCGATCAAAGAAAACAATGTGACATGTAACTTTGTACTTAGCTGTGGACCTTTACCTATGTTGAAGGCAATCAACGAACAATATAGTGAAGGCTATATTTCATTAGAAGCTCGTATGGCATGTGGTCTTGGTGCTTGTATGGGATGTGTTGTGAAAGATGTAGAAGGACATTCATTGCGTGTATGTAAAGATGGTCCTGTATTTGAAATGGGAAAGGTGGCTTTATAATGGATATTTCAGTAAAACTACCCGGATTGAATTTGAAGAATCCAATTATTCCAGCTAGTGGATGTTTTGGATTTGGTAAAGAATATGCCGAACTATATGATTTGAGCATATTAGGTGGTATTGCCATCAAATCGGCTACACCACAAGAGCGTTTTGGAAATCCTACACCAAGAATTGCCGAAACTCCAATGGGAATGTTGAATGCGATTGGTCTACAAAATAAGGGCGTAGATTCTATTATTGAAAATGAACTTCCATTCCTTGCACAGTATGATACAGAAATCATGGCCAATGTGGCGGGTGCATGTGAAGAAGATTATGTAGAGGTTATCAAGAAATTAAATGATCAGCCAGTAATTAAGGCTTATGAATTAAATATTTCTTGTCCTAATGTAAAACATGGTGGTATTGGTTTGGGAACGAAACCTGAACTTGCAGCACATGTGACTAAGATTTGTAAGGAAGCCGCTACAAAACCTGTATATGTGAAGTTATCACCTAATGTAACGGATATTGTAGAAATTGCCAAAGCCGTTGAAGAAGCCGGTGCAGATGGTATTGTATTGATCAATACTTTAATGGGTATGCGTATCAATTTGAAGACGGGAAAACCATTACTTGCCAATGTAACAGGTGGTCTTTCTGGTCCTGCCATTAAGCCGGTTGCCTTAAGAATGGTATATCAAGTAGCACAAGCTGTAAATATTCCAATCATTGGTGTTGGTGGAATTACTTGTGCAGAAGATGTATTGGAATTCTTAAATGCGGGTGCAAGTGCTGTTGAAGTGGGTGCCCAAAACTTTGTGGATCCTTATGTATGTCCAAAAATCATTGAGGATCTTCCAAAAGTATTAGAGAAATACGGATATAAAAATATTGAAGAAGCAGTTGGAAGGAGTTTTAAATAATGAGTAAAACAATTGTAGCATTAGATTTTTCGAGTAAAGAAGAAGTTGTAGATTTCTTAAAACAATTTGATGAACCCGTATATGTAAAGATTGGTATGGAATTAACATATGCGTGTGGTTTAGAAATGGTAAAAACAGTGAAGGAAATGGGTCACCACATTTTCTTAGACTTGAAATTGCATGATATTCCAAACACAGTTAAGGGTGGAATGAAAAACTTAGCGAATTTAGGTGTAGATATTGTCAATGTACACTGTGCTGGTGGTATTGCGATGATGAAGGCTGCCATTGATGGTTTGAATGAAGGGGCTAAAGGTGGAAAACGTCCTATGTGTATTGGTGTAACTCAGCTTACAAGCACTTCTAAAGAAGCTATGAATAACGAATTGGGAATTCCTGGTGAAGTTATTGATTGTGTTATTAAATATGCGAAGAATGCGAAAGAAGCAGGCTTAGACGGTGTTGTATGTTCCGTACATGAAGCTAAGGCAATTCATGAAGCTTGTGGAGATGACTTCTTAACAGTAACTCCAGGTATTCGTTTGGCAAGTGATTCTAAGGATGATCAAAAACGTGTGGCTACTCCTGCATTTGCAAAAGAACAAGGCTGCGATTATATCGTAGTTGGTCGTTCAATTACGAAGAGTGCTAACCCAGTTGAAACATATAAGGAAATTGAAGCAACTATGTCAAAATAAGGTGTGATAAATCACATCTTGTTTTTACACTTTTTTATTGAAATTTTTATGATTTGTGGTAGTATACTAAGCAGAGAAATATAGTATTTTTTCAAAAGGAGGATACGTATGATCAAGAATCCAGCTTTGTTTGTGAAAAAAACATCAGTGATCGAGATGAATAGTATTCTTCGTAGTGCTATACTTTTTAATAGTTCCATTTAAAGATTGGCAATGCGTTGTTTGCTAATCTTTTTTTTGAGTAAATAACAGAAAGGACAAATTATGGAAAGACTTTTGATTTTAGAAGATGGAAGTGTATATCGCGGAACAGCGTTTGGTAGTGACAACTTCCAAATTGGTGAATTAGTATTTAATACGTCAATGACGGGTTATCAAGAAATTTTGACAGATAATTCATATTGTGGACAAATTGTAATGATGACATATCCATTGATTGGTAACTATGGAATCAATCGTGATGATAATGAAAGTATGATTCCATGTGTATTTGGATTTGTAGTTAAAGACTATTGTGAATATCCAAGCAATTTCAGATGTTCAGAAACATTAGATGATTTCTTAAAACGCGAAAATATTCCAGGAATTTATGATATTGATACACGTGAAATCACAATGAAGATTCGTAATGTAGGTACCATGAAGGCCGTTATGGCTAATGTGGATGCCGATGTAGATGTGGTAGTTGCTGGCTTAAAAGCCGCTGATTTCTTACATGATCAAGTGGCTCGTGTTTCGACAAATAAAGTATTCCCAATCCCAAATCGTGGCAAAAAAGTTGTATTGATGGATTTTGGGGCAAAATTAGGTATTGTTCGTGAACTATCAAAACGTGGATGCGATTTAGTCATTGTTCCATATGATACACCAGCAAGCACAATCCTATCTTATCGTCCAGATGGCGTTATGTTGTCGAATGGTCCTGGAGATCCTACGGATGTAAAAGTCGCTATTGAAACGATTAAAGAATTGATTCCTCAAACGGTTGTATTTGGAATTTGTTTAGGTCACCAGTTGATTTCTTTGGCTTGTGGTGCAAAGACATATAAATTGAAATTTGGACACCGTGGAGCTAACCATCCAGTGGTTAATCTTTCAACAGGTAAAGTAGAAATTACTTCTCAAAACCATGGCTTTGCGGTAGATATTGATAGCTTAAAGGATACGCGTTTGGAAATGACACACCAAGCATTAAATGATAAGAGTTGTGAAGGTGTTCGCCATAAAGACTATCCTTGCTTTGCGGTGCAATATCATCCAGAAGCAAGTGCAGGACCTGAAGATTCTCGTTACTTGTTTGATCAATTTATTGAATTAATGGAGGAGAATAAAAATGCCTAAACGTACAGATATCAAAAAAATCTTAGTGATCGGTTCTGGTCCAATTATCATTGGTCAGGCAGCTGAATTTGATTATGCCGGAAGTCAGGCATGTCAATCCCTTCGTGAAGAAGGATATGAAGTCATCTTAATTAACTCAAATCCTGCCACAATCATGACAGATACAGCCATCGCAGACCGTGTTTATATTGAGCCTTTGACTGTTGATTTCGCAAAACGAGTTATTTATAAAGAAAGACCCGATGCCATTTTAGGATCATTAGGTGGTCAAACCGGATTAAACTTAGTTGTAGAATTACATGAAGATGGAATCTTAGATGAGTTTGGTGTAGAAATTTTAGGTACAGACTTACATGCGATCAATCGTGCGGAAGATCGTGAATTGTTCCGTTCTTTAATGCAGGAAATCAATGAGCCAGTACCAGAAAGTATGATTGTTCATACAGTAGAAGAAGCTGTTGAATTCGCAAAACGCGAAGGATATCCATTAGTTGTTCGTCCAGCTTATACACTTGGTGGAACGGGTGGAGGTTTCGCTGATGATGAAGCTGAACTTCGTGAAATTTGTGATTCTGGATTAAAGGCTAGTCCTGTACATCAATGTTTGATTGAACAAAGTATTGCCGGATATAAAGAAATTGAATATGAAGTAATGCGTGATGCCAAAGACAATGCGATCGTCGTATGTAATATGGAAAATATTGATCCAGTAGGTGTGCATACTGGAGACAGTACGGTTGTTGCGCCAGTTCAAACTTTGACAGATCGTGAAAATCAAATGCTTCGTAATGCATCTTTAAAAATCATTCGTGCATTGAAGATCTGTGGTGGATGTAACGTTCAGTTGGCATTGAATCCAGATAGTTTCAAATATTATGTTATCGAAGTTAATCCTCGTGTATCTCGTTCATCAGCCTTGGCAAGTAAGGCAACAGGTTATCCAATTGCGAAGATTAGTGCTAAATTAGCGGTTGGTTTAGGTTTGGATGAGATTATCAACCCAATCACTAAAACAAGTTATGCATGTTTTGAACCTGCATTAGACTATATTGTAACGAAATTTGCACGTTTCCCATTTGATAAGTTCCCTAATGCAGATCGTCATTTAGGAACACAGATGAAGGCGACGGGTGAAATTATGTCGATTGGACGTAACTTTGAAGAATCTTTCTTGAAGGCAGTTCGTTCTTTAGAGATGAAAGTGGATCATATATACAAAAAAGAATTGGCTGGATTAACGAAAGAAGAATTACTTGAAAAAATCAAGAAGTGTGATGATGAAAGAATCTTTGCGGTTACACAATGGCTTCGTGATGGATATGATATGGAGACAATTCATAATGTAACGAAGATGGATAATTTCTTCTTGTGCCACTTGTCAAGAATTATCAGTTTAGAAAAGCTAATGATGGAAAATCCCAAAGATGTTGAAGTTTTACGTAAATTAAAGAAATATGGTTTTGCGGATAGCTACATTGCACGTAATTGGGATATGAAAGAATTTGATTTATATAACTTGCGTAAAGAAAATGGAATCATGCCAGTATATAAGATGGTAGATACTTGTGCGGGTGAGTTTAAGAGTGCAACTCCATACTTCTATTCAAGTTATGAACATAAGAACGAATCTGAGGTAACAGACCGTAAAAAAATCGTTGTATTAGGTTCAGGACCAATTCGTATTGGACAAGGTGTTGAGTTTGACTATGCGACAGTACATTGTGTACAGACTTTACGTGAAGAAGGCTATGAAGCCATCGTCATCAACAACAACCCTGAAACTGTATCAACCGATTTCTCAATTAGTGACAAATTGTATTTTGAACCACTAACTACAGAAGATGTAATGCACGTAATTGATTTAGAAAAACCATTGGGTGTTATTGTTCAATTTGGTGGACAAACCGCTATCAACTTAGCCGATTCATTGGTAGAACATGGCGTTAAGATTCTAGGTACTTCACTACACTCTATTGATTTAGCGGAAGACCGTCATGAATTTGAAGCGATGTTACATAAATTGAATATTCCTCAACCAAAAGGTGAAACTGCAGTCACTGTTGAAGAATCACTAGTAATCGCCAATAAGATTGGTTATCCAGTACTTGTTCGTCCAAGTTATGTATTGGGTGGTCGTGCCATGGAAATCGTACATAATGATGATGAATTAAGAGTATATATGGCAACAGCCGTAAAGGAAATCAGTCATGATGCTCCAATTTTAGTTGATAAATATATTGTTGGTAAAGAACTAGAAATCGATGCGATTGCGGATGGAAAGAATGTATATATTCCAGGGGTAATGGAACATATTGAACGTGCTGGTATTCACTCCGGTGACTCAATTAGTGTATATCCTACACAGATTATCAATGAGAAGGTGAAAGAAACAATCATTGATTATGGAACAAGAATTGGTGAAGGCTTTGAATTTGTTGGTTTATACAACATTCAGTTCATTGTAGATAAAGAAAACAATGTATATGTATTAGAGGTAAACCCACGTTCCTCTCGTACCGTACCATTCTTATCTAAGATTACTGGTGTAGCTATGTCTCAAATTGCGACTAAGTGTGTATTAGGTGAAAGTATTGAAGATCAAGGCTTAACACCTGGATATCATCCTGAAGATAAAGAAAGAGTCTTTGTCAAAGCGCCAGTATTCTCGTTTGCGAAATTACGTAGTGTAGATACAGTTTTAGGACCTGAAATGAAGTCTACAGGTGAGGCTTTGGGTAGTGATGTCAACTTAGAAAAAGCATTGTATAAAGCTTTAGTAGCTTCTGGAATCAATATTCCTTTACATGGAAGTGTATTACTAACAATTGATGATGATAATAAACAGGATGCTTTAGAAATCGCAAAACGTTTCTATAACATTGGATATGGAATTTATGCGACGAAGGGTACAGCTAAATTCTTAGAAGATAATGGCTTATTTGTACATGTAGCAGCCAAAGTCAATGAGGATAATGGAAATGAAACGGTATTGGATATTATTCGTCATGGACATGTAAACTTTGTCATCAACACAATGTCAAATAAAGATAATTCTACAAGTAAAGATGGATTCTTGATTCGTCGTGTCTCTGCAGAAAATAACATTTCTTGTATGACAAGTTTAGATACGGCACATGCTTTAATTAAAGTATTGGAATCTTTGAGCTTCTCAATGATTTCTATGAATGAAATGGGTAAATAGAGTGTGAGAAATCACACTCTAATTTTTTGTAAAAAATTAGCACTTAAGTGTTGACAGTGCTAAAAAAGTGACTATAATGATAATTGAAGTTAGAGATAAGTCAAAAGATATCCCGTAACTTGAAGATAGATTTCATAATCTAGAAATCAGGAGGCGATATTTATGAAGTACTATCCAATGTTTGATTTATTTGATGATTTCTTTACAGGAAACACAACCAGTGATGTCATGAAGACAGATATTGTGGAAAAAGATGGAAACTATGAAATGAGCATGGAACTTCCTGGAGTTAAAAAGGAAGATATCCAGATGGAATTGAAGGATGGATATTTAAAGGTCAGTGCTACTCATGGTTCTAATACAGAAGACAAGGATGAAAAAGGTCGTGTTGTTCGTAAAGAACGTGTTAGTGGATCTTATTCAAGAAGCTTCTATGTTGGTGAAGGTATTCATCAGGAAGATGTTAAGGCATCCTTTGACAATGGTGAATTGAAGATCGTTGTTCCTAAGGAAGCACCTAAACAGATTGAAGAAAATAAATTTATTCCAATTGAATAACTACAAGAATGCACCTATATGGTGTATTCTTTTTTTAAGGGGGAAATTATGAAGATAGAGGTAATAAATGAAAATCGTTTAAATCATATTCATTATTGTAGAGTGCATAAAGAGAATCAACGGCTATCGGGTTCTTTTTGGGTTCCTTCCAAATCAAAATCTAAGAATAAGAAGATGTTTAGTTTTGAATTGAATGATAGTGATTTTTTGGTTTGTGATCCAGAACATATTTTTAAACAAAAGATTTCAGGGAATAAACCTAGTGAATGTATTCTAAATTTGATGAATATATTGATTCAAGAGGATATGGAGTTTCTTCAAAAAATAGAAATGAAACTTGAAAGAATAGAAGATCAGTTAATGTCGCATACGGGATCTCATTATGAGTCGCAAATCTTTGAAATGAGGAAAACGATAAGTGCTTTTGATTCATATTATGATCAGATGATTGAAGTGGTACAAAACTTGCAGGAATTTTATAATGATACACATTTTGAAACACTAGAGAAAAGACTAACACGTTTATCGAATGTTACGGATCGTTTGGCAGAGTATTCCATTCAGCTTCGTGAAATGCATCAAACACAAGTGGAGATGCGTCAGAATCAAATCATGCAGTTTTTAACGATTGTAACAACGATATTCATGCCACTCACTTTAATTACTGGATGGTATGGCATGAATTTTAAGGCTATGCCAGAATTAGATACTTCCTATGGATATTTCATTGTGATTGGAGTCTGTATATTGATCATTATTTTAGAAGTGATTTATTTTAAAAAGAAAAAATGGTTTTAGCTATAAAAAACGCTTGTTTCAGTGTATGATTTTGGTAGAGAGCAGGTGTTTGTATGTCTGTGAATATTCGTATTATGCAGAAGGGTTTCTTTCGTAGAAAAAAGTTTATAATCGATGATTTAGTTAAAATGTCTCACTTATCTTTTGGGGTTATGGATGAAAATTGTCAATTAATTCCGAATCAGATAGGGGATCATACGATCTTATTTGATCGCAAATATCTTCAAAGAGGGATTGAAATCTATATTCAAAATCATGATATTTGTTTGAATTTAAGTCTTCCTACAAGTATGGATGAAATTCAATTGTTTTATTATTTAGTAAAAGTATATTGTGAATATATGGATACCAATGAATTTGTGAAAGACGATTGGCTAATGGACATTAAGGATATCGATTTGCAGATGGTATATGATAAAAGAACGAGTGCAGATGCACTTATGGATTTAAAGAGTAAACTATCGGACCATAAGTATTTTGAAATCTTTGGCATCCTTCATCCAATTTCAATTGGGGAAAATGAATTGAATGATTTTGGCACAGATTTAGATTTATTTGGGCAATATCTACATAATCAACAAGCTTTGGATGCATATTATGCCACGCCAAGAATCTATAATGCACATGGTAGAAGAATTGGTATGTATGCATTAGGAGCGAATATACTAACGATTCTTCCGGTAGAGCCTTATGTGGTATTGAATCAAATTGAAGGGATAGAAGAATGGTATGTATTTATGAATGACAGCCTTGTGAAGTATCGTGATTTAATGAGCTTCATTAAAAAGTTTGATTATTATGATGCCAATCATAGAATGGTATGTTTATCGAAAGAAGAGATTTCAGAGGCTTTAAATACACTCGCTATACAAAAAATATGAGCAGCTAATCAAATAGCTGCTCATTAACTGTATCTAGCGTTCCTTGAAAGAAATCATTTTTTCCTCCACCACGAACTTGATGTTTTTCTTTGAGTTGTAAGAATATGTCTTTAGAATTTGTCATGAACCGATAATTATCTTTTTGTTTAGAAACAAGTAAAACATAGTTGTTGCTAAAAGATACAAGCTTATTGTAGTAATACAATTGTGTATCTCGATCTAATTCATCACATAGAACGATTTGATTTTCTTTATGTTCAATAATTAAGTGATCAATCATTTCTTTATTTAATTGTTTGATTCTTTGTTTCAAAGCATAATTTTCATCTAATACGCGTTGTACATTGGATGATAAAGCTTCAATGCTTGAAGACAATTGATTTGAGATTTGAATAGACTGATCATGTTTTAAGACATAGTCTTCATAGGCAAGTTTTCCACATAAGAAGAATAGGCGTGTGCCTTTTTTGATTTTCATCGATTTAATGATTTTAAACAATCCCACTTCAATCGTACTTTTTACATGGGGTGCGCAACATGCGCATAAATCTACATCTTCAATTTCAACAAGGCGTGGTTTGGCTAAGTCAAGTTTAGCTCGATATTCAATGTTGGAATAATCATCTAAGTAATAGGTTTTAACGGGTTTATTTGAAAAGATGACAGAATTCACTAAAGCTTCAATTCTTTTAATTTGATCATTATTTAAATCCATCGCATAATCGGCTGTAATTTCATTGTATCCTAAATGAAATCCAACATTATCCACATGAAATTCTTTGTGTATCAATCCAGAAAGAATATGTTCTCCTGTATGATGTTGCATATTGGTGTAGCGATGCGTCCAGTCAATAATACCTTGTACATCACCATTTAATGCAGAGTGCGTATAATGATGGATTTCATCATTTATGATTTGCACATCCACTACTTCAATACCATTCAACGTTCCTTTGTCACATGTTTGTCCACCTTCTTCAGGAAAGAAAAGGGTTTGATCCAAGATTATGTCATATAATTCATTTTTTTTAATACATGAAACAACATGGGCATGAAATGTTGTTTGGTAGCCTTCTTGTTCGTATAGTTTTAAAGTCATATATATCACCGGAATTAATCATAGCATAAGTGATACAAACTTTGACAAATAATTAAAAACATATTAGACTTATATGGTTTGAACAAAGATGTTTTGCTTCCCAACCATCTTTAAAAAAACAGGAGGGTAAAAAATGAATAGAATTAAAACGGAAGTTAAAGAAGTGGGTGTATTACTAAGAAGTATACCTTCACTTACGATGACACTTTTTATTGTTTCGGTCATCACTATGAATCTTTTGGCAAACAAAAGTATTAACTTGCCATTTAGCTTTATGGCACTGGATTGTGGAATTGTGGTAAGCTGGCTTTCATTCTTATGTATGGATGTCATCACAAAACATTTTGGTCCTAAAGCTGCAACACAAGCATCACTTGTAGCGGTGTTGGTGAATTTAGGTATGTGCCTAGTTTTCTTCTTGGCATCAAAGATTCCTGGCGTATGGGGTGAATCCTATGTAGAAGGATCAGAAGCCATTATTAATGGGGCATTAGACGGAACAATTGGTGGTACTTGGTATGTACTATTTGGAAGTACAATTGCGTTTATTGTTTCTGCCATTGTGAATAACTATACGAATTCCATGTTAGGAAAGATTTCTAACAACAACAGTAACTTTAAATCGTATGCATTCCGCTCTTATGTATCTACTGGTATTGGGCAGTTTTGCGACAATCTAACGTTCGCATTGATCGTGTCACATCAATTCTTTGGATGGACATTGGTACAATGTGTTGTGTGTGCCTTTACAGGTATGATTGTAGAAACACTATGTGAGGTCATCTTCTCATATCCTGGTTTCAAGATTCTACAAAACTGGAAGAAAAATAAAGTAGGTAGAGAATATTTTGAATATATGAAAGAAAGCAGTCGTTAAACTGCTTTTTCTTTTGTTTAAAGTTGTTCTAATAATGCTTTTGTACAATTATAGGTATTTAGTCTTTGCGTTGTTTCTAAGATACCTGTTAATATCTCTTTCGTATCTTCATCGACCAATTCACCATTTGGTTTGTAGTCATAGAGGATAATCGGCTCAACAATATAAACACCTTCACAAGCATCCTCTAAATAAATCGCATAATGCGTATCGCCAATTGTATATAGATACATATATTCTTCAGATTCATTGTATGTGCAAGATAGTACAGTGCCGACTGGATATTTTTGACTAAATGAAATAGAATGTTCCAAATCATGATTAATTAAATTTTGATCGATGTCCCTTAAAATATTTCGTACAAAATCCAGAGCGCTTTTTTGAACAATCTTTAACTCTTCTTTCATGCATTCAAACCGCAACTGATCAACAACATCTAATTCTTTGGCGTTGATTGGTACAACTTTATTTTTATGATTCTTAGAATTGATTTTTAAACCAAACTTTTTCTTGTTGTAGGTATATAGATAGACATATTTTATTTCATCAAAACGACTTTCAAGAATGGTTCCTACGGAATATTCTAATTTATGTTCAAGCCCTCATTCAAGCCAACCATATCATCTTAATTGACATTATCGATGTCTAAAACATAGATTGTTTTAAAAAGTGAATCAAACTTGTTTAAGTAATGTGATATAAACAAGTTTGATTGATAATGAAATAAAAGTAGTATGAAAACGATTACAACTATGATAATATGAAATTAGAAAAGGAGGACATAGTAAGATGACATTAGATTGGCTAGTTTACGTATTAGGTGTAGTAGTTGTTGTTTTCTTAGTTGGTATGTTCTTCAAGTATAAAAAGCACAATCGATATGCCGATAAATTTGAAGACACATATCCAGACGCAAAGTAAGATTATGAAAAAGAGACAGAGAAAAAAGAATAATAAAAATGTTTTTATTCCGTTGATTCCTGTTGAAATGACGGAAGAAGAGGTAAAACAAATTTTGAAAACTAGAGAGGGGGATAAATCCGAGGATAGGCGTAATATGCATCATAGTACTTGTGATGGAGTTCATGTTTCAGATGAGCTTTCCTAAATGAGGATTCATTTCTATGGTTGTTCTACTTGTAGGTGGAACTATTTATGGATTTTATATCCATGATTACTTACAAGAAATGATGTGTGTTGCAGATATTGGTTTTTTTGTGTATGCGTATGAACACTTTAATAAATAAATTCAAAGTCATTCGATATTTCATTAAGAATGGAATATTCAATGAAGAAAGGGCAATTGAGATTTCTAAGTTTGATCATAATACAATAGAAGCTTTAGTACATTCTCAATTATTAGTACAAGTAGATGGTCGTGTATATTTGGATAAACCATTGTATGACTATAGATACAAAGAAAAATATATCTATTATGGAGAAATCATATTGTTGATCATCCTCTTAATATTTGCGTTTCATGCACATTATTTAGAAACCACATTGTTCCGTAGGTGATGATATGAAAAAGAATCGGATTCAAAGATTACAGGAAGATATGAATGAAGATCTTCAAAAATATTTAGATGAAGACATGTTGGATACAACTCCAAAAGAAAAGAAGGAATCTAGCTTTTGGATGAAGTGTGTAGCTATATGTTTGTTATGCAGCTATGGTATTGCACAATTTCTAGGAAGAGTATTAGGTGATAAACAGGCAATAGTGCAATATGGACTTGCGGGTATAATCGTGATTTGTGCACTCGCTTTCTGTATTTGGCTACGAAGAAAGTATAGGTAATGATTATGAATGATAAACAGAAAAACATTATTGATAAATTGAATAAGGATAATGAATCATTAAATCAAGGACATAAATCCATGGTGGAATATTCTAAAGGAATGATTTATATAGGTTTATTTGTGGTGTGTTTCTTGATTTACTATTTTACGAAAAATGCATTTCTATTCGGATTCTTATTATTTGAAATCTTTAATTCGATCTACGCAAAGAATGATAAGAAGAAGATTGGAATTGGTATTATAGTTGGAGTTGTAATCTATATTCTTTTGGAATTGTGGATATAATCATATTGGATTGAATCCAATATAAAAGATGGGCTGTTTGTCCTTTTTAAAGGATATAAAAAAAGTACCTTGCAAATACTAGGTGCAATCTTTGGTAAATGTGGGGAATATATGAAACTGGATAGGGATAAATCAACCTTTAAAAGTCATAGGGATTTTAGCTCTGAGAAAGAGATAACCTTTAAACACTCTTAGGGTTTTCAACCCTACAATTTTGTAGCCAACTTTTAGTCGACCTGGTATATCATTGCGGATTATCAAAATGAATCCATTTAATACCAACTCCATCAAATCACTTCTAAAGAACTTTAGTATCATAAGTACTATATAAATTATTCAATTTTTTCTTTAATCCATTTTATTAAGACTTATTAATCACAAAACGTAAATTGTAATTGTATCCATTAATATAACATTTTGTATACTCAATCGGTCTAGTATACATATCATAAGAAGTATTTTCCATTACCATTGCAACAGAATTATTAATACCAAAAAGTATCTTTGAAGTATCACCATTTATTTTTTCTGTATATATTTTCTGGTATACATGATTTATTCTTATATTATAATTATGTTCCATAACATAATATAAAGACTCATCATTGAAAGAAATGTTAAAAATATCCGGAAAAATATTTAAATTTAAATAAGCATTCTCAATAATCATCGGTATTTCATCTGCATATCTTATTCTCCTAAGTAAAGCCACTTCTGTATTTTGTGATATATTTAAATTCTTTGCTATAATTTCATTTGCAGGAACCTTGCAAAACTCTAACACTTCTGTTCTAGTATGGTATCCACTAGCTTCCATTGTTTCTTTCCAACCTTTTGAAACATTCATAGTTTTTTCTACGTTGTATTGGTTAACTATTGTTCCACGTCCCTTAATTCTATGCAAATATCCTCTCGTAACTAATTCATCAATGGCTTTTCTAGCAGTCATTCTACTAGCAGAAAACATTTTGGCTAGTTTATCTTCGCTAGGTATAACCATACCTTTTTGATATACCGATTCATTTATAGCATTAATTATATATTCTTCAATCTGTATATATTTTGGTATGCTTTTATTCTCCGTTATCATAAATTCTCCTTTCATTAATATATATAATGCACCCTATTTATTACATTATATTATATACTAACATAAAAAAGAAGTAAGCGTCAAGTAATATGCTGGATTGAAAATCATTTCAAAAAAATCGACAATTA
>OIWL01000557.1_pt1 | contig 49270 bp, 30 predicted proteins | sample 1587561 | NCBI WGS metagenome assembly OIWL01 (sample SAMEA3888903, study PRJEB22519) | human gut metagenome | biome: human gut; feature: human-associated habitat; material: faeces | place: Denmark | collected 2010 | reverse complement strand
ACACGTGGGTATCTGGCATTGCGTATTTTGCATGCCGATACCCTTACGCGTTTGTTAAGCGGGAGCGCCCACGAAGCACAAACTTTTCTTGATAATTTATGGAAACCTAAAAAATCGGCAGCGCCCCCCTACATTGACAATAACTTTCCATCTATGGTAAAATTACTATACTTGTGCATGACAGACAGTTTGGGAGGTGGATGGTTGTCATGAATAAAAATTACGACCCGTACAAGAAGACAATCTTGTTCTTCTTTTCCTTAATAAGTGTGGCATTGATGGCGACAGTATTTGCGTATTTCTGGTACCGCGTGTACTGGGATACGATGTACTTTTTCCATTTCTACCGCAAAGGTAACTGGGCTTTGATTGGGCTTTACGCAATTTTAGTGTACTTTTTTTCGACGATGTATGGGGCACTCAGAATTGGACAGCTGCGGCGGATGGAAGTGGTGTTGTCGCAGTTTTTAGCTACATTTTTAGCAAATATTGTGATGTATTTCGTGGTTTGTCTGTTGGCTTTTGGGCTTGTCAATCCGGGATACATGATTTTGATGCAGTTAATTGACTGCGTGATTGCGGTTGTCTGGACAGTTGTGACGAGACGATTGTATAACCGCATTTTCCAGCCGTGGAAAATTCTTCTGATTTATGGAGACAGACCGGCGTCGGAGTTGGTGGATAAATTGGAGACAAGACGTGATAAGTATGCGATTTACGGGGCAATTGATGCCCATGCCGGAATCGACCGAATTGCCGAGACGGTGAAAGATTATCAGGCGGTTTTGATTGGAGATATTGCGGCGGAAACAAGAAATGAAATTTTAAAATATTGTTATGGAAATGGAATTCGGGCGTATGTAATGCCGAAAATTTCCGATATTATTTTGATGGGTGGCGACGAAATTCATGTGTTTGACACCCCATTTTTGCTGTCTAAGGGATATTCTTTGAGTTTTGACCAGCGGTTTTGGAAGCGTACGGTAGATTTACTCATTGCGGTACCGCTTACGATTTTATTGTCGCCGATTATGCTTTTGGTGGCGTTTGCCATTAAATGCTACGACGGGGGACCGGTTTTTTACAGGCAGGTGCGGTGCACGAAAGACAATCGGGAATTTTCTATTTTAAAATTCCGCAGTATGATTGTGGATGCTGAAAAGTCGGGAGAAGCCGTTCTTGCCAAAGAGCATGATGAGCGGATTACGCCGGTGGGCCGTTTTTTGCGTGCTGTCCGGTTAGATGAACTGCCACAGCTTTTTAACGTGCTTTCCGGGGATATGTCGCTTGTCGGACCGAGACCGGAGCGGCCGGAAATTATTGCAGAATACCAGAAAGAAATGCCGGAGTTTGTTTTTCGTACCCGTGTAAAAGCCGGAGTGACCGGATTTGCACAGATTTATGGAAAATACAATACCGTTCCTTATGACAAACTGAAACTGGATTTGTTTTATATTGAAAATTACTCTCTGTGGATGGACTTGAAACTGATTCTTATGACAGTAAAAACCGTTTTGAAAAAAGACTCGACAGAGGGAGTGGATACCAACCAGACAACGGGATTAAAAGAACACACCGAGGGCAACGAAGAGGTCGAACGCAAGATTCAGGAATATACATCCAGGGAGGAATCGCATCATGAGTAAAAAAGCATTACTGGTAACAAGAGTCAGCGGCTTTGTGCCACAGTTTGAAATGAATAACGTGAAAATATTACAGGAAATGGGATATGAAATCCATTACGCGGCGAACTTTGATGTTGTTGTGTACGGGAAAGATAATTCCCGCTTGATGGGCACGGGAATCCACAGACATCATATTCCGTTTGGACGCTCGCCATTTTCCAGAGATGTGCGGACGTGCTATCTGGCGTTGAAAAAACTGATGCTTGAGGAAAAATTTGATTTGATTCACTGCCACATGCCGATGACAGGAGTTCTCACGCGCAAAGCGGCAGAGAAAGTATACAAAATGACAGGAAGAAAAGTTCCTGTTATTTATACCGCACATGGCTTTCATTTTTATGAGGGCGCACCGGTTTCTAATTGGAAATATTATGTAGCAGAAAAGCATTATGCGAGATATACGGATAAACTTTTGGTGATTAATCAGGAAGATTATGCGAGAGCAAAAAAATTCCCGATTCGTGGAAATGTGGAATATGTGCAGGGCGTTGGCTTGAAACCGGCACCTGAAAAAGACCCTGATTTTGATATGCGCAGGACATACGGAATCCCGACTGACCACAAGGTGGTTGTGAGTGTTGGAGAGCTGACGGAAGGAAAAAATAATGAAGTTATGCTCCGGGCGATGGATCGATTCCGCAGAAAAAAACTGACGTATCTTATTTGCGGTACGGGTGCGATGGAAGAACATCTGCGAAATGTGGTACGGGAGATGCATCTTGATGAACAGGTGGTATTTGCCGGTTACTGCGAGAAAATTCCGGATGTTCTTTTGCAGGCAGACTGCTTTGCATTTCCATCGAAGCGGGAAGGACTTCCGGTGGCAATGATGGAGGCGATGCGTGCCGGGCTCCCGGTGCTTGCCTTAGATATTCGAGGAAACCATGATTTGATTTCCGATGGAGAAGGCGGATTTTTATTTGAAGAGGGAAATGCATCCGATTATGTAAAAGGTCTTTCCTTTTTCCTAGATTACCCGGAAGAGGCAAAACGGATGGGTGAATGGAACAAAAAAAGAGTGCAGGATTTTTCAATTGATTTAGTGGAAGAAAAAATGCGGAGAATTTATGCAGAGGCAGAAAGCGGGGAATCGAAATGAAACTTTTGACGGTGTCCATAGCCGCCTATCATGTGGAAGATTATCTTCGTGAAACATTGGACAGTTTTTTGATTCCGGAAGTTACGAATCAGTTAGAAGTGCTGATTGTAAATGATGGTTCCGGTGAAGGGGTAAACAAAATTGCTCGTGAATATGAGGCTAATTATCCGGATGTATTCCGTTTGATTGATAAAGAAAATGGTGGTCATGGTTCGACGGTAAACCGCGGAATTGAAGAGGCAGCGGGTAAATATTTTAAAACTGTTGACGGGGATGATTATGTGTCGGCAGAGGGCTTGAAAGAGCTGCTTTCATATCTTCAGACGGCAGAGGCCGATTTGGTGGTGAATGACTACCATAGTTTTAACGATGCTTCCGGTGAAATGGTGAGTGAGATGCACCATGAATTTCCGGGAAAAGAGTATCGGAAAACGTATCCATTTGAAGAAGTCTGTGGCAAAGTTTACATTAATATGCATGCTGCCACTTACCGCACGGAATTGCTGAAAAATATGGGAAGACGTCTGGATGAACATTGTTTTTATGTGGATGCTGAGTATAATTTGTATCCGATTCCGTTTGTGAAAACAATTGCGTTTTTGGAAAAACAGGTGTACTGTTACAGACTTGGGATGGAGACGCAGAGTATGAACATCCGAAATATGCAGAAAAACTGCGCACACCATGAGATGGTGCTGACACATTTGCTGGAATTTTATAAGGAAGAAACAGAGTGTCTGACGCCGGAGAAAAAAGCTTATGTGGCGGAAGGTGTAGCGAAAATATTGACAAGCCAGTATAAAATTTATTTGAGTTATCCGGCAGAGGCGGTCCACAAAAATCAAATTGTGGCTTGGGATAAACGAATTAAAAAAGAATTTCCGGATATTTATCACAGTGTGACAAACCGTGCCGTGAAAATGCTGCGGCATAGTGGGTATGGATTGTATCGTTTGGCGTCGTATTTATGCCGGAAGGCATACGGATGCGACTAGAGAATGGAGGTAGTGTATGTCATTATTTGTTGCCAGAATAAAGGGCTTTGTCCGATTCAAAGATTTGATGGGACAGCTTGTGAGCAGGGATTTGAAATTGAAATACCGCCGCAGTGTGCTGGGCTATTTGTGGAGTGTATTAAACCCGTTGTTTATTATGATTATCATGGCGATTGTATTTTCAAAAATGTTTACGAGAGCCAGTATTACGAACTTTCCGGTATATTTGATGAGTGGCCAGGTTATGTTTAACTTTATGAATCTGTCCACGAAATCGGCGATTCAGTCGATTAACGGAAGTGCATCACTTCTCAAAAAAACATATGTACCGAAATATGTTTTTACCGTTTCAAAAATTATCAGTGGTTTGATTGACTGTGTATTTTCAATGGGAGCACTTTTGATTGTTATGTTATTTACCGGGGGCGAATTTACGTGGCGGCTTTTTCTGTTCCCGCTTGTACTCGCACAGAACTTTGTATTTACCATGGGGCTGGGACTTTTCTTGGCGGCAACCAATGTATTTTTCCGGGATATCCAGTATATTTACAATGCCATTACAACGGCATGGCTTTATTTGACACCGATGTTTTATCCGATTGAGGCACTGCCACAGAATCTTCAGTACATTGTATCGCATCTGAATCCGATGTACTCCTATGTTTCGCAGTTTCGTATGCTGACGCTGCCTGGATTTGTGCCAGCTGGAATCAGTATTATGTGGCTCATTATAATTGGAATTGTGTCGGCATTTCTGATGCTCATCATCGGACTGTGGGTATTTGTAAAGACGCAGGACAAATTTATTTTGTATATTTAAGGAGGAGAATGGCATGAATGATATTGCAATCGATGTAAAAGATGTGACGATACGGTTTAATCTGGCATCGGAAAAAATCGATAATTTAAAAGAATATTTTGTAAAATTAATCAAACATGAACTTCTCTTTCAGGAGTTTCTTGCTGTCAGGGATGCTTCTTTTACAATCCGTAAAGGAGAGGCGTGGGCACTTGTGGGAAGCAATGGTTCCGGCAAGTCGACGCTTTTGAAGGCAATCAGTGGAATTTTGAAACCGTACAAAGGAGAGATTGTTGTAAATGGAACGATTTCTCCACTATTGGAACTTGGTGCCGGTTTTGACATGAATCTGACGGCAAGGGAAAATATCTTTTTGAATGGAACAGTGCTTGGACATTCCAAGAAATATATGCAGGAGCATTTTGATGAAATCGTGGAGTTTTCAGAACTTCATAAGTTTTTGGATTCGCCGGTGAAAAACTTTTCATCCGGTATGCGTGCAAGGCTTGGTTTCTCGATTGCTACGATTGTGCGTCCGGATATTTTAATTGTAGATGAGATTCTGGCGGTCGGCGACTATTCGTTCCAGCAGAAGTGTTTGAAGCGAATGGATGAAATGATGGGTGGCGGAACAACACTTTTGTTCGTGTCACATTCGATTGACCAGGTGCGTAAACTCTGTGACCATGCAGTATGGATTAATAAGGGACAGATTATGCAGGTTGGCGAGGTAAACGAAGTGTGCGATGCCTATATGGCAACTCAGAAGAAATAGAGGATAAAAATGATATTACAGAATTTAGTTTTTCCAAAAGAGAATATTTGCAATGAGCCGGAGCTTTATTTCCATGGGACGACAGACGGTAAGATACCGGCTGGAAATGAAGCGGATTTATTTACTTATTTTAATAGTTTTTCGGCTTATAAATGGAAAATGTATACGAAAATAAAAGAGGTTCGATTCCGCCTGCGCTGTAAGGGAAGCTGCATGGTTCGACTGTGGGATGCCGGAGTTACGGGTGGAACAATGGCATTGACTGAAAATTTTACCAGTGAGAGACATAGGCAGGCAGATCCGGATGAGGTTTCTCTTTCCTTTTCTCTGGCAGACGTAAAGGGAATTGTTTACGCAACGGTTAGGGCAGACAGTGATACGGAGATTCTTGGTGGATGTTTTGAGACAGTTTTTGAACCCATCCAGTTAGCGAAAATAGCGATTGGAATTTGTACATTCCGGCGCGAAGAATTTGTGAAGAAAACGCTGGAAACTTTAAAGCGTGAAACGATGGAAAATCCGGATTCGCCGCTTTATCAGAATGTTTATGTTTATGTGTCGGATAACGGACAGACGCTTCCTTGCGAAGAGTTGTCAAACGACAGAATTTTTGTGATGCCAAATCGAAACACCGGCGGCTCCGGCGGTTTTGGACGCTGCATGAAAGAAGCATATGAGGACAGGGAAAAGTATGGCCTTACACATATTTTATTGATGGATGATGATATTGTGCTGGAACCGGAGTCACTTTTCAGAACGTATACACTTCTTAACTTCTTAAAAGAAGAGAGGAAAGGGGCTATGCTCGGCGGAGGACTTTTGCGTCTTGATATCCCTTACATTCAGCATGCAAATGGTGAACTCTGGCAGGGCGGTCGCATTGGTTTTACTAAGCGTGGCTATGATTTGCGGAGAATGACAGATGTTGTCCGCAATGAATATAATCTCCCGATGGACTATAATGGCTGGTGGTACTGCTGCGTGCCGTTAGCAGAACAATTTCGTGGTTTTCCGCTTCCGATTTTTATTCATGGCGACGATATTGAATATGGTCTGCGTTTCGATGGAAATATTATGACAATGAACGGAATTGGTGTGTGGCATGATGCGTTCGATAATAGAAAGGCATCTTCCATGGAATATTACGATATGAGAAACACATTGATTGCCTGTGCCATTCATCATCCGGAGTATTCTCGTCTGCACATGATAAAACGTGTTGCGAGACATCTTATAGGACAAATGCTTCATCTTCGCGTGAAAGATCAGGAATTGACGATGAAGGGCGTCGAAGATTTCTGTAAGGGAACGGAATTTTTGAAGGAATTAGACCCGACAAAACTTCATCCGGAAATCATGAAAATGGGTTATGCCATGCAGGATGTTTCCGATGATTTACACAAGTTTGGCGTTGATGTGGAAAAGACAAAGCCGCAGCCTTCGCATTTATATGAGGACGGTGGTTTTGCAAAGAAACATTTGCTGTCTGTGAACGGATGGCTTCTTCCGGCGCAAAAAGAGACGGCGGTGCTTCCTATGGGCGTGCATCCGGATGCTTTGTACCGCAGAAAAACGGCTCTTTTATACGACCCAGACACAAGCCGTGGATTTTATGTCGAACGAAAAGCAAAAGATTTCTTTGTAACCATTGGCAGATGTTTCAAAATGGGCTGGCTGCTTGCAGGCAAGTATAAAAAGACCGTGAAAGACTTTCAGAAAAATGGTGCGGAATTAATTTCGTATGATTTTTGGAAAGGGTATTGAGAATTGCAAAAAAAGTCGAAAAAAGCAAGTTTGTGCATTTGAGTGCACAAACTTGCTTTTTTCGTAAACTGTTTTAATATTTATTCTTAAATATTTTCCCCCTGATATTATCGCAGTAATAACAGTAACTCTTATAAATCCACCGATAAATAAATTTCGATTTTTTCATCGACATTTCAAACGATTTTGTATGGTATGACTTTCCATGCATCCAGTCGACAATTGTCTGGAAGGTTACCGGAGGAGCGTATTCCTCAGCACGCTCACCAAGTGCCACGGCATCCTTGAGGCTTCCAAAGACATTAAGCAGAATCGGATCGTCGGTTGTCTGCTTGAAGTTTGCCATGCCAAAGTCATACAGGTAATGGCCGGTTGTAAATTCATCCTCTAAGTTGAGTGCACAGAAATCCTTTGCAAAGCGAACCAGATAAGTTTTTAATGCCTGATTCATTTCTTCGTCATTTTCACAAGAATTAAATACCGGTTCAATGCGTCCATTTTTTTCTTCGTAAGTTTCGATGGTACGATACGGAAGATTTGCAAAAATGGATTCTGCAAACACAACGGAATGTGTGTTGCAGGTGTAGTTGTAGCGGATGGATTTGCCGATGGTCGGGTAAATGCTTCGTACATAATACATCGGGTCATCTACTTCGTGACCGGCGGCATCGGCTAACAATCTTGTCAGGCAGTCTTGTGTATAGCCACGGCCCCAATACTCAACAAAGGCAAATGGTTCGTTGAAATCAATTTCCTGACGAAGATAGTCGGAAACGATGACACGCTGCTTTTTGGCAACGGCAAGCAAATGTTCTTTGTAAGCATCGGAACGTTTTAATTTCTGGCTCACATCAGAAATTAACTGGTCTGAATAACGCTTCGTTGTTTTTAAGTAACCAAGCTCCGGGAAGAACTTATCAAATGTTGCTTCGTCAATCAAAAGGGCGGAAAGCAATTTGTTGAAATTGCGAACGCCGCTGAAGTTGCCGTAAGGCTCGAAAAATTCTTCATCCACTTTGTCGATAAACGATGGCACACGCCATGCTTTTCGTGAACCGTAAATATATTTTGTGCGCAGCGGAAGTCCTTTGCTCTCAATTACGGCATCCGCCATAAGTTTCAAATAATAGCCGTCACGGGAAATAAAGTAAAGGGTTTTGTAACCTCGTTTTAAGGCGTCGTGAACTGCCCAGTGAACATAAGGAACGAAATAAAGACTGGCATATTTGTAGGCAAAAGTCTCTTTGTCCGTGTGCTCCTCCAGACGGAAGTTGCGGAACAATTTCACAACACTGTGCATACCATATTCTTCAATGTAGGCTGCCATATGTTTTTCATAGTTGTCAAGTTCCGGAACCGACACCGGCTGTGTGTGGATGCCAAGACGGGATGGCTGGGTGTCATCGGCAAATTTATTATCGCCAATGTGAATCCATTCCGAATAATGGTAGTCGAGAGAACTATAAACTTCCAAAAACAATTTTCTGGTTGTCTTTTGATAACCTTTATCGCTCGATAAAAACAGTGGAAGTGTGGCAAGAAGCGGGTCAGCTTTTGCTAACATTTTCTGAATCGTTTCTTTCGGCAAATACATATCACTGATTAATACAACATCGTTTCCTTCGGCAAGGTACGATTTGAGCATATCAATGTGGTCGGTTAAAGGAATGACGGAGCGGATTTCTTCCTCACATTCCCATGTAATCAACTGCTGTTTCTGCTCATCGGTGAGTGGAAACAGTGTTGCCATGTGGTCATAAATTTCCGACAACTGGATTTCTAAATGGTCATCGTTTCGGATTAATACCGACTTTTTATAAAACTCACGCACATTGGATTCGCACCAGCGGCGAATCTGCGAAAATTTGCGGATAAAATAGCTGTCATAGCCACAGTCAGACTGCTCCAGTTTTTTGCGGACATTGTCGAAAACGCTGGAAGGATGACAGCACTGCCGTGAAAACAGGGTATCAAAAATATCGAAACTGTAAAGTTTCGGAAATTCTCGTTTTTCCGGCGTGAAAGAAAGTGCGGTGTTGATAATCCGCTCGCAGTCATTCTCATCCGAATAAGACCAGAATAACTGATTAATCCGGTCGAGTTCTGCTTTCTCCGTCTCTTTGCAGGAAGCAAGTGCAGCAAGTAATTCATCAAAATTAGATGCTTCGGTTCCGCAAGTCATTTCCCGTACATCGAAAACAAAATCACGGAAATTTTCTTTGTCATCAATATCATAAAAATACCGGATAAATGTTTTTACTCCACGCGCCAATAAATCATAGAAAATGGAGGAGTAATCAATAATGGCGATATCAATATCCGAAAAAATTTCGTACACATCATCTTCATTTTCCCAGAAGTAAAAATTCGGATGATTTTGGTAGGTTTCTTTCATTGCAAGATACTGGGTATCTTTTTCTACCATAGGATGCATTTTTAAAATCAAAAGGATGTTGTTTTCGTGAAGAACATCCGCCAGGCGTTTCATGTCCGGCAATGCGGATTTCATAAAATTAGCCCCGTTATTGTCGCGGTAAGTCGGGCAGTAAATTGCCAGCTTGGTATCGGCAGGCAGCCCTTTCTTTTTGCGTATGTCATGGTCGTAACTTTGGATGTTATCGTTCACAACACAGCGTGGATAACCGGCACGGATTACTTTATCATCATCAATGCCGCACTGCTCTTTGAAATGTTTTTCCATAATTTCTGAAGTAACCAAAAAGAGCTGGTTGTTGCGGAAAATTTCGTTGTTGCGAATATATTTTTTTGCTAATTGTTCGCATAAAAAGCAGCCTGTTGTCAGCTTTCTTTCGATACTCTTGCAGCCAACGCCGTGCCACAGATTCAAAACGGTAATGCCGGTCAGTTCCGGCTGAAATACTTCTTTACACATTTCAACGACATAGACACCGGCTTTTGCCATAACACTTTTTCCTTTGGAAGAGCGGTAAAGTTCTGCCTCGTAACCAAGTTTATGCACGTAGTTCATCGTGTCTGCATTGTAGCACATCCAGACCGGTTTGATTTCTTTGTGGTGTCTTATGATATATTCAAACATCCATTTTGGGTTGCCGGCAAAACTGTTTCCGGCGTTAAAAATCCATAAATTTTTATCTCGTTGTTCGCTCATTTTATTACTCCTTACATTCTTAGTTCTCTAATATATGAAGAATCTGTTCACATGCTGTTCCTTTTTCAAAAGAACCCATGGTTTCAAAATGCTGTTTGTACAAAGTTGTGAAGTCTTCGTCCCGGTATTTGACTGCCATGTCGGGAAGTGCCGCAATGTCTTTGCATTTCAAATACGGCCATGTGTCATATGGAACAAAGAAACCGCGATCCATTTGCTCGTATTCTTTCAGGCGGTTTTCCAATAAGAAAACCGGGCGCCCGGTCAGGGCAAAATCCCAGATACAGGAGGAAAAATCGGTTACCAGTAAATCGCTGGTATAAAGTAAATCCTGCATTTCATAATAGGCATTTCCGTCAAGAATCCGCTCATCAAGGGATTCATTTGTTTCCTCGCGGAAATAATGCGAGCGGTAAAGAACAATCCAGTTGTTTTTTGTTGCTTCTTCCAAGCGGTCAATGGTTTCCGATAAATATCTCAAATCGTACTGCTCTTTTTCCGGCGCAGTCATCTGAAAACTTGGCGCAAAAAGCAAAATTTTTGTCTGCTCGCTTATATGATAAAAGTCCTGTACACGTTTTTTGATTTCCGGATGCTTGGAGAAAAAAATATCGTTTCTTGGCGTTCCGGTTTCCAAAAAGATTTTTCGGTCTAACGAAAATGCTTCGGCGTACATGTCAGTGCATGCTTGGCAGGAAGACACAAAGTAATCTAACCGCTTATACCATTTGTCGAAATTTGCGGCAAAGGTTTTATCTTCGTTTATTGTTTCTTTGCCGACTTTTTTATAAGCACCGCCACCATGCCAGGTTGTCAAAAAGATTTGTCCTCTTTTTTTGACAAGTGCTTCATCAATCATATCGTTAGTGATAAAAATACCACAGCGCAGAAATAATTTAAAATAGCTTAAGCTTCGCTGGCGCACAACTGTAATGCCGGTCCGCATCGTACAGGTTTCCGGAAAACGGGTGACCCAGATGAGTTCGTATTCTCCCGGATGTTTTAGCCAAAATGACTCCATAAGAACACTTGGGTTGCACACATAGCCCTTGCGGTTATTTGCATAAAACATAATCCGGTTTTTTTTGACCGGAATAAAAAACAGCAGGTACTGGAGAAGTCGTGCTATTCGTATTTTTGCTTTCATATTAAAATGCTTCCTCTTTCCTTTTTCATAACCTCAATATTTTACTACAGAGCATAAATAGATGTCAAGTGTTGACAAATCAAGGGAGCAAGTGTTTACTGGTACCTTTTTGTTTCCGTAATTCAGCAGAAAAGCTTTGCGTCTCGCAGGCGCTTCCGTTCGTTGAGTGCGTAGCGGTATGGGCACTGAAACAACCAGTGCCATATACCGACGTACTCAAAACCTACGAGCTGCAAAGTTTTTCTGCTGAATTACTGGAATAAAATAAAGTGCCAGTAGATACTTGCCAACAAATCTCCCCTGCGTAAATTGGGTGCGCAGGTTTGAAACAACGCTTTTCCTGCAATTTGCTCTATAGGGTTGCATGTGTTAGGCTTCATTTGGAGAAATTAGATGGCACAAGCAACTCTTTGTGGTAATTTTCACTGTTTAGGTTGTCTTTTTCTTACATATTTTCTTGATGAAAGTTGAATGTGACGCAAAAATGCAACCTTTTGAAGAAAATAAATGGAAAAGAGTTGTTCCATAGGGGCAAATGTTAGTTGCTTATGTTTTTAGGTTTCCTGCTAATTTACCGAAACCTAAAAATTTTAAAAACAACAAACATTTGAAAAAAGGATGACAAAAACAGGGGAGTTTCATATAATAAGTGTGAAGATATTTCTTTGGGGATTTATATGTCAGAAAAGAATAATTTTTTGTATGATGTCAGTATGTCCTATGTAAATGCCGGATGGCAGGAGCGTTATTGTGCGCTGGTAAAGTATCTTGATGCATATCTGAAGGAGAATTGTGGTGAATTTTTTGCCGATTTGCAGCTTTACCAGACCGGGCCGATGAATTATGTAGTAGTGGCGGTGTATTATGATGTGCCGGGTGTTGGCGAGGCTCTTCCTAAGATTCTTGGATTTGTAAATGCAAAATATCGGGAAGTTGTTGGACATAATGTAAGACGAAAGCAGATTTTGAAGTTTGACTTAGCAAAAAAATTACACGGGCAGAGTGAAGTGTGTCTGCACGCTTCCTCGGAAGAGATGGAGGAATCAGAAGATGAACAACCGCGAGAGGATTATGCGTCTTCGACAGGAGAAGAAATTAGACAGGAACGAAATGATACAACTTCTTGAAACAGCAAATAGAGAGGACCGAGAGTATCTTGCCGCACAGGCGAGAGAGGTTCGGGAGAAGATTTATGGGAAGGACGTATTTGTACGGGGGCTGATTGAATTTACAAATATCTGCCGCAATGATTGTTATTACTGCGGGATACGCAAAAGTAACGAAAAAGTGGAGCGGTACCGCCTGACGCCGGAAGAAATTTTGTCCTGCGCCAAAGAAGGATATGAATTGGGGTTTCGCACTTTTGTGCTGCAAGGCGGCGAAGATGGCTGGTTTACGAAAGAGCGGGTGGCTTCGATTGTCCGGGAATTAAAGAAACAATTTCCGGATTGTGCAGTGACGTTATCTATCGGAGAGCGCACCAAAGAGGAATATGAATGTTTTCGTGAGGCGGGGGCAGACCGTTACCTTCTGCGCCACGAGACGGCGGACGACGCTCACTATAGAAAATTGCATCCGCAGGAAATGAAACTTAAAAACCGTAAAGAATGTTTATTTACCTTACGTGAACTTGGATATGAAGTAGGTGCCGGTTTTATGGTAGGCTCGCCGGGACAGACGGTGGAGTGTCTTGTTGAAGATTTTGAATTTTTGCAGGAACTGAGGCCCCATATGATTGGAATCGGACCGTTTCTTGCCCATCAGGATACACCATTTGGTGCAGAAGAAAATGGTTCCTATGAGCAGACACTTTTGTTATTGAGTATTCTACGACTGATGTTTCCGGGGGTGTTACTTCCTGCGACGACAGCACTTGGAACAATTGCGCCGGATGGACGAGAGCAGGGATTATTGGCAGGAGCGAATGTATTAATGCCAAATTTATCACCGGTTTCTGTGCGGAAAAAGTACGAGCTGTATGATAATAAAATATGTACCGGGGAAGAGTCGGCACAGTGTAAAGATTGTTTAAGCAGGCGTGTGGAATCGGTTGGCTACCGGATTGTGACTGACCGGGGAGACAGCAGGATTGAGAAATAGGAGGAACGTATGATAGTGTATTTTTTGGCAGCATATTTGATTTTAAATGGAATTGTATTTTTGGTTTACGGAGTGGACAAGTATAAAGCAGTTCACAATAAGTGGAGAATCCCGGAAACTACCCTTCTTGTTATCGCTGTTATTGGTGTAATAGGTGCCTTTGCCGGAATGCATGTTTTTCATCACAAAACACGTAAACCAAAGTTTTATGTAGGGGTTCCCGTTATCTTTTTCTTGGAGGTGCTTGCTGTTATTGGTATTTTTTGTGCGGGTGGGAAATACATGGGGAACACTGCCAAAAAAGAAAATGCAGCGAAAACGGCGAGCCTTTCTTCCACATCAAGGGAGGGATTAAAAAGAGGGGAAGAATTTACCATTGAAAAACAGGAGTTTAAGAAAAGTCTTTCGCAGGAGTCTTTTTCGATTCCATTCAATACAATGGATGAGTGTTATCGTGTGGGGGACTTGTTTGTGTCTTTTGATTCGGGAACAAAATCAAAAATAAAGATTTATTTTTGGAATCCAAAGACAATGAAAGTTCCGGCTGTATATACATATCGTGAAAATGTTGAAAATTATGATGATTCGTTATTTGCAGCGAATGAGAGCGGACAATATGTGATTGCGCAGATTGCCGAAAAGTTAATTGTATTTAATTTTTGGGGAAAGGCCATGAAGGAGATTTTAATTGAAGAAGGCCGGCCAACAGATATTATAGAAAAGGATGGGAAACAATACATTTTGACATCATCGACGCTTTATGTCGGCAGTATCCAGTCGGGATTTCGTAAGGTGGGAAGCAATTCTGACAAAGAAGAAAAGAAGAATGCCGAGGAGGATAATTGGTCGTTAGAATTTTTATTTTCCTGTGGAGATTATGTTTATGTATCGATGACTGTGCCTGCTAAGTATCATAGTTTTAGTTGGTTGTGGCAGATATCATTAAAAAATGGCGAGTGGAAAAAAATCATGGACGAAATGCTCGATTTTTCTTTTGATACGGATGCCAAAGAGGTGGCTGCAGGGATTGAAATTGGCGAAAAAAATGCTGAGGTATTGTATTATAAATTCCATGAAGATGGAACGTATGAAAAGAAAAAAATCAAGGCGATTCCGGGAGCTGTGGAAAATGGAGTTATTTACACCGCATCGAAAAAAGAATTTCTCGCTATTTCGGTGAAAGACAACAAAAAAACGGTGTTAAAGCATGTAGGGCGGTATTGTGAAATTGCAGATTTAAAGTATGAAAATTTAAGTAATGTAAGGCAGGAAAAAAAGGGGAAAATTATTTACAAGGTATCCGTTTATTTGTCAAAAAAACCACTGAAAAACCGATATGGAAAGCCGATGCCGGATTATGATAATTATTATTGCTATGATTTGGAAACAAAGCAGACGCAGACGGTGAATACAGGTGTCAGCTATATAGATTTTGATTATGCGGAAGGAAAGACATATATGAAAAATCGGGGAAAATGGCTTACACTTGAAAAGGAAACGAACACGGTAGAAATGGCAATTGATTATGTTTATGGGGATAATGCGATATTAAATAAAAGAGTTGTGCGTGTGGTGCAAAAAGACAAAAAGGAAAAGGTAGTCTCGGATAAAGTGTATACTTTTTGTGGAGACGAACAAGGAAATTGCCGGATTGAAGATGTGACCGGCAAGTATGGAACGCTTGAGAAGCAGGAAAAATGGTTTACAATTACAGCAAAACAAGTAAAAGCGATTTCGGATAAGAAGTTGTTAAAAGGGCTGATGAAAACGGATGAATAGGGGGCACGCATGTGATATGTTTTGTCTTGCATGTTGTAGAAAATGATGTTAGACTATAAGAGATAAGTACGGCAGAAAGGATACTTGAATTGATGGAGAAGATGGAGAAAACATCTTACAATGAATAAATTATTTATATGTCAAGGAGGGGGAACATGAAAAAAACAATTAAGGGGAAACTTACACTAAACACAGCAATTTTTATTGTTGCAGCAATTATTGTCTGCGAAATTGTCAGTGTGAATGCATTAAAAACAAATATGACTAATCAGACAAGACAATATGTCAGCAGAGAGGCACAGACCAATGCACGTGTGGTTAATGAATGGCTGCAGGGGCAGGCAAACACGGTGCATACAATTACGAATACAATAGCCTTTATGAACACAAAAGATACGGATCACGTGATGGATTACCTGGAAAAAGCCTTGAGTGAGAATAAAGAGGCATTGATGTATTATTTGTGCTTTGGATATGGTGGAGGAGTATTTCCTGCAAACCATTCTAAACTAGATCTGGATCCAACGACAAGAGACTGGTGGAAGCAGGCCATTAAGAAAAATAGTTTGATTTATACGGCACCATATAAAGATTTTGCTTCCGGGAAAATGATTGTTACCATTGCAGAACCGCTGGAAATAAAAGGCGAACAGGCGGTTGTGCTAGCGGATATTACGATTGATACTTTGACCAAACTTGTTTCAAATGTAAGTACGGATGAAAACATTCAGGGCTTTTTGTTAGATGCCGATGGCATGGTTGTTTCGCATCAGAATAAGGATTATCTGCCGAAAGAGGAAGGAAATACTTCTTTGGCAAAGGCACTTTCTGTTAATGTAAAAGAGGCTTCCGAGATAACAGATTATGATGGATATTCAAAATTTATTCATACCGCGCAGATTACAGCTACCGGATGGACATTTGGTGTAACGGAGCGGGAATCAGTAGTAACAACACAAGTGGTGAAGAGTGTGATTTTAGTTGTCGGAATCGGGGTTGTCCTTTTGATTCTCGTAATTCTTCTTACCATTGCCAGTGTGAAGAAAAATTTGAGGCCACTTGAAAATATGAAGACATTTATCCGGGAGAAAGTCATCGGTGAATCTCAAAAGAATGTACATAAAAATGAGGTTGAGGAAATCTCTTATTTATTACAGGAGTTAGAGCAGCGTTTTCTTGGTGTGATTCGCAAAACAAAAGATGAATCCAATGTCATTCATACCAGAGTGGAAAATACGAATGACAAGGTCTCCTTAATTAATCAGAATATTATGGAAATCAGTGCAGCAATGGAAGAAACCGGAGCAAATATTGATTCCCAGACAACCAGTATTCAAAACATTGATAAAACTTGCAAGGATACAACGCATGCAGTGGATGTTCTTGTATCCCATGCAGAAGAAATGTCCGATAAAGCGAAAGAGATTGGTGAGCGTGTCAATGAAGCGGTGCAGAAATTAATGACAGATAAAGACAGTGCTGTGGTGAAGGCGGACGAAAGCAGAAATCGTATGCAGATGGCGATTCAGCAGACAAAAATTATTGGCGAGATTACAACTGTCTCAGCGTCAATTGAAGAAATTGCTTCTCAGACAAATCTGCTTGCATTAAATGCTTCGATTGAGGCGGCAAGAGCCGGAGAGTCAGGAAAAGGATTTGCGGTTGTTGCGGAAGAAATCAAACAATTGAGTGAAGATACATCAAACGAAATTCGTAAAGTGAATGACTTGACGCAGAAAGTATTTGAAAGTGTGAAGATACTGTCCACTGAAAGTAACGAGTTATTAGTCTTTTTAGATGAGACAGTTTTGGCAGATTATGATAAATTTGCAAGTCTTGCGAATCAGTATAAAGAAGACGCAAATTATTATGAGGAAACAAGCGGTTCCATGGAACATAATGCAGAAGAAGTAATGGACGCAATTCAAAGTATTTCAAATGTTTTGGAAAATGCAAGTTCAGCACAGATGGAACTTGCGTCTGCGGTAGAAAGCGTAAATGAGAATTTGCAGAACATGACTAATTCAAGTGAAAGCATGACTAAGGAAACGAAGAATGCGATGGAAAGCGTAAATGCTTTACAGGAAACGATGGGACAGTTCCGTTTGTAAAACTAAATGAGGATAGGATGCTTTAGGTAAAATTGAAAGGCTGGAGGTGTGTGAAATGAAAGGAAAGGTAAAAAGAAGAGTTATTGCGTGGGTATTGTCATTTGCACTTGTAATGGGTACCGTGTTGGGGGTTCCGGGACTTTTTATGAAGGCTCATGCGGCAGATGCGGGAGTTTTGTATATCATTGATTCAATAGGTGGAACACCGGAAAGTGTAACAGAAGACTGTACAGATAGTGCCGGTGGCTGGTCTTATGATGCCGGTACTGCGACATTGACGTTGGATGGATTTCAAGGAGAATACATCGAAGCGAATGGTGATATTAACATAGTCCTGAAAGGGAAAAATAAGATTACTATATCGGCAGAATCTACAGAGGGAATCAAGTCAACGGGAAAAGTCACGATTGATGATACAATATCGCCGGTACAAGACTGTTTAGATATTTATTGCAACGATGGAACAGAAAGTGTTTCTATGATATATACCGGTGGTTTCGGAGCGGACTATGCCACTTATATCGTAGGCGGAACAGTAAATCTTGTAGAAGAGAATACGAGACGCCGATATGTTACGGGAATATCTCGTTGGGCATATGTAGAGAATGATGCATCCCTGAATATCAATTTATCTGCTGACGGAGGGAGAAATGGTGCGGCTGCTCTGTTGAATTTGAACACCAGTGGAGACACTTCATTCCGTGTAAACTCTTTATCAAGCAGTTCTTATGGAGTTTATTCTCTGGATAAGAAGGGGAGCGGTGATACAGCACTCACGGCGGAAGGGAAAGCCAAGAATATTGGTAACAAATTTACAGTCGGTTCGACAGGAAATACGGGGAAAATAACAATAAAAGGTTATCTCACTGATTTTACTCCATACCGCAAAAAAAATCGAATTGTGGGCGTGGATAATTTCCTGTGGAGTTATTTTACCGAAAATCCTCAGACAGGTGGATTATGTCGATGTGTATGTGATAGTTTGGGTGTGCCGATGAAAGACTTTGTGATCGAGTCGGTGGATGAATTGCCGCTAACGGTGATGGACAGCGAGTTATTTGATATACCTGTGACAAAAGCTGGAGAAAGGTGGAATCAGCCGGTTGACTGGCGCGAGGGTATCTATGGTGGAACGGGGTATTATGAATTTTCCCTGGCAGAAGATAGTGCCCCATTGCCAGAGGGGATTTCTGTCAGCAGTGCCAATGGAAAACTTGAAGGAACACCGACAAGCAGTCATTCGGCCGGTATAGCAAAAATTGCAGTTACATCCGGTGAAGAGAGAAAGACGTTTGAGGTTCATTATGACGAGATTAAAGAAAAAGATTACCTATTGACCATTGGCGGAACAACGGTAAATATGGCATCTGATCAAATGGGAGCCGGATGGTCATACGAGAGTTCCACGACATCGCTCACTTTGGATGGTTATAATGGTGGTCCTATCACGGCAGAACGTGATTTGAGTATTAAATTAAAAGGATCAAATGTGATTACGATACCGGCAGACGCCCAATATGGCATTCAATCAACAGGAAAAGTTACCATTGACGATACGACGTCAACGGTGGCAGACTGCCTGGACATTAAATGCAGCGAGGGGACGGAGCAGGCTATAATGATAGCCACCGGTGGTTTTGGTGAAGAATGCGCCACGTATATTATTGGTGGAACCGTAAATCTTATAGAAAGCGGCACAAGCCGTCAATATGTTACAGGAATATCCCATTGGGTATATGTAGAGAACGATGCAGCCCTGAATATTAGCTTATCCGGTGAAGGGGAGCGAAAGGGAATTGGTGCTTTGATGAATCTAAATACCAGCGGAGAGACTTCATTTCGTGTGAACTCCCTAAAAAGCAGTTCTTATGCAGTATATTCTGTGAATAAAAATGGAAGTGGTAATACAGCACTTACGGCGGAGGGAAAAGCCAAGAATGTTGGCAGCAAATTTACAATTGGTTCGACAGGAAATACAGGGAAAATAACAGTAAAAGGTTATCTTTCTGATTTAATTCCGTATGGAAAGAAAAATCGAATTGTGGGCGTGGACAATTTTTTGTGGAATTATTTTACCCAAAATCCTCAGACGGGTGGATTATGCCGATGCGTGTGTGATAGTTTTGGTGTGCCGCTTAAAGATTTTGTAATCGAGTCAGTGGATGAATTACCGCTAACAGTGATGGATAGTGCGTTGTTTGATATACCTGAGACCAAAGTAGGAGAAAGGTGGAATCAGGCGGTTAACTGGTGCGAAGGTATTTATGGTGGAACGGGGGATTATGAATTTTCACTGACGGAAGATAGTGCCCCATTACCGGAGGGGATTTCTGTCAGCAGTGCCAATGGAACCCTTGAGGGAATTCCGACAAGCGGTCATGCGGCTGGTGTGGCAAAGATTGCAGTCAAATCCGGTGGAGAGAAAAAGACATTTGAGGTCAATTATGGTGAAATAGCATACAACAATCCTGTGACTTCGTTAGAACTTGACAAGAGTGAAATCATTATGAACCAGGGAGAAGAAAAAGAACTTACGGCAACGATTCTTCCGGCTGATGCGGATCGTTGTGATGTAGACTGGAAAGGTGATTCCGATTATATTACTATCAGGGAACAAACTTTTGTTTCGGGTTCAAATAAACGTGAAGCAGTATTGACAGCTAAACAAACAGCGGGTGTAACGAGTGTATCGGCAGTGTCGGTGATTGGAAACTATAAAAAGACTTGTACCGTGTATATTAAAGAGGAAAAACCAAGGGCGACAGCCAGTCAGACGTCGATTTGTGATTTGATACCAAATCAGAAGTATATGATTAATGGAATTCAGATGACAGCAGATTCCTCGGGACAAATTGCAATTGATGACAGCTGGAGAGAAACCACAGTGTCAATTGTGAGGGTAAATACAGAAGCAAAGTGTAATAGTGATGCGCAGAGCCTGCCGATCTCAAAAAAAGCGGCAGTTAATCTATCAACCGTATCGGATAAGGTAGTGCTTTCTTATTCAAAGACAACATATGATAAAACAGAAAAGGAACCGGATGTTACAATTGAGGGGCTGGTAAAAGATACGGATTACAGCGTTACCTATAGCAATAATGTGAATGCCGGAACGGCAACTGTCACAATTGTCGGCATGAATGATTATGTTGGCACATTGTATCAGTATTTTACCATTGAACCGGCGAAAATGACAGGAGTTTCGGTGCATGGATATAAGGGAACATACGATGAGAGCAGTCATACGATTACTTTGGATGGAGTGCCGGAAGGAGCGGTTATAACCTATGCTTCAGAAGAATCAGGTATTTATTCGGAAATGAAACCTGACAGACGCAGTGCAGGAACAACGACAGTATATTACAAAATAAATAAAGCAAATTATGAGGAATTGAAAGGCTGCGTTAAAATAGTAATTGAGGCTGCACCAATTGCAGAAAAGAAGGTTGAACTTTCTGATGTATCATATGTTTATGATGGAACGGCCAAGAGTCCGAATGTTGCAATTGCCGGAATGATAAGAGGAATTGATTTTACTGTTTCATATAGCAAAAATGTGGCTGCCGGAACCGGAATAGTAACAGTAGAAGGAATTGGTAATTATAAAGGAACTTTATACCAATACTTTACCATTGAACCTGCAGAACTAACCGGAATTAGTGCACAGGGCTATACCGGGGAATATGATAAAAAAAGTCATACCATTATTTTGCAGGGTGTACCAGAGGGGGCAGTAGTAACTTATGCAACAGTAAAGGAAGGGATTTATTCGGAGACTAAGCCTGCTAGAGTAGATGTTGGAACAACGACGGTATATTATAAGGTAAACTTTGTAAACCACAAGGAATATACTGGCCAGGCTGATATTACGATTACTCCGTCGGGGGCAGCGCAAACACCGGGAGCCACACCAGGAGCCACACCGGGAGCTGCACCGGGAACTTCTGAAACGGATAAAATCTCAGAAGCAGATAAAGAAGATTCGTCAGAAGTGCAATTTTTGAATGACTCTTTGACGAAAAAGACAGCAAGACCTGCCGCGATAAGACTTGGAAAGCTGAAGGCAAAAAAGAAAGCCCTTGTTATAAGATGGAAAAAAGGGAAGAGGATAAATGGTTACGAAATTCAACTTTCCATGAATAAGAAATTTAAGAAAAAAAATAAAAAGATAGTTGTTAAGCAAAAAAACCGGACGAAGATAACGGCGAAAAAATTGAAGGCAGGAAAGACCTATTTTGTCCGGATTCGATCTTATAAGATTGATGCAGGAAAAAAAGTGTATTCTAAGTGGTCGAAAGTGAAAAAGACTAAGATAAAATAAAAAATTGTTTATCGAGCGGTATGTAAAAACAACGCACCGGCTGTATGAAGCCGGTGTGTTGTTTTTTTACGCATTTTTTACATAGAAATGATTTCAGATTTTACATTCGCCCCCTAAACTAGGTCTTGTAAGAAAGAAAAAGAAAGATGAAAAGATTGAAAGGAGAAAACAAAAATGAAGATGACAAAAAAAGTATTAGGAATGGTTTTATGCGGGGTTATGACAGTGGGGATGATTACCGGCTGTGGCGGCTCTGACAGCAGCACAACAAATGATGCAGGAAATACATCTGCAGATGCAGCACAGGAAATTTCCGTTGTATCACGTGAAGATGGTTCCGGTACACGAGGCGCTTTTGTAGAACTTTTTGGTGTTGAAGATGAGGAGAACGGAGAAAAAGTAGACAAGACGACAGAAGAAGCAACAATCGCAAACAGCACGGAAATCGTTATGACAACCGTAGCCGGTGATAAAAATGCAATTGGTTACTGCTCACTCGGTTCTTTAAATGACAGCGTGAAAGGACTTAAGATTGACGGTGCAGAGCCAACGGTTGATAACATTAACAATGGAAGTTATGCAATTTCCCGACCATTTAACATTGCAACAAAGGATAAGAAAAGTGAAGTAACACAGGACTTCATTAACTACATCCTGAGTGAAGATGGACAGAAAGTAATTGAGTCTAACGGTTACATCAAAGCAAGTGATGCCGGTGCTTTCAAGAGTAACGGTGCCAAAGGTAAAATTGTAGTAGCCGGTTCCTCTTCGGTTACACCGGTTATGGAAAAACTTGCTGAAAGTTACAAGACAGTAAACAGTGGAGCAGAAATTGAAATTCAGGAAAGTGATTCCACAACAGGTATGAACTCAGCAGCAGAAGGAACTTGTGACATCGGTATGGCATCCCGTGACTTAAAAGACAGTGAAACAGGTGCAGGACTTACACCGACAGTAATTGCAAAAGACGGAATCGTAGTAATCGTAAATAACGAAAATAAAGTAGATAACATGACAAAAGCACAGGTAAATGATGTGTTCCGCGGAACAATCACAGACTGGAGTGCCATCAAATAAAGGAGGCAGCCATGAAAGAAAGGGCAATGAAAGTAGTGTTTCTGATTGCCGCTTGTGTTTCGATTCTCGCTGTAGCATTAATTTGTATCTTTCTCTTCGCAAATGGTATCCCGGCAATTAAGGAAATCGGCTTGTTCGATTTCCTGACGGGAACGGCGTGGAAACCGGGAAATCACAAATTTGGGATTTTGCCGATGATATTAGGAAGTATATATGTGACCGCCGGAGCTCTTATTGTAGGAGTTCCGATTGGCATTTTGACGGCAGTGTTTTTAGCAAAGTATTGTCCGAAAAAATGGTATCGAATCTTAAAAGGTGGCGTCGATTTGCTTGCCGGAATCCCATCCGTTGTCTACGGATTTTTTGGACTTGTTGTTCTGGTTCCGATGGTGCGCGACACCTTTGGCGGAAATGGAAACAGTATTTTAACGGCATCTCTTTTGCTTGGCATTATGATTCTGCCAACGATTATTGAGACATCAGAGGCAGCTATTCAGGCGGTGCCGGATAAATATTACGAAGGAGCACTGGCACTTGGTGCCACGCATGAGAGAAGTGTTTACCGTACGGTTGTACCGGCAGCGAAATCCGGAATTTTAGCAGGAATCATTCTTGGTGTCGGCCGTGCGATTGGTGAGACGATGGCAGTCATTATGATTGCCGGAAATCAGGCAAGAATGCCTGCCGGTTTGTTAAAGGGTGTTCGTACACTTACAGCAAACATAGTAATTGAAATGGGATATGCGGCAGATTTACACCGCGAAGCGTTAATTGCGACAGGCGTTGTCCTGTTTGTCTTTATCCTGATTATCAATTTATTGTTCTCACTCTTAAAGAGAAAGAAGGTGGACTAGATGGCAAATGGTTTGAAAAAACAAAAGCAGAAATGGAAAGCACTTGCAAAACATAAGTCCTCTCTGGTTCTTTACCTGATTACAATTTTGGCAGCAGCGATTACGGTATTTGTGTTAGGATACCTGATTGTTTATATTCTGGCAAATGGTATTCCACATTTGAAACCGTCACTGTTTGCTTTTACTTATACATCGGACAATGTTTCGATGATGCCGGCACTGATTAATACGGTGCTTATGACACTGGCAACCTTGATTGTTGCGGTTCCGCTTGGCATTTTCGCCGCCATTTATCTGGTGGAATATGCGAAGAAAGGAAACAAGCTGGTGAGCATAATTCGTGTGACGGCAGAGACACTGACCGGAATACCATCGATTGTTTATGGATTGTTTGGTATGTTGTTTTTCGTCGGTTACTGCAAATGGGGATTTTCCCTTTTATCAGGAGCTCTCACCTTAGCAATTATGGTGCTTCCGGTTATTATGCGAACGACCGAAGAAGCACTTATGGCAGTGCCGGATTCTTACCGGGAAGGAAGTTTCGGCCTTGGTGCCGGAAAACTGCGAACCGTATTTCACGTAGTTTTGCCGAGTGCCGTTCCGGGCATTTTATCCGGTGTTATTTTGGCAACCGGACGAATTGTTGGCGAGACCGCAGCATTGATTTATACGGCTGGAACAATTGCAAAAGTGCCAAGCAGCATTTTTGATTCGGCAAGAACGTTATCGGTTCATATGTACAATTTATCAAAAGAAGGACTGCATACGGATGAATCGTATGCAACGGCAGTGGTGCTTTTGGTACTTGTAATTGCAATCAATATGTTGTCGAATTTTGTCGCCCGAAAAGTTGGGAAAAACAAATATGGCAATTAGAATGGAGAATGAATATGGAAGATAAATTTTGCATACAAAACATGAATCTTTATTATGGAGATTTTCATGCACTGAAAGATGTCAGTATGAACATTCCGGCGAATGAGATTACCGCTTTTATCGGACCTTCCGGCTGCGGTAAATCCACATTTTTAAAATCGCTAAACCGGATGAATGATTTGGTAGAAGGGTGTCGGATTTCCGGTTCCCTTCAGTTAGATGGCGAAGATATTTACGGTGACATTGATGTCAATCATCTTCGCAAGCGGGTTGGAATGGTGTTCCAGAACCCGAACCCATTTCCAATGAGCGTGTACGATAATATTGCTTATGGTCCACGAACTCATGGAATTCACTCCAAGGCAAAATTAGATGAAATAGTTGAACGGTCGCTGAAACAGGCAGCAATTTGGGACGAACTCAAAGACCGTTTGAAAAAAAGTGCCCTTGGTTTATCCGGCGGACAGCAGCAGCGTTTATGTATTGCCAGAGCGCTTGCAATAGAGCCGGAAGTGATTTTGATGGATGAACCAACAAGTGCCTTAGACCCGATTTCCACTTCAAGAATTGAGGATTTGGTACTGGAATTAAAAGATAAATACACAATTGTAATGGTAACGCATAATATGCAGCAGGCAACGCGTGTATCTGACCGCACGGTATTTTTCCTTCTTGGAGAAGTAGTTGAAATGGACAAAACGGAAAAATTATTTTCCATGCCAACGGATAAACGTACAGAAGATTATATTACGGGGAGGTTTGGATGATGAGAAATCGATTTGACAGACAGCTTACAGAATTAAATCAGGACATGATTCAGATGGGGCATATGATTGGCCAGGCAATCGGCATGGCAATCAGCGCACTGAATAACCGTGACAAAGAACAGGCGGAAAAAGTAATTGATTATGATGATGAAATTAATGAGGAGGAGCGGATTATCGAAAATCTCTGCTTGAAACTTTTGCTGCAGCAGCAGCCTGTGGCAAGGGATCTGCGCGTAATTTCATCGGCACTGAAAATGATTACAGACATGGAAAGAATTGGTGATCAGGCAGCAGATATTTCGGAAGTAACGCTGCATTTAATTGATGCTAAGTATAAAAGAGATATGGAGCATATTCGGAAGATGGCAGCAGAAACGACCTGTATGGTTGTGCAGAGTGTGGAAGCATACGTAGAAAAAGACGAGGAAAAAGCAAAAGAAGTCATTGCGCATGATGACATCATTGATGATTTATTTATTAAGTCAAGAGAGGATGTAATTTCTCTTATTCGCAGCAATCCGGAAGAGGGGGCTTGTGCGACGGATTTACTTATGATTGCAAAGTACTTTGAGCGAATCGGAGACCATGCCTGCAACATTGCGGAATGGGTCATTTTTTCAATTACCGGAGAGCACAAGAAAAAATAAAAATAAAAATAAGAATATGTAAAGTTATAATTGCATTTTTTCCTTATCAGCAGTAAAATAAATATAACATTGATTTTACTTATGAGATAGGAGGAGCGTGTGTATGAAATCAAAATCATTGCGATTTCGCATATTGTTACTATTGGTAGGGACAACGGCTATAACTGCTTTAATTTGCGGAATTATAGGATATTATAATTCGAGAGCGGTTGCCAACAGTGATGCAAAAGAAAAATTAACGACAGTGAGTGAAGGGTATGGGAAAGATATCGACAACCTGCTTTCACAGGTAGAAGTTGCGGTGAACACTCTTGCAGATGTAACAAAAAATCAGATTCAGGATGTAGACAAGTTTAAAAGCAGCAGCAGCTACGTGGATTCCTGTACGGAGGCGTTAGAGACTACAGCTCTTCAGTGTGCGAATAACACGAAGGGCGCGATGACTTATTATATCCGCTATAATCCGGAATTTACAGAAGCAACATCCGGTATTTTTGCTTCGAAAGAGAGTGAGAATGCAGATTTTAAGTCATTGACACCGACAGATTTCAGTAGTTTTGACAAAGACGATGCAGAACATGTGGGCTGGTATTATATTCCGGTTAAAAATGGAAAGGCAACTTGGATGGATCCGTATTTAAATTCCAACGTGAATGTATATATGATTTCCTATGTTGTTCCGATTATGATTGACAATGAAGCAATCGGAGTTGTTGGCATGGATATCAACTTTAATCAGTTAAAACAACTTGCCGACAAAGCCAAATGTTTTGATTCCGGATATGCTTTCCTGGTTGATTCAACGAATAAAGTTTTGTCACATAAGGATATAAAACAGGGAACGGATTTGCAGAAAGTAGATGGCGAACTGGCCTCATTTGTGAAAGCCGGAAGGATGGGCGAAATAAAAGAGTATACTTATGATGGAAACAGGAAAATGGTAAGTGCTGTTTCATTGAAGAATGGCATGAAATTGGTAATGGCTGTTTTAGATAAAGAAGTGCAGAGCAATTCCACCCGCTTGATGTATATGATGATTATTGCGATTGCTGCAGCAATTTTATATGCAGCAATTACAGGATTTTTCTTCAGTGGTTCGATGATTCGTCCAATTAAGGATTTGACAGGAATTATTGAGGATACGGCGAAACTTAATTTTGTAAAAAGTGCAAAGGGTGAGAAATTAGTCCGTATGAAGGACGAGACCGGTGCGATGGCGCGTGCCGTACAGCAGATGCGAAGTAAACTTCGTGAGATGGTAGCGTTAATTGACCAGGCAGGAATTAAAATGGGTGATAATGTTACCGGCTTGACTGTGAATATGTCAGAGGTCAATGATATCTGTAATAATAACTCGGCTACGACAGAAGAACTCGCAGCAGCGATGGAAGAAGCAGCCAGTGCAACGGATACAGTAAATCAGACGATTGCAACCGTAAAAGAAAATGCAGAAAGTATCAAGGCACTTTCACAGAGTGGTGCCACACTGTCAACGGAAGTGATGGAACGTGCGAACCAGTTAAAGACAACGACGGAGAATGCCGGAAAACGTACAGATGAAATGTATGCAGAAGTGAAACAGCGTACGGAAGTTGCGATGAAACAGGCAGAAGCGGTAGAGAAGATTAATGAACTTACACATGATATTATGGAAATTTCTTCTCAGACAAATCTCCTTGCCTTAAATGCTTCCATTGAGGCAGCAAGAGCGGGAGAGGCCGGTAAAGGATTTGCCGTTGTAGCAACCGAAATCGGTGCTTTGGCTACACAGACCCAGAATGCAGTTGGTGATATCGACAGCATTATTGGTGAGGTACATAACGCAGTAAGCGGTATGGTAGATTGTTTACAGAATGCAATGGACTTTTTGGAAAATACGGTTCTTGGCGATTACAAAGGATTTATGGAAGTCGGCGAGAAGTATTCCAAGGATGCTGCTGCTTTTGAAGATGGCATGACCAAAATTAATCATTCAATTGTTACGTTGGTTGATGCGATTACCGATATTTCTCATTCAATCGAAGAGATTAATCTGACGGTAAATGAGTCGGCAACCGGTGTTTCGGATATTGCAGAGAAAACTTCTGAGATGGTTCGGAAGATTGAGGCAACCGGAACATTTGTGCAGGATAGCGAAGAAAGTGCTAACAATTTAAATCAGATTGTCAGTGAATTTGATTTGGATGGCAAGAAATAACAAACTCTTGACAATTGCAAATAATCGTACTATCATGAAAATGCTCATAGAGAAAAGCGTTGACGGAGACAGTACCCTGTGTGGAAGTGTTCCAGTGAGCCGGCGATAGTGAGAATCCGGCACCAGTAAGCATAGGCGAATATCACTCCTTAGCTGCAAAGTCGAACGGTATTTATCCAGTAGACTGCGCCGGTATTCCCCGTTAAAAGGATATATGTTCGGTTTGTGAAACACTCACAGTCCTGACGTAGAAGACAGGTGGTATAATGAAAGTTTAGGCTCTCATCCTAGTTGGATGGGAGCTTTTTTATTTTATTTTTATGGAGGTAACTATGTATAACAAAGTATCAACAGGCATGAATTTTGTCGAGAGAGAAAAAGAAGTAGAAAAGTTTTGGAAAGACAAAGATATTTTCCGCAAAAGTATTAAACTGCGTGAGGGGGCACCAACGTATATGTTTTACGATGGACCGCCAACTGCGAACGGAAAACCGCATATTGGTCATGTGCTGACCCGTGTTATCAAAGATATGATTCCGCGTTACCGTACAATGAAAGGTTATCGTGTGCCACGTAAAGCCGGATGGGACACGCATGGTCTGCCGGTTGAGCTGGAAGTAGAAAAACTGTTAGGTCTGGATGGAAAAGAGCAGATTGAAGAATATGGTATGGAACCATTTATCAATCAGTGTAAAGAATCTGTCTGGAAATACAAAGGTATGTGGGAAGACTTTTCCGATACCGTAGGTTTCTGGGCTGACATGGATGACCCATATGTCACATATGATGACAATTATATTGAGTCTGAGTGGTGGGCATTGAAGGAAATCTGGAATAAAGACCTTTTGTATAAAGGATTTAAAATAGTGCCTTACTGCCCTCGCTGCGGTACACCGTTGTCCGCACAGGAAGTTGCACAGGGATACAAAACCGTAAAAGAGCGTTCTGCTATTGTCCGCTTTAAGGTGACAGGTGAGGATGCCTATTTCCTTGCATGGACGACGACACCTTGGACTCTGCCAAGTAACGTGGCTCTTTGTGTAAACCCGAATGATACTTACTGTAAAGTAAAAGCAGCAGATAGCTATACTTATTATATGGCGCAGGATCTTTTGGATACGGTACTTGGTAAACTGGCAAAAGATGATGAGCCGGCTTATGAAGTGTTAGAGAGTTTCCCGGGAACCGCATTAGAGCATAAAGAATATGAGCCATTGTTTGCCTGCGCGAAAGAGTGTGCTGATAAGCAGAACAAAAAAGGATTTTTCGTAACCTGTGATACTTACGTTACGATGACCGATGGTACCGGTATTGTTCATATCGCACCGGCATTTGGTGAAGATGATGCCAATGTGGGAAGAAACTATGACCTTCCTTTTGTGCAGTTTGTAAATGAAAAAGGCGAGTTGACAGAAGAGACTCCATTTGCAGGTATTTTCGTAAAGAAAGCGGACCCTGAGGTATTAAAAGACTTAGATGCCAGAGGACAGTTGTTTGATGCACCGAAGTTTGAGCATGAATATCCACACTGCTGGCGCTGTGATACACCACTTATCTACTATGCAAGAGAATCCTGGTATATCCGTGAAACAGCAGTAAAAGACGATTTGATTAAAAATAATAACACTGTAAACTGGATTCCGGAGTCAATTGGAAAAGGACGTTTTGGAAACTGGTTAGAGAATATTCAGGACTGGGCAATTTCCCGTAACCGTTATTGGGGAACTCCATTAAACATCTGGGAGTGTGAAGGATGTGGACATCAGGAATGTATCGGCGGAAGAAAAGAACTGGCAGAGCGTGCCGGAGATCCAAAAGCCGCTGAGGTAGAACTCCACCGTCCATACATTGATGAAGTAACCTTTACCTGTCCGGATTGTGGAAAAGTTATGCACCGTGTACCGGAAGTAATCGACTGTTGGTTTGACTCCGGTGCGATGCCATTTGCACAGTATCACTATCCATTTGAAAATAAAGACGTGTTTGAGAAACAGTTTCCGGCCCAGTTTATCTCCGAGGCGGTTGACCAGACACGTGGATGGTTCCATTCGCTGATGGCAGAATCTACTTTACTTTTCAACAAAGCACCATATGAAAATGTAATCGTTCTTGGACATGTGCAGGATGAAAATGGACAGAAGATGAGTAAGAGTAAGGGAAATGCCGTAGATCCGTTTGATGCTCTGGAAAATTATGGAGCAGACGCAATCCGCTGGTATTTCTATGTAAACAGTGCGCCATGGCTGCCGAACCGTTTCCATGGAAAAGCGGTTACCGAGGGACAGCGTAAATTCATGGGTACACTGTGGAACACATATGCCTTTTATGTGTTGTATGCGGAGATTGACCAGTTTAATCCAACCGAGCATACATTAGAATATGATAAACTTTCAATTATGGACCGCTGGCTTTTGTCCCGTCTGTATTCGACGGTTAAAGAAGTTGATGAGGACCTTGACAGCTACAAAATTCCGGAGACCGCAAAAGCACTGCAGAGTTTTGTGGAAGATATGAGTAACTGGTATGTACGCCGCTGTCGTGATCGTTTCTGGGCAAAAGGCATGGAGCAGGATAAAATGAATGCCTACATGACTTTGTATACGGCACTTGTAACAATCAGTAAGGCAGCAGCTCCGATGATTCCATTTATGACCGAGAGCATTTATCAGAATCTCGTGTGCAATCTGGATTCAAAAGCACCGGAAAGTATTCATTTGTGTGATTTCCCGAAAGTTAAGGAAGAATGGATTGACAAAGAACTTGAGACACAGATGAAACAGCTTTTGGACATTGTTGTTCTTGGCCGTGCATGCCGTAATACAGCAAATATCAAAAACCGTCAGCCAATTGGAAAAATGTATGTAAAGGCAGAAGGCGAATTGTCCGATTTCTATAAAGAAATCATTGCAGATGAGCTAAACGTAAAAGAAGTTGTATTTACCGATGATACAAAAGAATTTACGACATATCAGTTTAAGCCGCAGCTTCGTACTCTCGGACGCCGTTTCGGACGCCGTTTGAACGAATTGAAAGAAGTTCTTGCCGGATTAGATGGCAATGCTACGATGGATGCGTTGAATGCTTCCGGTGAAGTAACTGTTACGGTTGGCGGCGTAGATGAAGTGCTGGCAACAGAGGATTTGCTGGTAGAAACAGCACAGATGGATGGCTATGTGAGCGAGGAAGATCACGGTATTACCGTTGTATTAGATACAAACCTGACACCGGAGTTAATCGAAGAAGGATTTGTGCGTGAGGTTATCAGTAAAATTCAGACCATGCGTAAAGATGCAGGTTTTGAAGTGGTTGACCATATCCGTGTTTACGAGCAGGGAAATGATAAGATTAAAGAAATCATCAAAGCAAATGAATCTCAGATTAAAGCCGATGTTTTGGCAGATGAGGTTATTTTGGATAAAGTAGAAGGTTACACCGCAGATTGGAAAATTAACGGTGAGGCTGTTACACTGGGTGTTACAAAAGTGGAAGCGTAACGAAGAGTTTGTTACAGAAAGAGAGGTAATTTATGGCATTTGTAACGGAAAAGGAAAAGAAAAAGGAATTGAAGAATAACATTTCGAACTACATGAAATTGTTGTTCCGCCGTTCGGTTGAAGAGGCAACTCCACAGCAGTTGTTTCAGGCAGTTTCTTATGCAATCAAAGATATCGTAGTTGATGACTGGATGGCAACGCACAAAGCCTATGAGAAAAAGGATGTGAAGACAGTTTACTATTTGTCCATGGAGTTTTTGATGGGTCGTGCACTTGGTAACATGATTATCAACCTCAAAGAGGACAAAGTTGTACGCGAGGTACTTGACGAGATGGGTGTAAACTTAGACTTGCTTGAGGATGAAGAGCCGGATGCAGCTCTTGGTAATGGTGGTCTTGGACGTCTGGCAGCCTGCTTTTTGGATTCCTTATCTACACTTGGGTATCCGGCTTATGGCTGTGGTATCCGCTACAAATATGGTATGTTCAAGCAGAAAATCGAAAATGGTTTCCAGATTGAAGCACCGGATGACTGGTTAAAAGATGGTAATCCATTTGAGATGAAGCGTCCGGAATATGCCGTTGAAGTACGTTTTGGCGGTTATGTAACGGTAAGAAAAGACGAAAAGACCGGAAGGGATCGTTTTGTACAGGAAAATTATCAGTCTGTAATGGCAGTGCCTTATGATTTGCCGGTTGTCGGTTACGGAAACCACATTGTAAACACACTTCGTATCTGGGATGCTGAGGCAATTGATACGTTCAATCTGGATTCTTTTGATAAAGGTGATTATCAGAAGGCAGTTGAGCAGCAGAACCTTGCCCGTACTATTTGTGAAGTACTGTATCCAAATGACAACCATATGGCAGGAAAAGAACTTCGCTTGAAACAGCAGTATTTCTTTGTATCGGCAAGCGTGCAGCGTGCGATTATGAAGTATATGGAAAACCACAATGACATTCATGGTCTTCCGGAAAAAGTATGTTTCCAGTTAAATGATACCCATCCAACGGTAGCAGTACCTGAATTGATGCGTATTTTGTTAGATGAATATGGTCTTGATTGGGATGATGCATGGGATATCACAACCCGTACCTGTGCTTATACAAACCATACAATTATGGCGGAAGCATTGGAGAAATGGCCGCTTGAGTTATTCTCCCGTCTGCTTCCTAGAATTTATCAGATTACCGAGGAAATTAACCGTCGTTTCCAGAATGAGATTCAGGCAAAGTATCCGGATAATCAGGATAAAGTAAAAAGTATGGCAATTATTTATGATGGTCAGGTCAAGATGGCACATCTTGCTATCGCTGCCGGATTTTCGGTAAATGGTGTGGCAAGGCTTCATACGGAAATTTTGAAACATCAGGAATTAAAAGATTTCTATGAAATGATGCCGGAGAAATTTAATAACAAGACAAATGGTATTACACAGCGTCGTTTCCTGCTTCATGGCAATCCGAAACTTGCTGCATGGGTAACAGACAAAATCGGTGATGAGTGGATTACAGACTTGTCTAAAATTGATAAACTTTCTGTTTTTGTGGATGATAAAAAAGCACAGCAGGAATTTATGAATATCAAATTCCAGAATAAAGTTCGTCTTGCGAAGTATATTAAGGAGCACAATGGTGTTGAAGTAGACCCTCATTCGATTTTCGATGTACAGGTAAAACGTCTGCATGAGTACAAACGCCAGCTGCTTAACATTTTGCATGTTATGTATTTGTATAATCAGTTGAAGAAAAATCCGGGTATGGATATGTATCCTCGCACTTTCATTTTTGGTGCGAAAGCTTCAGCCGGATACCGCCGTGCAAAGGCAATTATCAAACTGATTAACAGTGTTGCTGATGTAGTAAACAATGACGCTTCAATTGAAGGGAAAATCAAAGTTGTATTTATTGAAAACTACCGTGTGTCCAATGCAGAAATCATTTTTGCTGCTGCTGATGTATCAGAGCAGATTTCAACTGCAAGTAAAGAGGCATCCGGTACCGGTAATATGAAATTTATGTTAAATGGTGCACCGACCCTCGGAACAATGGATGGTGCCAATGTCGAAATCGTAGAAGAAGTGGGCGAGGAAAATGCTTTCATCTTCGGTCTTTCTTCACAGGAAGTAATTGATTTCGAGCATAATAACCAGTATGATCCGAAAGAAATTTACAACATGGATTCGGATATCCGTGCCGTGCTTACCCAGTTGATTGATGGAACATATTCCCCTGAAAATCTTGAATTGTTCCGCGAGATTTACAATTCTCTGCTTGAGACAAACGGCTATGAGCGTGCAGACCAGTACTTTATTTTGAAAGACTTCCGTTCTTATGAGGCGGCACAGAAGAAAGTAGAAGAAGCATACCGCGATGAGGAGCGCTGGGCTAAGATGGCAATGCTCCAGACCACTAAATGCGGTAAATTTTCTTCCGACCGTACCATCGAAGAATATGCGAAGGAGATTTGGCATTTGGAGAAAGTAACTTTGTAATAAAATTGAATAAATTATTTTAAAATCGAGCATACTATCATCAAACAATTTTTGTGAGGTGATAGTATGTTTTTTAAACAAAAAGGATTCTATATATCATTAGCCTGCGGCATTGCTGCAATTGGCGCCTTTGCGGCGTTATGCATCAATATGAACCGCAGTGAACAAAAGGAGCCGGTGGCTTCGGCGAGTAATCCCCCGCAGGCGACCGCGGTGGCAACACCGGAGACGAAAGAAGCGTCCAGCAATCATGCAAATTCCGAGGTAAAAGAAAAGAAAACAAAAAAACGTAAGAAAAAGTCTGTGCAGACCAATGCAAAGCCCGTGAAAAGGCAATTATCGTTTAATCAGGAAGAGGGTCTTTCCTGGCCAATAAAAGGCGACGTGCTGATGGAGTACAGTGCAGACAAAGTGGTATATTTTAAGACACTGGCACAGTACCGCACAAATCCGGCACTTCTTTTAGAAGCCAAAGAAGGAATGGATGTAAAAGCGAGTGCGGATGGTATCGTGGAATCGGTGGCAACTTCTGAAGAAACCGGCCGTACGGTTTCGATATCAATTGGTGATGGATTTACAGTTATTTATGGACAGTTAAAAGATGTTTCTGTAAGTAAAGGTGATACGGTTTCGGAAGGACAGGTTCTCGGAAAAATTGCAGAGCCGACAAAGTATTATAAAGAAGAAGGAACAAACCTTTATTTTCAGGTGAAGGAGAATAAAACCACGGTAAATCCGATGTTGCTGCTTAAATAAGTGTGCCGAATATATCAAAAACAATACGTTTATCATCATGGCAGGGGGCTTCTTTTTGTGTTATTATAAACAAAATATAATAACTATATAATGTAAAGGAGGAACTGCCATGAAACAATGGAAACGAGTTAGTGGAGTTGTTTTATCGGGGATTTTAGCTTTGTCAATGACACTTGGCGGGATGACAGCGCCGGATGCGGGGGCAAAAGCGAAAAAAGCAAAATTAAAGACAAAGAAAATTAGTGTTACGGTAGGAAAGAAGAAAACAATTAAAATTGCAAACAAGAAAAAATCCTGCAAGTACACATTTAAGAGTAACAAGAAAAAGGTTGCCAAAGTATCGAAAAAGGGTGTTGTGACCGGTCAGAAGAAGGGGACAGCCAAGATTACGGTAAAAGAAGTTAAAAAGAACGGGAAATCCAGAAAAATTGGTGTTGTCAAAGTGACGGTAACGAAGAAAAAAGCGGCGTCAAAGGTAACAGCAAAACCGACAACCAAAGCCACACAGAAACCAAATCAGGCGACAATGACAGCAGCTGCAACAGCCACGCCGGAACCGGCAGTAAAAGGCACATCGGTAAAAGTGTATACGGACGAAATTAAGGATTCTAATTTGGTTGCAGAGGCAGACGGATTTGGACATATGCCGACACCGGAACCGACAAAATCAGCAGATGCTACACCGGAACCAACACCGGCAGTGCTTGTTAATGCGGACATGGAAAAGGGCGAATATGAGCCAATCGCTTCTCGTGGTTCAGCTTCTATTTCAGTCGTTGATGATGGAGCAAATAACACAAAGAAAAGTGCTAAAGTAACAGGACGTACAGCAGACTGGCATGGTGCTTCAATTGATGTTTCTTCTTTGGTTGAAACAGACAATGAATATGCGATTTCTTTTTATGCAAAGCAGGAAACAGGAGAGGATCAGAAACTGGATCTTTCCATGCAGTATGTTGGGGATGATGAGTCCACTCATTACGATTCAATTACGTCCGTTGAACTTTTGGATTCTACATGGACAAAATGTGAGGCAACTATGACGGTGCCGGAGCACACGGGAACGATCTTGATTTACTGGCAGTCTGTGTACCAATCCAATAATGATATGGATTTTTACCTGGATGAGGTAACCATGACAGGAGTTGCAAAAACAGCGGATAAAGATGCAGGCGTTCCGGATCTTAGTACAGGACTTGTTAAAGGAAAAATCGGCAATCCGATTATGACTTCCCGTTTGACGGCGGATCCGTGGGCGATGGAGTACAACGGAAGAGTGTATGTTTATGGAACAAATGATTCCCAGCAGTACGAGGCAGCAGCTAATGCAGATAATAACTATAGCAAAATTAAAACATTGAACTGCTATTCTTCTGCGGATATGGTGAACTGGACAGATCATGGAACGATTGCAGTATCCGGAAATAAAGGAGCTGCGAAATGGTCGGCAAATTCATGGGCACCTGCAGTATGTCATAAGAAGATTAACGGCAAAGAGAAATTCTTCCTGTATTTTGCGAACAACGCAAGCAGTATTGGTGTATTGACGGCAGACAGCCCAACCGGTCCTTGGACGGATCCAATTGGCAAACCAATTATTGACCGCTCCATTAAAGGCTGTGCAGAATCTGAAATTGGATGGCTCTTTGACCCGGCAGTTTTGGTTGACGATGATGGAACCGGCTATCTTTATTTTGGTGGTATTGGTAATACCGATGGAAAGAAAGAAGACTTTATCCGCAATCCTAAATGTGCACGAGTTGTAAAACTTAGTGACGATATGACTAGTGTAGATGGGGATGCAAAAACGATTGATGCACCATTCATGTTTGAAGATTCCGGTATCAACAAAATCGGAAATAAGTATTATTACAGTTACTGCACAAACTGGACCGGAAGCGTTGACGGTGTTGCCATTGACCGTGCAGACTGCCCGACGGCAAACATTGCAGTAATGGTAAGTGACAGCCCAATGGGTGACTTTAAATATGTTGGCTGTGTTTTGAAAAATCCGGGTGCATATTTTGGAGTAACCGGTAATAACCATCACTGTTTTACACAGTTTAATGGTAAACTGTATGCATTTTATCATACGAAGAAAGACACAATAGCAGTCGGCACGAAAGAGGATTACCGTACGACTTATGTAAATGAGTTAAATCTTGGTGACAATGGAGATTTTACAAATGCGGATGGAACGATTGCCGATACAAAGATGACAAAGACCGGTGTATCATCGATTGGTACAATCAATCCTTATGAGACGGTTGAGGCAGAAACATTTGCGATGGCAGATACGGTAGGAACTGTTATTAATAATGAAAAAGCGTCCAATGAAGACTGGGCCGTAAATTATTCCGTATACAATGGAAAGATTGGTGCTTATATTGGTGTAGCGGATGTTGATTTTGGAACGGATGGAGCATCTGAAATTACCATGAAACTTGGTGATTCCACATCGGATTCTTACCAGACGGTTACAAAGAAACTCGGTAAAAAGCTGACAGGAAAGCATACCATTTATTTTGAGTTTGATACACTGGATGTTCGTATGGATTCTTGGAGCTTTAAAAAGTAATAGTATTGTTTTGTAGATGTATAAAAGGACAGCATACCATAGAAGATTGTGGTGTGTTGTTCTTTTTTGTGTTGCTATAATTCAAAATGACATGTTATAATAGCACTAATAGTTGAGGAGGTGTTTAATACATGTTTCGAATTATATATGCAGTCGAACGTGAATGTAAGCCGGAGGGGTTTGAGGATAATCTTGTATTTGCTGAAGGTGAGTATGAGATGATGTTGTTTGAAAACGATACGATGATTGAAGTGGATGGCGAAATGCGTCCATACCCGGCACATACCGGGATTATTTATAAGCCCGGACAGAGAGTTCATTATCATGCGAAAGAGGGAAGATTAACATACACATGGATACGATTTGATTGTGATGAACCATTGTTTGCGGAAGGCTATGTGCCATTTGGGGTTCCTATTTTCTGTTCAAATTATGACTATTTTCTTGTTTATTGGCATATGGTTGCCTGTGAGAATTATTGGCATAGTAAAAGCGAAGAATATATTATTTCGAATTTGATGCATATTATTTTCCACTGGTTTCATGATTATGCATTTCCTAAGCAAGGCTCCAGGTATCAGCCGCTCTTAGAAAAACTGCGCGGGGATATTTATGCACATCCGGAATATGACTGGACGTTGGAAATGATGGCAGAGCGGATAAATCTAAGTCCACGCTCACTTCAGAAAGTGTATAAAAATTTTGCAAATATTTCATGTATTTCAGAAGTGATTGAGAGTCGGATGATTCGGGCAAAGATGCTTTTGGCTCGAAGTGACTTTGATGTTGGTGAGATTAGTATGCAGTGTGGATATCGCAATGTAGAGCATTTTTGCCGCCAATTTAAAAAGCATGAAGGATGTTCTCCAAGCCATTATCGTAAAGAACATTTGGTTCAGCCGTAAAGTGTGCATGATAAATCAATTTTCGTTCAAGATATATCATGGATTTGCTGCAGGAAGTGAGTTATACTAATACTCAAGTAAATCAATATTTACTTTCCCTCAAAACAAACTCTTATAACTAAAAATACTGTCATTGTGAAAACAATGGCAGTATTTTGCTTTTTTGGGGTTTTGATGGAAAAGTCAAAAAGGAGGAATCAGAGCATGAGAAAAAATGTATTTCGTGCAAAGGGGCTTACACTGTTATTAACAGCTGCCCTGCTTGTGCCGCAGATGTCGGGCGTATCTGCTGATGCAAAAGCAAAAAAACCAAAATTGAGTAGAACAAAGGTTTCCGTTACAGTGGGGAAAACAAAAAAGGTGACAGTAAAAAATGCAAAGAAAGTTACTTGGAAAGTAACAAAAAAAGCAGCCAAAATTGTTAAACTCACAAAGAAATCCAAAAAGGGAGCAACAATTAAAGGTTTAAAAAAAGGAACTGCAAAAATTTCCGTTCAAATGAAGAATGGAAAGAAAAAAGTGAAAAAGACGATTACGGTGAAAGTAAGCAGTGCCAAAAAAGTTGTTGTTACCGCAGAACCGGCTAAGACCACAAACAAACCGACAAACGGTTCAACGAATGGTCCAACAAAAGAACCGGTAAAAGAGCCAACAGCGACACCGACTGCAACATCAACAACAGAACCGTCGGCAACGCCTACTGCAACGCCGACAGAAGAACCGTCGGCAGAGCCAACTTTAACACCGACACCAATGCCACTTCCGGATCTTGGTGAAAACGATGTTAAAATTGACCTGACAAAAGAAAATGAATACGGTCAGAATTCAGTATTGGAAGATACCATTACTTATTATGAAGGAAATGGTGTAAGCTATACATCGACCGGAGAATTTAGCGGTGGTGGTGTAGCATACTGGACCAATGCAGACAAGTCCGGAATTGATTTATCCAAATACAAATCCATTCGTATTGTAGCGTCATCAGATGCAGCAGATACACCTGTTGTTTGTGAATTGCTTAAGAGCAATCCGGCAAATGTATGGGGTGGTGGAATTGACGTATTTGATGGCTACAGTGAGTACAGTGCTATTACAGAAGCCGGTAAAGCACAAGTGTTTGAATTCCAGATTAGTGATGCTTTGGCAGCTGCTTTGGCAGAGGGAACACTTGCTTACGGTATTCGCTTGAAATACAATGCATATCATACGGATGGTGACGATTTACCAAATCGCAATTTTAATATTTATTCCATTATTCTTATGGGAAAAGATGATGTGCCGGAACCAACAGTTGCACCATCAGAACCGGAAGAGCCGACACCAACACCTGGTGTGGCAAGCGGAAGTGCTGCGGTTGTGGTAACAGCGACAGGAAGTGCGGCAGGACTTGATTTGGAAGAGGGAGATACTCTTGATTTAAATGCCAGTGTAAGCACTACTGGATGTGCGGTAACCGGTGATATTGTTTGGACAAGCTCCAATGAAGAGGTAGCAACGGTTAGTGCAAGTGGCGCATCGGCAACAGTAACGGCGGTTGGAGAAGGAACGGCAACGATTAAAGCAACAATTACAACCGATACCGGCATTGTTACATATGACAAATATGATGTTACGGTAGTCGCTTCTGACCTTGTTTTAGAAGGTGATGATTTAGGAGCAGGTGCATCTTATACGTATGTACCTAATGGATTTGCTCTGTATGCTTCTATGGGAATTTTTGAGATTGATAAGTCAAAATTGAGTAAAGAAGGAACAACTATTTCGATAAAGTACACAGCGATGGAAGGAGATACTGACGTAAAAGATACACAGAGATTTAACATTGGATTAAAGACCGGTGACAAATGGAATTCCCCGGCAATTAAAGATTACTATGGCAAGACAGGCGGCGAGGTAAATCTAACATTGACTGCTGATGACATGAAGAAAATCGGTGCGGATGATAAGGTTTATGTTCATGTAGGCACAGGAACTGCCGGATTTAAAGGAACATTTACGTATCTGTCGGTAACAGCGGGAGAAGATAGTCTTGTGTCGGAACTTCCAAAGGCTGTAAGTTATGTGGAAAGCGGACTGGCACAGTGGGCTCCAACAGCAAAAGTTATGCTTCCGAGTGATATTGATTTTAAGCAATATTCAAAATGCCAGATTGAATTTACAGCATCCGATCCGACTTTCGAATTCCACGGAATTGTTGGTCATAAAGTGAATGGTAAAGATGTAACAGATCCTAAGTATGGTGTTACATCAGAAGGATATTTTGAGGTAAATCTTTCCAATGTGAAAAAAGAAGAGGGTACAGAACCGTTTGTTGTAATCAATGCCGGAAAGGCAGGGTACGCAGGCTCTGTGACGATTACTAAGATAACATTTGTAAAATAGTATTTGCGATGAAAGAGACCTGCTCTTTTTGCAGGTCTCTTTCGTTATCAAAGGAAAGCGAGAGTATTAATGAAATTAAAAAAAATCATGAAATGGTCGGTGATTACGATGGCAATGATGGCGGGGATTTGTTTTGCGCCGCAGTCGGGAAAAGCGGCGGAAAAATTGGAGGTTAAAATTCCTACCGAGCGCGCAATTTATCAAAGGGACAATAACAATTATGCCAACGTAAAGGTTTCTATTGAGTACAGTGGAACCGGGGAGGTGTCGGCAAAACTTTATGACGGAGATAAAGAATTAGGAAAAACGGCGGTTTTAACCAAAGGGGAAGGTAATACATATGAAGGAAGTATTGCAAATGTACCCGGAGGTGGCTGGTATACATTGATTGTAAATGCGGGAAGTGAGAGTAAAACAGTAGAAAAAGTTGGAGTCGGTGAAGTTTTTATTACCGGTGGACAGTCAAATTCCTGTAACTTTGGAGGCGAAAAAACAACTGCTCAATCAGATTTAGTATCAGCATATAATCCGAATACTAACACGTGGCAGCATTGTGAGGACAGTCAGCCGAGTGAAAGTGGATTTAATACCGGTAATGGCGGTGGCTCCGCATGGCCTTCCATGGGAGACGCCCTGACACAGAAGACTGGTGTTCCGGTTGGCTTTGTATCAACGGGTGTTGGTTCTGCTAAAATTGAGGAACTTCGTACAAAACATTATTTTGCAATTAAAAATGCAATTAATGACTTGAAGCCATATGGGTATCGTGCTTTTTTGCTTCACCAGGGAGAGGCTGATACGGATGGAACAAAGCGCGAAAAATATCTGGCTTCTTTACAGCAGTTAATTGCACAGACAAGAGAAGATGCCGGATATAATTTGAATTGGTGCATTGCGCAGGTTTCCTATGCATGGAGCAATTACAATAATACGAAGAAAATGGAATCCATGAAAGAGACCCAGCGTGCGGCCTGCAACGATGAAACTATTTTTGTGGGACCAACGACCGATGATTTACAGGGTGAGTATCGACACACGGATAATCTTCATCTGAGCAAACTTGGTTTGATTGAACACGGAAAACGCTGGGCAGATGTTGTGTATAATAAAATGATTACAGCATATGAAGTTTCCATGGATACAAATACGAAGCATGGTCAGATAAGTGGAGAAAAATCCACATATCATGCTGGTGACATTGTAAAGGTAAGTGTAAAGGCAGATGAAGGATACTATTTGAAAATAGGTTCCTTTAAGGTAAATGGAAAGCAGGAAGCACTGGATGGTTCTTCATTTGTTATGCATGCGGAAAATGCCGTTATGACAGGAGAATTTGTGACAATAGACGAGCTGGTTGGTTTTCTAAAGGATGAATTAGATAAGGCGAAAAAAATTGATGCAGCCAAGTATGAAGAGGTATCGGCAACTGCACTAAAAAATGCAATTTTGGCAGGTGAACAAGCGATAATTACGCCGGCGGTAACCGGGGAACAGGTTCAAAAATGTACGGTTGAACTTATGACAGCACAAACGTCACTTGTTGAAAAGTCAGTGCCGGATGCAACACCAACACCGCTTCCGACAGCAACACCAACCGCTGCCCCAACAGAAGCACCGAAACAGACAGAAGAACCAAAACAGACAGAAGAACCAGGTGTCAGTCAGCCGGTTGCCGGTACACCTGCCGCAAAGACAAAACTTCCGAAAAAAGGAACCATAATCAAAAAAGGTGGGGTGAAATATGTAATTACAACGTCTTCCGGAAAGGTAAAGACGGTATCCGTTCTCGGAGTGGCAAACAAGACAAAGAAAAGTATTACGATAGCCAAGACAGTTTCTTATAAAGGGTATCAATATGCCGTAACCGGAATTTGCAAAAAAGCGTTTTACAAAATGTCAAAATTAAAGAAAATAAAGGTCTTGTCAACAAAGATAACAAAGGTCGGTAAGCAGGCATTCAAAAAAACAAATGTTAAATTAAAAATTCAGGTTCCAAAGAAAAAACTAAAAAAATACCGGAAATTGTTTCAGGGAAAGGGACTTGGCAAAAAAGCAAATATCGTGTAATATACGAAAAGAAAAAGACATCGTGGTCTGAAACGGTGTCTTTTTCTGCTTTTGGACAAAAGGAGATTTTATTTGCATTTTGCAGAAAAATGATTTACAATGATAATGAATCATTAGACTTATGATTACACATAAGAGAAGAAATTTGAACAGCCACGGAAGGCGTGATGGTTATGATAGCGGCATATAATTTATATCTTGGGGGCTTCCTGCCGGAAGTGTCACCAAAAAACAGTATTCACAACAAAAGAGAATTAAAAAATAAATATAAAAGCATTGTCAGCCTGAATAATGCAAATCCGCTTGTTATGGTGAAACTTTCTGCGGACACGCAGGCGTATGCGCTGAATGTGAAAGAAATGTCGATGGAACTTTCGGAAGCTTCGCAGGATGTGCTTAATGGGCGAAGTGAGGACGTGGAGGATAACATGAACCGCGTCTTGTCGTTGTACAATGGTCTGCTCAAACGCAGTGACGAGTATGGCGAGGAAAATCATAAGCCGTCGAGACCGGGTGGTGAGCTGCGCTATCTTGTGGAGGGACACACGGCAGAATTGTTTGAATCCGGAATTGCGATTGATTCCGATGGCTTTTTGTCATTTTCAGATGAGGCAGAGATAAAAGTACCGGAGAAATTTATTACGGATTTGGCATCGAAAGCAGAACAGATGAGTATGAATCCGATGGAGTATGTGGATAAGAAAGTTTATAGTTATGCGCATTTATATCAGAGCGACATTGGAACTGCTTATCAGGCATCTGCATTTAGCGGTATGCTGTTTAATTCGTACTGCTAAAGAGTGGGATTCTTTGTCGGCAAAGCAGAACAAAGGCACCAATCAGACCGCCGGCAATTAAGCCGGAGAAATACAAAAAAGGAAAATAAGGAAGGATGGCAGAAGGACCCACAAGCCATGCGGCTACAGCAAATTGCCCGATGTTATGTGTAATTCCGCCTGCAATACTAACTCCGAAAGCGGAAATGTGTAAGCGGTTTTTATTTTTCAACAAATTCATGATAATAAGACTAAGTACACTTCCGGCGAGGCTGTATAGAAATCCGAACAGACTGCCAAAGGTAAAAGCATTTAACAGTCCTCGTACAATGCTTACGGTAAGCGCCTGGCAGAAGCCATTTTTATACAAAACAAGTACAATAACCAGATTGGCAAGCCCCAGTTTGATTCCCGGAAATGGGATAGGAAGCGGAAAAAGACTTTCAATATAACTGAATATGAAAGCGATGGCGGTAAAAATAGCAAGTTCAGTGATTGTGTGGATGTGCGGTTTCATATAAGCCTCCTGTTTGATATTATCGTACAATAGCATCCGGTGCAGAATCCGAAGAAGAATCCGTAATGGTTATGACAAGACGGTGTGGCAGACAGACAATCGACTGTCCGTTTTCTTTGATTGAGCCGGTTTTAACACAGGTTTTGTCATCACAGTCTGCATCCGTCATAGTAACGGCGCCATCCTGAATAAGGAGTTGATTGCTTCCTCCGTCTGTACAGCGAATCGTTTGTTTTGTGTTTTCTGACAGGGGTAAGGATAGAATCAATTTTCCATTTTCACGGACTTCAACGGTTGAGGCAGGTGTGGATTTTGGATAATAAATCCAGACGGTAATGCCGATGCCGATGAATAATAAAAATAAAATTAATATAAAATCGCTTTTGGTAAGATGTGAGCGTAAATTTGACATTGTTATCTCCTTGTCAACCGTAAAAACATTAAGCAACTATCTTACACGATAGCAGATTTTGTATAAAAAGTCAAAAAGAGAGGATGAACTACATGAGAAATCAAAAAGGAAAAAAGATAGGACTTCATATGCTGACGGCAGCACTTTTTTTTGTACTTGCCATGAGCGTCTGCACGGTAAAAACGGAAGCGAAAGATTATAAACAGGGCAAGGTGTATAAAATCACAGCTAAAAGCAAGCCGTTGAAAGCATCGAAGTTTACAAAATCTTCCTTATATAATAAAAAAACAAGGATGTATTTTACCATTCGTTCCTATATGGAGAAATTCCAGAAAAAAGGAAAAGGAACGCTTATTTTGAAAAAGGGAACGTACACTATTACCAATACCATTCATGTGCCATCGAATGTTACGATTATTTTTGAAAAGGGCGTTAAAATTGTAAAAGGAACGAAGACAAATAAGAAAAAGATGCCGGCAGCGATTACGCTGTTCCAGTTGATTCGCCCATCAAATGCGAAAAAGAAAGGCGTTTACAGTGCCTATAATGGTGAGAAAAACATTCACTTTGTCGGCAAAGGCGGTGTTTCAATTGACATGAAATACATGAAATACGGCATTGCTTTTGATGTAGCACATAATGATGGCGTGACGATTGAAAAAATTAATTTTAAAAATGTAAATGTAGGACATTTTATTGAAATGGATGCATCTGCAAATGTTTCGGTTACCAGATGTACTTTTAAAAATGTGAAGAAAAATTCAGATTATGTAAAAGAGGCAATCAATCTGGATACGCCTGACCGCGAAACGCAGGGATTCCACAATGACTGGTCCACGTATGACAAGACACCGAATCAGAATGTGACAATTGCAAACTGCAAATTCTCGAATCTGGGACGTGCGATTGGAACTCATAAATATAGTGCGAATGGTGAAGAGCAGATTTATCATAAGAACATTGTTTTGCGAAATAACCGCATTGAAAATATGCTCTGGGATTCGCCGGTACGCGTGATGAATTGGTCAGATTCTGTGTTGGAGAACAATGTTATTTCCAATGTAAAACAAAAAGGAAAAAGTGATACCCGTGGTATTTTGGTGAGCGGCGGTGTCAATGTTTCGATTAAAAATAACACACTCAGCGGCATGGGACGCGCAATTCAGTGTATTGCATGGAAAAACAGCGGGCCTGGATCGGTTTACCCGATTACCTATAATAATCTGACAGATCAGAACAAGGAAGATTTAAAAACAAATATTGGAAAGAAACTGGGGCTTTCGGAGTATTTTGTACGAATTAACCCGGTATATAATGTATTTACAAATGCGGAAACAGTTGCGATGAGAAAAGGATGAAACTAAGATGTTGACACAGTTTTCAAGAACGGAATTATTGTTGGGAAAAGAAGGTATGGAACGCTTGAAAAACGCCAGAGTGGCAGTTTTCGGAGTTGGCGGTGTCGGTGGCTATGTATGTGAAGCGCTTGTTCGCAGCGGCGTGTTTACATTTGATTTGATTGATGATGATAAAGTCTGTCTGACGAATCTGAACCGGCAGATTATTGCTACGAGGAAAACAGTTGGACAGTACAAGGTGGATGTCATGAAAGAACGAATTTTAGATATCAACCCGGATGCTGTCGTAAATGTTCATAAGTGCTTCTTTTTGCCAGAAAATGCAGCAGAATTTCCGTTTGAGGAATATGACTACGTGATTGATGCGGTTGATACGGTGACGGCAAAGATTGAGTTAATCCTGCGTGCGAAGGAGACAAATACACCGATTATCAGCAGTATGGGTGCCGGTAATAAGTTAGATGCGAGCGGTTTCCGTGTTGCGGATATTTATAAAACAAAAGTGTGTCCGCTGGCAAAAGTAATGCGGCGCGAGTTGAAGAAACGCGGTGTGAAGAAACTCAAGGTGGTGTATTCGGAAGAACAGCCGAAACGCCCGATTGAGGACATGGCAATCAGCTGCCGGACAAACTGCATCTGTCCGCCGGGGGCAAAGCATAAGTGCACGGAGCGCCGGGATATTCCGGGAAGTACAGCATTTGTACCTTCGGCTGCGGGGCTTATTATTGCCGGTGAGGTGGTTAAAGACTTGTGTCAGACGGAAAGTGAGCGGCGTTAATATGAGTATTACAGTAGATGAATTATTTGCAATGAACCCGGAAACTTATCAGATTGTTGATATTCGTGGTGAGCAGGAAGTGGCTAGAGGTGCCATAGATGGAGCGTTGCATTTAGATAAAGATGAAATTTCGGTAAGTCCTGAGGTGGATAAGACAAAAAAACTTGTTATTTGCTGCAGCAGAGGCGAGACCAGTGTAGGTGTTGCGGAAAAACTTTGTGAAAAAGGATTCGATGCCGTGAGTCTTCAAGGCGGTTACACTTCGTGGCTTTTGGCACGTTTTCGTCAAATGGAAGAACAAGATGCTGCCGTTGACAAGGCGAAAGAAGTGGAGCGGAGTCTTCATAAAAAATTTCGGAAAAATATCTGGTCGAAGTTTACGAAAGCGGTTACGCAGTATGAATTGGTAAAACCGGGAGATAAAATTGCGGTCTGCATTTCCGGCGGAAAAGATTCGATGTTGATGGCGAAATGCTTTCAGGACTTGAAACGTTTCAGCAAGTTTGAATTTGATGTAAAATTTCTTGTTATGGACCCCGGCTACAGCGAGGCAAACCGCAAGGTGATTGAGAACAATGCGAAAATTCTGAATGTGCCGATTACGATTTTTGAATCGAATATTTTTGATTCGGTTTACCATATTGAGAAATCGCCGTGTTATTTGTGCGCCCGTATGCGGAGAGGTCATTTGTATAATTTTGCGAGAGAACTTGGCTGCAATAAGATTGCACTTGGGCATCATTACGACGATGTAATCGAAACAATTTTGATGGGAATGCTCTATGGGGCGCAGGTGCAGACGATGATGCCGAAACTTCACAGCACAAATTTTGAGGGGATGGAGTTGATTCGTCCGCTGTATCTTGTTCGTGAAGATGACATTAAGGCGTGGCGCGACTACAATGATTTGAAGTTTATTCAGTGTGCGTGCAAATTTACGGACACTTGTACAACATGCGATAATGAGGAAACCCGCTCGAAACGACTGGAAATTAAAAATCTGATTCATGACTTGAAGAAGACAAATCCTTTTATTGAGGGAAATATTTTTAAGAGTGTGGAAAATGTAAATCTAGATACGGTAATTGCTTATAAAAAAGATGGTGTAAAACATCATTTTCTGGAGCATTACGAGGATAAATAGGAGGAGAGAGTATGAAAAAATGGCTTGAAAAAGTGGATTGGATTTATGTCATTGTGCCGCTTGCGTTACTTGGTACGTTTTGGGTGATTGCGGCATTTGCCGGACAATGGCCTTGGCAGAGTAATCCATATAATTCATATGCCTTGCAGACGGATTCGTGGTTAAAGGGAAGACTTGATTTAGGACAGAATTACGAGTGGCTTGAACTTGCCATTTATCAGGGGAAATATTTTGTGAGTTTTCCGCCGTTTCCTTCCTATGTACTGATACCGTTTGTTGTCTTGTTTGGTACAAATACACCGGACCATTTGATTGCTCTTGCAGTTACGATAATCGGGTGTATTTATGCGGTCAAACTTTATCGAGAGGCAAGTGCGGAGAAACAGCATTCACTGTTCTGGGTGCTTATGCTTTACTTTGCCTCCGGTTATTTGTTTGTCGGAATGAACGGCTATGTGTGGTTTATTGCACAGAGCATGAGTTTTACACTCAGCTTGATGGCGTTGTATTATACGCTGCGAAATAAAGGCGGTCTGGCACTGGCTTTCTGGGCGTGCGCCGTGGGATGCCGTCCGATGCTTGCGCTCTATGGAATTCTTTTAGTTTATCTTTTGGTGAAAGGGTACAAAAAGGAAAATCCGAAAGGGACTGTATGGCAGCTTGTAAAAGAAAAATGGTACTGGGTGATTGGCTGTGGTGCGATTGCAATTTCGTATATGGCGCTTAATTATGCCCGCTTCGGCAATATCACGGAATTTGGACATAATTATCTGCCGGAGTTTACGAGAACCACGACCGGTCAGTTTAATCTTTCTTATTTAAAAGAAAATTTAATGCATTATCTGCGTCTGCCGGCAGCAGGGGGAAACGGTGGTGCGCTTTCGTTTTTCTCATCGGATGGAATGGCGTTTTGGCTGATTGCGCCGATTTTTATTACCATGATTGGTGTTTGGATATATGCGCTGGTGAAAAAGAGAGAGGGAAATTTGACGCTGCTGATTATGCTTCCTCTTCTGGCGGTGGCGCATTTGTTGATTATCTGCTGTCATAAAACGCTTGGCGGCTGGCAGTTTGGCAACCGGTACCTGCTTGATATGATGCCGTATTTGTTCTTTGGTCTGACACTCTGGAAACCAAAGGGTGAAAAGTTTGTGCAGTGGAATACGGTGATTTTGGTGTTTGGGTTTGCGATTAATCTGATTGGAACCGTGGCAACGTATAATCATTGGATTTGACGCATTCGTGTTGTATGGCGGCTAAGTTGCGTGATGGCTAAGTTGTGTGGCGGCTGTGCTGTGTGTTGCTGTGTTGTGTGTTGCGTGTGGATAGAGACGAAAACGTGAAAAACAACGCAAATTGTCTGAAAAGCGGAAAAGCGTTGCATCGGAATGATGGAACTTGCTATCAAAAGCAACGCTAATTTGAAATTATGTACCGACCCCCAAATGTTAGACCAAAAATCTAACGATTGGAGGTCGATATTTT